>WUUC01183333.1_pt1 | contig 67705 bp, 64 predicted proteins | sample 6278441 | NCBI WGS metagenome assembly WUUC01 (sample SAMN13675441, study PRJNA597444) | soil metagenome | isolation source: soil | place: USA: Washington | collected 2017-10
AACGCCTACTTCCGCTGGAAGCGCGAGCAGGTGATTGCCGCACTGAAGTCGCGCGGCCTCGAGGCAACGGTCGAGGAGGTGTGGGCAGTGCCGCTCGGGAGCCGCCGACGCGCGGTCTTCACTCTTACACGCGGCCGCCCCGGCCCAGTACTCGGCTACCACGCGGCGCGGTCAACTCAAGTTCTCGACATTGAGCTCTGTCCGGTGCTCGTCCCCCGAATTGTCGAAAGTCTTTCCGGGCTGAAGCGAGCATTTGCGCCGCTCTTGCCGAAGAAGGGCGAACTCCGCCTCACGGTTACTGAAACGCGCTCGGGTTTGGATGTGGTCGTGGAATGGGCCCGCGTTTCTTCTCAGGCGCTTGCTGCTCTTCCCGCGGCAGCCGAGGGTCTCGGCGTGGCCCGGGTGAGCGTGAACAGCGAGCTGGCGCTCCTTCGGTCCGATCCGGTCATCGAATTCTCCGGCGCGAGCGTCAGCCTGCCGCCCGGCGCCTTCCTGCAAGCCTCGGACGAAGCCGAGGCGAAGCTGACCGCGCTCGTTCTCGAGGCCGGCGCGGGTGCTCGGCGTGCCGCCGATCTCTTTGCCGGGCTCGGCCCTTTCACCTTCTCGCTGGCACGCCAAGCGGAAGTCGACGCCTTCGAGCTCGACGGCCCTGCCCTCGAAGCGCTGTGCAAGGCGGCTCACCGCACACAGGGACTGAAGCCGGTTCGGGCGTTGGCCCGTGACCTCTTCCGCAACCCGCTCAGCCCGCGCGAGCTTGCCCGTTTTGATTTCGTGGTGCTCGATCCGCCACGGCCCCCGGCGCCAAAGCACAGTCCGAGGCCCTAGCCTCTTCGGAAGTGGCGCGCATTGCCATGGTATCCTGCAACCCCGCGACGGCGGCGCGCGATATGCGCATCCTGGTTGACGGCGGCTACGCCATCGAGCGCATCGTTCCCATCGACCAGTTCCTGTTCTCGCCGCACATCGAGCTGGTCGCGCTGCTCAGGCGCTCGGCGGCCGGGATCACGCATATGTGCCAAGCAGGCGCCTGACGAAAGCGGGGACGATTTCGGTCGCTCGGCCCTCGATTCGCTCTAGGAATAGATCGGCGCCCTCGGAGGCTTCGAGATTGAGCTCGACCGTGTGGGCGCCGGCAGCGCTCGCTTCAGCGACAAAACCGGCGGCCGGGTACACGGAGCCGCTGGTGCCGATCGACACGAATAGATCGCAGGAGGACAGCGCGTCATAAATGCGTTCCAGTTCCCGCGGCATCTCCCCAAACCAGACCACGTCCGGACGCATGCCTCCCGCCTCTCCGCAGGCGCCGCAAGCCGTCTCGACGAACAAATCTTCCCACCAACGGACACTCGTGCGGCAATTCGCACAGAGCGCCTTTGCCAGCTCGCCGTGCATGTGGATCAGGTTTTTCGTCCCTCCCGCCTCGTGGAGGGCGTCGATGTTCTGGGTCACGGTAAGAACATTGGCGGGACATTCGGCCTCGAGGCGGGCGAGCGCGAGATGCGCCGCGTTCGGCCGAGCCTCCGCCATGCGGCTCCGGCGGAGATTGTAGAAATCGTGGACGCGCGAAGGATTGAGCGCGAAGGCAGCCGGGGTCGCCACCTCCTCGATTTTGAAATCCACCCAGAGCCCGCCTTGGCCTCTGAAGGCACCGAGCCCGCTCTCCGCCGAGAGGCCGGCGCCGGTCAGAATGACGATGTTCCGGAAGCGACGCGTCACTATCCTTTGCCGGTCTGGCCGCGGTGCCGAAGGTAATGATCCGCAAGCACAATGGCGAGCATGGCCTCGCCGATCGGCACCGCGCGGATGCCGACGCAAGGATCGTGGCGGCCTTTGGTCGATATCTCAGTCTCATGCCCGGAGGCATCGACAGTCCGTCGCGGGTTGAGGATCGACGAGGTCGGCTTCACCGCGAAACGCGCAACGATCGGCTGGCCGGTCGAGATGCCGCCGAGGATGCCGCCGGCATTGTTGGAGAGAAATTCCGGAGCGCTATCGGCGCCGATGCGCATTTCGTCAGCATTCTCTTCGCCCGAGAGCGAAGCGGCTGCGAAGCCCGCGCCGATCTCCGCTCCCTTCACCGCATTGATGCTCATCAGCCCGCTGGCAATGTCCTGATCGAGCTTGCCATACACCGGCGCCCCGAGGCCAGCCGGGACACCTTCCGCCACGACCTCGATGATCGCGCCGCAAGACGACCCCGCCTTTCGCACTTGGTCGAGAAAATCGGCCCAACGTTCCGCCGCTTTCGCGTCCGGGCAGAAGAAGGGATTGCGCTCGACCTCAGACCAGTCCCACCGGTTTCGATCCACCGCATGCGGACCCATCTGCACGAGCGCCCCGCGCACCCGCATTCCCGGCACGACTTTCCGGGCAATGGCGCCGGCGGCGACGCGGCAGGCGGTTTCTCGCGCACTCGCCCGCCCTGAGCCCCTCCAATCCCTCAAGCCGTATTTGAGGAGGTAAGTGTAGTCGGCGTGACCGGGGCGGAACTTGTCCTTGATGTCCCCGTAGTCCTTCGAGCGGGCATCTACATTCTCGATGAGGAGCGAGATCGGGGTGCCGGTGGTCAGCTGTTTGCCGGCGGTCGCATCGGTGAAAACACCCGAGAGGATCTGCACCTTGTCCGGCTCCTGCCGCTGCGTGGTGAAGCGCGACTGACCCGGGCGGCGTTTGTCGAGATAGGCCTGGATCTCGGCCGCTTCGAGCGGAAGGCCGGGCGGGCAGCCATCGACCACACAGCCGATCGCCGGCCCATGGCTCTCGCCCCAGGTGGCGATGCGGAAGAGGTGACCGAAGCTGTTGTGGGACATGGGGGTGTCGGATCAATTGCTGCCTATCAAATAGCAGCTAACCCGACATCTGGCACCTGCACTACTCGCTCACCACCGAGATATCTGGGGCATCCTCGTTCTTCATGCCCACCACATGGTAGCCGGCGTCGATATGCAGGATTTCGCCGGTCACGCTCCGTCCAAGGTCCGACAGGAGGTAGATAGCCCCTGCCCCGACATCCTCGATCGAGACGGTGCGCCGAAGCGGCGAGTTGTATTCGTTCCATTTCAGGATGTAGCGGAAGTCCGCGATCCCCGACGCGGCAAGCGTCTTGATCGGTCCGGCCGAGATCGCATTCACGCGGATGTTCTGCTTGCCGAGATCGGCGGCGAGGTAACGGACGCTTGCCTCGAGCGCCGCCTTCGCCACCCCCATCACGTTGTAATGCGGCATGACCTTCTCTGCGCCGTAATAGGTCAGGGTGAGAAGCGCGCCGCCCTTCGCCATGAGACTTTCAGCCCGCTTTGCAAGCGCCGTGAACGAGTAGCAGGACACTAGCATCGTCTGATTGAAATTGTCCCTGCTCGTGTCGACGTAGCGCCCGTCGAGTTCCTCCTTGTCGGAGAAGGCGACGGCGTGCACGAGGAAGTCGAGCGTTCCCCAACGTTCGCCGATACTCGCAAAAACGGTATCGACGCTCGTTTCGTCCGTGACGTCGCAGGGCAAAACGAGGTCGGAGCCGATTTCCTTCGCAAGCGGCTCCACCCGCTTTCTGATGGCCTCACCCTGATAGGTGAGTGCGATCTCGGCGCCATTGTCGTGGCACGCCTTGGTGATGCCCCAGGCGATTGATCGATTGTTAGCGATCCCGAGCACAAGCCCGCGCTTGCCCGCCATCAGCTTTGCGGATTCCGCCATTAACCCTCCGGTTCGGTAATGCGGGCGCTTTATAGGCCCTGGGTTACGAGGCCGGAAGGCCTTTCGCTCCGCGACCTACCGAGCCTGCTATCAAGCGAAGTCACGGTGCGGTATCAGGAACCATGACCAAGCAGCCCGATTTTGCCCCCGTCGCCGAGGCGCTCGACTCCTTCGAGGAGGCGAACGACCCATTTCAGCTCTTCGCCCTGTGGATGGCGGAAGCCGAGGCTTCCGAGCCGGTGGATCCAAACGCCATGGCAGTTGCCACGGTCGATGCCGACGGGTTGCCGAATGCGCGCATGGTCCTGCTCAAGGGCGCCGACGAGCGCGGCTTCGTTTTCTATACGAATTGCGGCAGCGCGAAGGGGTTGGAACTCGCCGAGCATCCGGAGGCAGCGCTCCTCTTCTATTGGAAGAGCCTTCACCGGCAGATCCGCATGCGGGGCGTCATCGGCAGCGTCACCGACGCGGAAGCCGACACCTATTTCGCCACGCGCTCCCGCGAGAGCCGGATCGGGGCGTGGGCCTCGGACCAGTCACGTCCGCTCGCAAACCGCGTGACCCTCGAGTCGCGCTATGACTCGTTCGTGGCAAAATTCGATGGAACCGACGTGCCGCGGCCGCCTCATTGGCACGGCTACCGGCTCGTTCCGCTCGAGATCGAGTTCTGGATGGGCCGAACGCACCGGCTGCACGACCGTCTCGCCTTCCGTAGGGCCTCGCCCGGCGCGCCCTGGATCAAGACCAGGCTCTATCCGTGACAGGCTGATTAAGCCTGCCTTTACCCTGAGAGGTCAGCATGGCCCGGCTTGGTAATCGCGTCGGGTCGGGTCATGCGTCCGGAAAGAATCGGAGCGGCAAAGCTGCCGCTCGATAAGATCATTGTCGGCGACTGCGTCGAGGAAATGCAGCGGTTGCCGGAGGGAAACGTCGATCTCGTCTTCGCCGATCCCCCCTACAATCTCCAACTCAACAACGAGCTCTTGCGGCCCAACAATACGCGCGTCGACGGCGTCGACGACGACTGGGACAAGTTCGGGAGCTTCGCGGCCTATGATGATTTTACACGCGGCTGGCTCGCCGCCTGCCGCCGCGTGCTGAAACCGGACGGCGCGCTCTGGATCATCGGCAGCTACCACAACATCTTCCGCGTTGGCGCGCTGCTCCAGGACCTCGGCTTTTGGATTCTGAACGACGTGATCTGGCGGAAGACCAATCCCATGCCGAACTTCCGCGGCCGCCGTTTCACCAACGCGCATGAGACCCTGATCTGGGCGTCGAGGGGCGCAAAGGCCCGCTACACGTTCCACTACGATGCAATGAAGGCGCTGAACGACGAGCTGCAAATGCGCTCGGATTGGCTGTTTCCGATCTGCTCGGGCCCGGAACGCTTGAAGCAGGACGGGCGGAAGACGCATCCGACGCAAAAGCCGGAGGCGCTGCTTCACCGTATTCTCCTCGCCTCAACAAACAGAGGCGATTTGGTGCTCGATCCCTTCCTCGGCTCCGGAACGACGGCGGCGGTGGCGAAACGGCTCGGGCGCCGCTTTATCGGCATCGAGCGCAACGGTTTTTATGCAGCCGCGGCGCAGGCGCGGGTTGGCGCTGTGAAAGCGGCGGAGCCCGAGGCGCTCGCCGTTCAGCGCGGCAAGCGGGGGGAAGCGCGCATCCCCTTCGGCGCACTTGTTGAAATCGGCCTGATCGCCCCCGGCACGACGCTCTACGACGCTCGCGCGCGCCACGAGGCTAAAGTGCGTGCCGACGGCAGCATCGCCAGCGGCGGCTCGCAAGGCTCGATCCACAAGATCGGCGCGCAGGTGCAGGGAGCGGCGGCCTGCAACGGCTGGACCTTTTGGCACTACGAAGCAGCAGGGACGCTCAAGCCGATCGACGCCTTGCGCGAGGAGGCACGGGCCCGGCTTGGGCCTGCCGCTTAGGCGCCCTTTTCCTTGCGCGCGTTTCGAAAGCATGCGCCAGCACCTTTCGCATCACGCTCGGCAGGGCGGCACTGTCGAGAGCGCGCCGCTCCACCCAACGGCACCGCTCGCCGTCCGCCGCTTCGGTCAACGGCTGCCCGACCCGAACCTCGGCAAAATAGACGGCAAGCTCCAGGCGGAAATGCGTGAAGGTGTGGGCAACAAGCCCCGGTAGCCTCTCCCACTCCGCGCGGACCGGCACGTTCCGCAGCAGGTCCGCCTCCGACGGAAGGTCCCCCTCCCAAGGCGTGGACGGCACTTCGAGCATGCCGCCGAGCAGCCCCTTTGGCGGTCGCTCTCTGAGGAGCACAGCGCCCTCCTGCCGAAGCACGACAAAGGCCGCGCCGCGGCGTAACGGCCTTTTACCTTTTTCCTCGCGATAGGGCAGAACCTCCGCCAGGCCAGCCGCTACGCCTCCGCAATCGGGTCGCAAGGGACAAATGCCGCAGGCCGGGCGTCTCGGCGTGCAGATCGTCGCTCCAAGGTCCATCATGGCTTGGGCGAAGTCCCCCGGCCGGTCCGCCGGGACGAGGGAGCGGGTCAGCGGTTTGATTTCTGCTTTGGCGTCCGGGAGGGGCGTCGTGACGGCGAAAAGACGCGCCAGCACGCGCTCGATATTGCCGTCGACCGGCGCCGCGGGCGCGCCGAAGGCAATGGCGGCGATCGCCGCCGCGGTATAGTCGCCCACCCCGGGAAGGCTCAGGAGCTCGGCCTCGCACTTCGGAAACCGGCCTCCGAAGCGCTCGACGACCGCTCGAGCGCAGGCATGCAGGTTCCGCGCGCGGGCGTAATAGCCGAGCCCCGCCCAGGCGGCGAGGACCTCCTCAATAGAGGCGGCGGCGAGCGCCTGCAGGGTGGGGAAGCGCCGGAGAAAGACGGCGTAGCGCGGCAGAACCGCCTTGACCGTGGTTTGCTGGAGCATGATCTCCGACAGCCAGACCTTGTAGGGGTCCTGCCGCTCCCCCGGATCGGCGCGCCAAGGCAGGCTACGCCTTTCGCGCGCATACCAGGCGAGCAACATCTCAGCGATGTGCGTCTTGCTCTCTGAGGGATTCTTGGCCGTTATGCTTTTCAGCATCGGCCCATGGTGTAGACTCCCACGACCTGGAGCAAGGATTCGGACGGCTCCATCCCCCGCGACATCGGGCGAGATGAAGGACAACGAACGAAAACACGCACGGGGAGGCGGCGGGGCGAGGCCCATCGGCGCTTTTACAGCGCGGACGCTCGATCCAATCGCGCGGGCGCGTGGCTTTGCAACGACCGCGATTCTTTCAGATTGGCCGGCCGTGGTCGGCGCAGAGCTTGCCGCGTTCACGATGCCGGACCGGCTTGTCTGGCCGCGACGAACCGAGGATGCAGAAGAAGGAAACACGCAAAGCACCTGGCGGGCCGAGGGTGCCGTTCTGGTGCTCAGAGTGGATGGGCCGCGCGGCATCGAGCTTCAACACCGCGCCGATCAGATCCTCGACCGGATCAACACTTATTTCGGCTACCGGGCTGTCGCCCAGTTGCGCTTCCTCCAGGCGCCGGTTCAGCGCGAGAAGCGCTTCCCCTCCGACCTCCCTGCTACGGAAGAAGTTGCCCCGATATCCGGCATTTCCGACAGCGGTCTCTCCCAAGCGCTCGGAAAGTTGGCAGCGGGGGTCAAAAGTCCCAAGCAGCCAGTTTAGCTTCGAACTCGGATCAGGCCCCGGCTTGCTCTTGCCCCAAGAACCGGGCAAAGAAAGGCGGAAACTTGAGGCGTGAGGCGGAGTGATGGCGGAAAAATCCACGGAAAAGACGAAGAAGCCGCGCGGGGAAAAGCGGATGCAAGCGACGGCTCAGCGTCCGAACACAATCGTTCTTGTCCTCGGCATCGTCGCGCTCGCGGCTCTTGCCGCTTCCGGCCTCTATTATTTCGGCGACCGCCTCGGGCTGACCAAGGATAGTGAGGTCTCCGGTGTGCTTGCGCCCGGGCCTTTGCCCGATATGGCGCTTGGTTCTTCGAGCGCGCCCTATACGATCATCGAATATGCCTCGATGACCTGCCCGCATTGCGCGGAATTCCAGGAGGCCGTCCTTCCTGAGGTGAAGACGAAATATATCGACACGGGGAAGGCGCGTTACATCTTCCGCGAGTTTCCACTCGACCCCCTTGCAGCAGCCGCCTCGATGCTCGCCCGCTGTTCCGGCGACGAGCGCTTCTTCGCGATGATCGATGCCCTTTTCAGCACGCAGAAGAGCTGGGCGGTTCCCGGCGCGGAAGGCAAGGACAAGCTCCTTCAGGTCGCGCGGCAGGCGGGTATCTCCAAGGAGCAGTTCGACAAATGTCTCGCGGACAAGGAGCTGTTGGACAAGATCGTCGAGATTCGCCGGCGCGCGAATGAAGACTATGGCGTGGACTCAACACCGTCCTTCTTCGTCAATGGCAAGAAGCTCGAGGGCGCCCACGAGATCGAGGATTTTGATGCCGCGCTCGGACAAAAACCGGCATCGGCGCCCCAGGATCAAGCCGGCTCGGCCGGAGAGACGCCCTCCCCCGGTGAATAGATCAGATGCCCATGAGGCTGGACTCGACCGCGCTCCTCTTCGCCGTCTGCCTCGGTCTTTCGGCTTGCGGCGGAAGCGCCGGCACGCAGACCGCTCCGGCCAATAATGCCCTCAACGTTCCTGCTGCGGAGGAGCTTCATCGCGATGGCCCACTCGGCGAACGCTCGCTCGGCAGCAAAAAGGCGCCGGTGACCGTGATCGAGTACGCCTCCCTCACCTGCCCGCATTGTGCAAGCTTTCATCGCAACGTTTTTCCGCGCGTGAAGAGGGAATATATCGACACCGGCAAAATCCGCTTCATCGTGCGCGAATTTCCCATCGGCCGTACCGCGGGAACCGCCGCAATCATCAATCGCTGTGCACCGGAGGGGAAGTATTTCGCGCTCTACGGCGAGTTCCTCTTGCGCCAGGGGGAGTGGGTCAGTCAGGAGATTCGTCACGACGCGATTTACGGCGTCGCCAAGCGCATCGGCATGACGCGCGAGACGTTTGACAAATGCCTCACGAATCAAACCATTATCGACGGACTCACGGAGGTGAAGGAGCAAGGGCGGCGATTCGGCGTTATCGGCACGCCGACCTTCTTTGCCAATGGGCGGAAGGCCCAGGGTGTCGTCACCTTCGAAGAGTTCAGGGCCCTGATCGAGCCGCCATCGTCCTCCTAAGAGAGAGCGGATATCGATCGGCGTAGATGCGCGCGTCGCCTAGTTCACCTCTAAAGGTCATGCCGTGAAGATCACTCGCCTACGCCTTCTCGGATTCAAGTCGTTTGCCGAGCCGGCCGAGATCGACATTCAGCCGGGCCTCACCGGCGTCGTCGGACCGAACGGCTGCGGCAAGTCGAATCTGCTCGAGGCGCTGCGCTGGGCCATGGGCGAGACATCACACAAGAGCATGCGTGGCGCGGCCATGGAGGACGTGATCTTCGCCGGCGCGCAGAACCGTCCTTCGCGAAACTCGGCGGAGGTCACCCTCTTCATCGACAACAGCACACGCGAGGCGCCGGCGGAGTTCAACGACTCCGACGCGCTCGAGGTCACGCGACGGATCGAGCGCGATGCGGGCTCAGCCTATCGCGTCAACGGCAAGGATGTGCGGGCGCGCGATGTGCGCCTTCTGTTCGAGGATGCTGCGACCGGTGCGCGTTCACCCGCGCTGGTGCGTCAGGGGCGGATCGGCGAGATCGTCAATGCTGCCCCGCAGGAACGGCGTCGCGTTCTCGAAGACGCTGCCGGCATTGCCGGTCTCCACAGCCGGCGGCACGAAGCAGAGCTTCGTCTCAAAGCCGCGGAGACAAACCTCGCGCGGCTCGGCGACATCATCGGCGAACTCGCAAATCAGCTTCAGGCCCTGAAGCGCCAAGCCCGCCAGGCCCAGCGCTATCGGGAGGTGTCCGGCAAAATCCGCGAGGTGGAAGCTCTGCAGCATCACCTCCACTGGGTCACGGCCTGTGCGCATGTCGAGGAGGAGGAGGCGAACTTCCAAGCCGCTCTCGCCAATGTCGCGAACGAAACGCAGGCGGAGAGCGAGGCGATCCGCCTGCAGCTGGAAGCCGCCGAAAAGCTTCAGCCCTTGCGCGACGAGGAGGCGAACCGCGCCGCCGCGCTCCATCGACTCGGCGCCGAGCGTGAGGCCCTCGATCGCGAGGAGACTCGTGCCAAGACGCGCCAAGCGGAGCTCGAGACGCGTCTTGCGCAAGCCCTGGGCGACCGCGCCCGGGAGCAGGAACAGATCGGCGAGGCAACGGCCCAGCTGCGCCTTCTCGAAGAGGAGGCGCAGCGGCTCGAGGAGCTCAATTCGGCTGAAAGCGAGGAGCCGCACCTCCGTGCGGCGGCGGCCGACACTGCAGCCGCTCTTGCCCAGGCGGAAGGCGCGCTCAGCGCCGCGACCGAAGATCTCGCCCGCGCCCGCGCCGAGCAGCGCCGGATCGACACGGAGAAGACGTCGCTCGAGGCGCGCATTGCGAAACACGAGGCTCAACTCAGCGAGATTGCCGAAGAGCTTGTCAGGCTCGAAGCCGAAAGCGGAAACGGCGCCCGGGTTTCGGCGCTTAGTGTCGAGCTTGAGCGGCTCACGGGGCTTGTCCAGGGCCTGGAAGCGGAACTCCTTGGCGCCGAGGCGCACGAGGAAGAGGCGCATCGAATCGAGGCCGAGACGCGCGACACTTTCTCCCGCGTGAAGCTGGAAGCGCAGGAGTTTCAGACCGAGCTTGCGACACTACTCAAGCTCTTGAAACCGGAAGGCGCCGATAGCCCTGCCATCGCCGAGGCGGTCAAGGTTGAGTCAGGCTACGAACAAGCTCTCGGCGCCGCGCTCGGCGAGGACCTTGAGGCCGGGAGCGATGAAGGCGCCCCGGCCTTTTGGCGTTTCGTCGATGCCGATGACGCGGATTATAGGCTGCCGGAGGGCGCTGATCCCCTGCACCACTTTGTGTCCGGGCCGAATGTGCTGGCGCGCAGGCTGAGGCAAATCGGCGTCGTGACCCGCGCCCTTGGAGCTGAGCTGCAGTCGAAGCTGAAGCCCGGCCAGCGGCTCGTCTCCAGGCAAGGCGATCTGTGGCGCTGGGACGGCTACAGCGCCTCTGCCGAAGCCACGAAGGCGGCCGGCACGCGCCTGGTCGAGCGGAGCCGGCTTGAGAGCCTCAAGGCGAAGGGCGCCGAGGCCGATTCTCGCGCGTCGGAAACCGGTTCGGAAGCCGAAGCAGCCGCAGAGCTAGCAAGGGAGGCGGCCGAGGCGACGCGGACCTTGCGGCAGACGGTCCGAGGGGCGCGCGACGAGCTTGGCCGGACGCGCGATGCCATCGCGGCCCTGGAGCATGAGAGCGTGGCGCAGAGCAAGCAGCTCGGCGCCCTTGCAGAGGCAAAGGCCCGCACCATTTCAGGTATAGAGGACGCGAAAAGCGCACTTGAGCGCACGCTTGCGGCGCAACTCGAGCTTGCGGCCTTAAGCGCCCTGCAAGACGCGCTTGAGCGCGCGCGCCGCCATGCAACCGAAGGCCGGTCCGCGCATGCGAGAGCCGAGGCCGCGCTCGAAGGCTATGAGCGCGAGGTGCAGCTCCGGCAAGCGCGGCTGAAGGAAATCTCCGGCGGAAAGGCAGTGTGGGACAACCGCATCGGCAAAGCGAACGAGCAGATCGCGGTCCTCGAGACGCGCGAGGCAGAGACCCGCGCCGACCTTTCCGCTCTCGCCAATCTCCCCGCCGAGATCGAACAGCGTCGGGGACGCTTGCTCGACGCTCTTGCCGAGGCAGAGCGTGAGCGCTCGAAGGCTGCCGACGACCTCGCGCGGGCCGAAACGGAACTGAAGGCCTGTAACAGCGCCTTGCGCGAGGCGCAGGAAAGACTCTCAGCCGCCCGGGAGAGACGCGCTCGCAGCGAAGCGAAGCTTGAAGCCGCTCGTGAGCGGCGGAGCGAAACCGCGCATGCGATCCGCGAGCAGCTTGATTGTGCGCCGGAGGCTTGCCTCGAGCTTGCGCGGGTGAAGGCCGCGAGCCCGCTTCCCTCTCTTCCGGAGGTCGAGGCGAGGCTTGCAAAGCTGAAGGGCGACCGCGAGCGGCTCGGCGGCGTCAATCTCAGAGCGGAAGAGGAGGAGGCCGAGCTCCAGGCGCGGATCGAAGAGCTCGAGCGCGAGCGGGCGGATGTCGAGCAAGCGATCGCGCGCCTGCGGCAAGGGATTTCCAATCTGAACCGCGAGGGCCGGAAGCGTCTGCTCGAGGCCTTCGACACGGTGAATGCGCATTTTCAGCGGCTGTTCCAGACACTGTTCGGCGGCGGCAGCGCCGAGCTGAAGCTGGTCGAATCCGACGACCCGCTTCAATCGGGGCTCGAAATCTTCGCCTGCCCGCCTGGAAAGCGTCTCCAGACGCTCACCCTCCTCTCGGGCGGCGAGAAGGCCCTCACCGCGCTTGCGCTGATCTTCGCGGTGTTCCTCACCAACCCCTCGCCGATCTGCGTGCTCGACGAGGTGGACGCACCGCTCGACGATGCCAATGTCGAGCGGTTCTGCCAGCTGATGGAGGGGATGGCGCGGGAGACCGAGACACGCTTTCTCATCATCACCCACCACCCGCTTACCATGTCGCGCATGAGCCGCCTCTTCGGCGTCACCATGGCCGAGCGCGGAGTGAGCCAGCTCGTCTCAGTCGATCTCGAAACCGCCGAGCGCCTCCGCGACGCGAGCTAGCGTCATCTGCAAAAATCGGTCTGAACAACCCGATTTTGCGTCATTTCGGTTTCTTGACAGCCCAAAGCGCCATACCTAAGGTGCGCGCCAAAGCTTGGGACCGGCCGGTCCTGAAGCCGTTCCCCGAAGATCGAGAGCGACATGGCGGGAGCCGTCAAGGAGCCCGGTCGCAGGTCAAGCGACCGCGAGACTGAGGCAATTAAGCGTCGCTTGCACGATCTTGAGGGCCGGGTTCGCGATGCGCGCGCGCGTTACGAGCCACCCTCATCGGCCGAGAAGGTGCGCGGGGCGGCAATGGGGCAGGCGCTCAAGCTCGCGACCGAGCTGATCGCGGGCGTCGCCGTCGGCGGCTTCATCGGCTGGTGGCTCGATTTCTGGTTCGGCACCGCGCCGATTCTGCTGGTGGTGTTTTTCGTGCTCGGCGCCGCGGCAGGAATCCTGAATGTGATACGGAGCGCGCTACGGAGTCAGGCCGAGGCTGGGCCGCTGCCCGGCAAGGACCTGCCTTCGGACGAGGACGATTAGGAGGGTTCGGAGTGTTCGCAGCGCAAGCGGCAGAAGCGCATGGTGCCCATGGCGGCGAAGGCGGTCTGCCGAACCCGATGCACCAATTCGAGATCAAGCGGCTGATTCCGCTTGATCTTTTCGGCTTCGACGCCTCCTTCACCAACTCCGCGCTCTTCATGGTGATCGCTGCCTGTCTGATCACCCTCTTCACGGTCTTCGCCATGCGCCGGCGCGCCCTCGTGCCGTCGCGGAGCCAGTCGGTCGCAGAGCTTTCCTATGAGTTCGTGGCGAACATGGTGCGCGACAATGTCGGCACCGACGGAATGAAGTACTTTCCCTTCGTCTTCACGCTGTTCATGTTCGTTCTGACGCTGAACATGCTCGGCATGCTTCCCTATTCCTTCACCGTCACCAGCCACATCATTGTCACCTTCGCGCTCGCCTCCTTCATCTTCCTCGGCGTGACGCTGCTCGGTTTCGTCAAGCATGGCGCGAAATTCCTGAAATTCTTCGTGCCGTCCGGCGTGCCCTTCGTCATGCTGCCGCTCCTCGTCGTCATCGAGGTGATCTCTTACCTCACGCGTCCGGTCAGCCTTTCGGTTCGGCTTTTCGCCAATATGATGGCGGGGCACACCATGCTGAAGGTGTTTGGTGCCTTCGTGGTAGCGCTTGGGCTGCTTGGCGGCTGGGCGGCGCTGGCCTTCATGGTGGCCTTCACCGGCCTCGAGGTCCTGGTGGCGTTCCTCCAGGCCTATGTATTCGCCATTCTTACCTGCATCTATCTGAATGACGCGCTGCATATGCATCACTGACGCGCGAGAAACAGTTCCATCAGCAACATCCGACCGTAGGGAGAAGATTATGGATCCAGCAGCAGCGAAATTGATCGGCGCGGGCCTTGCCTCGATCGCGCTTGTCGGGGCCGGCGTCGGCATCGGCACGATCTTCGGCAACTATCTGCAAGGCGCTCTGCGCAATCCGTCGGCAGCGCCCGGGCAGTTCCCGAACCTCCTGCTCGGCTTTGCGCTTGCCGAAGCCACGGGCCTGTTCGGCCTCGTGGTGGCATTGATCATCCTGTTCGTGTTCTAGGCGTCAGGGCCGACAAGGAACCGCCATGCCGCAGCTCGACCCGCTTCATTGGGCGCCGCAGCTCATCTGGCTCGCCCTCACCTTCAGCGTTCTCTATCTGCTGATGAAGCATGTGGCGCTGCCCCGGATCGGCAGCGTCATTGAGATGCGCCAGACGCGGATCTCCGGCGATCTGGAAACGGCGGACAGGCTGCGGCGCGAAACGCAGGAGGCGATTGCCGCTTATGAGCAAGCGCTCGCCGAAGCGAGAGCCAAGGCGCATGCCATCGCCGAGGAGGGTCGCAACAAGCTGAATGCGGAGGTCGCCGCCGAGCGCGCCACCCTTGAGCGCGAGCTTGGTGCAAGGCAAGCCGAGGCGGAGAAGCGCATCCAGGCTGCGAAAAGCGAGGCGCTTTCCCAAGTAAACAGCGTGGCGGCGGAAGCTGCGGGCGAGATCGTTCGCCGGCTCCTCGGCGCTGTTCCGTCGCAAGCGGAGATCGACTCGGCAATCGCCGCCGCCCGCAAGGAGTGAGCATGGACGTCCTCTCAACGCCCGAATTCTGGGTCGCCGCCTCCTTCTTCCTGTTCCTTGGAGCGGTATTCTATTTCGGCGCGCACAAGAAGGTCGCGAGCGCACTCGATGCGCGTGCCGCAGCGATCTCCAAGGAGCTTGACGATGCGCGGCGCCTGAAGGAGGAGGCCGAGAAGGTGCTCGCCGACTACCGCCGCCGGCAGAAAGACGCCGTCGACGAGGCGAAGGACATCGTCGCCCTTGCCGCCAAGGAAGCCGAGGGTTTCGCGGAGGAGACGCGGCGCTCGATGAAGGAGCAATTCGAGCGGCGCATGCGGCTCGCCGAGGAAAAGATCGGCCGCGCCGAGCAGGATGCCGTGCGCGAGGTCAGGAGCGCAGCTGTTGAGGCAGCCGTTGCGGCGGCGGAAGGCTTAATCGCGAAGAAGCTGACGCCGGACCTCGCCAAGAAGCTCGTCTCGGACGGCATCGACACACTGAAGGCGAAGCTGAATTAGCGGCTGGCCGGAAACCCGCCGCTGCCGTCCGGCAATCCATCCAGTAACGAAGCGGTTTGGGTAAGGCATGCCCCTGATCAAGTCAGGGCATGACCGCGTCTGCCTAACCCGCTCGGGGCACGAAGGCCACGTAGATCTTGTAGTCCTGCGGCCGCGAACCCGTCGCGATCGAGAAGGAAATCTGCTTCACCTCGGAAAAATAGCCGACCGGCGTTTCCTGCCCGAGGGCCGTTGCGAAACGCCCTGAATCGTTGGCGAGCACCTTCCGCTCGGAATCCGAAACCTTGACGCTGTAGGGGAGGACGACCTGTCCCCCGCGCCCCTTTGGGCCAAGCATCACGCGGCCGGCAATGCCGTATTTCACCGTCACGCTGTTGCCGGTGATGGAGCACTCCCGGACGAGCTTGGTGATCTCGCCGCGATGGATGACGGATTTTGCGTCACCTGCGTGTCCCGGCGCGTAGACCGTCAGGAGGCGGTCATGCGGCCATGCGACGACCTGCGGGCAGTTGAAGCTCCCCCCATAGTCTTCCGGCGCATCGCTCACCTTTCCGTCCTCGGGCAGCTCTGGGAGCGCCCCTTGGGCGGTGCTTCTTGCCGGAGGCTCGGCTTCGCTCGACCGGAAGGGATTGGAAAAGCTGGCAATCGCACAGGCCGACAGCATCAGCGGGATGAGAGCTACTCCCGCCGCACGGCCAAACGGTTGCAGCCAAAGAGCGCCAGAACGCCTCAACTTGTCCCCGTCCCTCAGCTTGACACGCCGGGCCTCCGCGCCTGATATGCCGCGGGACGGCACGCCCGCGCGCGCCGCCGGCTTCACATGTGAGGCGAAACTATCCTCAATTGACGGCGCAGGACAAGTCCCCAAGGGACAAGGACTTTTTGCCTGATTTTGAGCAATTTCCGGGCCGGGATGACTGCCACAGCCGAAGAGATCAGCTTCACGACGAAAACTCGCGAATTGACCATCTATCTCGCTGCGCCGCGCGGGTTCTGTGCGGGCGTGGATCGAGCGATTCAAATCGTGGAGCTCGCGCTCGAGAAATATGGCGCGCCGGTCTATGTGCGGCATGAGATCGTGCACAACCGTTATGTGGTGGAGTCCCTAAAAGCCAAGGGGGCCATCTTCGTCGAAGAGTTGGACGAAATCCCGGATACGGACGCACCGGTGGTTTTTTCTGCCCATGGTGTCCCCAAGGCAGTTCCCGAGGCTGCCCGCCGCCGAAACCTCTTCTTTCTCGATGCGACCTGCCCCCTCGTTTCCAAGGTGCATCTCGAGGCCGAGCGTCATCATGCGCTCGGGCGGGAAGTTCTGCTGATCGGCCATGCCGGCCACCCCGAAGTTCTCGGTACGATGGGCCAGCTGCCGCGAGGTGCGGTGCATCTGATTGAGACCATCGAGGATGCAAGGGCCTTTACCCCGAAAGACCCGGAACGGCTCGCCTACACCACCCAGACCACGCTTTCCGTGGATGATACTCGCGCCATTGTCGAAATGCTGAAAGCGCGTTTTCCGGCGATGGTCGGTCCGCGCAAGGACGATATCTGCTACGCCACCACCAATCGCCAGGAGGCGGTGAAACGCATCGCGCCCGCCTGCGAGGCGATGATCGTGGTCGGCTCGCCGAACAGTTCAAACTCGCAACGCCTTGTCGAGGTCGCCCGCCGCGCCGGCTGCCCTTATGCGGTTCTGCTTCAGTCGGCGGCCGAGATCGACTGGCAAGCGTTTGCGGGGCTGAGCCGGCTTGGCATCACTGCGGGGGCGTCGGCGCCAGAGGTTTTGGTGGACGAGATCATCGACGCCTTCAAATCCCGGTTTGCAGCGAGGGTCGAAACGGTCGTTACCGCGGCGGAGAACGTGGCGTTCAAACTTCCCCGCGAGCTGAGGGAGCTCGCCGCGACCTAGCATGGCCGTCTACACCGAGGTCGACGACGACGAGCTTGAAGAGTTTATCGCGAGCTACGCGATCGGCGCGCTCACCTCCTGCAAGGGAATCGCCGAGGGGGTCGAAAACTCCAACTATCTCGTTCAGACCGAGGCCGGCCGCTACATCCTCACGCTCTACGAGAAGCGCGTCTCGCGGGAGGACCTCCCCTATTTCATCGGCCTGATGGAGCACCTCTCCTCGCGCGGCATGGCTTGCCCGGTTCCAGTCCGCGACAAGGATGGGCGCTCGCTCCGCGAGCTGGCCGGGCGCCCGGCCGCGCTCATCACCTTTCTCGACGGAGTTTCCGTGCGGCGGGCTTCGATCGAGCAATGCGCGAGCGTCGGAGCGGCTCTCGCACGCCTGCACCTTGCCGGAGACGGTTTCGCGCTTAAGCGGCAAAACAGCCTCTCGCTATCGGGCTGGCCGCCGCTCTTCGATGCTATTCGCGACAAGGCCAACGGCATCATCCCCGGCCTTGCAGAAGAGATCGGCAAGGAACTCGACTATCTTCGAACCAACTGGCCGATGGGACTACCAGCCGGTGTCATTCACGCCGATCTCTTTCCGGACAATGTCCTCTTCCTCGGCAATACCGTCTCGGGCCTGATCGACTTTTACTTCGCCTGCAACGACATGCTCGCCTACGACATCGCCATCTGCCTCAACGCCTGGTGCTTCGAGGCCGATGCGAGCTTCAACGTCACCAAGGCGCGAGCACTGCTACAGGCCTATCAGCGCGTACGTCCCCTCTCGCCGTTCGAGCTCGATGCGTTGCCGAGATTGGCGCGCGGCGCCGCGACGCGCTTCCTCCTCACCCGTAGCTACGACTGGGTGAACACCGACGGTGAGGCCCTGGTGAAGCGCAAGGATCCAAACGAGTACCTACGCAAACTGCGTTTCCACCGGCGCGTTCGTTCCTATAGCGACTACGGAATCGAAGGAGCGAAGACGTGAGCGAGTGGCCGAAGGTGGTGATTCACACCGACGGGGCCTGCTCAGGGAATCCGGGACCCGGCGGCTGGGGCGTCGTGCTGCAGTCAGGTGAGCACCGCAAGGAGCTGAATGGCGGAAACGCACTGACCACGAACAATCGCATGGAACTGACCGCGGCGATCATGGCGCTCGAAGCCCTGAAGCGTCCGTCCGAAGTCGACATCTTCACCGATTCGAATTACCTCCGCGGCGGTATCACGGCGTGGATCAACACTTGGAAGCGGAATGGCTGGCGGACCGCTGGACGGAAGCCCGTCGCCAATGTCGAGCTTTGGCAGCGCCTTGACGAGGCCGCAAAACCTCATAGCGTCCGATGGCATTGGGTAAGAGGCCATTATGGCCATGAGGAGAACGAGCGCGCCGATGAGCTCGCGCGCCAGGGCATGGCCCCGTTCTTTGCCCGCTCGAAGGAGCCACGGAGCGGCTGAATGCTTGCCGGCGGCGACGTTTCGCTCGGCTAAATCTCGGCGAGCAATTTCTCCGCGGTGCTCGCATCCGCCACGCCAGGAGAGTCCTCTAGGTTCAGGGCCGTCACCACGCCGTCGTCCACGAGCATCGCATAGCGCTTCGAGCGGCTGCCGAGGCCGATGCCGCTACCGTCGAAGTCCAAGCCGATCTTCTTCGTGAACTCGCCATTTCCGTCGGAGAGAAACAGGACTTTTCCCTGCCCGCCCGTTGCTTTCGACCAAGCGTTGAGCACGAACGGATCGTTCACAGCGACACAAGCTACCGTGTCGACGCCCTTTCCCTTGAAGCTGTCGATGTTTTCGATGAAGCCCGGGAGGTGCTTCAAATGGCAAGTTGGCGTGAAGGCACCTGGCACCGCAAACAGCACCACCTTCTTCCCGGCGAAAATATCGTTGGTGGTTAGCTGCTCGATGCCCTCGGGCCCAAGGACGCGAAAGGTGGCGCCCGGCAGCTTTTCTCCAATTCCGATGCTCATGATACCTCCTCGGCTGTTTGCCTCGATTTTGCGGCGGACCATACCGGCTCGCCGGCCGACCGCCAAGGCGGCGAAAGCAAGCGCGAGGGGGAAAGCGGTCAGGAGCCCGGCCCGTCCACTCTTATGGTGGCCTCGCGCGCGCCGCCATCCGAAACGAGGGTAAGCGTCAGCGGTTTGCCTTTAATCGCTGCCGCTTCCTGCTCAGAAGCGAAGCCGATCGAGAAACGTTGCTTGCCCCGCTCCGCTGGCCCAAGCGGCTTCGGCACCGGAATGGAGACGTCTGGCGCCACGGCGAACAGATCGGTGGTTATGGCGCCTTCGGGAAACTGCGCTTCCACGATCAATTCGGGCTTCGCGCCCTTGAGATTGGCTTCGACTGCGCCGATCGCTGGAAGCGCTCCGGGTTTTACGGGTTTCGGAACGAGATCCGCGAAGCGCTCAAGAGCCAGATCCTTGCCTCTCGTCCCGGTATCCGTCGGAGGCAAGGCAAGCGCCAATGTCACTTCACTTGGAATACACAAAGTCTCGCAAAGGCCGAAGGTGACGTTGACTTTCAGCTCGACCGGCGCGCCGGGATTTTCGGGGGTGATCCTCACCGGAAAAATCACCTCGTTGGTGTAGCCGATCGCCGATCCCGCTCCGTCGAAGAAACGGATTGGCGCCGGGTATAAGACTTCTGCCTTCTTGACGTTGCTCGAGCCCGACCAATCGAATGCGGGGGGCACGCCCGAATCCCCAGGGTTGCGCCAATAGGTCTTCCAACCTGGCGCCAGGCGGATCTGCACGCCGGCGAGCCAGTCCTCGCCGTTCTCCCCCGCGACGGCTCCGCTCACGAGCCGCACCTTTGAATAAGTCTGTTTCACCCAAGGCGAAGCCGTCACAGAGGATTCTGCCCCCGATTGCGGCACCACTGCGAGCTGGAGAACGAGCGCTGCCAACATGGCGCGGATGAAAGGAACCAAATGTGTTTCCGACTTCTTCTCCATTGGCATTTATGCGGTTTCGAATAGGGCCGACTGTAGCTGCTATGGACGGACTTCGCGACCTTATGGAGGCACACGCAACCGTCACTCTTTCGTGACGTTGGAAAGGGTGCAGTGCGAATGTGAGGCGGCTTGCCCCTTTCCAATTGACGGTGGGACTCGTAGTCTTATCCGATGCCAAAACGAACTCGACAAAAGCGGGAGCGCGGCGGTTACCTCGACGGCAATCTTCTCATTGCCATGCCCAGCATGGGGGATCCGCGCTTCACGCGCTCCGTAATTTACCTTTGCGCTCACTCGGCCGACGGCGCGATGGGCATTATCATCAATCAACGGGCGCCGAACATCGATTTCACGGAGCTGCTCGAGCAACTCAACATCGTTCCGCCGCAAGACCGCATCCGGCTTCCCATCGGTCTCAATGGAATGGCCGTTCATCTCGGCGGCCCGGTGGAGACGGGGCGTGGCTTCGTTCTGCACAGCTCGGATTATTTCAAGGCGGACAGCACCCTTCCCATCGACGAGAGCGTCTGTCTAACGGCAACCATCGACATCCTTCGCGACATTGCCAAAGGCTCAGGTCCTGATAAGGCGCTGCTCGCGCTTGGCTATGCGGGTTGGGCGCCAGGACAGCTCGAGAACGAGATCCAGGCGAATGGGTGGCTGCATTGCGTCGCCGACCCTGAATTGATTTTCGATCCCGAGGTCGACAGAAAATATGCGCGTGCCATGAGCACGATCGGGATCGATCCGCTGCGGCTTGTCAGCGACTCAGGTCACGCCTGAGGTCGAAGCCGCCGGCGTTGCACCTGCCGGGGAGATGGCAGCCGCGACACTTGCCGGCGCGGAATGCGGCATTGCTTGCGGATGGTGCGGGACCCTCCCCCGCTCGTTCTGCATGCGGCGGCGGTGGCTCGCAAGAGCCGCGAGGAGCTCCTCGACCTCCTTCGGCTGCATGGGCTCACCGTAATAGAAGCCCTGCCCATAGTCGCAGCCGATCGAGCGGAGATAGGTTGCGTCTTCGACGCTCTCCACACCCTCGGCAATGACGGCCCGCCCAAGCTCATGCGCGAGCGCGACGGTGGAACGCAGAAGGAGCGGCCCCTGCCCATCGACACCTTTATCCCGGACGAGCGAGCGATCGACCTTGATGAGATCGACCGGGAAGCGATGCAGATAGCTCAGCGAGCAGGAGCCGGTGCCAAATTCGTCAAGCGCGAGGCCTGCGCCGAAGCTTTTCAGCCAGTTGAGGATTTCAACCGTCCTTTCGGGGTTCTCCATCACGATGGTCTCGGAGATTTCGAGCTTGAGTGTCCCCTTTGGAACGACTTCCCGCGCGAGAATAAGGCGAATCTCCTGAACGAGATCGTGGCGGAAGAGCTGTCTGCTCGTGATATTGACGCTAACGAAGAGCGGATCGCGGTCGCGCGGCAGCAATTTGTGCCAGCGTACCGCCTCAACGAGAGCCTTGCCGAGGATGTAGGTGCCGAGTTCACCGATGAGGCCGGTATCCTCCGCGACATGCAGGAACTCGTCGGCCGTCAGCGTTCCGCGCGTTGGATGCTCCCAGCGAAGCAGGGCCTCGAAGCCGGCAAGCTGGTTGGATGCAAGTCGCGTGATCGGCTGGTAAAGAACGTCAATTCGGCCGTGCTCTATCGCCTTCCTAAGATCGCCCTCGAGCGGCAGCCGCCCTTCGTCGCCGCCGCGCATGGAGGCGCTGAAAATCTCGATGCGGTCAGCACCCTCGCGCTTTGCTCTCAGCATGGCGATCTCTGCCTCGCGCAAGACATCCGCCGCCGAGGGCTGGACACCGTCATCAACCACGATACCGACGGAAGCGGTGAGAACGATCTCTTTGCCGCTCAATTTCATTGGCGTGCGCAGCGCGCGGCGGACACGCTCGGCCATCATGGCGATCTGCCGGGGATCGGTTTCAGATATCATCAGGATTGCGAACTGATCTCCGCCAAGACGGGCGAGAGTGTCTTGCGTATTGAGATGGCGCGATAGCCTCCTCGCGATGGTCAAGAGCATGCTGTCGCCGATGGAAAGGCCGAAGCTTTTGTTCACCTGTTTGAAGCGGTCGATGTCGACGAACATCACCGTGGGACGATTCCCGGCCCCTTCGCGCGCTCGTGTCATCGCCCCTTGCAGGCGATCGACGAAGAGCTCGCGGTTCGGCAAGCCCGTCAGGCTATCGTTCACCGCATCCTGCATCAGCCGCTCATGCGAACGCTTGAGGCTGGTCATATCCCGCATCAGCCCCACGCAGCGCAGGAACCGGCTATTCTCGTTTGGCGCCGCGTGCGCCCGAAGCTCGTACCAGAGATAGCTGCCGTCCTGACGCTTCAGCCGGAACTCGGCTTGCATATCTCCGCCCTTCTTCTCCTGAAGCGACCAGAGCAGCATGCGGAAGCGTTCCCGGTCGGACGAATGCATGTGCTGCAAGAATCGATCGACGCTCGTCTCAAGGGTGCCAGGAGGTACCCCAAGCGCCTCCTCGATCTGGTTCGATACGCTGATCTGATCCTTGCTTGCATTCCATTGCCAGACCGCGGCTCCCGATCCGTCGACGGCAAGCGACTTTAGATGAGTTGGGCCGATGGGCCCGATTGGAGCGGCACCCGGGGTCTGAAACGCGAATTGCGTGACGGTGAAGCCCAGCAGCACAACGATTAGGACGAGGCCCGCCGAAAGGCCGGAGACGACGAAATCACCGGACAGCTTGCCGAGTACGATCATCGCTGCCGCGAACAGCCAGACGAGAAGGAGCAACCAACTCGGAACGAGAAGCAGCGCACGATCCTGACCGCGAAGCGCTAGGTAGGCGACGAAACATGTCCCCACGCCGGCAATGATCAGCGCCGACGCACGGGCGAGGCCCGATGCGAGGGGCGGGTCGACAATGGCGATGGCGACGAGGGCAAATTGCGCGGAGATCCAGCCCCAGAACACGGTTTTGATCCAGCCGTGCCAAAGGCCGATGCGCAAGAACACGTAAAGGAAGAGCACGATGCTGGCAGCAAGAGTCGCTTCGAAGGCGGCACGGTAAAGCGCCATGCGCTCCAAATCGACAGGAAACAGTTTGCTCCAGAAGCCGAAATCGACACAGAAGTAGGCCAACGCCGCCCAGGCGATCAGCGCCGTTGCAGGAAAGACAGCCCGGTGGTTGGCGGCGAAGATCGCCGTGAGAAAGATGGCCAACAATCCCGTGATGCCGAGCAGCACGCCGTTGAACAGCATGCGGTCCTGCTGCTTTGCCTGATAGGTGTTGGGATCCCAAAGCGTGAGCCTCGGGATTTGTCGGGAGCTCATCTCCGCCGCAAAGGTGATCGTCTGTCCTGGCTCAAGGCCCAGGCGGAACGTGTCGGCGCGGTCGCTCTTGAGCCGCTCCGGCCTGAAACCGAGCGATGGAGTGATCGTTGAGATGCGCGCGGTGTCGAGCTCGGGCGACAACACCCTCGAATTTGTGAGCATGTAGCGGGGCGCAACGAGCCATCGCGTGACGCGCTCGGACGAGGGATTGCTGAGGGCAAAAACGATCCAGCCCGGGTCGGTGCCCGGATTGGTCGCCTGCACGGCCATGCGGCCAATGATGCCGTCGGGTCCCGGTGCCGTGTCGATCTGGAGGCGATCGCCCCTGCCTTCATAAACCTCGGCGAGAGCGGTTATGTCGATCCGAGGCTGTTCGGGACTGACGACGATCGCCTCGATGGCCCGGCTCTCAGTGGCAAAGGAGAGCACGCCGGCACAGAGCAGGAGCCACAGCGCGGCGAGGCCAAGGACCTTACGCCCCACTGCCACGTCTTGCCTTTTCCAGCGGCCAATCCCCCTCACCAGCCGTCCCCAATCTGCCGACGCGGCTAAACCCGCGGATCGCTGTCGAGCAAAGCGTAGAGCAGATGATCCTGCCAGACGCCGTTGATTTTGAGATAGCGGCGCGCCAAGCCCTCGCGCGCAAAGCCCGTTCTCTCGAGGAGTTTAACCGAGGCTATGTTGGCGGGAAGGCAAGCGGCCTCAAGCCGATGCAGCTCGAGTGAATCAAAAACGAACGGAATTGCCGCTCGCACAGCGGCGGTCATATAGCCGTGGTGCGCGTAAGGAGCACCGATCCAATAGCCGAGCGTGCAGGCTTGCGTGACGCCGCGGCGAACGTTGCAAAGGGTAAGCCCGCCGACCAAAGCTCCCGTTCCCGCGCAAAAGATGAAAAGGGCATATCCCATATCTTCGCGTAGATCGCGGAGGTAATGACGAATGCGACGGCGATAGGAGCTGCGGCTCAGCTCATCCGAGGCCCAAAGCGGTTCCCAAGGCGCGAGAAAATCCCGGCTAACTGCTCGAAGCTCGGCCCATTCCGGATAATCTGACATTTGCGGAGTCCGCAACAGCACGCGGTTCGATTGGATAACGGGCCCGATATCGCTCGATGTGGCGGTGCGGAGGAGTGCCATCTTCTTCGGCCTCACGCAGCCTTGCTTGGCGGCATGGCAAACTTCGCGGCGAGGTTGTCGAACTTCGCAACGCGTCGGATTGGGCCAGCGGTCGCCAGGCTGACCGGGGACCGAAGCAGGCGCTGGACTTGGCCCTGTATATCCTCCCTCGTAACCTTCTCCACACTCTCGATCAGCTCCTCGGACGAGAGTGGCCGGCCATAGACTAGGATCTGCCGCGCGAGCTGCTCGGCTCTCGCCCCGCTGCTCTCAAGGCCCGCCAGCAGTCCCATCTTCACCTGCGCGCGAACGCGAGACAACTCATCCTCGCTGAAACCCGACTCGGCGGCGCGCATCAGCTCGTCGCGAATGACGGCAAGCAGCTCGTCGGCGCGATCCGGCGACGTGGCAGCATAAATGGCGAACATGCCGCTGTCCGACAGTCCCGAGGCGAAAGCGTAGATGGCGTAACAAAGCCCGCGGCGCTCGCGCACCTCCTGGAACAGCCGCGAAGACATGCCACCGCCGAGAGCGCCGGCGCAAAGCTGGGCCGCGTAATAGTCGGGATGACGGAAAGGATGTCCTTCGAAAGCGAGCACGAGGTGCGTCTGTTCGAAAATCTTCCGCGAATGCGCAAGACCTCCGCGGTAAAGGGCAGGCTGCGGATCTGGCGCCTTACCGCCGTCGAGAGCCTCTAAGCACCTTTGCGCTTGCTCAACCAAAGCCTCATGATCGACCGCCCCCGCGGCCGCAAGAACCAAATCCGAAGCGCGGTAATGCGCGGCAAGGTATGCGGAGAGATGCGCGGGCCTAAAGCTCTTCACGCTCTTCGGTGTGCCGAGGATCGGCCTGCCGAGCGATTGATCCGGGAAGGCAAGTTCTTGCGCGAGATCGAAGACCATGTCCTCGGGCGAATCGAAGGAGGCGGCGATCTCCTGCAAGATCACCTCGCGCTCGCGCCCAAATTCGACGCTGTCGAAACGTGGGAAGAGAATGATGTCGCTCAGGATATCGAGAGCGAGCCCGACATCGGCGCGAAGCACGCGTGCGTAATAGGCTGTTGTGTCGACGCCGGTTGCGGCGTTCAAGTCGCCGCCGACGGCCTCGATCTCCTCGGCGATTTGCAGGGCGGTGCGCCGTGCCGTTCCCTTGAACGCCATATGCTCCAGAAAATGCGCAACACCGTGCTCGGCGGGGCTTTCGCAACGGCTGCCGGCGCCAATCCAAAGGCCGAGGGACACGGTTTCGACTTCCGGCCTGCCGTGACTGACGATGGTGAGGCCGTTTGCAAGTTTTGAGACCTTTACGCTCACGCGCCGACCTCGCTTGTTTCCGGGCTTCGCCGCGCGGCCACAGTGCATCTAGCTCGAGCCCGCTCGGCGATGAAGGAAACGACGGCCGGATGGTCGTTCGGAAGCACGCTGACGCGCTCCTCGCGCGCGAGCTTCAATCTCAGTCGCTCGGGCTGCTCCGGCAGCTTGCCTGTCGCCCGCATGACGGCGTCCGGGAACTTTGCCGGATGCGCCGTCGAAAGGACGACCATCGGCCCCTTCGCATCGTCAAGACGCGCGGCGGCGACCCCGACGGCGGTGTGCGGATCGACAAGAGCTCCGGATTCCTCAAAGAGGTTCCGGATGGTCATCTCCGTATCGTGCTCGCCGATGGAGTGGGCGGCAAAGAGCGCGCGCATCGCCTCGAGCTCGCGAGCCTGCAAGCGGAATGTTCCGGTCGTGCGGAGCGTCTCCATTCTCCCTCGCACCTCGCGTGCGTCGCGCCGGGCAAGTTCGTAGAGGAGGCGCTCGAAATTGCTCGCAAGCTGAATATCCATGCTCGGACTGGAGGTCGCGACGACGCCCTTCGGCTCGAAAATTCCCGTCAAGAAGGCGCGTGGCAAACTGTCATTGAGGTTCGTGGCAACAACGAGGCGCTGCACCGGAAGGCCCATCGCCTTCGCCACGTATCCTGCGAAAATATCTCCGAAATTTCCGGTCGGCACCGAGAAGGAGACGGCGCGGGCGGGCGCGCCGAGCGCAACCGCCGCGGCAAAATAATAGACAACTTGCGCGAGGATACGCGCGATGTTGATGGAGTTGACGCCGGTGAGGTTGAGTCGGTCGCGGAAAGCCCCATCGTTGAAAAGTCCTTTCACCAGCGCCTGGCAATCGTCGAAGGTCCCTTCGATGGCGAGGTTGTGGACGTTCGGCTCGGCAGCGGTCGTCATCTGGCGCCGTTGCACGTCGCTCACCCGCCCTTTCGGATGCAGAATGAAAACGTCGATCATATCGAGGCCGCGAAAGGCCTCGATCGCCGCGGCTCCGGTATCGCCCGAAGTCGCACCGACCACCGTCGCCCGTTGGCCGCGCCGCTCAAGCGCCCGGTTCATGAGCCGCGCCAGGACCTGCATGGCGAGGTCCTTGAAGGCAAGCGTCGGCCCGTGGAACAGCTCGAGCAGCCAAAGCTCCGGGCCGATCTGCCGGAGCGGCGTCACCGCTGGATGATGAAAATCCCGGTAAGATTCGACGAGCACCGCCTCAAGTTCGGCCTCGCACGCATCGCCGCTGAGGTAGGGCCGGAGGAGCCGGAGGGCCGCTTCCGCATAATCAAGCCCGGCGAGCGCCTCGATCTCCTCAGGGGAAAGCCTGGGCCAGACCTCCGGCATGTAGAGGCCGCCGTCGCGGGCAAGGCCGGCGAGCAGCGCGCCTTCAAAGGACAGAGACGGCGCCTCGCCCCGGGTACTGAGATAACGCAAAACGGGCCTCGGATTGGCTGGAAGCGAAAAGAACCCTAGCCGCCGGAGCCTTGCCCCGCAACATGTCCGCCCCCAGGCCCGCGACGCAGGCGCCCGCGCAGATAAACGAGGTAAACGGCGAGGACGCAGCCCGCCAGCAGAAACCAGGTGATCGCATATTGCAGGTGATCGTTGGGAAATGTGAGGCGGGTCTCCCCACCCCTCGGCCATCCGCCAGGGATCGAGCTTGCTTCGGCGTCAATAAAGAAGGGCGCGAGGTTGGCACGGGTTGCGGGAGGCAGCGAAGAGGCCATCGCGGAAAGATCGCGCCAAAACCAGCGGTTCTCGTCCGGAGCATTGTCCGGTACGAATAAACCCTGCTGCTCCGGTGGACGGGCAAGGCCCGCCACGCTGACGAGGCCTTCGACCTGACCTGCTCGGCGCGAAGTGGGTCCCATAAGGGCTTTGGGAACGAAGCCCCTATCGACAAGCACCGCCTTCCCGCCTGCCGTCATCAGCGGAGTAATGACATGCCAGCCGGGCTCGTTGCCTGACAGGGCGTAGAGGTAGCGCTCTTGATCGTGCGCGAAACGGCCCTCGACGCGAACGCGCAAATAGCTCACATCCTCGCCGCCGCGCGCCATGATGATGGCCTCGTCGAGCCCGACAGGCTCCGCCTTCACACGCGCCTCGACCTTGGCGATCAGCGCCTCTTTCCATGCGCGCCGCTCGAGCTGCCACAGCCCGAGTCCGACAAGGAGGGCGATCACTAGGCCCATGAAAAGCGTGAAGAGCAGAAGGGAATGGGCCCGCACGGCAGTTCAATCCGAGGCGAGCCGCCCCTCCTCCGCCTTGTTCTTGTATTGAAGCGCGATGAGCACGCCCTTGAAGGACCGGAGCAGGAGGAGAGGAAGCAGGATGGCGCTTCCTCCCCAGAGAAGCGCGTGCACCCAATAGGGCGGTGCGTAGACGATTTCCGCGATGAGAGCGGCTCCGACGACGACGAAACCCGTGACCAGGATGACGAACACCGCCGGTCCGTCTCCGGAATCGGCAAAGCCATAGTCGAGCCCACACGGGTCGCACCGGGGCGCAAGGGCAAGATAGCCGGAAAACATGCTGCTGCGGCCGCAGGACGGGCACCGTCCGAGAAGCCCCTCGGCCAGCGTCTTCGCCAGTGTCTTTTCTTGCACGAGTGAGCTTACCTCGAAACAAAAGGGGGCGGAGTTGCCCGCCCCCCAATGATTGCGGCCGTCGCTACCGTCAGTGATAGTTGGATCCGCCGCCCCACACATAGATGCAGGTGAAAAGAAACAGCCAGACCACGTCGACGAAATGCCAGTACCAGGCCGCCGCCTCGAAGCCGAAATGCATCTTCGGCGAGAAGGCGCCGCGCATCGCCCGCAAGAGGCAGACGGTGAGGAAGATGGTCCCGACGATCACATGGAAACCGTGGAAGCCGGTCGCCATGAAGAAGGTCGAGCCATAGATGTGGTTGGAGAATCCGAAGCCTGCATGCAGGTACTCATAGGCCTGGCAGGCGGTGAACAGGATGCCGAGGACCACGGTTGCGGCAAGGCCACGCACAAGCCCACGCCGGTCATTGTGGAGCAGCGCATGATGCGCCCACGTCACCGTCGTGCCAGAGGTGAGCAGGATCAACGTGTTGACGAAGGGCAGGCCCCAAGGATTGAAGGTATGCTGGAAGTCGCCGAGGCCGGAGACGCCCGTGTCAGCGCTCGGGATCGGCGGCCACTGCCCGCCGAGGACCTGCGTTCGGGCATAGGTGATCGAATCGTCGGGATACAGGGAAGCATCGAAATAGGCCCAGAACCACGCCACGAAGAACATCACCTCCGAGGCGATGAAGAGAATCATCCCGTAGCGCAGGCTGATCTGGACGACCGGCGTCTCGAAACCCGCATAGGCCTCTTTGATCACGTCGCGCCACCAGCCGAACATGGTGATGAGCACCAGGAAGAGGCCCGGAAGGACGTACCAGAGCTGCGGGTCGCCCGCCTTCTTGGAGATAAAATACATGCCGGTCCCGACCGCGAGCGAAAGCGCTCCAATCGCGCCCACAATCGGCCAAGGGCTCGGATCGACGAGATGATAATCATGCTGTTTGGCGTGCGCGTCGGCCATAGTCGCCTCCGTTCCTTCCTCTCATGAGCGGCGCCAGCGCGCCCGTTCCTAAAACCTCTTACGAACCAGACCGACTGCCCTGCGCCGGCACAGCGGCAAGGCCGGGATCGGCCTCGCTGCGATAGAAGGTGTAGGACAGCGTAATCTCGGAAATGTTCCTGGTGTCCTCGTCGTCGACGATCTTTGGGTCGACGAAGAAAGTCACCGGCATGTCGACGCTCTGCCCCGCAGCAAGGGTCTGCTGCTTGAAGCAGAAGCACTCGATCTTCGTGAAGTAGCGGCTGGCAAGCTCCGGCACGACGTTGAACACTGCCGTACCGCTCACGGGTTTTTCTGTGGAATTCGCCGCCTTGAAAAAGGTCAGAGCCGTGTCGCCAATTTTCACGTCCATCGTCTGCTCGGTGGGCTTGAAGCTCCAGGGGAGTGCGCGGTCGACATTGGCATCGAAGCGGACACGGATCGTGCGGTCGAGCACCCGGTCGGGCGCGCTCTCCGCCTGCTGCGGCACACCGCCATACCCAGTCACCTGACAGAACATGCGGTAAAGCGGGACGGCGGCGAAGGAGAGCCCCACCATGAAGGCCGCGAAGGCGGCCAGCGAGAGGGCAAGCGGCCCATGACGCCTGGTTTTGCCCTTATCCTTGTCCTCCGCGCTCATGCGGCCTCACTTGACGAGCGGATGGGCCACATTACTGCCCAGCCTGACGATGGTGACGATGAAGAACAGGAGGGCGAGCGCCGCGAGCGCCCATGCGATCGCGAGGGACCGCATGCGTTGCTGGCGTTTTCTCGTCTCTTCCTCATCTTGCATCACGAAGTCCAAAGGAACGGGATGGAGAAGCCGCTCAAGCCGAAGCCGTGCTCGACGAGCAGCACCGCGAAGAGAAGAAACAGATAGAGCACCGAATAGGCGAACAGGTTCTTCGCCGCCCGCTCCGCCTCAGGGCCGGTGCGCTCCGCAAAACAGGCATAGGCAAACATGACGAAGAAGGAGCCGAGGAAGCCGGCGGCAACGAGGTAGAGGCTGCCGCCAAGACCAATCACGGCCGGGACGCAGCCAAGCGGCGCAAGAATAAGGCTGTAAATCAGGATCTGCCGCCGCGTCTCATCATGGCCGCGGACAACGGGGAGCATCGGCACGCCGGCAATTTCATAGTCGCGGCTTCGAAGAAGCGCGAGCGCCCAGAAATGCGGCGGCGTCCACACGAAGATGATGAGGAACAGAATGAAGCTCTCAAGGCTCACAGCGTCGGTTGCCGCCGCCCAGCCGATCATCGGCGGAAGCGCCCCGGCAGCGCCGCCAATGACGATGTTCTGCGACGTCCAGCGCTTCAGCCACATCGTATAGACGAGCACGTAAAAGATGATGGTGAAAGCGAGGAGCGCGGCGGAAAGCCAATTCGCCATCAGCCCGAGGCAGACCACGGAGCCTCCCGCAAGGACGGTGCCAAAGGCGCAGGCCTCCTCGGGAGTGATGCGGCCGCGCGGAATCGGCCTCGCCGCCGTCCGCGCCATGCGTGCATCGATATCGGCGTCGTACCACATATTGAGCGCGCCGGCGGCGCCGGCGCCGACCGCAATGCAGATGAGCGCAGCAATCGCGAGCACCGGATGCGGGCTCACGGGCGCTGCGACGAGGCCGACCAGCGCGGTGAAAACCACGAGGAACATCACCCGCGGCTTCATTAGTGCGAGATATTCGGCGACGTCGCCGCCATCTCTTGCGACAAGCGCCTCGGAGTCAGAGCTAAAGGAAACCTCGGACATACGGTTCACGCGCCCCGCGCTTTAAGGCTCCGGCCATCTTTCGATGGCCGGAGGGGTGTCACAGCAAGGGCTCCCCTCCCCACCCTATTTGATACGCGGCAGGACTTCATAGGTATGGAAGGGCGGCGGTGAAGGCAGGGTCCATTCGAGCGTGGTCGCTCCCTCACCCCAAGGATTGGCGGGGGCATGCACCCTACGGATGAAGGCCTGCGCAATGCCGAACAAGAAGACGAGGAAACCGGCAAAGGCGATATAGGAGCCGACCGAGGAGATCATGTTCCATCCCGCAAAGGCATCCGGATAGTCGGCGTAGCGGCGCGGCATGCCTGCAAGCCCGAGGAAGTGCTGCGGGAAGAAGGTCATGTTGGCGCCGATGAACATCAGCCAGAAATGCAGCTTCGCCAGCGTCTCGTTGTACATGTAGCCGTACATCTTCGGGAACCAGTAATACCAGCCGCCGAAGATCGAGAAGACGGCGCCGAGCGAGAGCACGTAGTGAAAATGCGCCACGACATAGTAGGTGTCATGCAGCGAACGATCGACGCCGGCATTGGCGAGCACGACACCCGTCACGCCGCCGATGGTGAAGAGGAAGATGAAGCCGAGCGCCCAGAGCATCGGCGCGCGGAAGGACAGCGAGCCGCCCCACATCGTGGCGATCCAGGAAAAGATCTTCACGCCCGTCGGCACCGCGATCACCATCGTCGCGAAAACGAAATAGGCCTGCGTGTTAACGCTGATGCCGGCCGCATACATGTGATGCGCCCACACCACGAAACCGATCACGCCGATCGCGACCATGGCGTAGGCCATGCCGAGATAGCCGAACACAGGTTTGCGCGAGAAGGTGGCGACGATCTGGCTGACCATGCCGAAGCCGGGAAGGATGAGGATGTACACCTCGGGATGGCCGAAGAACCAGAACAGGTGCTGCCAGAGAAGCGGATCGCCGCCATGCGCCGAATCGAAGAATGCCGTGCCGAAATTGCGATCGGTGAGCAGCATGGTGATGGCGCCAGCCAGCACCGGCAGCGACAGCAGAAGCAGGAACGCGGTGATCAGCACCGACCAGACGAAGAGCGGCATCTTATGCAGCGTCATGCCCGGAGCGCGCATATTGAAGATCGTGGTGATGAAATTGATCGCGCCGAGGATGGATGAGGCGCCGGCAAGGTGTAGGGCGAAGATGGCGAAATCCATCGCCGGGCCGGGCGTACCCTTCGAAGAGAGAGGCGCGTAAATCGTCCAGCCACCTGCAACGCCTTCCGTGCCCGGAGGTCCTGGGAGGAACAGGGAGGTGACGAGCAGGCCGAACGCCGCCGCAAGCAGCCAGAAGGAAATATTGTTCATGCGCGGGAAGGCCATATCCGGGGCGCCGATCATCAGCGGCACCATCCAGTTGCCGAACCCGCCCATGGTCGAGGGCATGACCATGAAGAACACCATGATAAGGCCGTGTGCGGTGACGAAGACGTTGAAGACCTCCGGATTTCCGAAGATCTGCATGCCGGGCTCCATGAGCTCGGCGCGCATGCCCATGGACAGAATACCGCCGACGATGCCGCCGATCAGGGCGAGCACCAGATACATCGTGCCAATATCCTTGTGGTTGGTCGAATAGACCCAGCGCCGCCAACCATAAGGATGCTCGTCATGATGGACGGCTTCGGCATGGGCGTGTTGTGCCATTTCAGTCTTCCTTACCTTGGTAAGCCTTCATCTGCCGGCCGGAGCGGCCGCCTTGTTCAAGTGACCCTCAATTCGCCGCTGCCGCCAGCCTCTTGTTCTCTTTCGCCGCTGCCGTCTTGTTCTTGGAGAGCCAATCGTTGAACTCTTCCTCCGACACAACGCGGACCGTGATCGGCATGAAAGCGTGGTTGCGGCCGCAAAGCTCCGAGCATTGACCGTGATAGGTCCCGGTGCGCTCGGCTCTGAACCAGGTCTTCTGAAGCCTCCCCGGAACGGCGTCGATTTTGATGCCGAACGAGGGCATGGCCCAATTGTGAATGACATCGTTGGCCTTCACCTGCACGATGACGTTCTTGTTCACCGGCACCACGACCTCGCGATCGACGGTCAAGAGGCGCGGCTGCCCGGGCTTCAAAGCGGCATCCTGCACCATGACCGAGGCGAAGCTGACGCCATGATCCGGGTACTCGTAGGACCAGAACCATTGGCTACCAGTGGCGGTAATGGTGAGGTCGGCCTTCGGGAAATCGTATTGCGCGAACAGAAGCCGGAAGGAGGGAATGGCAATCGCCACGAGGATGAGGACCGGAATGACCGTCCAGGCGATCTCGAGGGGCGTATTGTGGGTGGTTCGGGAGCTTTGCGGGTTCCGCCCCTCGTTGAACCGGACCATCACGTAAATGAGGAGGCCGAGGACGAAGAGCGCGATGACGACGATGATAGCAGTTACATAATCATGGAAGTTGGTGATCTGCTCCATGATCGGCGTGGCGGCCTTTTGGAAGCCCATCTGCCACGGCGAGGGTTGGCCGTCGCCCGCAAGAGCGGAGGCGCCAAAGAGGAGGCATGCACCCGTCAAAGTCAAAGTCCGTCGATCGAAAATCGCCATTCCATCCCCTCCGAGGGCCAAGACTCCTCTCGTCCATGCCCCAGATTCTACATCGAGGGCAATGGCCGATTTTGACAACGACGTGGACGGCTAGGCACCCCACGCCAGTTGGCGAACGATGGGCGGCGCGAAACGAGTGCTCGTGCTTAAGGCGTCGCCCCCGGCTTTATTCTTGCTCCCGACGCCGCGTGAGGAGGCGGGTGCGAAAGCTTTTCCCGCCTTCAAATCATAAAGGCTATTGCTTGGCAACACTCTAGATTTAGGCGGCCTTGCGGCAAAAGCACGCTTGAAGGAGCCGTCTCAGCACGCGACGGCTTGCGGTTGACCTTGCGCCGAAATTTGGCCCCAATGCTCGGCGAAGGCGGGTGACCGCCGCCAACTGACCAGTTTCGAAGCGCTTTGCCCAAAGTTGGGTCAAGGTCGACTCTTGGCGAAAAAAAATAGGCCCTTACCCGCCCCGATGCCGCACGCGATCCGCCTCCCTTCGACGTCGAACCCTCTTTTCCGGATCGCCATCGCCGTTTTCGTTGTGCTTCTCGCCGCCTCTCCCGCCGCGGCCCAGGAGGGATCTCCCGAGGCGAACGCCACGGGACCCGGAAGCGTCGTGCGCAACACTTACGGTGCTTGGCAGGTGAGCTGCCGAACCCCACCGGGGGCGAAGGAAGAGAAATGCGCGCTCGTCCAAAGCGTCACGGCAGAGGACAGGCCGAATGTCGGGCTCACGGTCGTCTGCTATAAGGCGATCGGCGAAGACAAGAAGCTGCTCCGGGTCGTCGTTCCGCTCGGTGTGCTTCTGCCGACCGGGCTCGGACTGAAAATCGACAATCAGGATATTGGGAACGCGCCCTTCCTCAAATGCAGCAAGCGCGGCTGCATCGCCGAGGTGGTGCTGCAAGACGACATCATCAAGAAGATGACGACCGGTCAAAACGCCATGTTTATCATCTTCGACACGCCGGAAGCGGGTATCGGCATCCCCATTTCCCTGCAAGGCTTCGGCGATGCCCTGGCAAGTCTGAAATAGCGGCAGCCACAAAAAAAGGGCCGGCGGTAAGGATACCACCGGCCCAGCATCCGTCGGGGGACGGATCCGCCGCTCCCGTGCAGGGTTGAGCGGGAAGCGGCGACTTGATGTCGATTTAGGTATTCGCCGGTGCGTTTCAACCCCGGCAAAACGCGCGTCAGGAAAGTTCAAGGACGGTTGCTGAAGCGAAAAAGCTCGATCCTGCTGTGCTTGTTGTGAATTCTTCGGTTCCGTTTGAAGGACGCGACCCTCTCGCCCTTCAAGCCGCACGTTTCGGGTGCGGCGGCAAGGACGGGGCGGCCCGAAGCGAGCGCGTCCCGAAATGCCGAGCAAGCCAGATCCTCAGGCCGGTTGGTGCCGGGCTGCGGGCGCACATCGCCTTTTGGCCAGTAATAGGCCGCGTGTCTCAGGAGCGAGTTTGAATACACGACGCCATTCGGATGAGCGCCTTCAAGCCATTGCATGGCTTTGACCGGAGGCGGCGTGGTCGAAAGGCCGCCCACGAGAAACAGCGATGGGACGGCCGAAAGTGCAACTAACGCGCTTGCGGCGATTACCTTGCGGGTAGGCCGCCTGAAAAAACTCAGCACCCCCGCCGCCGCCCAGCCGAGAATGAGGGCAAGCGGCAGCAAATAGCGCTGATGCTGCACAGGCAGCAGAAGGAAAAGCATCGCGAGGTAGATCGCCGCAGCAAGCATATAAGGCCGGGCGATGGTGCGCGCGGGACCACGCCAGGCGAAATAGGCGTAAGGCAAGATGACGGCGAGCGATACCACGGTCCGCCCCGCCAGATTCTCGTTGGTAATGTGTCTCGGTGCAAAAGCCTGCCCGATTTCGCCGAGTAATGCGATGGCCCTCGTTGCAAGGTGTTCGGGATTGATAGGCCAAACGAGGACAGAGGCCGTAGGCTTATTGATCCTCCACTCGAACTGTCGCAGGCACATTGTAAAATAGGTTTCAAATCCGCCCGTAGCGAAGGCGGCCGGCACGAGCCAAATCGCCACTCCAAGCAAGAATGCGAGCGCGGTCGTGAGCACTGGCCGCGCCTCTGCCCTCCCGCCGCCTGAGGCCCGCAACCACCAATAAACGAGGATAAGAAGTGAAAAGTGGGGTCGTGCGCCGAGCGATAGTCCCGCGATCGCACCACAAAAGAGCAGGCGAATGGTCTTTCCGCGCTCCGTGGCGGGCGAGACCCCCTCGGCGAGCATAAAGGCGACGACAAATGTCAGACCGAACATATCGGTGAGCGCGAGCCCGGCCTGAAGCCAGAAGAGCGGCGCAAGTGCCATCGTCAAAGTCGCAGCGAGCGCCTCAAACCGCTCAAGATAACGCCGCGACAGAAGGTAGAACATCGCCGCGGCGCTGGCGCCGGCCAAGGCCGACACGAGAGTAAGCGTCGCGGCGGGATCGCCAACGGCCAAATGCAGCACCTTTCCCGCGGCGACATAGACGGGATAACCCGGTGGATGTGGCCAGTGCTTTGGTAAGTCGAAATCCTGAAGCGCGAATGCGAAATTCACGGAGTCCCAATCGTCGAGCCAACGCGATCGGGTAACCCCATAAAGAACCGCCAAACCCAACAACAGGATTGCGGATATCAGAGCATCGCGGCGGTCAGTCGGCTCGTGAATGGCATCCCCCGTGGAGGCCCGACTAGTAGGTCCTATCCTCAAAGAGCCGGTCAATTTCGCTCTCCCACGGGCCGGCATAGTCGGCAAGCAGGCGGTCTGCCGGGGTCTTTCCTTCGGCAACGATTTCGGCGAGGGGAGCGAGATGCTTGGTCTCGTCATGCCCGGTCTCATCGAACCGAGCCCTATGCTTCAGCCCCTTCTCGGCGATGCCGACGACCTCGCGCGCAATCTCTCGCAAGGTCCCTCCGCGAAACGGCGTTTCGAGGCCAAGCCGCGGAACCTGATTCCTCAGGACTTCGCGTTCTCCCATGCTCCAATCCTCGACCAGGGCCAGAGCCTCGCTCAGCGCCGAAGGCTCATAGAGGAGCCCCGCCCAGAGCGCCGGGAGGGCGACCAGTCCTTCGACCGAAGAGGCGGCATCGGCACCGCGCATTTCGAGAAACCGCTTCATCCGGACATCCGGAAAGAGCGTCGTGAGGTGATCCGCCCAATCGTCGAAGGTCGGATGCTCGCCCGGCAAACGCTCTAGCCTTCCTTCGAGAAAACTCCGGAAGGAGGAGCCGGCGACGTCGATATAGCGGCCATTGCGGTAGACGAAATACATCGGAACATCGAGCGCATAATCGACGTAGCGCTCAAAGCTCATGCCCGGCTCGAAGACGAAAGGAAGAAGCCCTGTCCGATCGGGATCGGTGTCGCGCCATGCCTCTGCGCGATAGGACTTGAAGCCGTTCGGGCGTCCATCGCTGAACGGTGAATTCGCAAAAAGAGCGGTGGCGACGGGCTGCAGCGAGAGTCCGACCCGCATCTTGGCGACCATGTCCGTCTCACTGCCGAAGTCGAGATTGACCTGCACCGTCGCGGTGCGAAACATCATGTCGAGTCCGCGCCCGCCCCTTTTTGGCATGTAGCGCTTCATGACCTGATAGCGCTCCTTCGGCATGACCGGCGTCTCGGCGAGAGTCCATCTCGGCGAGAAGCCGAGACCGAGAAAGCCGATGCCAAGCTCCTCCCCGACCGCTTTCACCTCATCGATATGCTCGCGTATTTCGTCCAGAGTCTCATGCACGGTGGTCAGCGGTGCACCGGAAAGCTCGAGCTGCCCGCCCGGCTCAAGGCTGATGATGCCGCCCTTCGGACAATCGGGACGCTGCAAAGCGATGATGTTGCGCCGCTCTTGGACACCCTCCCAACAAAACCGGTCTTTGAGGCCTTCGAGGAGTGCGCGTATTCCACGCCCCCCGTCATAGGCGACCGGAGAATAGCCCCTTCGGTGAAACGCGAACTTCTCGTGTTCGGTACCGATCCGCCACTCGCTGCGCGGCTTGGACCCGGCTTCGAGATAGGCGACGAGTTCATCGCGCGAGGCGACCAACGGACCGAGCGCCGAAGCTACGCGTGTCGACATGGCGAAAAACTCCGGGGCTTGATTGACGGGCTAAGCAGCGGAACCGACTATCGTAAGACGCGCACTTATCGCGCCGCATCGGAGAGGCTGGCAAGAGGGCCTGACGGCCCGGATCGCCTCACGAATGCGTCAACAAATCAACGCCAATCGCCGAGAACGGCATTGACAAGCGCAAGTGCCGCCACAGCAGCGGTATCGGCACGGAGCAGCCTCGGTCCAAGCGAAATGGTGCGCACGAAGCGCTGCTTTTTGAGGAGGGTCCGCTCCTCTTCCTCGAATCCGCCTTCCGGGCCGATGAGGAGAGCAAGCGGTCCTTGCGACTCAGCCGTAAGGGCTGCGATGGGCGACGACACACCTGCTCCTTCATCTGCGAAGACGAGCAGCCTGGCCGGGTCCCACTCGCGAATAACATCCACAAGCCGCTGGGGCTCGGAAATCTCCGGCAACCGCAGGATCCCGCATTGCTCGGCGGCTTCGATGGCGTTGGCTCTGAGACGCTCAACATTGACGCGTTCGGCTATGGTGCGCCTGGTGATGACCGGACGCAGGACCGATACGCCGAGTTCCGTCGCCTTCTGCGCCATGTAATCGAGGCGCGCACGTTTCAGCGGCGCAAACAGGTAATGCAGATCGGGACCATCTTCTTGCCGTCGCGACTGTTCGACGAGAAGCACGCGCGCTGTCTTCTTTGCGAGCCAGACCAGCTTACCAAGCCACTCCCCGTCCTTCCCATTGAAGAGCAGCACCTCGTCGCCGGCCTTGCATCTGAGGACGGTGATGAGATAGTGCGCCTGGGCTTGATCGAGCTCGATCTCGGTCATGGATTCCAGCCTGTGCTCGACGAAGAGCCGCTGCGGCTTGGATCCCATGATGGAAAGCTCCTCTCAAACTGGGCGTAGGGGCGCCTTGATGGGACACATGCCACGACCAGCCCTCGAAGGCAAAAGCGCCGGCGCTCCCCACGACACCCTCATCGACCGCGTCGCGCCGAAGGCGCTTCGCCCCTATTTGCAGCTCGCAAGGGCCGACCGGCCGACCGGCTATTGGCTGCTTGCGCTTCCTTGCTTCTGGGCCGTGTCGCTCGCAACGCGGAGCCTCGGCGGCGCCTATCCCGACCCTTGGCTTCTTCTCCTCTTCGGTATCGGCGCCATAGCCATGCGCGCCGCGGGTTGCATCTATAATGACCTGCTTGATCGCGACATCGATGCTCGGGTCGCCCGCACCAAGGAACGGCCGCTCGCGAGTGGGACGATCAGCGTAAAGAGCGCTTCTCTTTTCATGCTCGCGTTGTCGCTCGTCGGGCTCGCGGTCCTTCTCACCTTCAACGCGACGACGATCTGGCTCGGCCTTGCAGTTCTCCCGCTCGTCGCCGTCTATCCGCTCGTCAAACGCGTGAGCTTTTGGCCGCAAGCGGTGCTTGGGCTCGCCTTCAATTGGGGCGCCCTACTCGGTTATTCGGCCGTGCTCGGGCGGGTGGAAGCGGAGGGTTTCGTACTTTATGCGGGGGCCATCCTCTGGACGATCGGCTACGACACGATCTACGCGCATCAGGACCGCGAGGAAGATGCCCTTCTCGGGCTGAAATCGACCGCTCTCAGATTCGGTCGGCAAACGAAGCTCTGGCTCGGATTCCTCTACGCCGGAGCTTGGATCGGGATAGCGCTCGCCGGCCTCCTTTCCGGAGCCGAGCTCGTCTTCTTGCTTCTTATGGGCGCCGCCGGCGCGCACCTTGTGTGGCAGATCGCCACGCTAAACATCGACGACCCGGAGAATTGCCTCACCCGCTTCCGATCCAATCGCGATTTCGGCCTGATCGTCCTTGCAGCAATCTTGCTCGACATGGTTCTTGCGTCGAAGCTTTGAAATGAGTCGAAACAAGAGGCCCCGGAGCTGCCGCCCCGGGGCCTCGATGACGCCTTGCTGTTAGCCTCCTATCGGCCGCCTTCGTGCGGGCAGGCCTTGATTGCAGCTATACTGCCACACAAATTTTCCGAAGCGCTTAACGGACGTTGTTAATCACTGGTATCCGCGTTCTGCTACAATAATGGTTGAGCGATTCTTTCCGAAAAAACATGACCGCGCTCAAACCACTTAAAGCCTCGCCGGCGTCGCACCTCGAAAGCGACCTTCTCCTCTTGAAACAGTCGGTCAAAGAGGCGGGCAAAATCGCGCTCAGCTATTTCTGCCAAGCCGTGACGGTGAAGCGGAAGCTCGACGGGAGCGAGGTGAGCGAGGCCGACTTTGCCGTGGACGCCGCGTTGAATCGGAGCCTCGGGGCCGAGCGGCCCTCCTATGGCTGGCTTTCGGAGGAAACCGAGGATGCGGCGGCAAGGCTCGACCAGCGCTTCGTCTGGATGGTTGACCCTATCGACGGCACCAACGCCTTCCTGCGCCAAATCCCGGAATGGACTATTTCCGCCGCGCTGGTGGAGGACGGGACCCCGGTGCTCGGGGCCGTCTACAACCCCGCTACCCTCGAATTTTTCCATGCAATACGCGGCGAGGGCGCCTTCCTCAATGACGAGCCGATCAGCGTCACCGGCCGGAGCGACCTTTCCGGCTCGTTCATCATTGCGAGCGGCGGCCTCTTCAAGAAGCGTATCTGGCAGACGCCCTGGCCCGAGGTTGAAACACGCTGGGTCAATTCGGTCGCCTACCGCTTGGCACGTGTCGCGCAGGGACGGGCAGACGCGACGCTCTCCCTCTCCGCCAAGAGCGAATGGGATCTTGCAGCCGGTGTTCTCCTTATCGAGGAGGCCGGCGGTACCGCCACGGATCATCGCGGCGAACGCTTCGTCTTCAACCGTCCGGTGCCGCGCTTTCCGAGCCTCGTCGCCGCCCCGCCGAAACTGCATGCAAAATTGATCGAGCGCACGAGCCGCATAGACCTGTAGCCTTCGTTCCGCTAAGCCGCTTTGGATTCAGCGAGCGGGGACGAGCGAAGGTGATTAAGGACAGCTCGAAGGCAGCCAAAAAACAGCTTCTTCATCTCGTTTTCGGCGGCGAGTTGACCACGCTCGACGGGGTCGAGTTCAAGGACCTTAAAGCGCTCGATATCGTCGGCATCTATCCGAATTACGCCGAGGCCTTCGATGCTTGGCGCGACGCCGCGCAGCGCAGCGTCGACGATGCCCATATGCGCTATTTCATCGTGCACCTGCACAGGCTGCTCGAGCCGGAACCGGAAAGCGTCGCCTCGTCAAGGGAATAGCTAAGGCCGCGCTGGTTTTTCGCCTTAATGCTTTTCTTGCCGACATGCTAGAACGGCTGCCGGAACCTAGTCAGCTTTGAGCGCGGGGGAAACGGGGCGTTTTGAAGGATCAACTGTTCAGCGACGCAAGAACGATCACCCGCCGCGCCGATGAGCTGCAAGCTCATTACACGACCGGGGAGATCGTCGCACGCATCTGGCACGAGCACCTTCGCCCGCGCCTTGGCCTGCTCGTCCTCGCGAGCCTTGCGATGCTCCTCACGGCCGCAACAACCGGCGCGATTCCTTTCCTCATCCAAAGAACCGCAGATGACGTCTTCGTCGCGAAAAACGTGGACATGGTCCATTTGATCACGGCGGCGATCGTGACCGTCACCATCATCAAGGCGATCTCCGAATATATCGCCGATGTCACCGTCGCCTATCTCGGCCACCGCTTCATCGCCGATCTTCGCATCTCGATGTTTGCCAAGCTCGCCCGCGCGGATCTGGGCTTCATCCAGACCGTGCATTCGGGGCGCCTCCTCTCCGGATTTCTGAACGACGCAAATTTGATCCGACAGACGGCGAGCCGCTCCATCGTCACCCTCGGCGAGAATTACCTGAAGGTGCTCATTCTCGTCGGCACCATGTTCTACATGGACCCGCGCTTCGCTCTGCTCATCCTCCTCTTCATGCCGCTTGCCTGGTTCGTGCTCGGGCGCCAGCGGCGGAAGATGCGGAAATCAACCACGAAGTCTCTTCAGGAGACCGGCGATCTTTCGGCGCTGATCAGCCAGACCTTGCGTGGCATGCGTATCGTGCGCGCCTACCGTCAGGAGCCGCGCGAGGAAGAGCGCGCGAAGACCACCATCAACCGCGCGCTCGAATTCACCATGCGGGGTACGCGTGCCAGAGCCCTGTCGAGCCCCTCGATCGAGCTTTTGACCGGACTCGGCTTTGCGCTCGCCATCTATTTTGCCGGCACCAAAGGCGTTCGCGGCGACCTCACGCTCGGCCATTTCATGGGCTTCATGACCGCCGCACTTTTGATCTACGGACCCCTGAAAAGCGCGGCGACCTTGCAGACCCAGCTGCAGGAAGGCGTGGCGGCGGCGAGCCGCGTCTTCGGCGTCATCGATCGCGATACGCGGCTCGTCGAAGCGGCGGACGCGAAGCCGCTCTTGCTGAGGCGCGGCGAAATCGAATTCGACAATATCTCCTTCGCCTACGACCCGAAGACGGTGGTCCTGCGCGGGGTGAGCCTTAAAGTTCCGCACGGCAAGACCGTAGCCCTCGTCGGTCCCTCCGGCTCCGGCAAGAGCACGCTCGTCAACCTTTGCCTGCGCTTCTTCGATCCGGATCGCGGGCGGGTTCTCATCGACGGGCAGGATATTTCCGCCGCGACAATCGCTTCCTTACGCGACGCGATCGCGCTCGTGACGCAAGATCCGGTGCTGTTCGACGACACGATCCGCGCCAATATCGCCTATGGCACAAAGCCCGAGGAAGAGGAAAAGGTCATCGCCGCGGCAAAAGCGGCGGCCGCCCACGACTTTATCGCCGCCTTGCCGAAGGGTTACGACACGCGGGTCGGCGAGGCAGGTTCCCTTCTTTCCGGCGGCGAGCGCCAGCGAATCGCCATCGCTCGGGCGATCTACAAGGATGCGCCCATCCTTCTGCTCGATGAACCCACGAGCTCGCTCGACAGCGAGGCGGAGGCGAAGGTGCAGGCCGCGCTCGAGGAGCTGATGCGCGGGCGGACGGTTCTGATGATCGCGCACCGGCTCTCGACGGTAAAAAAGGCGGACCTCATCTGCGTGCTCGACCAGGGGCGCATCGTCGAGGTCGGTAGGCATGAAGAGCTTGTCGCCAAAGGCGGCCTCTACACCCGCTTGCATCGGACCCAGTTCGGCATCGCCGGAACCTATGCAGGCAACGAAGACGTTGTTGCGGTGGCAGGCAGCTAGCCAACGCGCCGGAGTGTAACGTGAAGAAGCTGCTGAGCTCAAAGCCCGTGGTCGCGTTCGGCAGCGCGCTTGCCGCGAACTATATCCGTTTCATTCAGGCGACGAGCGAAGTCAGGCGCGATCCGCCAGATACCGACGCAAAGCTTCTCTCGCAACACCCGCAGATCTTTGCGATGTGGCATGGGCAGGGCCTGATGCTGCCGAAAATCAAGCCCGCCGCTCACGCCGATGTCGCTGTTATCATCGCCCGTCATGGCGATGCCGACATTCTCGGCGCCGCGTTGAAGCGCTTCGGCATGCTTCTCATCCGCGGTGCCGGCGCCGGCGGGAGGCGGCGCAATCGAGGCGGCGTCACGGCACTTCGCGAGTCGGTCCGGGCCCTCAACGGAGGCGTGACGGTCGCCATGACGGCGGATATGCCGCCGGGACCGGCAAGGCATGCCGGGCTTGGCATCGTGACGCTCGCTCGGCTTTCCGGCCGCCCCATCGTTCCCTGCGCAATGGCCACCAGCCACTACAAAGCGCTTAAGACATGGAGCGCCTTCACTATCAATTTTCCCTTTTCGAAACTCGGGGTCGTGGTCGGCGAGCCAATATGGGTCGCCGCCAACGCCGATGAAGCAGCGCTCGAGACTGCCCGGCGAGAGGTCGAGCGCAGCTTGAATGCGGTCACGGCGCGCGCTTACAGCCTTGTCGGAGCCAAAGATCCGCTGCTCGCGCGAGCGGAGGCAAAGGACAAGGAGCAGCCGCCGTTCTCGGTGAGGGCGTATCGCGCAGTGACACGTCTTGCGACGCCTCTCGTCCCGCTTCTGCTTGCCTGGCGGGTCCGGCAGGGGAAGGAGGAGAAGGAGCGCCAAGCCGAGCGCTTCGGCGAGGCAAGCTTGCCGCGCCCCTCAGGTTTCCTCGCTTGGTTTCACGCCGCAAGCGTCGGCGAGGCGAATGCTGCCCTTCCCCTCATTGAGGCGATCTCGGCCGAGCACCCCGGGGTGAACGTCCTCCTCACCACCGGCACCATTACCTCGGCGCGGCTCGCGCGGGCACGGCTCCCGAAGGGAGCCCTGCACCAATATGTGCCGCTCGACCATCAGGCTTATGTGCAGCGCTTTCACTCCCATTGGCGCCCCGATCTCGCCCTCTTCGTCGAATCCGAGATCTGGCCCAATCTCGTCCTCGAAACGAAGGCGCGTGGCGTCCCGCTCGTTCTCATTAATGGGCGCATGTCCTTCCGTTCGTTCCGCCGCTGGCGCGGCCGTCCGGGACTGAGCCGCCCTCTCTTCTCGGCGTTCAACCTGGTGCTTGCACAGAATGAAAAATTGGCCGAACGCTTTGCGGCGCTCGGAGCGCCGCGGGCGCTCGATGTCGGCAACCTCAAGGCTGATGCGCCGCCCCCTCCCCTCGACCTTTCGGCGCACCGACAGCTTTCTGCAGCGTTCGCAGGACGCACCGTGTGGCTTGCCGCGAGCACTCATACCGGAGAGGACGACCTCGTTGCTCTCGCGCATCTCGCCATGAAGCAGAAGCGGCCAGACCTCCTCACCGTGATCGTTCCGCGGCATCCAGAGCGCGGGACCGACATCGCCCAGCTGCTCGAATCCGAAGGGATGCGCGTGGCACTTCGCTCGGAAGGCAAGTTGCCTGGCGCCGATACCGACATCTATGTCGCGGACACGATCGGCGAGCTTGGGCTCTTTTACAATCTCGTTCCGGTTGCTTTTGTCGGAGGATCGCTCGTGCCGCATGGCGGACAGAACCCGGTCGAAGCCATCAAGCTCGGGGCCGCAGTGCTGACCGGCCCGCATTGGCGAAATTTCGCTGACGCCTATGAGGATCTGATCGCGTCCGGCGGCTGCACGCAGGTGAGCGACGCCGACAGCCTCGGCACGGCGGCGCTCCGCCTCCTCGAAGATGCGCAGGCGCGCGCAAATATGATGTCGCGCGCCGAAGCTGCCATCGAACGCATGGGCGGCGCTCTTCCCCGCACCATCGCCGAGCTCGAAGCCTTTCTTCCGCCAAAGGCCACCTTGCAGCATGCGTCTTGACACGCCCTTTTGGTGGTATCGCAAACGCGGTGCCATCGCCTCGGCGCTCGCGCCCGCGGCGCGCCTCTACGCCCAGATCGCCGCAAAGCGCGTGGCGCGCATAACGCCGGCGCGCTCGAAACTGCCGGTGATCTGCGTCGGAAACTTTACGGCCGGCGGCGGCGGCAAGACACCCACCGCAATCGCCGTTGCGGGGCTTCTGAAGGGGATGGGCGAGCGGCCCTGCTTTCTTACCCGCGGCTATGGCGGCAAGAGCCAAGGACCACTCCTTGTGCAAAAGGGTCAGAGCGCCGAGGAGGTCGGGGACGAGCCATTGCTGCTCGCCGAGCAAGCACCGACGGTCGTGTCGACGGACAGGGCGGAAGGCGCCCGGTTCATCGAGGCCTCAGACATCGGCGCGACCGTCATCGTCATGGATGACGGCTTCCAGAACCCGCAGCTCGAGAAGGATTCCAGCTTGATCGTTGCCGATTCCACCCTCGGCATCGGCAACGGCCTCGTCATGCCGGCAGGACCCTTGCGAGCGCCTCTCGCAGAGCAGATGCGAAAAGCAGGCGCCCTGATGCTGATCGGCGATGGCAGCCGGGGGGCGCCGCTGGAGAAGGCCTTTGAGGGAGCGGGGAAGCCCGTGTTGAAGGCGAGGATGGCCGCCTGCGGCGATGCACGCTGGCTTACGGTGCTGCCGGTGATCGGCTTTGCCGGCATCGCCAATCCGAAGAAATTCTTCGACACACTCTCGCGGAGCGGCGCGCGGCTCTATGACACGCGCTCCTTTCCCGATCACCATTTCTATACCGAGCGGCAGGCGGCACGCCTCCTGAAACATGCTCGGAAATGGAACGCGATGCTGGTCACGACGGAAAAGGACTGGGTTCGGCTTCCCGACGACGACGGCACTCCGCTCGGCGAGCTTCGGTTCCGCTCCCGTCCGTTCCAGATTGCGGTCGAATTCGCCGAACCCGAGCGGCTGAAAGATTTGCTCTCAGCCGCTATGCGACAAAAGCGATAGCTTGACCTTCGCGCAGGCTATTCCGCCCCGTCGGGGCGCGTTTCGAGGAAGCGCTTCAGCGAGATGGCCGCATCGACATAGGCCTCCTGAAGCTCGACGCTCCAATAGCGGAGATCCTCGAGCGGAATGGCGCGGCCCGTGACGGCGCAGCGAACGAAATCGCCGGGAGTCAGAACCTGAACCTCGCCATCGAGATATTTGAGCTTGGCTTCGCCTTTGAAGCCGATATTGCGTTCAAAACGATTCATCACGTCTGTAGCTTTTCAAGCGGTCGCGTTTCGCGTCTCTCACCATAACGTCGAGTCCCGCGTGAGAGAAGCGCTGTCAAATCAAAGTGCCCTGATTTCCATCGTCGCGAGCGCGCTTCTTTTTCGGAGGCGCGGACCTGCGCGTGGCCAGAGCAGGTACATGGCCATCGGCAAATTCGATGTCCAGAGTCTCGCCGGGGCTGATCTCCGTCGCGCGCCGAAGCATTCGGCCTTCCTGATCGCGCACCAGCGTGAAGCCACGCGCAAGGACATTGTGATAGCCGACGGAGACGAGGAGTTGCCCTTTCGCGTCGAGGCGGTAGCGTGCGCTGGCGATGCGACCGACAAACGCCTGGCCGGCTGACCGGCCAAGGCGGGCCAGCTGGTCCCGGCGCGCGCTTGCCGTGTTGCGCAAGAGATGCGGCCTTAGGCGGGAGCCAGCGCGGGAGAGCGCCACGCGATGGGCATGGGCATTTGTTCTCAAGGCTCGCCCGAGTCGCCCAGCCACACCGTCGAAACGCTGCCGTGGCAGCGCGATAATCTCGGTCCGCCGAGGGAGGCCCTTCGAAAAGGCGTTGAGAAGATTACGCTGCGCCTCGAGAAGGCGCCTGAGGCAGCCGACGGCCCGAAGGCCTGAGGTCGTGACCCTGATCAGCAACTCACTTCTCACCGGCACGGCGCGTTCAGCAGCGGCCGTCGGGGTCGGAGCCCGGAAATCGGCGACAAGATCGATGATGGTCCAATCCGTCTCGTGGCCGACCGCCGAGATCAGCGGGATGGTGCTCGCTGCCGCGGCGCGCGCAACGATCTCCTCGTTGAAGCCCCAAAGATCCTCGAGGCTGCCGCCCCCGCGGGCGACGACAATGAGGTCGGGCCGCGGAACTTCGGATCCGACGACGAACGCATTGAAGCCGTGGATTGCTGCTGCGACCTCGGCGGCACAGGTCTCACCCTGCACCCTGACCGGCCAGACGAGGACGTGGCATGGGAAGCGATCAGCAAGACGATGGAGAATGTCGCGGATCACGGCGCCCGTCGGCGAGGTCACAACACCGATGATGCGCGGCAGAAACGGAAGCGGCCGCTTGCGAGTGGCATCGAACAACCCTTCGGCGGCGAGTGCGCGCTTTCGCTGCTCGAGCAGCGCCATGAGCGCGCCAACACCGGCTGGCTCAATATGATCGATGACAATCTGATATTTGGATTTGTCGGGGTAGGTCGTGACGCGCCCCGTGGCGAGGACTTCAAGGCCTTGCTCAGGTTTGAATTTGAGACGGAGGAAGGTCGAGCGCCAGACAACGGCATCAATGCAGGCCTTCTCGTCCTTCAGGGTGAAATAGCAATGGCCTGAATTGTGCTGGCCCCTGAACCCCGAGATCTCGCCCCGCAGCCGCACGAGACCGTAAGCGTCCTCCACCGTTCGCTTCAGCGCGAAGGCAAGCTCCGAGACGGTGTACTCCACGAGATTGCTCTGCGCTGGCTTCAAGTCGAGATCAGCCATGTCCGAAGTCACGTTCCGTTTTGCAGCGCCAGTTCGCGTGCTAAGCACCACGGCGATTCCTTGAGCAATATAGACCGTCGGCGCAACCAACAAGCGGAGCGCGAGCGAAAATGGACGTGCTGTTGATCGGCTCCGGTGGGCGCGAGCATGCGCTCGCCTGGAAGCTCAAGAAAAGCCCGCTTCTTGGCCGGCTGTTCTGCGCGCCTGGTAATGCCGGCATCGCGGAAATCGCAGAATGCGTTTCGCTCGATCCTGCCGATCACGCGGCGGTCGCTCGCTTCTGCAAGGAAAATGCAGTCGGTCTCGTTCTCATCGGGCCGGAGGCGCCGCTGGTAGCCGGGCTGACCGACGACCTTGAGGCAGAAGGGATCAAGGTGTTCGGGCCGTCTAAGGCGGCGGCGCTCCTCGAGGGCTCGAAAGGCTTCACCAAGGATCTTTGCACGAAGGCCGGAATTCCCACCGCCGCCTATGCCCGCTTCGGCAACCCCGACGCCGCGAAAGCCTATGTGGCGACGCAGATATTTCCCCTCGTCGTGAAGGCAGACGGTCTCGCCGCCGGTAAGGGCGTGACCATTGCCGAGAGCCTTACCGAGGCAGAGGCCGCGATCGACGCCTGCTTTTCCGGCGCCTTCGGCGCGGCCGGGGCGGAGCTCGTTATCGAAGAGTTTTTGCAAGGCGAGGAAGCGAGTTTTTTCGCGCTTGTCGATGGGACGACGGCGCTACCCCTTGCGACTGCGCAGGACCACAAGCGCGCTTTCGACGGGGATCGCGGTCCGAATACCGGCGGCATGGGCGCCTATTCCCCGGCGCCAATCATGACGGAGGAGCTTTGCCGCCGCACCATGACGGAGATCGTCGGTCCGACGGTGCGGGCCTTGGCTGGGGCCGGGACGCCGTTCAAGGGCGTGCTTTATGCCGGCCTCATGATCGACAAGGGCACGCCGAAGCTCATCGAATACAATGTCCGCTTCGGCGATCCCGAATGCCAAGTGCTGATGATGCGGCTCCAATCCGATCTCCTGCCGGCGCTCCTCGCGGTTGCGGACGGACGACTCTCCGATATCGAGATTGAGTGGCACGATGACGCCGCTCTTTGCGTGGTGATGGCGGCGAAGGGTTATCCTGGTGCCTATGCGAAGGGCTCTGAGATCAAGGGGCTCGAAGAGGCCGCGAGCGACGCCTCAGTTGCGATTTTCCATGCCGGAACGCGGCGCGAAGGGACGCGCATTCTCGCCGATGGCGGACGTGTTCTTGGTGTCACCGCCCGCGGCAAGGATATTAGCAAGGCGCAGCAGCGTGCCTATGCCACGGTGGACGAAATCGAGTGGCCAGAAGGCTTCTATCGCCGCGACATCGGCTGGCGCGCGCTTCGGGGTTAGCTCGCGTCACCTGCGAGCGGCGAAGAAGCGCTTGAGAAGCTCGGCCGCGCGGCTTTCGCCGATGCCGCCATAGACTTCCGGCGAGTGGTGGCAGGTTGGGCTTGCGAAGAACCGCACCCCGTGTTCAACCGCTCCCCCCTTCGGATCCGCCGCCCCGAAATAAAGCCGCCGGATGCGGGCAAATGAGATGGCAGCGGCGCACATGGCGCAAGGCTCAAGCGTCACATAAAGATCACAGCCGATAAGCCGCTCGCTTCCGAGCTTCGCGCAAGCCTCGCGGATGGCGATCAACTCGGCATGCGCCGTAGGATCGCAGAGCGCGAGCGTGCGATTTCCGGCGCGGGCGATCACCTCGCCGCTTTCGCTGACCACGACCGCGCCGACCGGGACCTCTCCGGCGAGCCCCGCCGCCTCGGCCTCGGCGAGCGCAAGCTCCATGGGCCGCTTGCCCGCGCTTTCCTGTTCTGCAAGCCTTGTCTTCGTCATGAGCGGGACGTTGCGCGCGAAGCGAAAGCCGGGTCAAGGGGCAGCGCCGGAAGGCCGGGCGAGCGCGGCACCGATGCGAATCGCCAAGGCAATCGCCCATGCCGGCCTTTGCTCCCGGCGCGACGCCGAGGCGTTGATTGCGCAAGGGCGCATCGCCGTCAACGGAAGCGTGCTTTTCACCCCTGCCTACATCGTAAAGCCCGGCGATCGCGTGACGGTCGACGGGAAGCCCCTTCCCGAACCGCAGGCGCCGCGCCTCTGGCGGTATCACAAGCCGAAGGGGTTGGTGACAAGCCACAAGGACCCGCAAGGGCGTAAGACGGTGTTCGAGGCCCTGCCGCCGGACCTTCCTCGTGTCGTCTCGGTCGGGCGCCTCGACCTCAACACGGAAGGGCTGCTGCTTCTCACCAATGACGGCGAGCTTGCCCGGCATCTTGAGCTTCCTAGCACCGGTTGGCTGCGGCGCTATCGCGTGCGCGCGCATGGCACGGTGACGGAAGCCGATCTCCAGAAGCTGGCGGATGGGATGACGATCGAGGGGGTGCGCTACGGCTCGGTCGAGGCGAGGATCGATCGAAAGCAGGGAGATAATGTCTGGCTGACGCTCGGGCTTCGCGAGGGCAAGAACCGCGAAGTGAAGAGGCTCGCGGAAGCGCTCGGACTCAAAGTCAATCGCCTGATCCGCGTCTCCTTTGGACCGTTCATGCTCGGAGACCTTGAACCAGGTGAGGTCCGGGAAGTCAGCGCGCGCGTCCTCGCCGATCAGCTCGGGTCGAAGCTCGCTTCTACCCTTGGCGTAGAGGCTCCCCGACACCATAGGTCGGGTCAGCGCCGATGAACGCCGGCCTCGCGCAGACGAACATGCCCAGTACAGGCCCGGGCGTAACAAACAAATGCGGATCGTAGCGGGGCGTTTTAGGGGCGCACATATCGAGGCGCCGAAAGGGCTTGCCACGCGGCCGACCTCAGACCGCGTGCGCGAGGCCTTGTTCAACGTGCTCGAACACGGATCGCCGGGCTTCGACTTTCAAGACACGCGGGTGCTCGATCTTTTTGCAGGGTCGGGCGCACTCGGGCTTGAGGCGATCTCGCGGGGCGCCCGCTTCTGCCTCTTCGTTGAGGACAGCGCGGAAGCGCGCGCCGCAATCCGCCGCAATATCGAGGTCCTCGGGCTTACCGGCGCGACTAAGATCTGGCGGAGGGATGCGGCGCGGCTCGGGGAGCGCGGAACGGTCCACCCTTTCGATCTCGCCTTCCTTGACCCGCCCTATGGACAGGGGCTAGCCGAGCGTGCGCTCGCCTCGCTCAACGAAGAGCGGTGGTTGCGGGGCGGAGCCATCGTTGTCGTCGAGGAGCGAGCGGACGTCGCATTTGCGCTTTCGCCAAGCTTCGAGCTGATGGACCGGCGCGTCTACGGAGATACCCAAATCGTGATCGCGGCCGCCGGGTCCGAATAAAATAGCGCAAGGATGAGGGATCAAAGCCTAGAATAGGCGTTTAACAGGCATGGTCCCAAGGCGGAGGAGACGGGGGATGAGTCCTCTGGGGGCATCGCGAGCGCATAGCCTGGCAATTTTTATCATTCTGGCAACGGCCGGGATGGCGAGCGCTTTCACCTCGGGGGTCTGGAACGGCGGGCCGGATCGCGACGAGCACGGGAGGCTCCTCGACTGCACCATGACGGCGCAGTCGCAAGCAGGCGTGCTCATCGCTTTCGTGATCAGCCGGGACTATCAGTGGGGGCTCGCCCTTGCCGACGAACGTTGGAAGCTTCCCGTCGGCGAGGTGCATGACATCAATCTCAAGATCGACAGCCTTAGCCCTATGAAGGGCATCGCCAAGATGATCGACCAGCACGGAATGCTCATTCCGTTCGGGGACGGCGCTCTTGCAATCGAGGCGCTCCGCCGGGCGAAGCAACTGACGATCGAAACGCCGGCCGGAAATCTCAGCTTCACGCTCGACGGGACCGGAGCGGCCCTGGACACGCTTAACAAATGCGTCAGTGAGAACCTGGCGGAGGAGCGCGCCGCGCAAGGGGATCGGGGCTCGGATCCTTCGCCCTAGCGGCGCTGGAACAATTTCTCGATGTCGGTGAGTTTCAGCTCGACATAGGTCGGGCGCCCGTGATTGCACTGGCCCGAGAACGGCGTCTCCTCCATGTCGCGGAGAAGCGCGTTCATCTCCACAGCGCTGAGTTTTCGCCCCGCGCGAACGCTGCCATGGCAGGCCATGGTTGAAAGGGTGCGGTCGAGCCGCTCGGCAAGCAACAGGTTCCCCTCCCCTTCGGCCAACTCCTCGGCGAGGTCGCGTAACAGCCCCTTCACGTCGGACTGGCCGAGAAGCGCCGGGACCTCGCGCACCAGGATCGCAGACGGCCCGAAGCCCTCAAGCACGAGGCCGAGGCGTTCAAGCTCCGAGGCAGCTCCGACAAGGTGCTCCGCCCCTTCCGCGTCGAGTTCCACCACTTCCGGGATCAGCAAGATCTGGCGCGCGAGGCCCCCATTGGCAAAGGCCTTCTTCAGGCGCTCATAGACAAGGCGCTCATGCGCCGCGTGCTGGTCGATAATCACCAGCGAGTCTTCGGTTTCGGCGATGATGAAGGTCGCATCGAGCTGGGCGAGCGCTGCGCCGAGCGGAAAAGCGCGCGAAAGTTCGTCACTCGTCCCTTGCGGCGTGGAGCTCGGCGCCGACAAGGGCGGTAGTGGCGCTTGCGCGTCTTCCGAGAAGCCCGAAACTCTGGGCGATGAAACGGACCGATCGAATGGCCGCGGCCCCCCAAAGCCGGTCTGATACCGCGTCTGGACCAAGCGGGCGAGCGCGTCCTCCGAAAGGGTAGCCGTGGCGCGATGGCCGGCGCGGGAAAGTGCCTCGTTCAGGCTGCCGACGATCAGCGCCCGTACCGTCTGCGCATCCCGGAATCGGAGTTCCGTCTTGGCCGGATGCACGTTGACGTCCACCTCCTCCGGCGGCAGCGTCACGAACAGGACCAGCATGGGATAGCGCCCATGCGGAACGAGGTCGCCATAGGCTGCCCGTACCGCGCCGTGCAGCATCTTGTCCCGAACCGGACGCCCGTTCACCACGAGATATTGGCTGGAAGCGGCCGGCCGATTGAGAGTCGGGAGGCCGCAAAAGCCCTCTACCGTGATGCCGTGCCGTTCGGCGCGGAGCGGAAGCGCGTCGGAGACGAATTCATCGCCGAGAATGCGTCCGAGCCTGGCAAGCCCGTGATCGACGAGTCCCGGCGCGCAAGGCTCCAGGCGAAGGGTGATGCGGTCGCCCATCGCCAAGCTGAAACCGATTTCAGGCTTTGCAAGCGCGAGCCGCTTGACGGCATCGGCGATGGCTGCGCTCTCTGCCCGCTCCGATTTCATGAATTTCAGCCGCGCCGGAGTGGCGTAGAAGAGGTCGCGGACCTCGACCGAGCTCCCCGCGGAAAGGGCCGCCGGCTTCACCTCGCCTTTCCGGCCACCCTCCACCGTGATTTGATAGCCGCTGGCGGAGCCTCGCGCGCGGCTTCTGATCGAGAGCCGCGCCACCGCACCAATGGATGGAAGAGCCTCGCCGCGAAAGCCGAGAGTGAGAATCGCGGAGAGCGAATCGTCGGAGAGCTTGGAGGTCGCGTGCCGCTCGGCGGCAAGGGACAGATCCTGCCGGTCCATGCCGACGCCGTCATCGGTCAATCGGATGAGGCCGAGCCCGCCGCCTGACACGAGCACATCGATGCGCGAGGAACCCGCGTCGATCGCGTTCTCGATCAGCTCTTTGACGACGCTCGCGGGCCGCTCGACGACCTCACCGGCGGCGATCCGGTTGACGAGATTCGGCGGCAGCTGACGTATCGCCATCGCGTACCCCTGGCGCTTCTTCGCTCAAATAACGGCGCGTGATGATTTTGCCTGATTCTACCGCAGGCTGGTCGAAAGGATCGATGCCCAACAGCGAGCCCGCCAGGATCGTTTCGAGCATGAAATGCATCATCAGCGCGCCCAAAGCCCGCTCGTCAAGCCTCTCAAAATCGATGGTGCGGACGGGGCGGCGGGCCTCCGCAAGCGCCTGCGGGATTGCGCGCTGCTGTGCATCGACAAGATCGCCCGCGTTCCGGCCGGCCAGATAATCCGCGCGCGCCAAATTGGCGAGGTCCGGCGCGATGCGCGGGCCCAATCCGGCCGCCCCAACGCGCAAGACGGTGATGAGATGATGCGGCGCGCCATCAAGATAGAGCTGGAGCTGGCTGTGCTGATCGACGGGCCCGAGCGCCGCCACCGGCGTCGTGCCCTCTCCGCGCTTGCCGAGGCTTTCGCCCCACAGCTGAACGTACCACGCGGCGAAGCGCGAGAGGCGATCTGAATAAGGAAGCATCACGCTCGCCTTGATCCCACGCTCCTTGGCGAGCCCGATCGAAACGGCGGCGCCGACAGCCGGCGGAAAGCTGGAGGGCTCTGCTTCCGCAAGCAGAGAAGCGACAACACTCTGCGCCCCTTCCCGGAACGCGATGGCGTCGAGGCCGCAAACGAGTGCGGGGAGCAGCCCGACATTTGTGAGACAGGAAAAGCGGCCGCCGATCCCCGGCTCGTGGGGGAGCGTCGGGATTAGCAGCGCCTCGCAAAGTTCCCGGAGTCCGTTCGTTGCGCCGTTCGCGCGGGGCTCAGTGAGTCCAAGGAAAAGCCCGGGGATTCGATTCGCGAGCCCTGCGGAGCGCACGGTCTCAATGGCGGCAAGCGCCTGCACCAGCGTCTCTGGCGTGTTTCCGGATTTGGAGATGAGCACAAAGCGGGTGGCGCCGAGGTCGAGGCCGTCGAGCGCTCGCGCGAGCGTGCGCGGATCGAGATTGTCATAGAACAGCACGCGCGGCCGCTCACCGTCCCTTCCCTCCTCACCGGCGATGCCATAGCCGGCAAGTTGCGCAATGGTCTGGCCGCCGAGACTCGACCCGCCGGTGCCGAAGAAGATGACCGTCGTCGCCCCTTCCAAAAGGCTAACCAGCGCTTCCTCAGCTTCGGTGATGTCCTCGCGCACGCTGGGAACGCGCAAGAGCGGCAGCGATCCGCTCGCATAGGCCTCACGCAGTTCGTCGAGGCGCTTTCGGAGACGATCGAGATATCGCTTGAGCGAGGATTCGGGAAGCCCTGCCTCTCCAATCCCAGCTTCGAGGCAGGCCGAAACCGACTGCAGCAAGGGCATCCCTCCTAAAGTCGAGAGCGTGCAGGGGCTCTGACGATCAGCCCGGCGTGTCCTCGGATTTGGCTTTTACCGGCTTGCCGACGATGGTCGTGATCAGCCGCTCCGCATCGAGCAAGCGCTTTGCGACGCGCTTGACGTCGTCGAGCGTGACTTTTTCGACGAGTTCGTTCCTCTTGTTCACGTAATCGATGCCGAGTTCCTCAATCTGAATCCAGAGAAGCTGGTTGGCGATGCTGGTTGAGGACTCGAAGCGCAAGGCATAGGCCCCGGTCAGATAGCTTTTCGCGTCCGCGAGTTCCTTCTCGCTCGGCCCCTCCTCAGCGACGCGGTTCAGCTCGTTGCCGATCACATCGAGCGACTGACCGACGCGCTCGTTCTGGGTTGCCACGTGGCCGATAAAAACAGGTCCGTTCTGGTAGGGGTAGAGATTGGAGTGGACCGAATAGGCAAGACCACGCTTCTCGCGCACTTCCTCCATCAGCCGCGACGAGAAGCCTCCACCGCCGATAATGTAATTAAGGACATAGGCGGCCATGAAGTCGTCATCCTTGCGCGACAGGCCGGGCAAGCCGAACTGCGCCACGGACTGCGGCACATCCATCTCTATGACTTCGCGCGTTGGGCCGAGCGGCGGCTTGGCGTCCGTAATCGGGGTAAGCCTTGACCGCTTCGAAAGCGCGCCGAAGGTCTTGTCGAGGAGTTGCCCGAGCGTCTTCTCGTCGATATCTCCGACGACGGAGATCAAAAGCTTGTCCTGCGCGAACACCCGCTCGACGTAAGTCTTGAGGTCCTCGCGGCCGATGCCCGAGATCGATGCCATCGTGCCTTTTATCGGTTGGGCATAAGGGTGATCGCGAAAGGCAAGGCGGTCCCAAGCAAGCGACGCCACCGATTCAGGATCGTTCTCGTCGAACTTCAATCCGGCAAGGATCTGCCCGCGCACCCGCTCAAGGGCCGCCTTGTCGAAACGCGGCGCCGTCAGCGCAAGACGCAGAAGTTCGAATGCCTCATCCCGGCTCGTGGTGAGCATCTGCATGTTGCCGAGCATGACGTCGCGCGCCGCGTCGAAGTCGAAGCGCATGGCAAGCGTTTGCAGGCGCTCCTGAAAGCTCGTGGAGTCGAGATCGCCTGCCCCTTCGTCCATCATGCCCGAGACGAAATAAGCGAGCCCCTCCTTGCCGGCGGGGTCCTGGGCGGAGCCGCCGCGAAAGGCAAAGCGCATGGCAATGAGCGGGTTCTCGTGGTTCTCCACGAGCCACGCCTCGATGCCGCCCGGACTGATGACGCGTTCGATGTTCACAGTTTCAGCCGAGATTGCCGTGGAGGAAAAAAGAGCGACGGCCGTCGCAAGCCAAACCCAGCCCGATCTACCACGCCGCAAAAGCCCTCCCAGCATCGAGTCTAGGACCTGCCTGAGGTCGGTGCATTGGCGGGCTGCTCTTGGCCGCGACTCGTCTTCGCCGGAACCGGCAAAAGGACCCCGGTGACGGAGTTCTTCTCGACAAGGTATCTGCCTGCAACGTTGCGAATATCTTCAACCGTCACCTTACGCAGGCGATCAGGCCAAGATTCGACATCTGCCACTGTCATCCCTGCGGAGAGCCTCCAGCCATATTGACGCGCAAGCCGCGATTGGCTGTCTGCCGTATAAATGAACTCGGCGAGGTAAGCGTTACGCGCGCGATCAAGTTCCGCCTGAGTGACGCCGTTTTCGCGCAACTCCGCGACGACTTCGTCCAGCGCCTTTTCCAGCTCCGCGGCGGAGACGTTCGGCGCCGCGATCGCATGGACCGCGAGCCGGCCTGAATCAAGCCCGGAGTCGGAATACCAGCCGCCGGCACTCGCGGCGATTTTCTTTTCCACGACGAGCCGCTTGTAGATGCGGCTGACGGAACCTCCAGCCGCCACGCGCATGAAGAGGTCGAGCGCCTCGGCCTCCCCCTCCTTAGCCGTGACATAGCTCGGGACGAGATAATAGCGCTGCAACGTCAAGCGGCCCGCACGGGCATCTTCAAGTGTAACGCGCACCGGTGCTTGACGCGGAGGCTCCTGCGCCCGAACCCTGGCATTAAGAGTGGGATTGGGGGCGAGCTTCCCATAAGTCTCATCCGCGAGTTTCCGCGCCTCGTCGGGCTCCACGTCGCCAGCAACAATCAGAACTGCATTGTTCGGGGCGTAGAAGCGCCTATAGAAGGCGAGCGCGTCTTCACGGTCGAGCGCGACCATCTCATGCGCCCATCCGATGATCGGAATGCCGTAAGGATGGTTGACGTACAGCGCCGCCATCATCTGCTCTTGGAGAATGCTCTGCGGATCGTTGTCGACACGCGAACGGCGCTCTTCGAGGATCACGTTTCGTTCGGTAGAGACGTCCTCCTCGCTTAGCCACAGATTCGCCATGCGATCGGCTTCCATGCGCATCACCATTGGCAGGCGGTCTTTGGCCACGCGCTGGAAATACGCCGTCACGTCGTGATTGGTGAAGGCGTTGTCGTCGCCGCCGTTACGAGCCACGATCTTCGAAAACTGACCGGACGGAATATCCTTGGTCCCCTTGAACATCAGATGTTCGAGGAAATGCGCAATGCCTGAGGAGCCGCGCGGTTCGTCGGCAGCTCCGATACGGTACCAGACCATATGCGTGACGACCGGCGCGCGATGATCGGGGATGACGACGACTTGGAGGCCGTTGGCGAGCGTGAACTCCGAGACCCGCGGGGCGGCGCGAGCGCCATCGACGGCGACCGCCATAGCCAGGGCCGCAAGGCCAAAACCCGCAAGGCTAAGTCCTAACTTCAAATCGGGCACGCCAAACAGCTGATCCAACATCGACATCATCATTCAATCGAAGCTCCGGGGACGAGGGGAATTGGCTATAAGCCCATCCCGGCCCGCCTAGGCGTCTGCCGGACGGACGTGGCTGATCCCCATTTCAGGCTTGGAGGCCACTTTTTCAAGCCGATTTTACCGCCTCGAGCCCGCTATCCGCTATTCGATGCCAGTTCCAGAGGGATTCGACATCGACTCATAGCTTTTCGGCGCCACCGGGCGGAAAGGATCCTCACCCTCCGGCGGAGTTGGCGCGTTGAGACTCTGGTCGACCGGTTTTTGCGCCGAAGCCGTCGCCTGCTCGCGGCTGCGGTCTTCGGCCGTCTTGTCGGTGGGATCGGGTTCCGGCACGTCGGGAGGCGTCTCCACCGTCTTCTTCCGCGCGAAGATCTTGTCGAGCAGGGTCGGCTTGCCGGCATAGGGATTGATCGGATCGTTGATCTTATCCCCTTCCTGTTCTTTGGCCTCCTTGGCGGCAACCATTTTCTTTCTCGCCGCGTCGGAATCCACCGGCCAGTCAGCGCGATCGATCGGCGCCGCGCCCGGCGCCGGCAGGCGCTTCGTATCCGGAGGAATGACGATCGGCGCGCGATCGCTCATAAGTACATCTTCGCGCTTCGTGTTTCCGGAAAGGCCCATATAGTCGAAGATCTTGCCTTGGAACTCGATGCCGCCGCAGCCGCTAAGCGCGAGGCAAAGCGCCGGAAGGAGCAAGCGCCCCTTGCCAAGCAGCCGCAATTCCATGCTTGCGTGACAGCCCAACATGCCCCCCGAAAATCGCGAAAAAAGCGCGACTTTCCTCACATCTTAGAAGGGTTTGAGACCTTTTTGTGTCCCCTGAACAGAGCTTCGTACAGGAGTCCGACGACCCCCGCAACGATGGCAGTGTCGGCGACATTGAAAACATACCACCGAAGCCCGAAAGCGTGGAGCGAGAAGAAGTCTGCGACGGCGCCGTAAAGGAGTCTGTCGATCGCGTTTCCGATGGCGCCGCCGATGATCAGTCCGATCGCCACAGCGGCAAGCGGGGTGGTCACGCGTGCGAGCCACACGGCGAGGGCAATGGTTGCGGCGACGGCAAAGAGGATCAGCGCCCAGCGCCCGAGATCGCTCTCCTGCGGGAAGAGTCCGTAGCTGATCCCGGTGTTCCAGACGAGGACAAGGTCGAAGAAGGGCGTGATGCGGACGATGCCCTTGCTGCCAATATCGTAGACGTGGAGCATGTAGGCTTTGCTCGCCTGGTCAACGGCAAGCACGAGCACCGCGATGCCAAGGCCAAGCGCGGATCGCGGCCCGAAGAACCAATCCTTCAGGATCGCACGCGGAGCATCCCACTTCATCTCGGCCATGCGCCTTCTATTCCGCAGCCAAAGCGAGCCGCGCATCGAACTGCCGCACGGCCTCGGCGTCGCGGGGGCTGAGCTCCGGAAATTCTGAATCGGAGCCCACCGTCTCGAGGATCTTCCAGGAGCGCGCGCATTTCCGTCCGCGGGCCGGCGCGAAAAGAACGGAAACGCCTTCAACCTCGTCGAGGCGGAAGGCTTCCCCGGGACCCGATCCCTCAAATACCTCGATGCCGCTCGTGATCGCGATCTCGGCAAGATCGACGCCTTCAAGCGCCGCGCGCAATTCGCCATCGGCGATGAAGACTTGCGGTGCGGCTTCGAGACTGGAGCCGATCTTTCCCTCTTTGCGCTCGATCTCGAGCGCTCCGGTCACGACGCGACGGATGGCTCGAACCTTCTTCCACTTCTCGGAAAGGGCGTCGTCGCGCCACTCCGCCGGGATCCCCGGAAACAGCCGGAGATGCACTGAGCCCTCTTCGCCCATGAAGCGGTTGAGCCACGCTTCCTCCATGGTGAAGACGAGCATCGGAGAAAGCCAAGCGGTGAGCGCCTCGAAAACAATATCGAGCACGGTCAGAGCCGCACGGCGCGCGCGGCTCGAATAGGCGTCGCAATAGAGCGCGTCCTTGCGGATATCGAAATAGAACGCCGACAGATCGTTGACGCAGAAATTGAAGAGCGCCTGGAAAGCGCGCCTGAAATCGTAGTCCGCATAGCCGGCGCGCACGATCCCATCGAGCTCGGCAAGGCGCGAGAGAATGTAGCGCTCAAGTTCCGGCATCTCTGCATGCGGCACCCTCACCCCCGGCTCGTAATGGGCGAGATTGCCGAGAAGGAAGCGCAGCGTGTTCCGTAGCTTGCGGTAGGATTCGACATTCGCCTTGATGATCTCCGCTCCGATGCGGAGGTCTTCGGCATAGTCGGAGCTCATTGCCCATAGACGCAGCATCTCGGCGCCCGATTGGCGCATCACGTCTTGCGGCGCCACCACATTGCCGAGCGACTTCGACATTTTGCGTCCTTGCTCGTCCATGACGAAGCCGTGGGTCAGCACGGCGTCGTAAGGCGCGCGGCCACGCGTGCCGCAAGATTCGAGCAGCGAGGATTGGAACCAGCCGCGATGCTGGTCGGAGCCTTCCAGGTAAAGCGATGCGGGCCAGGCAAGATCGGCCCGCGCTTCCAGGACGAAGGCATGCGTCGATCCGGAATCGAACCAGACGTCTAGGATATCGTCGACCTTCTCCCACGCCGCCACATCCTCCACGAGGCCGGAGAGGAAGCGCTCCTTTGCGCCCGATTGGAACCAGGCGTCGGCGCCCTCCGCGCGGAAGGCCTCGACGATGCGCTCGATCAAGGCCTCCGATCCGGCAAAGCCGCGGCCCGGGATGACGTCTCCGGTTTCGGTGTTGCGAAAGACCGTGATCGGCACCCCCCAGGCGCGCTGGCGCGACACGACCCAGTCGGGACGCGTTCCGACCATGCCGCGGATGCGGTTCTCGCCTTGCGGTGGAACGAACTTCGTCTCGCCGATGGCGCGAAGTGCCCGCTCCCGAAGGGTCTCCTCGGCACCGTCGATCTCGGAATCCATGGCGATGAACCATTGCGGAGTGTTGCGGAAGATGATCGGCTTTTTCGATCGCCAAGAGTGTGGGTAGTCGTGCCGGAGGCGTCCGCGCGCGATGAGGGCGCCAATCTCCTGCAACGCCTCGATGACGGCGAGATTGGCGTCGCCCTCGTGGCCCCTTTCATCGATCACGCGCCGGCCGGCGAAGATGCCGACCTCCTCGAAATACCGGCCGTCGGCATCCACCGTGAATGGCACCTCGATGCCGTGTTTGGTGCCGAGCTCGAAGTCGTCTTGGCCGTGACCAGGCGCGATATGGACGAAGCCCGTGCCCGTATCCTCGGTGACGAAATCGGCCGGGAGCACCGGGACCGGAAAGTCATAGTCGCCGCCCGCGTCTTGATGGCGTCGCAAGGGATGGCCCGCGATCAATCCATGCGGATCGACGTTGGCCGTGCGGCGCCAGGATTGGATGCGTGCAGCATTTCGCACCGTCTCGGCAAGGGCGTCGGCGACGACAAGCTTGTCGGCCGGCTGTGCCCAATTGTCTGCCGCCGCCTCGACCACCTCATAGAGGCCGTAGGAAATGTTCGGAGAAAAGGCGATGGCGCGGTTTCCGGGAATCGTCCAGGGCGTGGTCGTCCAGATCACGATGGAAGCGCCGTACAGCTCGTGATGGTCCGGAAGGCGCTCGCCCGTCGCCATGTCACCCGCGGCGGTCGAACTCTCGATCGGAAATTTCACGAACAGCGTGGTCGAGGTGATCTCCTGATATTCGACTTCGGCCTCGGCGAGCGCCGTCTTTTCCACAACGGACCACATCACCGGTTTCGACCCGCGATAGAGGGCACCGTTCATGGCAAAGCGCATCAGCTCGCGCGCGATCGTCGTCTCCGCATCCAAAGTCATCGTCGTATAGGGATGGTGCCAATCCCCGACGACGCCGAGCCGCTCGAACTCGGTTCGCTGCACGTTGAGCCAGTGATCCGCGTAAGCGCGGCATTCACGGCGGAAGGCGATCATCGCTTCGGGATCGGAGAGGTCAGGCTTCGCACGGCCCTTGGCACGATAATTCTCTTCCTCGATCTTCCACTCGATCGGGAGTCCGTGACAATCCCAGCCCGGCACGTAATTGGCATCCCTGCCCATCATCTGCTGCGAGCGGGTGATCACATCCTTGAGGATCTTGTTGAGCGCGTGCCCGATATGCAGGTGACCGTTCGCATAAGGCGGGCCGTCATGCAGAATGAATTTCGGCCGGCCCATCGCCTCCTCGCGCAGACGGTCGTAAAGGCGAAGCTTCTGCCAGCGCTTGATCAGCTCGGGCTCGCGCTCAGGCAAGCCTGCCTTCATCGGAAAATCGGTCCGCGGCAGGAAGAGCGTCTTGCTCCAATCGCGTCCGGTCTGCGCCGGCCTTGGCTCGCGCGGCTCGACGGGCTGAAGCGCTGGTGCGGGCACGACCGGCGCGGGCCGCGGAGACGGCGAGGCCTTCTTCCGCGTTGCCGTCTTTCGCTTTGCCTGAGTGGGTTTCGATGGCGGCAGCCGCCTTTTCGTGCGAGCGGCGCTCGCACCCACCTTTGACTTACTTGCCTTTCGTGCGGCGCTCTTTGACGCCCCTGCACCAGTCTTACGGCTCGGTGCCTTTTTCGCGCTTCGAGCCGCGGTTGTTTTTACACCAGCTCGCGTCTTGGTTGGTTTCGTTTTCGCAGACCTGGCAGGCTTTGTTGATTTCGCTTTGGTAGGCTTGGCCGCTTTTTTTACCGAAGCGGGCGCCGCCGTTTTCGACGTTTTCGTTTTCGGCTTGGCGGCGCCCGAGCGCACACCGCGGGACGATGTCTTTGTTGTTTTGCGTTTGGCTTTCGCCATCGTCGCTGTCCGATTCAAAATTCTCTCTTGCCTCGCGGAGCTTCTAGCAATGGGCCACTTCACAATCCAGTCGCTGCCGCCATCGGCTCCGCAAGCACGCGACCGATCGGAAACTCAAGCATCGGATCCTGCGCGCCGATACGCACTAACACCGCGCGCACTTCCGCGCAGTCCTTGTCCATCTGCTCTGCCAACGCCTCCGGCGTCGCGAAAGCCATGTCGCCGCGGAGCTTCGCGATGAACTCGACCTCCACCTCCTTACCGTAGAGATCGCCGGCGAAGTCGAGGAGGTAAGCCTCCAGCACTGGGCGGCCTCCCCCGAAGGTCGGACGCGAGCCGACATAGCCGGCAGCGTCGAAACGCCGTTCCTCGTGGATGACTCGCACGGCATAGATGCCATGGCCAACGTCCTGACCGGGCAGGAGTTCTAAATTGATTGTGGGAAACCCCAGTCCCTTGCCTCGCCCAGCGCCGCGCCCGACCCTTCCTCTGACGCGCCACCAATAGCCGAGCAGCTTTGCAGTTTCCGCCACTTCTCCGCTGCGGAGATGCTCCCGCACCCTGCTCGAGGAAAAGACCTCGCCCCCGAACGCGACGGGCTGAACAACCTCGACGCCGAAGCCAAGCGAGCGGCCTAGTCGTGCAAGTTCTTTCGGATTTCCGGTTCGCCCCTTTCCGTAGGTGAAGTCGTAACCCACCACGGCGATGGCAGCTTCGAGACCCAGTGCGATCACGTCCGTTGCGAAACGCTCGGAACTCAACCCGGCAAGATCGGCGTTGAAATCGAGAACGAAAGCCTGATCGAGCCCGAGGGCGGCAAAAAGCTCAAGCTTCACCGGCAGCGGCGTCAGCCGGAAGAAGGGCTGATCGGGTGCAAAGAACTCGCGCGGATGCGGCTCGAAAATGACCGCGCCGGAGCGCCGTTCGCCGCTTTTCGCGCGCTCTATCCCCCGGGCGAGGACCGCCTGATGCCCGCGATGGACCCCGTCGAAATTGCCGATGGCGAGCACGGCACCCTTCGCAGCAGAGGGCACATCCCGCCAGCCGGTGATGACGTCCATCCTTCCATCCTCTTGTCCTCAGGTTTGCGTTTCGCGGCGGGGCACCATCATCACGGCTTCTCCGTCGAGGACATTCTTGCCGTTTACCGCGCATTCGGTGAGGAGGATCGCCCGGCCCTTCTCTGGGTCGAGGCTCGTGATTTTCGCTTTCGCCACGACTTCGTCGCCGATGCGCACGGGCGCACGAAACTTCAGACTCTGCGAGAGATAGATGCAACCGGGCCCCGGCAGCTTGGTGCCAAGCACCGTGGACAACAGGCTCGCCGTCAGGAAGCCATGGGCGATACGCTGCTTGAAGATGGTGCCTGCGGCATAGGAGTCGTCGAGATGCACGGGATTCGTGTCGCCGGAGAGGTCCGCGAAAGCCAACACGTCCTCATTGGTGATCTTCTTGGCGTAACTGGCTTCCATGCCCACCGCCAAATCCTCAAAGAAATAACCCTGGCCGGACCCATTCCCGTTGGTGCTCATTACCCTGCTCCATCGATTTCGCGCCGAAAAATAGCGGCGTCGGTTTTGCGCTGCAATATCACGCCCAGGCGAGCGCCGGGATGGCTGCGATCGGCGGCTTTGTCTCGCGGAAGAGTGGCTCCAGAGAGCGGTCGTCGAGCCTTATCCGCTCGCCGCCGCCTTCCGCCCCAAGATGCAGAGCGCTCGCCACGAACACGGAATCGATCCCTGCGGCGGCCGCCCCGGCAATATCGGTGTGCAAGCCATCGCCGATCGCGAGAATCTTGCCTTTGGGTACCGGCCTTCCGGCGATCTGCTCGATCGTTTCGAAGGCAAGCTTGTAGATCGGCAGATGCGGCTTGCCCGCATAGATCGCGCGACCACCCAGCTGCTCATACAAATCCGCGAGCGCCCCGGCGCAGTAGATCAAGCTGTCGCCCCGTTCGACCATATGGTCCGGATTGGCGCAGAACATCATGAGTCCGCGCTCGGCAAGATCGCCTAGGAGGCCCCGATAATCGTCAGGCGTTTCGGTCTCGTCGTCGAACAGGCCGGTGCACACGATGAGCTCGGCCTGGCTCGCATCGACACGCGCGATATTGAGGCCGGTGAAAATGAGCAAGTCCCGCTTCGGACCGAGGTGAAAGACGCGTGCTCCGTCACGTTTTTTCAACTCGTAGCGCGTCAGGTCACCCGACGAGACGGTCGCGTCATAGGACTGATCCGCAACTCCGAGAGTGCGGAGCTGCTGCCTCAGGGTCTCACTCGGCCGCGGCGAATTGGAGAGAAGCAGGACAACGCCGCCCTGCTCCCGGAATCGGCGAGTCGCCTCGACGGCGGGCCCAAAAGGGCGCACCCCATTATGCATCACGCCCCAAATATCGACGAGCCAGGCGGAATATCTCAGCCCCACATCGTGAATGGAGGAGATCACGGGAACTGATTGCGTGCTGACGGCCATGCCGTCTCCGGTAGGAGTTCGCTGCGGCGCGGTCAATGTGGCGTGGTGCGCGCTTCTCGGTGGCCAGTGAGAGCCTCAGAGTGTGGGACTGCTCTCAGGCGGCGTCAGCTCCCTCGGTTTCGCGCAACGCCTCTGCCTCGAGCGGCAGAGGAAGGCCAAGAAGCGGCCCTTCCGCGAATTCGATGCCGTAATCGCCGACATTGTCGAGCATGCGCTCATCCGAGACGCCTTCCGCGATCATCTTCAGATCGTAGCGATCCAAGAATTCGACCATGTCGGCGGCAACGACCGGCGCCTGCGCTTGTTCGAGATTGTGTAGGAACGTCGCCGCATCGATCTTGACGAAGCGGAAGAAGTAATCGCGGAGGCCAGCATAATCGAGGTCGAAGTCGGAAATCTCCTTCAACGAGAAACAGAAGCCGAGCTTCCCGAGCATCTTGAGGTTGGTCAACCCGCTTTCCCCAAGCTCGGAGATCGCGTCTTGCGTGAACTCGAAATGAATGCTCTCGGCGAGGCCGTCATTCGTCTCAAGCGTCTCCACAAGATTGGGAAATGACGCGCTGCTTAGCAAGGTCTGAGCCGATAGCGGAACAAAGATCGCCCGCAATCTCGCTTCGGCCGGGAGCTTGCCGAGAAACTGCACGCATTTGTCGAGGATCAGAGCATCGAGGCGGGGGAAAAGCGAATCTTCGCGGGCGACGCGCCATTGCTCTTCGGTCAATGGCACGGCGCCGGATTGCTGCCGCATCCGCGGGACCGCTCCGCCGTATCGGAGTTTCCGGTCGGAGAGTGCCACGATCGGACTGAGATAGGGCGCGATCTGTCCGGTTCTGATGGCCCTGCGCAGGATCAGGATCGTGTCGTCGAATGGAATCTGAGACGCGCCAAGCTCAAGCGGCTCCGCCTCGCCAAGGACAAGGTCAAGCGTCGGCTCCTGGACCATGGTGGTTTCTTCGGCAGATTCCGCCTCAACCGGCTCCCGCTCCTCGGCTGATGGTTCTTCGTCCTGGTCGGACGCCTCTTCGGATTGCTCTTCCGCCACGGCTTCAGATTCGACGGCACGCTCCTCTGCCACGACCACAACCTCTTCGACTTCGGTCACTTCGACGGTCACGAGTTCGGCAGCGCCCTCAATCTCGTCACTGGCCTCAGAATCAATCTCTGTGGGGGCATCTTCGGCAGGTGACTCTTCCTCGCTCGCTTCCTCGAGCTCTTCCGGCAAATCTCCGAGATAAGGCTCCACACCCCCCTCCAGGGGAGGTTCGTTGTCGCCTTCGCCGAGCGCTTCAACATCGAGTGCCAAGGGCTCGTCGGCCGCGTCCTCTCGTGCAGGTGTTACAGGCTCAACTGCAGCAACGCGGGCGACAGGCGCGTCATAAGCCGCGCTTTCATTTCCTGCCGAGACGGCGGCCACGACTTCCGCGGCCAGCCCCTGAACGAGCTCCTCAAGAGAACGGAGCTCCGATTGCGTCTGCTCACGCTGGCTCCTGAAGGCGGTATCGATTTCCGAGCGGAGCGAATCGTGCCGGTCCTTAAGGCGTTGAAGCTCGGTCGAGAGGCGCGCAACATTGGCTCGGCCTGGCCGGGCATCGTCGTCCTCGAACTGCCTCTCGAGGCGTCCGACCCGGTCGTTCAGCAGCTGAACCCGTTCGAGTTCGCCTTCGAGGCGGTCGTAACGCTGAAGGTCGCTGTCGAGCACGATGACCGCCTCTTCGAGCTCCTGCACGCGCGGATCGAGCGGCGAGGAATGGAGCTCACGCATGATGACGAAATGGGACGAGGCCATGACCATGAACAGGGCGCCGCCCGCGACGGCGCTCGCCATAAGATCGACGCCGGAATTGGCCGCGAGCCCGACGGTGAACGCGACCGCCGTGACAAACATGGCGAGGAGCACGATCAGATTGAGGAGGCGCGAACCCCCCGTTGTCGATGACATCGTTCAGAACCCTCGAATGGAGAATTGACAAAGCCTAAGGATTCTTGCGTTGCGAGCCAAGACCATATTGGCCGAACGCAAGCGTTGCGGGCAAAGCCTCGGGCGCTTGACAGATCTGAGGCTCGGTCGGTACAAGCGCCCGGATTGGCACTCTTTATATCCGAGTGCTAAGCGCAAAGCCTCACCCACAGGAGCAATTCATGAAGTTTCGCCCATTGCATGACCGCGTGGTGGTCAAGCGGCTCGAGGAAGAAACCAAAACCAAAGGCGGCATCATCATCCCGGATACGGCCGCGGAGAAACCGCAGACCGGGGAAGTCATCGCGGCGGGTCCGGGCGCACGCGGCGAGGATGGCAAGCTCCTCCCCATGGGCGTGAAGGCCGGCGACAAGGTCCTGTTCGGCAAATGGTCCGGGACCGAAGTGAAGATCGACGGCGAGGAGCTCCTGATCATGAAAGAAAGCGACATCATGGGCGTTCTCGGCTGAGCCTCATCCCTCACGGAATGCCAAAACCGCCAGGCTCGACAATTCACGATCACAAAGGCGCATCCCGGCGCCGAACTAAGAAAGCCATAAGGAGCAAATTCACATGGCAGCGAAAGACGTCAGATTTGCCGCCGACGCCCGCGAACGCATGATGCGCGGTGTCGATACCCTCGCCAATGCGGTGAAGATCACCCTCGGTCCCAAAGGCCGCAACGTTATTCTCGAAAAGTCCTTCGGGGCGCCGCGTTCGACCAAGGACGGCGTCACGGTCGCAAAGGAGATCGAGCTCGAGGATAAGTTCGAGAATATGGGCGCGCAGATGCTGCGCGAGGTCGCCTCGAAGACGAACGATACCGCCGGCGACGGAACGACGACCGCGACCCTCCTTGCCCAAGCCATCGTGCGCGAAGGCCTGAAATCCGTCGCCGCTGGCATGAACCCGATGGATCTGAAGCGCGGCATTGATAAGGCCGTGGGCGACGTCGTTACCACCGTCCAGAAGCAGGCGAAGAAAGTGAGCGGCTCCGCCGAGATCGCGCAGGTCGGCACCATCTCCGCCAATGGCGAAAAGGCGATCGGCGACATGATCGCCGAAGCCATGCAGAAGGTGGGCAATGAGGGCGTGATCACCGTCGAGGAGGCAAAGAGCCTCG
>WUUC01136810.1_pt1 | contig 67702 bp, 116 predicted proteins | sample 6278441 | NCBI WGS metagenome assembly WUUC01 (sample SAMN13675441, study PRJNA597444) | soil metagenome | isolation source: soil | place: USA: Washington | collected 2017-10
CCTTCCGCGAGCGCTTCGGTCGGCAAGCGTTCCGAGCGGTGATCGCGCTGCCCACAGCGGTAGGGCAGAACTCAATTCTCTTAAGAGTTTACATCACTCGCGAGCGCCTGCGGACCTTTCTCTGCCGCCGCGCCGCTCGCGGGATTGAGTCGTATTAAGGCGCTCTAGTTTGCAGGGCTTGAATACGAAGCAGCCGTTTCCATCGTCGAATCGAATCTCAACGCCCACGCCGCCGCCGCCAATCCCGTACTTGAATTTCGTGACGCCCGCAATCACGCCCTCTCGGCCAGCATGCGGGTGATCCCCACGGATTACAACGCGATCCCCCACGTCGAGCGGCTTCCCGGGTGCTTGTATCGCCACCGGCTTGAACCCGGCGTAGAACGCGTCAGCATCAGCATCTTGCTTCATCTCACCCCTCCTCAACCTGCCGAACGCATGGGACCACGTAGCCGAAGCACCGATCACAGTTGCGGCACCGGGTATCCCAGAGTGACCACGCGTGGCTCTTCCAGGCGCAGCCGCAGCGTGCGCAGGGCGGTAACGGGGTTTCGTCTGTGGTGTTCATTGGCTCGATTCAACCCGTTCCTTACCGGGCCATCTAAGCCTTGCCTCTAAAACCTTGTTTGCTATTCGACCGCAAAAGAAATGTCTCATGCGGATTCTTTATCAGTTCGGGTCGCCACATAGGCGTCGATCACACGCTTGATCTCAAGTAGTACTTCCTGCTCAGGAGATAGTGGCTGTGGCGGCTGTATTGGTATATTCCTAGCTCTCAGGAACTCCTCCGCTGCTTCCGTCCAGACATCCTGAACAGACATAGACAATTGGACTGATGCCCGCCTCATTGCATTGCGGAGATCAGGCGACATGCGAATAGAAACCATCGGCTGTTCCCACGATGGATACATCACTGTTCCCTCCCCCACCTTGCCTTTACTCCCTCCCGCGCTATCGCCTTGCGACGTTCTGGCGTCATCATCGAGAAGCCTTTCGGCACCTTGGCCTTGCCACCCACCTTGCCGCCCTTGCGCCCCAGTTTCACCGCTGCCGGATCTTTCTTTTTGGTCATTCACGTTCCCGATTGTGCCATAAACCGCTTTACAGGTCCAACGCTATTTTCTGCCTAACTTTCTGAGCACATGTTGGCAGTAGCCTTCCCTGCTCTGCGCTGGCATATCGACAAACTCAGAGATCGATCCGAAGAAATACCGGAAGCTGTTTATCTTTGGGTGCTTCGTTCGCGCCAGTCCGAGCGCAATCCCTCCACGCACGGTCACTTCATCGATCGGACCAAGTTTTTGGATCAACTCCTCCGCGGCTTTCCGGTCTGCATCGTTGAAATGTTTTCCCGTGAGGTCGGCGTATTGATGACTGATGATGTTGAGTGTTTTAACAGCATCATCAATCATCATTGATACGTTCCTAGGAACACTAGGTACGGCCTGTTTTGGGTTGAGCAATTCGAAGATCGCTTGCTCAATTACGTCGGCTAATGGACGCCTTGACAGACGAGCGTAATCCTTTATGGAATCAACCACATCAGAAGGTATTGCGACGTTCAACTGGGTGAGGTTGTGGCGCTCCCGGCTGCGCTCAGACCGAGTGTTCCTAGGGACACTAGCAACACTAGGAACGCTAGGAACTGTTCCTAGATTCCTAGGGACATTTGTAGGAACAATAGGAACGTTAGGTGCGCTAGGGACACTAGGAACCCTAGGGACATTCGCCGCTTCTTCTCCTGGTGAATCTGGGTCCGGAGGATTGCTGTCAAATCGGCGGGCGCGCTGGAGGCGCATCATCTCACTCGCCCTGACAGGTCCGTCGCTCACGGCACTGCAACCTGCGCTTGCTCAATTGCCAAGCCGATATCGGCCGCGCGAATCGGAGCTCGCGCCTTGCGGATTGCATGAGCGCAGAGCAGGAGAATGGAGCGGGGAACTCCTTCGCTCGCCTCGTATATGCGCTGTACCGCATCGGCCGTGAATGGGTTGGCGACTCCTGATCGCTCACACCGAAAGTCGATCATGGATGACGTCTCATGGACATCCAGTGGCTTCAGCACGCACGGCGCGAAGATCCGGCTCCGCAGTGCTTTATTACGCTTGGCGCGGACTCTGTCGAGCAGATCCAACTGGCCGGCAATTACGATCTGGATTAGTTTTTCGTAGTACGTCTCGAAATTCAGTAGCGCTCGGATCACCTCGAGCAGTTCGGCCGATAATTGCTGGCCTTCATCGATGAACAGAATCACGTTCTTTTCGGACTTGTATCGCTGAACCAGGAACTTCTCTAATTCGTCGTGCTGAGACTGCAAGCTGCGACACGGGCCGATCCCGAAGTCGGCGCTCACTTTCTTGGCGAAGGCAAACGGGGAAGTGAAGTCTGCTCGCGTGAGAAGCGTGGTCGTGTACTTCTCCTCGTCGGCATATTCCGATTCAAGGAGGCGTAGTACCGTGGATTTGCCCAATCCCACGTCGCCGAGAATCATGGCTAACCCTTGGCGTTCCTCCACCATGAATCGAATCTTTTCAATGCTATCCAGGGTTGACCCAGTCAGATACATCCAAGCGGGGTTCGGTGACAGGCTGAAAGGTGATATACGGCTTCGCTGCTGCATTGACTGGCATCATATACATGATTTGGCCTCTATTTCAAGCTTCGTGTCTGTATCTGGTTGCAAAGATTCAACCTTTCACTCCCGCCGAAAGCTCCGGTTCCGCCTCCGACACATTGAACAGCGGCGCATCGGCTGTAATCCGCACTCTGGAAAACTCCACGTATTCCGCTTCGAGTTCGATACCGTCGATCTGCTCGAATCCAGCCCGCAATCCGCCAATCACCTCCGATCCGCTACCGCTGTAGGGCACGAGCAATCGCCTTGGCGTGCTGCGCTGTGGAGGCAGGATCAACCTTGCGAGGTACGCCACCAGATCGATTGGCTTCAGGGTTGGGTGCGTGTTCTTTCCGCCCAGTTGCCGCTCGGTAGGATCCGCTTTCGCGATGTAGAAAAAACGGGACGCGCCGCCGCTGTCGTCAACACCATGTCCAGTTCGATGCTTTCCGGGAAACATGCCGGTCTCATAGCCTTTATCCGATCGCCAGTTGCTCGCGCTCGTACCGCTTTGCGCGTCGAGTTCGGCGGCGCTTTCGGGATCGAGGATTAAATTCGCCGGCCATCGCCCGATGTTCGGGTTTAGTTCTTTGCTCGCGCCGCCCCCGTACTCGCCGTATATCGCGTTTGGCGTCTTATTCCTGCTCAGACTCGCTGGTACGTCTCGCGTCGTCCCAATCCGGCTCGCGTCGATATTCAAGCCCGCCACGCCGTGCCGTAGCGCGTTCTGCGCGAAGCCACAGCCTTTATCGAGCGGCTTCATTGCGACGGTGATAATTTCAAACGCCGGTTTTAGCGCAGTGCCGTAGCCTGCCCATCGCAGCGCCTCGGGTGTGGCGGGCGCGGTGATGCGCGCATCCGTCTCAAATTGGCTATTGCTGTAGTTGTAAGCAGTGGCCCCAGGCGTCTTCATGCCGTTCGGTTTGCGGCGCAGATAATCTTGATTGATTCCGACCACTTCGCGCTCTGCGCCTGCCGCGCGGTCGATTGCTTTTGATATGTCTAGACTTTTTGGGAAGCCTGAAGCGTACAACCACGCGACAGCGTCCTTGATGGCAAAGCCTGCGTCTTCGATAGCGCACGTCAGCCGATGGCTCGTCCTAGTTCCGCCGAATGCGAGCAAAAACGCTCCCGGCTTGAGCACGCGCAGTACTTCAGTCCATACCTCAGCAGAAGGCACGCCATGATCCCACTGCTTACCCATGAACGAAATGCCATACGGCGGATCGGTCAGAGCGGAGTCGTACGCCTGATCCGGCATTGTTTGTAAAACCGTCAACACGTCTCCCTGATGGATTCGAAAGTTCATTTCTGCTGCCTCAGTAACTGGTTTTCGCTCTCAACCTCGCCTAAGTGGCAAACCAAGTCCTGTACATCTTGGATGTCCTGCGCCTGCTTCAGCCGGTGAGCCAGTCTGTCGCAGATCGCATCAAGCTGTTCCGGTGTGAGCCGCCACCCGGAATCGGGCGCAGCCTCGCTTGGCCGCTTTAGCTTCCGCCTGCGCGCCGCGGTCGCCCTTGCGTCCCGCCAGACCCGGAATTGCACGCGCCCACGTACTACCCGGTACTCCACACGATGAACCAGCCCGCAGTGGCAGCACGCCAGCTTGGAGCCTTTGTGCTCTGGCTCAATCCACTCCCCATCGATCGCCTGGAGAAATTCGTCGGCGCTCTCCGTCATGCCGGCTGCTCCGCAGTTATTAACAACGGGTAATGCCGCGCAGCCCGGTCATAAGCGATTCGAATATAATCTGCGTTTAGTTCGATCCCGATGTAGCGCCGGCCGTTCTTGATGGCTGCCAGCCCAGTTGTCGCTGAGCCTGAGAACGGATCGAGTACCGTTCCATCGACTGGACAGCCAGCGAGGATACAAGTTTCCGGCAGCTCAATGGGATAGGTAGCGAAGTGTGCGTCAGGTGTTGGCAGCGTGGCATGCGTCCAGACGGTTCGCTTGTTGCGGGTGGTCGTGACCGTTACCGATGCCGCAATGCCATTTCCGCTCGGGTTGATTCCCGCGCCCGCCGCCTGCCCTCGTGAAAGTGACTTTGCGCCCAGCGCTACGATCTTGCCAGCGTGGATTGCGGGTTCCGCAATCGCAGCTGCGTCGTAGTGATACCGCGCCGACTTCGCCAGCAGGAACACGTACTCGTGGCTTACCGTGAGCCTATCTGTAACGCTCGATGGCATCGGGTTCAGCTTGGCCCAGATACAATCCGATCTCAGCCACCAGCCGTCCGCACGAAGCGCAAACGCCAACATCCATGGAATCCCAATCAGATCCTTCGGCTTCAGCCCAGAACCCTCTGGTATCTGCCCGGTGTTGCTCACTGTGACCGGGTAAGGCTCCAGGTTCTGCATCATTGGCCCGTTGATCGATCGCTGCGTGCCGCGCGTTTCCTTGCGTCCCTGGTTGCCCCATGAGCCTGCGTAGGAGTCACCAATCACGATCCAAAGTGTTCCATCTGAACGGAGTACGCGCCGCACCTCGCGGAAAACTTCGACCAGTTTGGCAATGTACTGTTCTGGCGTCTTTTCGAGTCCGATCTGCGAGTCAATACGAGTTGCGCCGCACTTGCCGCAGAGGTCACGGTACTGAAGTGTGCTCGATCCCGTCGATGACTGTGTGCCCCGCGTGCCTTGCCCGGCAGGCAGCATTCCGCCGCTGGTGTCGCGCTTGAGCGATTGCGTTTGGATGTGCTTACAATCTGCCGCGCCGCCTTCCCACGTTGCCGTGCCGTAATCTCGGAGTCCGAAATATGGCGGGCTCGTGACGCACATATGCACGCTTTCGCTCGGCATGGTGCGCAATACCGTCAGCGCGTCCCCGTGGTGAATTGTGAATGCCATCTAGGAACCCTCTCCGTCGCTCACAAATGGGCCAGGACGAATCGGGGGCTCCTGGGTGGCTGATGATTGGGCCGTCTGCGCATCCTGGGGCGGTCCTAGGTGCGGCAGGTAGAGCGGGAACATGCGAACCTGGATGGAAGCTTCCCTGCATCGGGCCTCGCACTCTTCCTGCGTGGCGAACCACTCAAACACCATGTAATTGCCGCCACCCATTTCACGCGCTCTTCCCCACGGCTTCAAGTCGCTCATACCGGCTCCTGTGTGGCGTTGCGGGCTAAATCGCAAATCCTGCTGATCAGTTCCGCCACCTCTGGATACTCTGCCATCGCCGCCTCAACTCGATCGATGGAATAAAGCACGGTCGTGTGATGGAAGCCTCCGAAGACGCGGCCGATCTGGGGCAGGGAATAGCTCGTAAGTTTTCGCATGCAGTACATCGCGATCTGGCGGGCGCTGCAGGTGCGGGGTGACTTGCTGCTGCGCAACCCGCCGATCGGCATGCCGTACACGTGCTCAGTCGCGCGCATGATCGCCTTCACGGGCACGCTGTGTTCCCGCGGCAGGGTCAGCCGGCGCACCGCAGCAATCTTCCCGGCGATCCGGGCTTTCATAGCTTGCCGCTTTCGACCAGCGGCGCCAGGTCTGGTACTTCACCGCGGTCCCGCTTGAGTGACGGCGGCATCGGAGCTCCGATCACCCGGCACAGGCACATCCCTGCAGCCGGCTGCCTGCCCTCCATCGGAACCAGCACGAACCCGGAGCCGTTGCAATCCGCGCAATCCGGGTTGACCGGCCGGTACTTCGGCGGTGGTTGGCTCGGACACTGATCGGCCGCATCCCGGATCATGCTCGGGGTAGGGAAGAAGTGGTGCGTATCGAGCAGATACTGCACGATTGCTTTCACGTGGTAGTCAGACTTTGACCAGCGCGCTAATGCCTTCATGATCTCGGTCGCATCGGCTGGCGGGTTCGCCATTGAGAGCAACCTTTCCGCCTCTGACTGGATTAGTAATCCCCGTTTACTTGTAAGCTGATTCGACATCTGACAAATCCACCTCCTTGATTGATTTGCGCGCGGCCTCAAGTTTTGAGTGGGAGCCGTTGAGCTTCTCCTGAGTCGGCAGCGTTCTCCCCAGCGCTACCCGCGTCCATGGCTTCTGCGAGAGATGGCTGTACGGCATCGGAGTCAGCCTTGCGCTTGGCCAAGTTCCGTCAAGCGCTTTCGCGTGAGCATCCTTGAATGCGACCCGCTGCTCTTCTTCCGGCATGTCGATCCAAAGTCCCATCGCTTTTCGCTTGTCGGCTTCATTGAGCGCTTTCCCCGCAGACACGAACAGTTCCCAGTAGTCATCGAACGAGTTGTGCGCATCCCAGAATTCGCGATCGGCGTTCCCCTCTTTCCCTTTAGGGGAATCCGAAGAAGAAACCGAATCCGAAACCGAATCCGAAGGAACGGTGTTTTGCTCCGGTTTTGCTGGATAACGTGTATCCAGCAAAATACCGATGGGTCCGTTTTTTGCTGGATCTTTTGGTGGAGCAAATTCCGGTTTTGCTGGATCAAAACCTCCAGCAAAAGTGCCGTTGTCCTTTCGGTCGGCGCCGCTAGCGCGTGCCGCCGCAGCCTGCTTTCGAACGATGGTGATGTGCGTGTCCTTCACCATTCGACGGCTGAAGATACAGCCCCTTTCGTCCTTTGAAAACAATCCGATACGGGACATTTCCGCTATCGCCCTAGCCACATCCTTTTCTGACTTTCCGACCCTGGCCGCGATGTCTGACGGGCTCATTGGATCGCCGGTGGGAAGCTCCAGGTAGCCGCGATGTTCACAGAAATGCATCCAACTCAACATTCGAATCCAAAGTCCTTGCGCGAGCAGCGAAAGTATTTGCACGTCGCGCTCGTAATCTGCCGGGTAAAACCAAAACCCGGGCGACTTTCCTTGAACGTCGACGCCATCGTCACGGCGTTTCACTAGGCACGCTCCGATCTTTTGCGACCCTGTCCTCCTTTAAGTGGTGTGCGTGCTGCTGCCTTCGCTGGCTCGGAAGCGTCCAGCAGTCCAACGTAGGCGAGCAGCCGGCTGTCGACGTACTCGCCTTTTTCGAGCGACCTCCTTAACTCACGGAGGAGGAATGCTCTGGCCCAACTGCATGCGGGCTGTTCTTTCATAAATCGGGTCTCACTTTCTGTCTTTCTAAGACTTATCTTTTGCGGTTTCTATGGGATATACGCTGTCGGTTAAAGTAGCGGTTGAGCCTGATTGCATCGCGAGTTCGCCCTTCATTTGTTGCGGCCAAAATGGTGGCCTCCAGGACTTACCCGCCCCTTTTGGCTTGATGCCGATTTCGTTGTGCTCACAGGTCAGGATCGGGTGGTTGTTTTTGAAATGCCGCACGGCGGCTCGCGACAAGTTGCCGCGCAGTACAACCCGGCGAAGGCACTCCAGGCAGAATCCGACCCTCACGCCGCACCGCCATGCGCCATGTCGAGAGGCGCTTCCCATCGGAGTTTTATCTGCGTGGGGTGTAGATCAACGCGCGGCCGATCCTTGCGACTCCAGGAACCGCCGCCAGCCTCACCGACGCACTTCCATCCGGCGCCGCGGAGGCTGGCACCGCTTTCCGTGGGAAGCGTGTACGTGATCAGTTTCTTGTATCCGAGCGCCCATGCAGCTCGGCGGCATGCGCCATATAGTAAGGAGTTGGCGTTGCGCGTTCCGTCCGTGCAGGTCCGGTTAACCTCGAGGGTCACCCCGTCGTCTGCCATGCGCGAGACCGGCCGCCCGACGATGGCGACTCCAACGATCTTTTCGCCGTTGCTTGCGCCGATACAGAACTTGGCTCCGGGTACTGGCTTGTGATGGCGATGCAGTTCCCTGACGAACGCATTTGCTTCGGCTAGCGATACGGTAACGATCTCGAGGTGGCTCATTTCGGATCCACGCTGTCGGCAGCAAACATGGATTCCTGCCGCGGATCAGGCTCAATCTGAACCTTCATCCCGCCACGGGCAGTCACAACGCGGCGCGGCTTCTTGCCGAGTTGAACATTGATCTCATCAAGCCAGATCTTGTACGGGTGGTTTTCCTTAGGGCCGAATGGGTAGGCGTCCCTCAGGGCTTGGCGCAGTTCCGGTTCTGGTCTGCCGGCGTGCTCGGCGAGAACGCGCTCAATGATCGGAGCCGCATAGCGCCGCCAGTTCGATTGCAGCCGGCTGAAATCGCTCACGCCGCACCCCCACGTGGCTTCCCGCTGCCAACCGTGAGAATGCCGCATTCATCCCGCAGCCATTCATACAGGTGGCCAGCGCTACAGGCCTCATCCATTGACCGGAGCCTGCTGATTGCGTTGGAGTAGCCGAAATGCACGCAGAATGTGAGTCCCCGCGATTCCAGTTCCAGCACGGCAGCGACGACGTCGGGTGGTTGCCCATTCAGAAGATCCCGGAGAATCACGCCGCACCCCCGCGCTGCGCCACCGATTCCACCTTGGCTGGAGCCCCAAACGTGGTATCGGCGAAATACGTGAAGCCGTACGCCGTAGCGATCAACTTAAGCGTTTGCGGTGGATAGGCCTGCTCGAAATCAAAGTCCACGCGCTGGAGGTGGAGTTGGGCCGCTAGCCGTGCTTGCCGGCGATACGCGCCTTTCGATGGGCCGGCTACCTCAAAGTAGATCCACGGGTACGTGCGGGATCGTCCCTTAATGCGGCAGCGCCACCAGCCTTGATACTTCGTGGCGCTTCTCATTGGCGCACCTCGTCAACTGGCAGGATGCGCTTGAATTCGATTCTCCAGACGTACGGATTAACATCCCACGAATTTTTGCCGTTGATGGATTCCCAGAGGTTGCAGAATGCCTCTACCGGGCACCCATTCGGGATGTCGGCTTCGGTTATTCCCTCGGCAAAGCAGTCGTCGTAACTGATATCCTGCAGCCGCTCAATGCAAACGTCTGTGATCTCCAGCGTGATCCTGGAAGCCCATCTCGGCATGTGGATAGACACACAGTAGGCTTGCTCTTTGTGGTGCGCCCAGACAAGCATCGCGGCCTCGTTATCACGGGAAACCATCACGGGTTGTCTGTCGGCCGCATAAAGCCACGGATCACCATCAGGCCGAATCAATGTCTCTCTCACCCACAGTCTTAAACCGACTGAGAAAGGACTATGGCCGAAACGGCAGACGGACTGACGCCGAGTACTCGCGCCGCCTGATTCTGGCTGCACAGACCCGCCGTGACCGCCCAGCGAAGATGCGCACGCTCCTCGTTCGAGAATTTGGCCGCGGGATGCTTCTCCCCCTCGCATCCGCGACCGTGAGCCTTGCGGTCTTCCCAGTTCTCGTATTGCGTGCCCCACTTCAGGTTGGAGGGGATGTTGTTGTCCCGCGTCCCGTCCAGGTGCCGAACCTGCATCCTCGGTTTCGGCGGTTCTCCATGAAACGCTAGGCATATCAGGCTGTGAACAGACTTGGTTACCCTGATGTTCTTGTGGCACATGGAAACAGTCAAATACCCTTTGCTGTTTGTTGAACCCTGTAACGCATACCAGTCCACGAGTTCCTTCCTGCCAAAGCCCGCATATCTCGTTCGTGAGTAGATCCGGCCATCCTCCCCCGCCATGTAATCCTCGTTCGGTGAAACTGGGATAGGCCTCAATAAAACACCATCTTTGGTACGAATCATCTAAGTGAACTCCTGAAATCCCTTCCTCGGTCAATTGGAAAACAGCGATGGGCTGGGGCTTCACGAGACGGCGCGTTTGCGTTTTCGTGCCAGCAAGAATCGCTTGAATCATGGGCGCACTGAACAGGATTGGCTTTTCCTTGACTGCAATCGCTGTGGCGTTCATCCTTTCCTCCGGTTGGTCAGGCGCTCGTAAACAATGAAGGCGACCAAGGTGAGCAAGCCCAGAATCCACGTGCCAGGCTCCGGTACTGCGGCCGGGATAGGCATCACGGGAGGTTTAACTGGCGGCCCGAGCTCCGGTGTCCACCGCGGCAAGTCGAAGCGATTCGGATGCGGTACGTAGTAGATGAAGACTTCAGGCTCGGTGTAGACCGAGCTGTATTGGAATAGCCCGTTGCTGGGCAGAGTTGGATCCACGGGCCGGAAGTCGGTGAAGAACACCCAGCCTGAGTGCATGAGCGTGCCCGTCTCGTACTGCGCGTAGTCGGTTAGCAGGCTCACCTCGCCGCCTCAATACGTGTCTTCATCCATTCCGACAAAGGGAATCTATCGCCGGGCTGAAAGTTGGTCCCGACTTCGTTGCAGAAGCGCCAATCCTCTGCCTCAGGCCAATCGGTTAGAACTGCGGCTTGGGCATCCGCCTCTGTCCCCGCACGAACGAGAGCACAGAGTGTCCAGCGGTCTTTCTCGTCCGATCCCGAGCACCACCAGCCGAGTACGCTGGTATTCGGCGGATACGTCAAGGGCCTGTGATCTTCTGTCGGTTGATGCCAAGAAATCCAGAACCTCATGCCTTGCCGCTCCGTTTCGTGAAGTCGTAGTCGTATCCAATCCGCTGCCCGTAATCAATCGAAGACTTAGGCGGTCCATCGAAGTGCTCATGCACGATGGCCAGCATACGCGCCTTACCAATGCCGGAGCACAGAAGCACCTGCCGTTTGAACTCCGCGATAATTTGTTCTTGGGTCATGTCGCTCATTTCGCCTTCCCGCCTTTAGCGATCCGTTTCGGCTTCTTATCCGCCATATCTCCGCAGGTGTGCTCCACGTTCGGCGTTACGACGACTCCACAAGCAGGGCAAGGAATCGCCATCGTGCTAAGGATTCGAGCGCCGTCATCGGTCCATTCCATTTCGATGTTTGTCATCTTCATGGCTTCCCGCCTTCTGGTGTGGTGGAGCGGGCGATTCCAATCGTGCGGTCGATCTCTTCCCTTGCCTCTCGGCTTCCTTTAACATGACCAGCGTGGTAAGCGAGTGTAGATGAGCCTTGATATGGGGTCTTGAGCTTTCTTCCGTGCCATCCGTCCGCGAAGCCCTCATCCCAAGAGGGTGTATCTCGATGCTCAGGAGGTCGCGTTGGAAAGCCGTAGTCATAGGTGCGAACGTGGAGTTCAGCCACTAACCCCCGCACCGCATCCACTAGCGCCTCATGTGAGCCGGTGTGTCCGATGGCGGAGGCGATGGCGGTGAGAAGTTTGGACAGCTCAACGCAATCTTTCTGGACATCGAGCAGAAGACTCGTAGCGCCATCCGCCACAGCCTTGAGTAGGATCTCGTTGTTACTCTGCGCTGGCTTCCCGTGTTGAACGCAGGATTCTAGGTGCGGCGCATACCTGGACTGTTTGCAAAAACAGCAGCGACCCTCGGGCGGAATCGCCTCTATATCCGGCCTCTGTACGTCACTCATCGGGACTCCGCTGGAAGTTCCACAATCGGGATCACATGAAACCCAGTCCACCCAGCAAGGTCATACCCGGAGTTGTCTCCCGCGATTTCACCGTCGACGATGTCTGAGAAGTGGGCAGCGATATTCCAGATTTTGTAAGCGGGGAACAGGAACCTACGGTATGGTTGATCGTCCTTGAAGATTTCAACGAGAGCGTCGCCATCATTCGGTTCCTGGAGATAGAACGCTTTCACCGCAAATCCACGGTCTGCCTCTTTACTGGCAAAGACTTCTTTGTCGATAACGATTCGGCTCTGTACGTCGCTCATCGCTTTGTCTCCTGAGTAGCGCGGGATGCGAGGTGATCTCGCACGTCGTCGATGTACTTCCGGAGCGGGGAAGCGCCATCTGAGCGGAAGAACAGTAAGCCGCCGTTCGCGTCGCGGACATCAATGGCCATAGTCTCCAGCCAATCCAGTCGGTCCCTATCCGACACTCCGCCCTGTACCTGTGCCTCTTTGGTCGGATAAGACTCCGTCCCCATGTAGTGGCCGGGACACCGACCCGGTGGTTGGCCCTTCGACTTGTGGCAGATCCAGCATGTTTGTGCGGCTGGCTTGACGAGCGCGAAACTGGCAACATTCCGAATGTCGTAGATAGCGGGGTCTGTGTCGCACATCGCCTCGACCGTCTCAAGCGCATCAACGAGCACAGCGGCCTGCCCCCGCATCCGCTGTAACTCGGCCTCCTGGCTCTCTACCTGCGCCCGCAGTTCACGGACTTCATTGATGAGCGCCGGTACATCGGTGCGTGCGGCCGCCATGAAAGTCGCGTCGATTCGATCCATGCAGTAAGCGACTGGCGGCTTGTCGTTGGTCGGAAGAATCGCCACGTGGCCATTGATCGTCAGATCATTGCCAGCAGATCGGACCACTTCCCATGGACCAGCGGTCACAATCTCCATGCGTGCCGCGATTGCATCCAAGTCGAGGGGCTCAGACATTGGCGGGATCCTCCAGCGTGGCGAGTTCAGCGGTCCATCCTGTGATCTGCTGCTCAGCCGCTCTGATCGCCGATTCGAGGCGGATGCGCTGTCTTTCGACGTACTCCGGGACACGCAGCCGGATCAACTCAGCCTCGGCACGGCTAGCCCGCGAGTCATCATGGCGACCCGCGGCCATCTTCTTTAGCAGAGCGATCGACTCCTCGGCTGAGCACGCCCGCACCAACTCGCACGATTCGGGGCGCACCTGCGTTGGTGGCCAGCCACACGGCATCAGGGTGTGTTCGTCTGCGTAGGCGACAACCCACGTTTCTTGGGTGTGCTCGTGTTTCACTACGTCGCCAGCTTTGAATCGTGTTGCGCTCATGCGTTACTCGCCCGATCTAGCGCAAGCCATTCCCGGAACGACAGCCCAGAGTCAGCGCTGAGGAATCGCCGGTAGCGCAGTTGCGATCGGCTCAGTTTCGGTGGAACGGGGCTGCTCTCTGCCATCGCACGCTTGCCTTCCTTGGTAACGGAGCAGTTGAAGTACGGGAACGCATCTGTGGTCGCATGCTGCTGCATGTAGCCCATGGCCACAAGCTCGCGGCACGTCGCCTCGTCCTTGCCACCAGCGCAGAAGTGATTTCGGTAGTGCTGCCCGCGCCCGTATTGATCGACCCCGAGCGAATGCTGTAGGATCTGGAGTTGTTCTGGTGTTAACTGGGGTTTCATGCGCACGCCTCTCGAAGGAATTGCTCGATGGCTTCGTTGGTCATCGCTTCACAGCAGAATGAGCAATAGAGAAAGCCTTCACCCCGTACCGGGAATAACTTGCAGCGTTGGCACAAGTCGCGATCCGATGTGAGGCTGTGTGTACGGTTGCTCATGTGTGCGCCTCGACTTGGCTGAAGCATCGTGCTATGTGATTCGCAAGCGGGAAGGGGATCTTCGCGATCTCGGCTGAGGCGGCCTTGCGGGCATGGCTGCGAGACGAGAAACGAGCCATCGGCGTATCTTCAAACCGGCGCGCGAAACCCTTCATGCCGTATCCGTTCTCGTCTCTAACGACGTTTGTGCCACCGTGCTGCCCGAACCAGCCGCGTGTACCGTAGCTTCCGTCTGCCGCCTTTACACCGCGGGCGCCTCGGTTTTTGGAGTCGGCAATCTTAAACCACGAGCCCGATGGATGACCTGTGCCATCAGGATTGAACTTCTGCGCCCGAGAAGTTGTCGGCATCAACGCTGGCACATCACCCCACAGATAGAACGATCCATACTTCCACCGCGCCCGACCGACCCACTTTTCCGCGCCTCGCACGTTCTCCACAATCAGCGGGATAACCCTGCCAGCCGCTTCGCACGCTTCCCGCTGGATACGCCAACACGCATCGAACAGCGTATTGTCCGGTGGGGGCAACGCCTTGGCACGCTTCCACGGCATTGCGCGGTAAGAATACGCCTGGCAGGGTGGACTCGCTACTATTACCGTGGCATTGCGAAACTGCGCTCCGTGCAACGTGGTCACGTCCTGCAGCACAAGCTGTCCGGGATATGGGCGCTTCTCGATATCGAATCCGATGACTGTGTAGCCTTCCGCAAGAAAACCTTCCGCCCAGCCGCCTAAACCGCAAAACAAATCGATGGCCAATGGCTTCATGCCGCCGCCTCAGCCTTCACTGGCGGCCGGAATTGATCGCACTGGCACGGAGCCGCCTTGCGTTCGTCAGCCCAGAATCGACCGTAGCAGATCGTGCCATATAGCCCCGGGCAATGTTCGCTCTCAAGATGGCTGCATCGGGTACACAAATCTTCGGTGATCATTTGGTGTCCATCCACGTAACCGCAAGCGCCAGTGCGCTCCAGCAATCGCCACTCACACCAAATAGCGGTCCCGGCGCTTTCTTCTTGCCGATCGCCGCATCCTTGCCGCCGAATCGATCGATGAGCGCTTGCCGGATATTCCCGTCCTTGGCGCGAGAGTCCTTGCACAAATGCAGTTTGATCCGTAAGCGTTCAATCCGATCGACACGCTCAGCTCCGTAAGCCTCCATGAATCTGCCGGTCCATACGCAGGTCTCAAAGACGCTTGCGCCGACACTCATGCCGTAGCTGGCAATCTTTTCGATAACGCAGTACCCCGTCTCTTTCGAGGCGAGTCTGATTTGCAAATAGGCTTGATCATTTGGCAGTTTCCAAAACTTGAGAAGAGCCGAGCCATCCCAGATAACCGCAGCGCTCTCCTCACAGCCGGGGTCAATAGCCAGGATCCTCATCGCGCAAGTCTCCCCGTTTTGGTTCCCCAAGGATTCCACTCAGAAGATGGTCTGCGGTTTTCAATCTGCTGTTTCTTTGTCGCCCAACGCAGATTACCCGGCACGTAATTGCCGTTGTTGTCTATTCGGTCAAGCGTGTGTTGGCAGGTCGGTCGATCTCCGAGAGCAGTGAGGATATACGAAGCAAATGCAGCAGGATCGGAAATCCACTGGTCGTGCATTCGAATGCCGCGACCTCCATACAATTCATACGAATTGCCCTGCTTGTCGTAGCACCGGCGCTTGACGCCCTTCCAAGCGGTGTACAGATGATGTGCGCCACCCCTGCTTGTCAGTCCATGTATGATCATCAGGGGAGGCTTTTGCGTCCGATTCCGCGCAGCCCTGTAGCAGCCGCACGATATCGTTCGCTTGCCATCAGATCTGGTCAACTCAGAAAACCGGATAAGCTTCTCTACTCCGCAGACACAGCGACACTCCACTATGCGGACCTTAGTTCCGTTAGGTGTTACACGCGGCGGTGCTTCGCGTAAGACGGTCAGCAATCCGAAAGCCTGAAGCGCCGCGCCATCCCACAGCACATAGGCTGATTCCGTTGGTCCTGGATCGATTGCGATAATGGCGCGGCTCATCTCAGTTCCCCGGTGTCCCGTTGATGACGGTGACCTTCAGCCCTTCTTTGATCGCCCCCAGCACGTTGAGGAACGCCACCCGGGCAATCTCGTCTGCCCGCAGAAGGTCGTACCAGATACTGAGCTTTCCTGAGAGCAATCGGTAACGGAGCCGCGCTCGAATGGGAACACGCTCCGTGCCGACATAGACGGGAATCTGAATCAGAAACTCTTCCGGGATCTCGACATTGCCAGAGCCGTAAGTCCCCTTGATGTTCTCCGTGTACTTGAGTTGAACCTGCCCGTTGTTGGTGCGGACAGCAGAGGAGAAGTCGACATCCGTCTTCGCCTGAAGCGACCGTGCCATCTCCAACATGGTTGCGGCATTCGGCTCTTTAATGTCGGGCGCATTGTCTTCGATGAACTCAGCAAACTCCAACTGGCTCATCTTGTGCGACTGCCCGTTGTGGCCCGTCCAAGCCTTCCATTCTTCAGAGTGCCGCAGATCTAACCGGACGCGATGCTGGCCCCAGCGTGGCGCATTCTCCCCGGTTCCGTGATAGTCAAGCACCGCAAGTACCTGCGCCTTCGTCTCATCCGCAAACACGCGGGAATGCGAGTCGCTGAACAGCGAGTAGTATTCGATGAAACTGCCGGCATCCAGGACTGCGACCGTTGCCTTCTTGCGATGCGGTCGCTCGGCATAGTCGTTGTATACAAAGTTGAGCAAACTCTCAACCTTGGAGTCGTTCGGGATAACGGCGTAGGGGATGCCGTTCCCGGGCAGTACCAATACTGACTTTGCGTCACCAATGTTCTGGCCTAGTTTGACGGCTTCTTTGAGAGTCTTATCGCTTAGCGCTATCTCCGACATTCTTGGATACCTCCTCTCGCGTTCCGAACATCGCTTCCTGATTTGGATCGTCGCGAGTAAGGCGTCCGTCTTGCGTGACGAAGAACAGGCTGCGTCCTACACTGAGTTCAGGCTTCTTGGTCTTGCACTCATGCTCTGTCTCGACTTCAATGACAGCCCCGCCCATGGCGCGTTTCGACGGCTTCACGGATACCTTGACCGTGAATTCCCCCTTTGCGCCGGTTTCGAAAACGGCATCCAACAACTCATTGAACTTGCGGTTGCAATCGGACGCCACCGCTCCGTTTCGCATCTCCAACAGCAAGTGAATGAAATCAGCTTGCGCTTGCATCGGCTCTCCTTTTCAAATCACACCCACATCGCTTCATACCCATCTCCACTTCGTCACCACCACAGCCGCCCAGATCAACACAGAGACGCTGATCACAATGGCGAAGCCGGATAGCAGCCCGTGAGCCAGATCCGCGCTGGCCCGCTGCGCCGCCAACTCGCGCCGTAGATCCTTAGCCGCGGACTCGTTGTTCATGGCCCAGGAGTACACATCCTGCATGTCCTCGAGTGGCACGTACTCACGGACCTCGCCATCTTCTGTGACCACTTCATCGATGCGGTATGGCGTCATCTGCTTGAGCGCGGTGCGCATGATGCGGATATACTCCGGTGAGTCCTCGCCGGCATGCGCATCTTCAATCAGGGATTCAACGTAGCGCTCGTCCTGGCGGTTCATCTACATCTCCCGCAATACGCTAACGAGCAGCATCCCCAGGAATGCAAGGCCATACGCAAGCCTCTGCCGCCGTAGTTCGCGCACTTCGATCAAGACCTTGTGGGCCATTCCGTATGCGGCATTGGCCTCATCTCGTGCCGCCTCACGCTCTGCCCGGAGGCGCTTGATCATGGCCGCAACCGCCTCGCTAGCGGTTGCTGAAACTACTTCGTGTTTCATGTGGATTCCTTTCTAAAGGGCGGCACGTCCCTACATCGCGCCGCCCACCATTCGATCAGCGCCTCTGCTTCAACCCACGCCGATCGAACCTCTTGAGTTGGGCCTCTAGTAGAAACACGATGCTCAGATCCTGTTGCTACTGGAAGCGCCTCCCGTCCCCCGGTAGGCACTCCAGAGATATTCACAAGGCTGTGCGAACTAGATCATGCTGCTTAGAAACCTTTCTTCGTTTGAAATAGCCGTATCTTTCGAGGTCGACGGCGGAACCTGTCTTTGTTCAACTGGCAGGCTGCACAATATCGGCATGGCTGACACCAAGATCGGACTCACCATCTTGCGGCGTTTCCGCCTGTACAGCGAGCAACCTCGCCCGTAGCGCGCGGTACACAGCGCGGCCCTGATCGATGGTCTTTAATTCGTTCGCGTGCTTCACCTGGGCCACCGTCCAGAGCTCGTCGTAATACGCCTTCAGCGCTCCAAGCGATTCGAGTTCGTCCCGCAGGAGCCTGATCGACTTGAGCATCTTCTTGAATGGAGTCTCGACTGGTTGCGGCTTATCGGCACTTGCAGGTGGCTTAGGATCCGCAGGCGCTATGGGCGTGGGCGCAGGCTTCGCCGTGGCGGGCGCTGTATTCTGCTGCAACTCCGCAATCCTGCGCGCCGCGACTACCTTCTGTTCAGCCTCGGCTGCCTGCCGCTCTTCTGCCGTGAGCTTTACTTCGATCGCCTTTTCGCGGCGCTTCTCTTCCTTGAGCTCGGCCACGTACTTGTTGTCGTCGTACATGCCCATGTGGACATCGGCGCCAAACCCGAGATACGAGAGGCACTTCGTCACCGCGTCCGTGACTGATTTCTTAGCCGCCTCTTCATCGACAAAGATGCTGCCGTCCTGGCGCTTGTTGATCATCGTGGTTGCGCCCCACTGCTCCATCTCGCCGCGTTTGTCGTTGTACAGATACCAGACCCTGACGCGAGAAAACCAGACGCCTTCGGCCATCTTGGATTCACGCTCCTCAAAGCCCCAGCCAATGCCGATCGGCCCGAATGTCTCCGTAGCCCGATGCATCAAATACATAGGGCTGATGGCTGTTCCTTTGAACCCGCCCGCGCGGCTGAAAGCCTTGGTGTACTCGGGATTTGTTTTGAAAACGCTATCCCAGAGCGCTGTGTTGATAGGATTCGGAACGAAGTTCACGCCGCTCTCCTGCCTTCCTTAATCCACTGAACCCGGACGCACGAGCCACCCGCCCGCGGAGTGCGGATCCACATACGCGTATGCAGCCCGGGCTTGATGCCTTGCATGACCACCGTGCCGCAATCAAACTTGAATCGGGTCACGTAGGTATAGGTTTTGTCTTCCACGACAGAGCCTGGCTTGCCACACCAAATACAGCGCGGTTGATCTACCATACGGTCATGTCCTTTCGCTTGCCGGACCCGTTGCACGAGTAGCACTTGAGGTATGCGCTCGAGCCGCGTTGAATCGGGTCATCGTTCTCAACCTCACCGTCGCCTCCGCAGATGAGACAGGGAAACAAGTCGGGATCCTCAAACTCGTAGTCATCTTCGGGGAGATCGTCGCGGTCATCGCTCATGCCGCATCCTCCAATCCGTGGGCTTCGTGCTCTGCCTTCAGGGCGATCATGAGCAGCGTGGCCCTCATCTCGCGCTTGAACTTAGCCAGCGCAATCTCAGCCTCGAGCAGTTGCCTCAGCCGCTTGTCCACGCACACGGAATCGCGGCAGACCTGAATCGTCAATCCAATTTCAGTAGGCTGACCTTCAAAAACGGTTGAGCCGCAGATGCAGCAATTGAATTCTTCGGCCGGTTGTCCGCGCCGACCAGCAGCACACCCTAGTTCAAATGCGCGATACTCCGCTGTGTTGTAGTTGCTCATCTACATCTCCCACCGCTTCAGCGCATCCATTGCGAGCAACGCGGGAACTTCCTGATTACCGTATTGCCCTTGGGTGGCGTGTGCCATCACGCGAATGGCGCACCAGTAAACCAGTTTGCGCGGCAGTTTCCAGACAACAAACAGCAGCGCTTTCTCTGACATCCGGCTAATCTTCCACTTCAAATAAAGCCAGTTCATTTTGCTACCAACTCCCTTGGTTCCAGCAAATCGCCCTCAACGTCGTCGCCAACTAGATCGCAATCCAGGCAGCGATACGTTGCGTCCTCACCTGCATCCACGTAGCCCGTTGCCATGTCCATCGCGCCGCTATATGGCGTGGTCGTGATCGACAAGGCATCGGAGCGACAGCGGGGACAGGTCACGGATCTGTTCCCTCCGCACACATCTGTTTCCAGCACTCCGGGTGCGTTCCGCTGATTAGTAACTCGCGTTGATCCGCAGGCATGTCGGGAAAAGCCAGTTGGACAAGCTTTCCTCCACACCACGCTTCATACCTATCGGCGTTCACCATGACGGTTGAAGTCTTGCCGCACCATTCGCAGTGCGGTGTCTCTACGGCGATGCTGGCCGTGTTTGTCATGCTGCTTTTTACCTCAGGAGCGCCATACTTCTTTGGTCGCGTGCTGACCGGGGCCACTGCGGGCTGTGTCAGCACGATCACCCACACGAACCAGGAGATTACGTCAATCACCAGGAACGTGATCATGGCTTAATGCGGCCTCAATGTCTTCACGTGGGCCGGGTAAAACAGGTGGCATGCGTCAACGCACAGGCCCACGAGCCACAACGCTGAATTGAAGATTGCCGTCATGATGCTGTCACCGCTGCCGCCTGCGCCTCAAGCGCGCCAGCCAATTCCTTGCGGCCATTGCGGCCACTGATTTTGAGCGTGCGATAGATCCCGCTAACGCAGTTCTTTACGCTCTGCTCCTTAATTCGCAGCGCAGCAGCGATCTGCGCGTTGCACATCGTAATCGCCATTGCCGCTATCTTGGATTCGCGCGGCGTTAGTTTGCGCGCTGATGCCTTTGCTTTCATGTGCGTTTCCCATATCCGCCGTTAGGGAACTTAACCTCGACCCCAAACTGATCGGCGTTATGGATCACCAGATCGCCGACTGCTGCACTTGCGTACTGCCCGACTCCCCAATACTGAGGAGAACTTTCGATGCATGCGTGGTATGCGCCGTGCCGCTTTGTAATAACGATGGTCATAAATCGTGGCATGGAGGAACTACGCCGCCCTCCGGCCGAAGCGCGCTTCCAGGCGCTCGTCTTCGCGGCCGCGTTGATACGCCAGCGCGACTGATTCCTGGTGGTAGTCGCGAATCGACCACTCCACCATCGCCAGCGGCAAGCCGTTCCGGCGCATGAGCTGATTCGTGGTTGATGGTTCCTGCTGGGTTAGAAACCGCTTCGCCATTGCGACCCGATCGTATTTCGGGATGAGCAGATGAGCAGCAGGTGGGGGCGCGTCAGGCGGAATTATGCTAGAGCCGTCAATGGTTTGCACTTTTCCTTGTTGGCCAGAACGCTTTCTGACTGTATAGTTGCTAGGCATGTTTGATCTGTCCTTTGTAAGTCCTTGCTGCTTTTTGCCCATTCTTGGTCACTCACTGAACCCTGGAGCGCCCGCCTCTGCCAGCGCTTTCGTTACTGCCGGATCTGCTGTATGGGTCAAGCCATGAAAGGTCTGCCGCACCTTGCCTTCGGACACGCTCAGCTCGCGGGCAATCCGGGCAAACACGCCGTAATTCTTCCTGAGCCATACAAGTTGGCGAACATTGATTGGCTTTCCTGCTTTGCTTAGCGGTAGACTTGTTTTCATTAGTAACGAACCGTAGTCAGTATGGCGGTACAGCGGTATGGATGTCAATACCGAAGTCGGTGTGTACCGCCTCAATCCTGCCCAACCTGTTGAATGGACGGCCAATATTTTTTCTAGGGGAGTAGTCTGTGGAGCGAGAAAAGACCAGTATTTCAGTGGATCCAGAACTCTGGCACAAGATGGATGTCATTTGCACCGCCAATAAAATCAAGCGCTCTGTTGTCCTTGATAAATTGATGGCGTCTTGGCTGGAGCAGAACGGGAATGGGAACGGGAATGGGAACGGGAACACTGTACGTCAAGAACCCACGGTTACAGAGCCATTAAATATTTCTGTTGGGAACGCCCAAAGTGAGCAGAGTAGTAGTACGATATTTTCTGGAACTAGAAACAGTACTACTCCCAGCGCTCAGCTTCACGACGTCTCTAAGGAGGCCCGACGTCAGATAATGGCGGATCGGATTGATCGACTCGCAGGCTCTGAATATGCCGAAGTTGTCGACGAAGTCCTTAGTGCGTTTGAGCGGCTCGCATTAAAGAAGGGCCCAGCACGTGATACAGAAGGTTCAGGAATTCCCCAGCGAACTCTCTCGGAGGCAGAGGCAGATCGAGAGTGCGCAGAACTCGAGAGACGCGATCGCGCGACGAAAGCAGATATTGATCAACTCGAGGGAAACCTACCGGCGCGCAATAAGGCTAAACCGCCTGCAAGAGAGCGAATCCGCACTAAATGAAGAGTTCTGGCAACTTCAGCGCGACATATTCGAAGATGCGGAGTCGGAGATGGAAAGCGGTGGGAAGCGTGGGGAATAGGACTGATGCGATGCGGTCCCGTATCTGAGCGCGAAGAACCCAGAGGAGCGCATAGGGGAGTAACCGAGGGGAATAGTACGAAGACGTGTTGTATGTTGGCGATAAATCAGGTACGATTGCAGCCTGCATGAAACTGCTTACTTGGTTATTGACACCATTCCGGCGATTTATCGCGGATGCGATAGAGTGGGACGAAAAGGGCACCATTCGCGCCAGTCGCAAGCGGTGACCCTGATCCATCCCGTGACACAACAGCCGGGCCTTTACAGGGTCCGGAAGTAAAGTATTTCAATCCCTCCCGCACAGACTCGCTTGCCCCAGTACGCCGTGGCAGGCGATAGCCCCGTCAGGGATACATTCAAGCGGCCAGATGCTGTGGCTCCAACGGCTGTGTCAACCGCGGCAGTGAAGGTCGCCGTGCCAGAGTATGCCTTATTGGGCCAGATGTTGATCGCGCAAGTCGAACCTGTCAACAGGTACGACAGCGATGCGGAGGTAGACGCAACCACTAAGTTGCTGGCCGTGCGGTCGGCGAAGGTTGGCAGGCCGTTTTCGACATCCCTGCCATAGGGCCCGGTCCAGGCTTCGATTTCATCCATGTCAGCCCCGATGCACTTCGAGTCGGTTGACGCATACGCCGCGCACTTGCCTGCGGCCAATCTGAAATCGGCATCGCGATACTGATCGCCCTTCGGTTGCGTGCCGTCCACGCGCTCATTCCAGTTGGTGAACAGCAGTTCCGGATCACGCCCGGTGTCGGCATTCACATTGAGGTAAGTCGTGCTCGGGTAATTCGTCGGCCGCGACGTTTTATTGAAATCGCCGTTGCGGTTCACGAGGACGTTGTTGGCCCACGACGAGGTCGTCGCGTCCATCGTCAGCAGCGTGACAGCCTCCTGCCAAGCTGTGACGCCTGCCCCGAACACGGTGGGAAAGGACGTGTTGATGGGGAAGTTCAGGTAGCCCGGATGGCTGGAGTCATACGGGTTGTTCGTGCATCCGGTGTGGGAGCAGTTGGTGCTCGCGGGAATCCCGTGCCGATAGCCCGAGAACACATTGTTGGAAAAGCCAGCCCCAGTATTTCCTGGACTCGCGACGAGCGAATACCGCATGTCAACCGCCGTGTTGTGCGCAAAGGAAAGCGATTTGGTGTTCGAGAATGTGACCGCGCCGGTCCAGCTATTGCCCCATTCGGAGGAGCCGATGTCGGCATAAAAGTTGTTCTCAAGGCGATTGTTCTTCGCCTGCCCAAAGCCGGCGAATTCGTACGGGGTCCAGATGCCAAAACCAGAAGGCGTGTACGTCTTCCCGTTAATGTTTACGCCACCGGGGCTGTGACGAAAAATGTTGTTGCGGAATACGGAATCACTGGACGAGACCCTGTAATTGATCATTTCGCCCAGGCTACTTCCGTTGGCGGCCAGCGTGAATTGAACCAGCGGCGACTGACTGGTATTGCCTTCGGCCTCGACCAAAAACTGGCGATGGAAGACGTTGCCCGTGACGGACCATCCGTCACCATACTTGGACTCGAGAGCGTTCTTGACCCACGGTGGCCGGGCTCCAATAAAGAAAAGCGTTCCGTTTCCTGAAGCGGCAAATATCCCACCCGTGTCCAACACAGCAATCCCGATCCGCGATCCTGTTGGAGGAACGACAGGCGAAGCGACGAACGCACAGGTCATTCCCGCAGGGCAACCCACGGTCCCTGAGAAGTTGTGATCCATCTTGATCACGCCCCCCTGCCCGTAGAGAACGCCCCGCTGGCCAGCAGTGCTGCCGGTGACGGTCACCGTGCTGTCGGCGGCATTCAGCGCCGTCTCGTATCTTGCGATCGTATTGTTGTCTGGGTCTTTGTCGTCGCCTTCGTACCACAGACAACGCACACCGAGGTTCGTGCTCGCCGCATGACTGTCACACGTGCCGGTGCCGGTGCGCGAAGCAAAGCGAAAGGTCGTATTGCTCAGCCTCGTCAGCAGGATCGTGCTGTACCACTTGACGGGCTTATAGAAATAATTGCGCTCAACCCGGATTTGATTCGTGTTCGTCTGCGTTGCGAACCATGGGACATTGCCACCGCTCATGATGCTCTCGCCGGTTGCAGAGAGCCAGTTGTCATGCACATACATATTGCGGCTGCTGACCAGCGCAATCGCCTGCGTGTCGTTGTCTGAACTGTAGATGTCCTCGACAATCGAATACGCGACCTCTGAATCGCGAGCGGCAATGTAGATGCCCTGCATCGGGAAAGATTCCTGATCGTCGGCCCCGTGAATGTGGCAGCGCAGGAACTTGATGTTGTGATGCTCTCCTGCAGCGTTGCCGATGTCAGCCGAGATCAGCACCACCGAGTACACGCCATAGTCGGCCACGGGCGCGATTTCGATTCCGTCGAAAACAATGTTGCCCGCCGGCTTAATACGGAGCATCTGAAAGCCAGCCGTATAGATGGAGCCGTTGTACATGCCGGCCGCTTGTGTGAATGTGATCGGCGCTCCGCCGTGCGTGAACGACAGACCCAAGGTCGAGCCGCTGGCGCTGACTGCGTACAACTCCTGGCCTTGCGCGGCAGGGCTCGGCGGGATGATTAGATTGATCTCTCTGCCGACTGGATCATAGGCTGCAATCTGATCCATGATCGACGCGCCGCCCGGCGTCAATGCGACCTCAAACGAATCCATTTTGAGATTGCCGACGAACGCATTGATGGTCACGTTCTTCGTGTAGTAGATTGTGCCTTCCTGTAGCGGGTCCGGCAGGCCACGTCCACCAAACTGGATGGCCATGCCTTCGACAAAGTACGTTTGTTTATCGCCGTTCGTTGGCTTTTCCCGCTTCACATTGAACAGCCCATTCGTGCCCACATGCGCGGAATCGCACAGGGTCGAGTATGGTGTCTGGTTGACAGTCTTGCAGTGGACGACAGAAAACTGTGCGCCTTTCACAACGACCTTGTCATTGGTGGCCCAGTTGTGGGCTTGCGTGACGTTGCCCGGTTTATTGGTGATCACGCCATTGGCATGGGATGCAAAGTCGGCCCAACCGAAGTTGTCCGTTGCAATCTCCACCTTACCGGCGATCTTGGCGGTGTACGGATGGTTGCGCGTGATGCGATAGCCTCGCGGATAACGGTCAATCTTGGTGGTCTTGATCGTGATGCCGCAGGCGCCACCCTTCATCGAGATGTTCTCGGTGTAGGTTTGGGCCGGGTCGAGCCAAACGGTGTGAGTCGTCGAGCCTGCGCAGCCAGCCGCGACCGCAGCGTCTACTGCAGCGTCGACGGAAGTATGAGTGCGCGCAACCCCGTTCTCCAGCGTGGCGTTTGGTGAAACGTAGTAATTGGCGGCAGATAGTGAGGAAGCCAGCAATGCAAATAGAAAGGAATGTTTCATTGAGTGTCGCTAGATTACGGTGTTGCAGGGAGTTGCTCTATGCAGAAATTCTTGACGCTCGCCGTTGATCCTGTCGGGGCGCCAAAAGATCCGTAAATCTCTAAAGCCTGAGACCCTGTATATGTGCCACCAGTTCCAGCAGATCCGACGACTTGAACTCCTGCGCCACCGGGTCGAGTTGCATTAATAGAAGCGTAATACTCAGAAGTTGATGTGATCGTTATGATCGCTACTGCCATAACGTCTTCTCCACCAACACCAACGGCCCATAACGGAACAACCACTGTAGATCCAAGATTAAAACTCCACCTGGAAATATCAGTTCCCACAGTGTGTAGCAGTGCAGTGACTCGAAGCACATCTCCAACGGCAACAGTTAACGTGCCAGAGGTTGCCAATAGAGTCGATGAGCTTGTCGTGTTGGTTAAGCCCGGAACGTAGCACTTTTTCACATGCGATGCGGCACCGGCGGCTGTCGGAAAGGTCACGGCGATATTGGTCCCAACATCCTTGGCCACATAGTGAACACCGACGACGAGTTGAGACGCTGTCAATGCGGCGCCCGTCTGCGTAACCAACGTCTTGGCCGCTAGCGAACCAGCCCCGTCGATATCAATCGTCGGCGTGGTTGTGGAGTTGGTGGTCGCAACCACCATGTTGTAAACCCGTCCCAGCTCATGCGCAACGAACGTAGCGCCTGTAGGCACGCAGGTCATCGTGTTGGTGCCGGTGCAGGAGATATAGTTGCTCGTGCCTGAGCGCAAGCTATTGAACTCGGGAGCGTAGTTGATGGTCGCATTGGTGCGGGCGACGGTCAGGCCTGGGCTGGCCGTGTATTGGATCGGGCCGTTGACGCTCACTCGCGCATCTTCCGTGATGGTTGCAGCCCAAACGCTGGACGCGATCTCCCAAGTGAACAGCGGCTCCGTGCCGGCAAGGTAAGTGGTCCCTGTGGTCGATGGACAGACTACGTTGGTGCAGGCCACGGCCGCATCGCCAGTGGTGACAATCGCCCATTCGCCGTCAGCTTTGGCGCTGACGAATACCAGACCTCCCGTGCCTGCGGTGCGATCGACGAGCACACCGGTCTTGGTTTCCTTGGCGAGCCCGTTGAATCGGTATGAGCATGTGGGAATTGTCAGGCGGGTCGTCGTCGTACGCTCTGGCACGCAATTCGTGTCAACTCCCGATGGTCCTGCAGGGCCCGCTGGACCCTCTGGACCGGCAGGGCCCGCCGCTCCGGTACTCGGGCTGACGCAATCCATCAAGCCAGTGTCGGGGTTGGGTTTCAGAATGCATTGTGCGCTTGCTACCGCGCTCAGTAGCAAAAATGCTGCAATAAGTGTTTTCATTTCAATGATCTGCCTACTGATAAGCGAGGGCGGCGCGGGAGTCGCAGGCGTTGTCGGAGCCGGTTCCGCTGATAACGTTGGTTGCCTTCACAGCCCACTGCGTAGCCAGCACATTGTTGCCGCCAGTGCCGCCGTAGGTGAATTTCTTGATCGCCCATATATTACGGTTCGTCCGCGGAGCGGAACTGATCAAAGTAATTCCGGCATTGTTGTAGGTGGTGTCCGTTACGTTGGCAGAGGTGTAGGTAAAGGTGGTCGCCGATGGGACTGTGAGGACGATATAGATTCCATTGAGGTCGGTGTCCCCGGTTACGCCCGAGATCGCCACCCGGTTATTGACGGAGAGTCCATGAGCGCTCGAGACGGTGACCGTCGCGGTATTCGCCGCATCGACAATCTGCGTGACGGATGCTGTGACCGCTGATTGATTGGTCCGGGCATAACAGATGTACTCTACGTAATCTGCGCCGCCGATCGTGGTGTATTTGAGGAGCGATGTCCACGCGCGAACAGGAGGTCCGCCGCTGATGGAAACTGCAGGATCGTTGTCTTGGGCAAAAAGCCGCGCGCATGGCAAAGCCAACGCGAGCATGAGCAATGCTATGCGCATTATCGTGTAACTCCTTCGAATGTTGGGTGGGGCTTGTGTACTACTGGAAGTCGCCGACTTTGAAGCGCACCACTTTAGGTGGAGCGTCTTCTGCCTGTTCAAGCGACACGGGCGCTTCGGGGAGGCGTTGCATATCCATTATACCGCGGGAAGCAGCGCCAAGAAGTGGGCCTGAAATCGGCGCCTTCAGCGGTCCAGGAGGTTTAGTGAGAGACTTGACGAACCGTGGCCACGTCGCCACCTTCGCAATTCCAAAGGGTGCGGCAACGCCACCAAGTGCGGCTCCGGCCAAGGCCTTGCCCCCGCGTTCAAGCGCGTCACCGTCGCCTGCAATAGCGCCATACGCCGCGCCGCCTGCGGCCGATGTGAGCCCAAGCGCTTGATTGAATCGCGCCGTGTTCGATGTGTTACGCTGCCCCGATGGGCCCAGAACGGCCTTCCCCAGCCTAATGTTGTCCTGCAGTTCCAGATTGATCGGGGACAGCAGCTCTTCTGTGCCATCACGCGCCGCGAGATTGCGCTCGAGCGTGTCCGGGTTGACGATCTTTTCATCCGGGCTCCACGGATGTTTTGTCTTGCTGCTCTCGATGATGGCATCCGCGCGGTTACGCCGCAGTTTGCCCATGGCGTTCTCATCAGAAGCGCCAAACATGGGCGTGGTCGCAATCTCAGCCTCGCGAACGGCCGACGGACTATTAGCAATTCGCGTTACCAAGTTGTCTTGCGTCAGGTCGTTGGCCTTGCCAATTACTTCGGCGGTAGCATTGCCACGGTCACCGGAGCGGCCAACCTTCTGAATTTCCTTGGCGTATTCTGCGTTGGTTTTCCGCCACTCTGGAAGAACCTGCCGGTGGACCGGATTCGTGCTCATCGACAGGGAGTCGTCGATGGATCGGTCGAGCGCATTGCGAAGCGCAGGAATGGCTTGCTTCGTGACTGCAGTGTCACCGCCCTGCATATTGCGTTCCGCGCGGAGGAGTGACGTGCGCAATTTCTGCGCTTCGGCGAATGTCAGCGTCGGGACGCCGGTATCGATGAAACCCTGCTTTGTCTGCTGGCCAGCCATCATGGATGAGGCCGCTTTCAACTTGGCTAGGGTTCCAGTGTCGAAATACGGGTGGAACTGTGGGGGTAGCTCATCATAAAACTTTGCGCCCACTTCCTGGAATTGTCCGACATCAATCGGCGCATCCCCAGCCTTGGCAACCTGTGCCTCGTATTCCGGATTGAACCTCTCATGGACCGCCTGCTGGTTGGCCTTAAGTTGAGAGCGCAGCGTCTCCGCCGCCTCAGGCCGATCGACCGGCGTGGGATGAAGCTTCTCGGGGATCTTCCGCAGGTTGGCCTCGGTGGCCTTTACTGCCTCGTTCGTCTTCGCCCGAATCGTCCCCATGCCGCCAGGCGTGTTCTCGAGAACCGCCTCGGCTTGCCTCACCAGCGGGCGCTGCGACAGCATGCCGGGAGTCAGCGCCACGCCGGCGCTCTCAGCCAACTGCGCAATGTGCGGATCGGCCTTGATCGCTGTCTGCAGCCCGCGCTTCATGAGCGGCTTGAATAGTGCCGCCCCAAGCCCAACCGTCTCACCGCCAGCATTCAAAGCAAACGTCTTGGCGGTATCGATCAGTTCATCCCGAACGCTGGACGGCTTCGGCTTCAACCCCATGGCGCGGCCGACACCGCGAGCGATGCCCTTGCCAGCGATAGCGCCACCACCAGCGGCAGGGATGGACGCAGGTGTACCGCCGCCAGCGACAGCGCCGACTGTGCCACCAGCGAACTCGCCCAGCGTCTCGATGGCTTCCAGTTTCTGCGAGTCGTCCAATGCCGCCCACCAAGCGGCAGGATCACTGAGCAGAGTCGGCCTCGCCCGGTCTGCCTCTATCTGACCGTAGTCGACATTGCGCTTGCCGTCGTACTTATTCCACGTGCCGGGAGGCGTTTTGTTGGCGTGCTTCTCAGCCTTGCTCTCGAAATCAGAGATCTTGAACGTAGGCATGGATTAATCCGGGTCGGGCACTGAGGTTCCGCCGTCACCATTGATCGAGGTTATGCGTTCTATCTGCCCTGTTTTTGTATTCAGCCTTCGTTGCCCGACCTCTAGCTTGCCGCCCGTCGTCACGGGAGGCTTTGCTGAGTTGCCGGGTGCGCCAACGCCGCGAGTCCCGTACTTAAGTGTCTTCTCGCGTAGTATCCCAAGGTAGTTTTTTAGACCCGCAAGTTTGCTTACCACATCATTGGAGTGGATATTGATGTCGGGTACATACGTGTCCAGCATCGCTTTCTCTGTTTTCGAGAGAGCCGTGCCAGCGCGCACTTTACTGATCGTGCCACGAATATTGCCGATTAGTTGCCGAACTTCTTTCCCTTCCTGCGACCCTCCGCCTGTAGTCGCAGCCCGGGCTGCTCCGAACGGCCCAGCGAACTTACCTACACCCTCAAGTCCACCTTCCGCCAATGCCAGCGTCTGATCGATCAATTCCTCCGTCGTGTCGGCTGCCTTCAGGGCTTCTTTATCTGCCGCTTTCAGATCGGGAGGGAGTTCTGAGCGGCGAGCGTCGACCAGTTGCGCCAGGTACTCCCTCCGCTTTGACGGGAGGCCTTCGAGGGTTGTCGTGCCGTGAATGATGGCGTCAACGGTCTTGATGTCGTTGGGAGAAGGTCCAGCCGCTGAAGGAGATCCGTTACTGCTGGCTGCCGCAGGCTTGTCGTTGTATGTGCCCAGCAATTTGAGTGCTGCTCTTGCTTCTGCTCTTCCTTGTGGTGTCGGGTCTTTAACCGCCGCAACGGCCAATGAGGCTGTTGTTGGAGAAACTGGCTTCTCTGGATGCGCAAGATTGTGGTCAGAGATGCGTTGCTTAATACGCTCTTCCTTGACTTCCGGCGTCAGCGTGGAATCGTTGCGGACCTGATTGATGTACTGGTCGATTGTCTGGGGAACTGGCGCTTCTTTCTCTGGGCCTTTGTAGATCACCTTGCCTGTCGTGGGATCGACCAAGTTCCCGGCGACCTCCATTGGCTTCACTGGCTCAGGGCGCTCCGCTTTAGCCTGGGCTGCCTTAGCCGCTGATTCCTGCGCCGTCTCGCTCTTGACCCTAGCGCCGGCTTCGGCTTCTTTCCTGCGATCATTCGCCCGCGCCGCCTCAATCTCAGCCTGCGTCTTCAGCAGCCCGGTCTTGTCGTTGTAATCACGCGCCGCCTTGTTGAATTTGGCGTTTACGATGCTGTTGGTAAGCCGCGCTCCGGCTGTCGGATCCACCTGAGTTCGCCCGCTGGCATTGACATAGCCTGCCCCGGCTCCCAGAGCAGCCCCTGCGAGACCGCCTAGAATGCCCCGCATTTTGCCGGGCTGTAGGCTTGGGTCTGATCGTAAGGGCTGCCGCGAAGCGTGCTCGGCGAGCGCATCGAAAGCGCTACGCCGCGGAGGCGCATCCAGGGGAGCGACGGGGGGCGGGCTCGGGAGAAATGGCGGGGTCACGAATCCGGGAGGTGGCGCTGCGCTAGCCATCGGGCCGATTGGTTGCGGGAGCGGTTCGGGTCGCCGCGGGAGCCACTGTTCGTCTTCAGCCCAAGGATCAAGGTATGCCATGTTAGCTCCCGTATCGATACTGCTGGCTGTATGCGGACTTAAAGCGCGGAGGAGGTGGCGCAGTTGAAAACGGCACAGGTTGCCCCGGACGCACCGCCATGCTCGGGAGAACCTCCGGGTTCTGCGCATCAAGCGGCACGACCATCTCTGGCCCGTCTTCGCCGATGAGCGCGTACGTGGGCTTGGTGATCACAGCACCTTTAGCCCCGCCACCCGCAAATCCAGCAGCCGCTTGGGCCCCGCCAATTGCCGCTCCGATCACCTTGTCGTACCACTTGGGACGAGAATCGAGTTCCGCCTGAGTCTTGGTCGCGTTCTGCCCGGCTTGCGTCTGCTGCGCGTAGGTCTGCCCCCGGCGATCTGCTGCTGCGTTGTAATTTGTATTGGCTTGCTGCTGCTGTTGGCCGTAGTAGCCACGTCCCTCTGACGCATCGGCGCGATTCGCGTCAGCCGCATACTTGTAGCGATCGGAGAGAGCGCCGCTGGCTGCCGCCCCGCGACCGTATCGCTGCCCCTGCACGTACTGCTCATTCTTCAGCCGGTCGGCTGCAAGGTACTTCGCCCGCTCCGCATTGGTCGTGTCGACATCCCGTTCGGCTTCATTGCCGACCTGGGTAATGTTCTGCTGCAACGCCAGTTTGCGCCGCGCCAGATCATTCTCTGCGGCCATATTCGCCTGCCCACTGCGATCAGCGGCATACGTCTGCCGATCAGCAATGTCGCGTTCTCCGGCGACTCGAGCGCCTTCGCCCGTGGTGGCTGCTCGATACCCGGCATCCATCAATTGCCCTGCGGCGTTTGTGCGCAGGCCCGCAAGCGTCTGGCCCGATCCGATCCGCATGGCCTCGCCGACCTGGAGCCGCTTCGCCGCTTCCGCATCTGCCTGCACCTTGGCCGAAGTCGCGGCATCGGCCGCATTGGCGCTCCGTTCCCGCTCAGACCGGTTGCGCAGCGCGGCTACTCCGAGAGGGTTGACGCCGGCCGCCCGAGCTCGCCGTTCCGCCTCGGCAATCGCCGCCTTGTCGCGCGTCCCAACCGTTGTCGCTGCTGAGGTAATGATGCCCTGCTGCTCTGCCGGGGTCAGCGCGTAGTCAGCCAGGAATTCATCCGACACCGTCAATGCATTCGGATCTAAAGCCGCATCGAGACTGGAGCCGAACTGATCAACGCCGCTGTTCAACTGACTGGCGAATTGCTTGTCAGGACGCAACGTCTCTGGATTGAAAGCGCCTTCGAGCCCAGACTTGTAATCGCCGACCGCCGCGCGCTCACGGGTCGATCCTTCATCGAAGATCTGATTCTCGTAGTTCGGGTTAAAGTACTTGCGCCGGTTATTGGTATCGCCCTGCACGGCCTGGCGCTCATCCATCGACAGGTACGAGTTGTTGACTTCGTCCGGTGTCATGTTGAGATCGGCCAGTTCCTGCTCGCGGGTGACCTGCTGCAGTTGCTGTGGGGTCAATCCACCTTGCCCGGATACCAGTGGGTCGTAGACTCCCTTCAACCGCGAGTTGTAGATGTCGCGCTCCGATCGGGCCACGTTCTGGTCTTGACCAGACTCGGCCAGCAAGTCCTGCCCGCCTTGATAAGCGAACTGGCGGTCCTGCTGCGAAGCCTTCATGGGGTCCGATTCGTTCGTGATATTGCCGTACGCGTTGCCCCTGCCGGTCGTGTACGGCGTCGGAGTAACCGGGGGCATAACGTAGGGATCAAGCGCCGGATCTTCTCCAGGGAGCAATCCACTGTCGTCATACGCTAAATCAGGCCGGGCTACACCTCCACCAGATTGCAACTGCGAACGCGGGCCACCGTCATAGCGCCTTCCAGCACGGGTTTCCCTGCCCGTTGGCGGCTGCGCAGCGCGGTCCCCACGCTCCGGCGGCGCTACGGGACCGGGACGGCGCGGAACCGGCACAGGCGGGTTGCGGGGATCAACCGGAGCCGGGCCGCGCGGACCACCAGGATCGGAGCCTCGCGATACAACCTGTTCCCCGCCGTTGATTGCCGGGTCTGTCAGCGGCAGTCCCGTCGCCGGATCAATCGGCAAGCCGGTCTGGGGGTCGATCATCGGGGCCGCATAGCGGTATTGCTGCGATCTTGTCATTGGGACTTTTCCTTGAGCTCAGTGACCTTCTGGTTCGTATCTTGGCCAGTCGCTTCGATCTTGTCTAACACCGATCCGCTTGGCAGCGCCATCGGATTTTGCGATGCAAGGATCTTCTCTACGGTGCCGGCCAGCCGCTCGATGGTGGTTCCCATGGTGAGCATTTGCTGACCGATTTCCACCATGCGCTCGTCCATTTTATTGCGCCAGATATTGACTGCGTTGGCTACTGTGTACGCATCCTGCGCGACCGCTTTGCCTTCCTGGGTAATCGACGTATTCTCCAGCACAAGGCCCTTCAGTTCTTGTCTCGCCTCGGCAGCACGATGGTGTTCTTCCTGAGCGGCGACCCGGTGAGCCTCGGTGGTTTCGGCGAGATGCTGAACATCCACCTTCGTCTGCTCAGCCAAGGCCTCTGCATCGTGGCGTGTTTGCACCTTGACTTCGTTAAGCCCAGTCGTGATCTCGTGCTTGAGTTCCTTCTTGTTGTCTTCTGTTTTTTTAGCAAGGTAGCGGGCAGATTCATCAGTCTTTGCGGCCAGCAAAAGCGCATCGACCTTGGTCTGATCGAGCAATACTTGCGCATCTTTCCGCCGTTCTTCGGCTTCGACGCGCGCCTGCTCTAAGAGTTCCTTAGCTTCCAGCCGCCGCTCAACAGCCTCAGCTCGTCGCTGCTCTGCTTCAGCTCGGAATAGCGCTAGTTGCGCCTTGGTCGAGTTGGCATGCTTGCGCATGGCCAGCCAGGTCATGACCGCGCCGCCTGCGGTGGTGACGACAAGGGAAGCCACGCCTATGATGGCAAGCATTTCGTTTTCGCTAATCATGGGCGAAACTGCGCTGCGTCACGCAATCACTTCCGGCTTCTTGCGCCGCACAAGCTTTTGGCCAACCTGATCCCAGCCATCCTTGGGATTCCCGCCCGAATGGCGAATGATCGCAGCCACGTAATCATTCATTGCTTCTTGGGCCCGCTTCCCGCGCTCCATGTCGGCGCAGTGCTTTCGGATCACCGCAATGTCGTCATCGTCCAGCGCGATGGCGTCCATCTGGGTTGCAGTTTCAACAACTTCCATTTTGTCCCGCATAAATGAACCGGAAATACCCCTATACTGCTCAGGCCGGATATGAAACCACTGCTGTTCGTTTTTGCTCTAATTGCCGTCTCGCCGCTTTTCGCAGGGCTGGGCTTTCAAGAAGTCGGAGGCTTGTCTGTCGCAGCCCTGCGCGGATGCGGTGGCGATCCCATAGCCGGCCACCTGATCGCGCCTCCTCGTTGCCTGTTCGTCAGCGTCCGAACCGATCATACGGAAGCGACTCGTTTCCTGATTACCCTCACCTACGAAGATGCGGAAGGACAGCCGCAGTTCCAATGGCGCTCAATCAACCGCGAAGAGTCGTACACCACGGTTGCGTTCGATGATCTTCTGGGAGCCACGCTCAAGACCGTAGAGATTGAGCAGTACCGGGACGACGCCAGTGTCGAGTGGACCCAGTTCCTGCTGGATTAAATCCCGACGCCGTTACGAAAGTGGTACGCATATATTGAACGTTAGGTACGCGCTAGATGTCACCCCGAAGATCTGTACCTGCCCATCAGGAAAGACCACTGCAGAAGGAATGCTGCCGGGTACTCCGCGAATATGCATCCCGCGATTCGCCCCGGGACGAAAGCCTACCGGCAGCAAATTAATTATTGACGTGCCGTCGGCGATAGTGCCACCAGTGATTGCCCCGACGATCCAAAGATTGTTCTGCTTGTCTTTGCGGTAGAGCAACCCCGCTGCAGGCCAGCCAGACCCGAAGGGTGTCCATCCGGCTTGCAATGTTGCAGTGACGAAAGCATCCTGCGTGATGCTGCCAGTCAGCGTGATGCTACCAGTCAGCGTAAGGCTGTCGAATGCGGCCGCCCGCACCGTGCTGATCACCTCAACCCCGCCGATCCTGAGCGATGGGAAGTTCGCGTATCCACCGCTAGCCGTCGCCGGGATGCTGATCGCGGCCCGCAACGACGGAACACCGGCCATTTGGTTGTAGATCTCAAACAGCATCGGATCGTTGAGGGTGATCCGCATACGCCGGTCATTGGCCGTGCCGCCGTAAACATCCAGGGAGTCGACCCCTAGTGTGGTCCGTGCGGAAAGAGAGGAAGCCGATCGCACCACCACGGCCCCGTCAAGCATGTAAGCGTAATCGCCGGTGGCTAAATCCGCAACCTTGACGCCAGACGTTCCGTCAATCGTCACCTCCACATCGCCATCGGTCAGGCTCAGCGTGGCGTCCGTCATGCTCACATCGCCGGTATCGCCGTCGACTTCAATGCGCGGGCCCGATGCCGTGCCGATCCGCACGCTGCCATCCCGGAAGGTCCGAAACGGCGCGTCGTCGTATCCAGTGCCGCCTCCGGCGATCGCTTGTCCCCAGAACGGCCCGCGGTAACGGTAGGCGGTTCCTGCCGTGTAGCTTCCGGTGAAGATGGAACCCTGGAGATCGACCGTGTTCGCATCGATGCGCGTGACGGCCCAGTCCCCGTTTGCATCCGCGCCCACACCAGAAACGAAGACGTCGTCCCCGGTGTCCCAGCCATGCGCCGTGACCGTGAGGCGAATCAGTCCCACTCCGTTGTTGGCCACGGCAGAGACGATCTTGCTGGCTTCGGTCGCGACTCCCAGGAACCCTTTCGAGTTGTCGTTGGCATCGACCAAGTCAATGAAGCCGTTGCGCCCGATCCGCACCCGCCCGCGGCCGTCCGCGTAGAATGGAGCCGTCGAGAAGCTAGTTCCACCGAAAGCGCCAACCTGCGACCAAATCCCGGGATGGTATCGCTTTGCCGTGCCACCGGAAGTGTACGCGCCGCTGCCGGCAACATTGACTCCGTCTTTGTCCGTGATGGAGTACGTCCTCAGCGTCAGGACTTCTTTGACAATCCTGTACCCGTTCGCCGCCGCGTTGCCACCAACGGCTTGGATAAGGACCGGATCGCCAGCCTTGTACCCATGGTCCGTGGTCGTGCTGATCACAATCGGAGTTACGTTCGTGGCCCCGTTGATAATCTTCGACGCTTCGGTGTAGACCCCAATGAAGCCGACTTCTTCGCTCTCGAGATCGAGAATCGAAATGCTCCCGTTCTTGCCGATGTAGATCCGCCCCTGCGAATCGCCAAAGAAAGGAGCGCTATCGAAACCTTCGCCGCCGATCGCGAACGTGCGGCGCCAGCCTCCGGCATACTGAAACCGCGCGGAACCGCCAGTCCCGGAGCCACTTGGCGGATCCGCTAACGTAACGGTGGTCGACGTCGGCGCGGTGGCGACGACCCAATAGCCAAGGTGGTTGATCGACGTCGTTCCTTCAATGAGAAGAATGTCATCTACTTCGAAGGGATGGTCCGCAGTGAACGTTACCGTACCCGCGTTTACCGTGCTGATCGTTGCCGAGATCGCCGTATCTTCCGTGCCGTCGAACCCGACGCGCGTATACGACGGGGGACCGCTCAGGATGGTCAACTGCCCCGGACCATCCGGCCCGCCCACGACCAGGTTCATGATATCGGCCGAGTCGATCGCGATGTGGCTGACGTTCGGCGCCTGCCGCTGCGCTTTCTCAATCCGTTCGACAGAATGCCCGATCTGCTCGAGCGACTCCGCCAGGAAGATGCGAATGTCATCAAATGGAGCCTTGGCGCGAATCTTCTGGATGTTCGCTCCAATGCTGAGGGCGCTTCCGGCGCGGCTGCCGAGTTGGGAATCGATCTTGACTTCGGATGCCATTTATCGATTCGTTACAAAGGGCTTCCAGTAAGGCGTCAGGCTATAGAGATCGAACCAGTCCCCAGTACTCTCAGCAGAGCATCGCACGGATACATTTTCATCGACAAGGCTAAACTTTCGCTCGAAGGATTCGCCGGGCGTGGCCGTAACCGGCAAGGAAAATGTCAGCCACCGGATTCTGTCAATGCCGTAGACAACGATCGCGAGGTTGCCGGATCCTTCGACAGAAACATCCAATCCGCCGAACCGGTTGATGCGTTTCCCGCGGTCTCCCCTCGCGATCACATGACCGGTTTCGTATTCCGCTTCGATCTTTAAGCCGTTGTCCGTCCGTACCTCTGCATTGCGGCGCAAAATGCTGCCCGCCGCAGGGGGGCCTACCCAGAATTCAAGTTCCAGTGTCGTTGGGTCTTGGACTAGGCCAATCCCCCCTAAAGTGCTCGCCCCAATGTTGTCCAGCGAAAAATCGACATCTTCCGGCGTCAACCCGCGGGCATAGTCCCAGACAAGTAAGTGCGTTGCCGCCAATGCCCCATCGAGCGGAGCCTCCACATACACCTTCTGGTTCACATAGTCGTCGCGGACCTGCACCGCATGCGCGGCGGCCCAGTTGATGCGGGCCCACTCAGGAGTATTGAAATAACTGATCGGCCGCGGCTGGTATCGTCCATCGAACAGGTACAGCCCTGCCGTGGCGGCCACCCAGGCGTAGTCGCCGGCCGTTCGCCATTCGACTCCCATCGGAGCCAGCGTCCCAATGGCGCTGCTCACCTCTGTCGGGGATGACCAAGTTGCTGGAACATCGCCATTGTCGGAGACTTCGTGGGTCCAGCCCGGCCCGACCAGATAGAACGATCCCCGAAGTTGGAATCCGGTCATTACCCTCTTTTTCCCCGGTGTTTGGACGCCATGCTGATCTTCCGTGATGTACTGAAAATCATCCGGCTCACTGAAGTACACGACATTGTTGGCGAAGTAGACCATCCGCTTGCCGTAGGTCATGACACCCGATGCGCTAATCGGGCCGGTTCCGGTGACCGACTGAGTCAAAGCATTGAAATGATCATTCGCCTCTTCTGCGCTATCCGCCAGCCGCTCATCGGAGATGTCGATCGGGACCGAAATCGGCCATCCGGTTGCGCCTCCAGGCACCGCAATCTGCGCATCGGGCACAAAGTACCAGCGATCGAGATTATCCGTCCGGGTCATGATCGGATGGATGAATGCCGTATCGGCGGGCGTGTTGGCCGTCATGCTGAGGGTCAAACGGCGGCCTCCTGCGGCGACCGTGAAACTGGTGGGCGTGAAGACGTCGCCCGGCTGCGGGCTGGGCTTGCCCACAAACCCTGTGCGCGTCTCGACGATGTAACCGAAGCGGTGGACGCCTTCCGTTACATCTCCATCGCCTGCGTCCGCTATCACCGGCAGCGTTACCCAAGGCGGCGCGAACGCTTTATCGATTTGGCCAGCAGAGATCAGGGGCAGCGAGATCCGGACTTGCCCGGCAGCATGCCCCAGACTGTTGAACGTTGCAATGAATGCCTTGTCGCCGGATTCGGCCACATGCACCCCGGCGCCGGCCTGCGTAAAGAGAGTCGCGACAGTGTCCCCGTTCAGGTTCAGCATCTTGACGGTGTCTGCGCCCTCGAAATAGATCACCTGATTGAACGCGCTGGTGATCCAGTTGTGGAAGGTGGCGATCTTGTTGGGAACCGCCGCCAGACGCACGGAGAAGCCTTCCCGCGACTTGACCCGCCCGGGCTCGAAGCGTACATTCTTCGCGATAAAGCCACGGCTCGGGCGCGCTTGGATCCCATCTAACCGGGTCCAAGCGCCCCGAAAATCCGAGATTTCTTTCGACGGCCAGCCGCGTAGTGACACCTACGTTGTGAAAGCACCGACTGAATACACTGAATAAGCATGTGCCCCTGCGGTCACGTTGGTGAGTACGGCCAGGAAGCGTCTCGATGCTGACTGAGCGATCGTCATCGTCCCTGACAGGGTTGCGCCTGTGGCGGTCGTGACCGTAATCGTCTCAGCCGCGTCCGCTGTGTTGCGGATCACGAACTCGACGGATTGCCCGATGAATGCCCCCGGCAATGCGGCAACAAGCAGGGCAGCCGTGGGGACAAGATCGGCGCGGGCGGCTCCGTTCGGATCCCGAAGGATTAGCCCTCCGATAAGTTGGTCTGCGGTGTACGATACGGCCCCTGCGGTGGCGATTGTCGAAACGGTCGTCTTCTGCGGTGGCGTCACGACGGGCACGCTCCCGACGTCATTCCCGTTGATCGCCATCACATGCCGCATGATTGCGGGATATTGATCGACTCTGGTGGTAGCCATGAATCATTCCTCCTGATGGATGCCGCCGCTTACGGTCTGGCGCCCTGCGAATAGAACATCATCAGCGAGAGCGTCTGAGTCAATGCGCCATTGGCGATCTCGGTGGCTCCATTCCACAAGCGCAGTGTGAACGTGCCGGCCGTAGCCGTCTTGATCGGGGTGACGGTGTGGCCGGTCAACGATGTGCCGGTGATCGTCAGGACATCGTCAAAATCGATTCCGAGAGCCGTGAGGATGGCTGAGAAATCGACTGAGAAGCCAGCCGGAGTCGTGTACGTTTCAGTCGTAACAACCGAAAGCAGAACCAGCCCGACGTGGGCATGCTTCGGGGTAATCGGATGCGTTTGCGCAACAGCAATGGTGTTTGCCATGAAAGAAATCTCCTTAGTGTTTAAGCGGAATCTAAACGGTGGCCTCTGCGAGTAGCAGATCCGTGGCGGACGGGATGTACCCAGGTAGGAACGTTAGGACCGTGCCCGCCAAGGTGTACGCGACATTCTCGTACTGGCGAATGCCGTTGTTATAGAGGGAGAGCCGCGCCGGGAGTTGGGACAGCGTGAAGATGTTGTTCTCGCCGTCCAGCGTGCCGGAAATCGTCAGTATCTGGGTCAAGCCTTCTGTCGTTGGCGGCGCCGCAATGTAGAGCGACGGCCGCGAACGCCTCGAGGTGTAGCACCCGGCGCTGTAAGGCTGCGGCTGCCGTTGAACGCGCTGCAGTGACCGCACCATCGGCTGAAGCAGGTTGAAGAGCAATCCACCGCTGCCGTCAAGGTTGGGCCCCAACGCTTCGCGCCGCATCCGTTGAATCTCGGCATCGTCGTAACCCCTCCCCGGGCCGATGGACGCAGCCCCGTAATGCGCTAAGAAATCCAGGCACCCATCGATCCCCACGGAGCCTGACTCCGGCGCGGTTCCGCTGTCGTAGTAACGAATCCTGAGTTCCCGGCTGCTTGTTGCGCCGTAGAAATAGAACGCATCCTCGCGCCACTCAAAGGTATTGATCGTAGTCCCAGCCTGCCCGTTGTCGATGTCAGCTTCAATCACCGGAAAGAAGTTGTCTGTCGTGCCGGGCGTGCGTTCTCCCATTTCGATCAGTTCCCCGAAGTCCGTGATGCCAGCCTCTGCCGGCGTCAGCACTGTTGTGCCTGCGGGCAAGGTAAATGTCGCCACACTCACCGCGCGCGGAATCTGATCCTTGATCATCGCCTCCCGCAGATACCGGTAAGCGCGCTTGTAGCCGACCAAGGCCAATGTCGCCGTGAAGACACGCCCCTCTTCGTCGCCGAGAAGGGATTGGATTTCGGCCTGGACTTCGGCGACGGTTGGGATCATCTGGCGTTAAACTGCAGCCTGCTCGGGCATCTTGCCGCCGTTCTTGCGGAGTTCGTCGTACCGGGCGCGGTTGACGACTTCGCCGCACTTCGGGCACTTGACCGCATGCGCCGGAATCGTCTCCGTGCAGTAAATGCACGTGGTCGAGGAGTTGACCAAACTTGTCAGCCAGCCGCGCTTGAGTTCCAGGAACCGGCAGCATGCCTTCATGCGGTCGGTGACCTTCGGGACGTTAGGTTCTCCCGCTTCGCGGCGCCGGTCGAGATCATCAGCGTATTCGACAATCAGCCCGCAGTACGCCTTGAGCTTGAACATCTCCTCGGCGCACTCTTCTGCGCTCGGGATCAGGCCTTCGCATTCCCACACCGCGGGACGCGCGTCATCGGTCATAAAGGGACCATTCTTTGAGACATGCAGCACGAAGTCGGCGGCGATCTCGTGCCCCAGGATGGTCTTTGACGTCTTGGGCGCGACGGACAGGATCCGCTCCCACTGGACATCGTCTTCTACCACCGTATAGGCGGCGGGCTGGCCTTTGGGAACGGCTGGCAGCGCGATGGTGCTGCGCCTGGTGAAGTGCGGCCGGTGGATCTGCACGGGCCACGGACAAAGTGATGCAACGGTCTTGTTCATTGAATGATGTCGTCCTTTACATGTGGGGCATACGGCTTGGACATTGGCTGTCCGTCAAATACCGGCCAGTCGCTGTCGATTTCGTCTGAGAGCGCGGCTTTGGCTTCCGCGTCGATCGCCTCAGCCTCTTCTTTACAGCGCCGCAGAATGTTGTCGTACCCTTCCTCGATCGGCGACCGGATCTTCATGATGGCTTCCATCGTGATGTCTTCGGTCGGGTCGCTCTGGAGATACGAATTGGGAATCGGATAATACATGCCGTTCGGCGGATACGGCAGCACGTTCCCGTACTTGGCTTTCCATGCCGTTTCTGAGCCCGGGGCCTGCCAAGCCGCGACCACCCAGCCCGTGCCGATCCGCTCTTCCCACGTGATCTTGCGGTAGCCGTTGACCGTGACGTAGATCCCGGCCGGGGTACGCATGTCGACGGGCGTTTCGATCAGGTAGTACAGATCCTTGGTGCGGACCCATTTGTATTTGGGATCAAAGCCGTTCGGGATGCGGCCAAGCTCCTGCGCGAAGATGCGGTTGATCCGCTTGAGTTCTGAGTCGGTCATAAGTTGCGAAAAATGCCCCGGGCAGCGGGAGAATTGCAAACGCCACCCGGGAGAGTTAGGGGAAGATACTTGATGGCTAAGATTATTTTGTGGTTGTGAATCACCGTCCACGGTAGGGTTGAGCCACAAGCAACCCACAACCACATACAGAATTACGCTAACTGATTGATTCTAGTAGCCCGATGGGAGCGTTAGCCCATCGATGACCACGGCGCCGCCGGGGTTTGAACAGAAGAAATCTTCATCGTTCGTGAGCCCAAACCAAACGCCGGCGGCGGGCGCTCCACTGCCGCCGCGGAGTTCAAAAAAGCGTCTGCCCTCTGCTTGGCCGACAGCCTCTTCATAGAAGTGCATATCGTCAAGCTGGGTGCGGCCCCACACCTTGGGCGGGAACAGATCGATGCGGTCGTTGGCTTGGTGGCGATCGATGTAGATCGGGATTCCGCCAAGCTCGAAGCTGCGCTTGCGCAGATTCGACGGCAGGCGATCCAGGTTGTTCGGAACACCCTTGCTGATATCCAGCGTTTGGATGACGAGGATGTTGGCAATGGCTGCGGCGTGCTGCGCAAAGGAAGCGAGTCCGACCATATCGTCGGCCATTTCTCCGCGGCGATCAGCGGCACGGTGATACGCCAGCAGCATGTGCTGCGGCGTAAGGCCACCGGCTGCGTCCACGTGGTTGACCACGATCTCCGGCTCATCGGCGCGGTTCAGTCCACCGGTTGTGCCGGAGGTTGCCGTGCTGTGCCAGTAATACAGGCCTTTGTAGCCTGCCGGGGAAGCGCCCGAGACGCCTTCAAAGCAGATCTTGTCGGTTGCGCCAGCGCCGGGAACGATACCGCTGAGAGTGATCGTGCGGGCCGTTGTGTTGAGCGCGGTGATGTACAGGGTTGAGGAACTGAGCGCGCTGGTCAGAGCGTTGTTATAGACCGTGACGTATTGGCCGCGGCGCAGGCGCTTCACGCCGAACGTGGTGTCGAGCGTATAGACCGAAACACCCGTGCCGGCGCTATGCGCGGTTGCCGTCGCGAGAACCGCTGTTCCATCCGAGTGGAACCACTTGTCGCGGTACTGCATGAACTCCGGCACCGCATTCTTCATGGTTTCCTTGAGCACGCTCTTCTGCGAGACGGAGCGGTCTTTGGTCGCCTTGAGCTGCAGGTGGGACAGTTCGAAGTTCAGGCGCGCGGGGAAGTAACTACCGATGAGATAGTTGCCCTTGGGTCCGCTGCCGCGGCCCATGTCGCCCATGTCCGGGTTATAGGTACCGGCTCGTCCACCGATGATGGTGTCGAACGGGATGCGGTAGTCCCGCTCTCCGATCTTCTCGAGATCGCCACGTTTGTCGATGAGATCGGTGGCGGCGTTCCAGGGCTTGTCGATCCAGCCTGGCATTTTCTTCGCGATCTTTTCACTCTGCTGATAGAGGGTATCTGATGCCACTTGAGGCTCCTTAGGAATGTTGGTAAAGGGAGCCGGGGAGACTCACGTCAGAGCGAATCGATTGCGTTGGCCCAGTCTTCCGCAGTCGACCGGCCATTCGGCGCAGCCGCTACGGAGCGCTTGGCAGGCGTTCCGATCGTCCCGGGTTCCCGGCGTTGGGCTCCGTTCTGGAGCCGTTGATGTTTTGCGTCGGAGTTTTGCTTGATGACAGCGCTTCGCTGCCGCAGGATTTCCGCTACCTTGGGATTACGGACGGGGTCTGTCCAGAAACTGGCCTTCGCGCGGTATCTGGCGGTCAACCCTTCCCGAATCTGTTCTCGAATCTCAGGGGACGCATTCGCGGCCCTGTTGTTGGCGCTCTTTAACTCTTTTTGCCAGGCGGCATCGTTCTTCAGCCGCTCGTGCAATTCCTGCCGAAGCAAGGTCTTGACGGCGGCGAGGTCCACGGGAAACTTCTCGTAGGACTTGATGACTTCCGGCCCAAGCTTTTCTGTGATGGCGTCTTCGACGGCAGTCTTGATGCCGGTCAGCGTTTTCGCGTGCCATTCCTGGTGCGAAGCCTGCGAGCGCTGCGAGTCGCCTTGTTTTAGTTTTGCTTCACGCGCGTTAAGCTCAGCTTCACGTCGGGCGAACGGATCCGGCGCCGCAATATCGGCGCGCTTGCGGAACGTCCCGTAGAGCCGCTTGTCCAGGTGCTGGATGGAAGCAAAGAGATCTTTCTGGTCCTCGCCGAGCGCTTCCTGGTAGAGCGCGTCGAGTTGCATTCGAATGACCGGCGCAGCCAAAGCCTCGAATGCTTCCGTGCCGCCCTGCTCTGCCAGAAACTGCGGCAGTTTGGAGGCGATGCTGTGCAGCGGGTTGTGCCTGACGTCGCCGTTCTCCTGCGCGGCTTGCGCCCAGTTGGCGAGCTGGTTCAGGAACCGGCCTTCCGCCTGCGGCTCCCCGGAGAGGTAGTCCGCAATCATCGACTCCTGATCGACGAAGGCGTTCTGGCGCGACTGCGCGAGTTCGGTGGTCAGCGGCTCGCCAAATACTTCCTCAGCGCCCTGGGCGGCCTTGTAGGCCTCATAGATATTGCGCCCGCGGTTCTCGTTGAAGACCCATTCTTTCTTGCCGTTGGCTTTTTCGCGGACGGTGACGCCCTCCGGTAGGTCGACACCTTCCTCATCTTTGGCGGCTACCTCTGCCGGCGCTTCCTCTTCAACCTGCTCTTCAGCGGGTTCGTCTTCTACTGGAGCGTCTTCGGCCGCAGGCTCAGGCTCATCGGCTACCGGCGCATCGGACGTGTCGGTCGATTCTTCGACATCGGTTTCCGTGTCGATCGAATCAAGGTCAGCGGCCATGCTGTCCGCGCCAGCGGATGCAGCGGCATCTCCACCAGCAGTGCTGGCTACATCTAAATCAGGCATAGTTTGTCCTTCCCGCATTCGCAGGGTTGGTTGTTAAAGTGTGAGGATTGCGAACCACGCCACCTTGCAGATGATGTGGAGCGCTTGATCTACGTGCATCCCATAGCGGCCGTCGCACTTGCCATAGTCGATAGCGCAGTGAATGACCACCTCGGCGATCCCCAGCGGAACGCTTCCGGTTGCCAGCGCCACGCCGCCACCATGGATCAGCGCATGAGCCAGAAGGCAGTGCCACCAAGGGATGCCAGGGATTGGATTTTTGTGATTCTTGCCTCTTGCGAGGAAATCCCCTTGCAACGGATAGTCACAGACAGCATGGCTGACGATCAGCCAAAACAGCAGGTTCATAGGCTGCAAAGGTTGATATCTGAGTCGAACTCGCCCGCCAAGGCGCGCTCGATGACTGCCATGACCTCTTCGCACGTGAGCAGCGTTACCGTATCGGCGCATTGCACGAGGTACGTCGCGTAGAGGAAACGCTGTCGATCAATAAAGGTCTGAAGTTGTGTCGAAGGCATTGGGCTCTTCCATCGGGGCCGGTCCTGGCGGTAGCAGTCCTGGAGGCGGCGGCTCCTCGACGCCCGGAGGTGGCGGTGGCCCGCCCTCGCCCGGAGGCGGCATCATCATGGCGTCGGCTTTCTTCTGGTACTGAATGCCGCGCGCCCGTACATTGTTGTACCCGGCTTCGTTGGTTTCGCGATCCCCCTGCGAGACCAAACACCACTCGCGGTAGATCTGCGCAAAGACTACGGGATCATCTTCGAAATCATCAATCGGGATAGAGGGCAAATCTCCAATGACCTCGCCCGTGACCGGATCCACATCAGGAATCGGCGGCTCGAGCAGAAGCCTTTGAATGTCGCGGTTCGCCTTGTTCCGCGCCGCCTCAATCGAGTTCTTGAAGCCTCGTAATCCCAAAAATTTCCTGACCTGTTGCGCATTGATGGGAGCCAGTAATTCCAGCTTGTCAATGACAGCCGGATTATTCTCGTTGAGCAGGAACAGGAAGCGGTCCACTTCTTCGGAGTGGCTCATCGGGATGCCTTCCTCGGCCTCGATGTGCCAGCCTTCCTCGGCGACCGACGCGAGATCGACAGTCTGGGCGGCTTGCCCGTTCTCGCCCGGCACCTTCATGGTCCCGGAGCCGTACCGCGCCAACTGGCGGATCCCGTTGGTGTAGGCCTTCTCCCAGAAGCTTTGCGTCTCGTCGAAGAATGGCGCAAACGCCATCATGCTCTGGTCGCGTCTCTGCTTCTCGCCGCGGTACGTGGGGCTCGGCTGCCCGCCGCCGTACAGCGCTTCCGTCACGTTGCCGATTTCCCGGCCGCGCTCCCGCATGTTATTCGCGTATGGCACAAGCTGATCGGGCATCCGCGCCATTGGCAGTTGCCCCATCATCTTGCTCATGTCCTGCCCGATGCCAATCTTGGTCAGGATGACTTCGGCGATCTCGGGGTCGTTCTCCGTAATCTCCGTCCGGTTGATCAGGCTTGAATCCACGAACGTCTTCGGAATGCTGCGAAGAATGATCTCCTTCGCCATGTTGCGGAAATCGTTTTCGTCGTCCTGAATCGGGATCACGCCGGCGCCCCATGGGTCGGACAGGATGCGATCGCCCATGCCGGTCTTGCAAACCGCCCACACGTCATCCATGCGCTCGTGCGTGATGTCGACAATCCTGCCGTTCACCATCACGACCTTGATGCCGTCCGGGTACTGCTCCTCGAGCACCTCGCTGAGCTTGCGGGCTTCGTCATCAGCGAGACCGGATTTAACGTCGCCCTTCAAGAGCGAGTACATCGTGGGGCGCAGCCAGTAACGCACATAGCGCCAGTAGGTGTCGCGCCATTCGTTCGTGTGCCCGCTGGGCGATACCTCCTGATGCTGAGCCCGGAGCGCTGTCGTCTGCGACTCGCTGCTGCCTTCGTGGCTGCGCCCGAATTCGTCTTCTTCCAGTTTCTTTCCGTACAGGCCCTTGAGCCGGGCCTTGTGCTCCATGTACTCGTACCGAAGCCATTCCGCCTCGGAGAGCTTTTTTGCTTTGTACGGAATCGTGACGTAGAGGACGTTGGCGAGAGAGAGTTCCACGTCCCCTTTGGGGTAGCGTTTGGTTCCCTTCTGAACCGGGACTTGCATCATCCCGCCGAAGCCATCGTCTACGTCTTCTAACTCGATCACCGGCTCTTCGGTCCAGCCGTATTTATGGCCGTCCGCGACGTAAGTCTGCAGCCCGAAGATGGGCCCCGTGACCCAGGCGTGATACGCCATTTCCTTCTGGCAGCGATTCACATCCCACTTGCGGCGCAGCGTCCTGACGATGCCGTCGACCTTGTCGGCCGCCGTGATATCTTCCTGCGATTCATCGTCATCAGGCAGCGCTTTGACGTTTGGAGCTCGGGGACTGACCGCGCCGATGAACTTGACGCCGTCGCTTTTAAAAATGTTGTAGACGCTCGAGAACTTAACCTTGCCGCTCTTATCGGAGGCCTGCTTGACTTCGATGACGCCGGTGCCCGGGTCGCAATTCCAGACCACGTACTGTTTGCCCTGCCAGTACATGCTGTTGCGCAGGGCCATCGCAACCTGCGTCAGCCGCTCCGTCTCCACGTCCCCGTCGAGATCGTCCGTGATCATCTGGGTAATGGACTTGCCGTGCTTCTCGATGAGATCTTCGAGCGTGACTGTGAAAGGGGCGGGGGCTAGTTCGGTCAATTACCCTCTTGGTGGGCGGTTGCGGATCTGTGCGATCTGTTCGTGAAACTCTTGCATGCCGGCGTTGACTAAGTCCCGGCCCTGGATGCGATCGGTGGCGACGGGCCCCAGGTCGGTCTCTTCCTGCTTGGGAAGCGCATAGGCTTCGGGGAACATCGGCATGCCGCCGTACTCCACCTGCATCCGGATATTGACGATGGACTGGAGCGCGCGGACGTGCGCCGCCCGCGATTCCTGCGCTTCGGCGCCAAGCTTAATGTTCTGCTCGGAGAGATTGAAATTCATATCCTGCAGACGGGTCGCGAGTTCAGCCGCCTGGCGGGCCGCCGTCTCCAGCGCGCGGTACTGCGGGAACAAGCGCAAGAACCAGTTCATCTGGGGTAGTACTCGTCGTCGTCCTCGTCCTTGCTCTCCACAAGCGGCGTATCGCCAGCGGCCGTTTCACTGCGCTCGTAATACTTGGAATGCCCGTCCGGGTCAATGTCGCCTTCCACCTTGTCGCAGGAGTTCGTGCCGTCGAAGTGAACGCAGGTGTTGCATTTCTGCGAGGAATCGCCATAGCCGGCTGCTGTCTGAGAGGCCTTCGGCTCCGGGCCTTCGATGGAGCGCGGGCGATCGATCCCCGAGGTGTCGGATACGCCACGGACCTTCTCGACTTGCATGAATGCGGATGGACTCATATTCAGTTCACTCTTCCTGAAGCGCGCGGTAGACGAAACACTTCGCCCGACACGTTCTGCGCATCGTAGTCGCGCTCAGCCTTGGCGTAGACCTGGCGCATTAAATTGGGATCGCCGTTGTAGCCGATCACCCGATTCATGCGCTGCTCCATGTAGGCCCGCTTCGGCATCGCGTTTTCGAGCTTGCGCATCATCATGAGGGCGTGGCGCAAGGCGTCCAGTTCATCATTTGAATGCAGTTTGCCATCCTCGAGAATGTCTTCCGGCTTGTTCTCGTTGTGGATTGCCGACGACATCGCTTCGATCAGGCGCGGGCATTCATTCCAGATCTGAATCCCGGGCAGCACTTCCTGCTTCTTGATGAAGGCGCTCAGGTACTGCTCGTACTTGATGAAGCCGTCCGGTCCATCGAGCAAGCGCTTGGCATACTCAGGATTCGGTAGTCCCATATCCATCAGCGGATGAAACCGCAACAGCGACCGCAGGTACTGCCAGACACCGATGCGTTCCTTGCCGGCGCGATGAATGATGATGCGGGCCTCTTCATCGAAGGTTTGGGCCACTTCAATCGGGTCTTCCTCGGCGGCCAGCACGTTTGCGCCGTTGCTGAGCAGCACCGTTGATCCGGCGCCCAGCACCGTCTCAACCCCAATCTGGATCAACTCGGCACGCGTCTTCGTCACGTCCTGCTTGTTGAACGCGTCGTGCGAAAGATACAGCGGAATCTGCAGATCAGGCTGGCCGATCAGGTCCGGGATCGACATGTTGGCGATCTTGGCGCCTAACTGCTCGGCGCCCAGTCCGCTCTGCACGAGCTCGCGGTACACGTGGATCCGCTGATCATCCTGGTTCTGACACAGCCAATAGGCGGCGGCATTGTGCTTGAAGCCCCAGTCAACCCCGATGTGGCGCGGCCACCACGGCATTAGCATGGCCGGATTGCCCTGAATCACGTGGTTCGCTTCCGGAGGCTCACCTGTCAGCGGGCCATTGGGACGAAACGAGGAGAAGTAATTGCCGGCAAGAGCGTCCCAGTCTCCATCGAGCCACGCCCGGCGCGTCTTCTCATCCTGCAGCATCATGACGGCGCGGTAATCGTCGCCTAAGCTCGGATTGTCGCTGAGCTTGGCCGGGATGAACACCCGCGTCAGACCTGAGATGGGGTCTTTCATCTTGCGGCCCCACGGGATGCGTGTTCCACCCTTGCCGATCACGTAGACGAAGCGTTTTCGCACCCACGGCGAGCCGTTGCCGTCAGGGTTCGTCGTGCAGAAGATCTGCGGGGTGATCTCCGGATACACGCTGCGGACAGAACCGAGCACTTTCAGGTACGAGCGCTCCGATTCGATCAGCGTCAACTCTTCAATGCCGATCTTGTGCAGGTTCCAGCCTTTGTACTTTTCAAAGGCGTCCTCGTTCTTAAGATGGTTCGTGTAGATCGTCGCGCCGGAGGCGAACTTGAAGATCGGCGGATCGTCCTTGGGCTTACCGCCGACTAACCCGAAATGCGCGAAGAACGCGGTTGCCTCGGAAACGAACTCTTTCAAATCCGTCGCATCGCGCCGCAGCACAAGAGCCCGGAAATTCTTGTGGTTCAGGTACGAATAATGGCACGGGTGATTTACGGGCAGGGAGCGATTCCCAAGAACCAGCCAAACAATCAGCGCGGCGCTCTTCCCACCCCCGCGTGCGCCCCCAAATAGTACCTCGAAAGCCGTGCTCTGGAGAGCCGTGGTTTGCGGGCCGGGATGTGACTCAAAGATCTTCTGCCCATTGGCAAAGAACGCGATCGTCTCTGTCGTTGGTTGTATCCCAGAGTCGTTCATGGTTTAGGGTAAGGGGCGACCGGTAAGCCGCCCCTCATTTAACTTAGGCGGCTGGTGTGTTCGCGGTGATTGCTGTCGCTACCTTGGCCTTTGAAGCAACAAGCCGGGACACTTCGCCCTGAATCGCGGTGTTGGCGGCGTCGATCGATCCCTGATCGGCGGCATCGTCGGCCTGCAGCGCTGCCGTTACGGCCGCAGTGACGCTGGCGGCGAATCCTTCGATCAAAGCGACTGCGGACGCATCTACGGTTTCGGCTTCCGTTACAGCCGCAATCAATCCTGAAAGGTCAACTGGCATTTATTCGTTCTCCTTTGTGACGCTGGCTTTTAGGCGAGCGGTTGAAGCCCTGAGTCGGGCGGTTAACGAGTCGACTTCCTTCTGTTGGGCGGTCTCGAGAAAGTCCATGAGACGGTCCAAAGCCGGGAAATCAATGACGAGGCGGAAAAATCGAAACATTGGTTCGTTTACGCGCGGGTTACTTCTTTCCCGCGTCTGCGATCTTTTTGTCCGCTTCCTTGGCGGCTTTCTCCTGCGCATCACGGGCCGTGGTTGTTGCCTGTGAAGGGATGACCGGCTTGCCCAGATCCACCTTGTTATCGGGGATCGGCACGCCCGGCGAAGATACGCTCCTGGTGCTCTTCACGTTGTCGTGGTCGAGGGATTCCCGCACGAGCTCGGCCGCGGTTTTGTTCGGGTCTGGCAAGCCTTGCTCTTCCCGCATTTCCTTGATTTCTTCCGGGGTCTTGCCCTGCTCATCTAAATTCTGCGCGACGCCTTCGAGCCGCTTGCGCAGTTTCTCCCAGTCGGCTTGCGTATTGCCGCCACGAAACGTGGGGTGGTTCAGGATTGCGCGCAGGCTTTCGGCTGCGGCGCTGGTCTGCTCGTCGTGAGGATTGGACGCCTTGTTTGGCATGTTTTCTTCTCTCCAGGGTGGTGAATCTAATGGTTGCAGGTGATCGCGCATAGCGGCATTACTGGCAGACCGCCGCGCCGTTTTTCTTGACCACTAAAGCGCCGGTTCCCGCCGCGCAAGAGGCGTTGCAGTTGGCGCAATAGAACACAGAACCGTTCGGGAAACTGGGATCGGTCAAGACGCCGATATCCGCTTGCGCGATCGGCGAAGGAACAAAGTATCCGCTCATCACGGTCGGCCCCGGCGTATTCACAATGTACGAGCCCGCGTTGGTCGTGTTCCCCGAAATGTTGATGCCGCCGCCAAGGATCGCGGTAGCCGTAATCGTCGGAATCGAATTGACCCAGGTGTTCCCGGTGACCGACAGATTGCGCCACGCGCCGGTGAACGTGATACCTGAGACGACCGTGTTGCCGCTAAAGGAGAGATGCGCCGACGTGCCGCCGGTGAACGTGCCACTACCGCCCGTGATGAAATTGCCTGAGATCCTCACCCATGCGGCGTTCGTCAAAGTGAAAACCCCGAAGATGCTCGGGTTATTCATGAGCGACAAATTGGTAATCAGTGTCGCCGCATTGAACGAGAACAAAGGCGCCGCCGCGCCGAACGTGAACCGGCTGTTGGCGACACTCAGCTCATTGATAACGGGGGTTGCGGCATCGGAAGTAAATCCGCCTGCGATGTTTTCCACGTTCACGTTGTCGAAATAGATCACGCCGTTCGTGCTCGTGAACGACTCGAAACTCGCGAGCCACAGCGTCGAGGCGCCGCGCGGGATGATGTCCGTTCCGTTGAATTTGATGGTGTCGGTCAGTCCCGAGAAGATGAGCGCCTTCACGGGTGAGTCTGCTGAGCCGCCTGCGTTGACACCCAGGTATCCGCCGTTCCAGTTGATGCCGATCGCGTTGTCGAAGACCAGATATGCTTCGGTGCATTCGGAAACCATACTGTCGTTGGAGTCAAAGCCCAGCGATGTGGCTGGTCCAAACTTTTCGCCGATCGCATGGTTAGAAACCCGGATATGTTCCTGTCCGCAGTACGAGTACCAGTGCCACTGAATGCCAATACTGCCGGCTGGCGGCGTTCCGACCCGCGTCACATGCACTTCAGAAATCCAAATCCGGCTGGCCGCTCCCGCACCTGTGCCGACCTGAATGACAGGGGATACCGCATTGTCGGCAATTAACGTGGTGGCTCCGCTACCGCCGCCGCCGTGAATCCAGATGTCCGATCCTGTGGCAATGAACGGGGCGCGTATCACATGATAGCCGCCTACGATTTCAATGCGTTTCACCGCGCCGTTCGCCGCTACCGTATGGGCTTCCTGCAGTCCCGCCGTGGCCGATCCCAGGACAGTGGCTCCGCTGTGCACATTTGCCGTTGTAAAGGAGACGGTTCCAGCCGCGCCACTTGTCGCATGGCAGGTCGTCGCCGTAACGAGCACCGCTTCCGCAGTTCCAACTCCACCCGAGATATAGATCCACCGTTGCGCCGACAGCCCTTTGGGGCACACCAAAAATGAGATCGTTTTCGCCCCAGCGGAACCTAAAGTACCCGTCGCGCCGACTCCGATCGTCCGGAACCACTGAAAAGCCCGCGTGTCGAGCGATGGCTTGTTCTGGATCTGCTCCACCCAGTCCGGTCGCTGTGCGCACAGTTCCGCTACCGCGAGAAGCGGGACTAAGAACCTGAGTGAGCGCATGATTTAGAGGTATTGGCGATCGATCTTGTAGGAACCGCGGGTGTGCGGCGTGCCCGGTTTGGCGTAGTGGTTGTATTTCACGACCGGCATCTCGCGACCGTCGTAATGCGCCTGGCAGCGCTCAGCCACATGCATGTAAACACGGTGAATATCCCCAACCGTGACCCGAACACAGGCCGGCTGCGCAGATTGAATCCGCCGCGTGCCTTTGGGGAAGACTTTTTCCTCGGAAACCTTCAAGTAAAGCTTCATCTGGTCACGCGCGGAGCCATGAGGCCGCATTACGCCGATCTGCTGCTTGCCGATGGCGGCCCGGACCTCATGTTCCTCGAGCCAGATTTCTTTGCCGTCATCATTCAGGAGGATGAACGTGCCGGTGCGGTCCCAAATCGGGAAAGATGTTTTCATATTTTGAGGGATTTAGGGAAAGGAATGCCGCCAAGGGTCGAAGTACTTAGCCACTTTGCGGCGTGGTCCAAAGTCTGGCCCATTCAGTACCAAGCAACGGAACCGGGTGGTTTTTATAGACCGCTTCGACGGTCTGTTCTGAATTCCAACTAACTTAATCGGCCAAGTTAAGTCGTCACAACATAGTACGGCGGAAATGTTCGCCTCGTCAAGGCGATTGTAGCAGAAACACCACAGCCTGTGTAGTCAAACTAACTACACGCCCTCCGAGGCGGTACCCTGGAACCCCATGAATCAGGCGTTTTGGATTCGCCGCATCATTATATATAGTGTGGCTATGTAGCCGCAGTTAAGGATGATCCTCGGCTTCGATCACCGCACAATAGCGGCAGCGCAACCAACCCGGACCAACCGCCAAGCCATCCGGTAGCCGCACGAAGGTATGCCAACCGAAGCGGCAGAGCAGCCCGCGCCAGAAGCTTGGTTCCTCGTGATTCATCGGCCCCTCACTTCGCGCAGTTTGTCGACCGCTTCGAAGAGCCGGTCTATCCCCGTTGCCCACGATTCCCGGTCGCGCATCTCTTCGGCCGCCAGGATGACGGCGCGCTCGGCGGGAGCGATGCGAAACGCCTTGGCATTAAAGGGTAGCCGAAATTCCTGGCCGGCTCCGATCACTTCAGCCTCATCAAACGCGCTGAGTTCGTCGCTCATGGCTTCATTGTGCGTCGAAACAAATTCTGACGCCATTGTTTTCCACTACACTCAAACGAAGGAGTGTTTCACGTGGATCTTCTCAGTTTGATCATCGCGCTTGTTATCGTCGGGGTTTTGTTATGGGCGATAAATTCGTTTATCCCGATGGATGCCAAGATCAAACAGATCTTGAATATCGTTGTCGTCATCGTGATCATTTTGTGGCTGCTCAGCGCATTTGGCGTGCTGGGTGTCCTCAGACGACCGATCAATCCGTAGCGCTATTCCACGCCCATAAACTTGCGCAGTTCCGCCTCGTCGCGAGCCGTGCGTTCGCGGCCTTGCTCGGTATGCTCGAGATAGCCGCTGGCCTGCGCTTCGGCCACCGTCCAGTTCGACCAGTTCACGCTTCTGGCCACGCCTTTGCCTTCCTCCGTCACCACGTAATCGCCGGATTTGAGCGCATTCAAGATTGCATTGCTTATCATATTTATATTATGTTCCTCCTCAGCGGTCGTGTACCCGTCATCATAGGCATTTTGGATCTCATCGGCAATGGCATTGACGAGACCCATTGACGGGTTGCACAATCCACCCAGTGCAATCGCTGCACTCGCGCGCCTGATGGCAATCTGCCAATTCATTCGATTAGCCCGCTACTCCCAGAGGGAAGCCCTTTTCGTTCCATGGGTCCGATATACTGGCCGTCGACAACCTTGCAGCAGTACGGGCACAGGTCATCTGTTCCCTTGCACATGCCGCATGCCCGGCTTGCCATCTCCGATTCAGGGCGAACCCAGATGACGTGCTCCCTCGGCGTCGTTGTCATCTGTGTCCTCCTTTAATGCATGTACCTGTTGAACCATTCGAGCAGGAACATGCGCAACTCCTTGTAGCGTTCCGCCTCGTCAGGCTTTGATTCCAGAAACGTAGACAGCAGCATCAGCAAGGCGAGAGCGGCCTGATCAACGATGTCTTTCATTTGCTTATCATATTTATACTGTCTCCTCCTGGGGGCCGCTACTGATCTGCCTTCTGCCGCAGGTAAATGGGCGGCAGAGCGTCACCGTCACGATGCACGCGTCCACGTTCAATGTACTTCAGCACGGCCCCGATGTCACCACGCGAAATTAAATCTTTGATCGGCTGGGAGTCTTCCTCATAGGCGACGACAAGATCCAAATCGTTGACGGCTTTGCCGCGCAGCAGCGGGTGTTCGAAACTTCCGAACTGGATATCGGCGGGATCGCCTTCCCGCATTCGATCAAGATTATCCCGCTCGAGGATGACAACGATGAGCAGCGGACCGCGACCTTTACGCAGAGATGGAGGAATCGAAATTGGCAGAATCAGCATGCATCTTCTCCTTTTAATATGAGATCTCCACATTGAACGCCGTCAGCGGCCGATTCGGTTTCCCATCGGGCCGTACCCCATTAGACAACTGCCAAAGCGCGAGGGCTTCCGCAGGGGAAAACACCGTAGCCTGCTCCGGGTCTCGAGTGGTCACCATGTGGGCCAGCATCGGCTCGCCCTCCGGCGACACACCCGGGCGCATCGGATCGTACTCGACCAGATAGGTGTTATCAAAGGGCGTCGGATCGCCGTTCGTCAATCCGATAATCTTGATTCGCGCCATCTTCGCATCCTTATTAATAGCTACCTGTGCGCTTCCATGAATAGATCCACGTGATACCCTTGCGCGGCGCAGATGGCATCGGCCTGTTCTGCTCCCTTGATCGGCTCAACGGATCCGTCCCGATGGAGAACGCTCACCGAATAGCCACGGCCAAGAAGAAACTCGAGATAGACTGAGCCCGCCACGCCGGAGCTCTCCTGAACGAATCGCGGATCGTACTCCGTAATGATCACCGGCAACGAACGCAACATCTCGACGGCCCCGAGCAGCGCCCGGTACTCGAAGCCTTCGATGTCGATCTTCATCACATCGACGCGGCGCCCGGCCAGGACCGTATCGAGCCGGTCGGCCGCCACAATCACATCGGCGATTCCCGCTTCCGCCATGACGCGGGCATTAACGGGATGGCTGACCTCCATGGCCACATAACCCTTGTGATCGGAAGCCGCCAGGGGATGAACTTCAACCGAAACCCGGTTGCGCCGCGCATTTTCAATCAGCAGCGGCACATTTGAAGGCCGGGCTTCGACAGCGATCGAAAGCGCTCCCGCCTTGGCCGCATGCACGGCAAACACGCCGATATTGGCCCCGACATCGAGAAACACGGATCCGCTTTTGAGCTGCGGCATGATCGCATGAAACACATAGGGCTCATAATCGGAGTCATACATGGCCTCATGGGCCGGCACGACAAACGCCGCGCCATACTGCATAGCCGTCTTCAACTGCAATTGCCGCCGCCGATACTCCTCTGAAGTGATCAGGCCGCGCGCAACGTCTTCGCAGCCTAACCCGGAATCGAGGAGCGCTCCCATGCCTTCGTCATCCGGCTCCCGGCCGAGAATCATGCGGTAACCTGCGGCGATTTCGTCTCGTGTGGCTCTCATTGTTATATATCCAGCGCCTCGCAATTCAATCTAGGGTTCACTTCAAACCGGTGGGGGTGTTTCAGCGCTCCTCCAAGTGCTTCATGCGGACGTCCATTACCTCTTCAACACGTTGTAGATCCGCTTTCGCCGCATCGAACCGGCTATACACACCGTCGAACTTAGCGTCGAACTTGCCCTCGATCGCCTGGAACCGCGCATCCACCGCCTTAAACTGCTGGTCAACAGCCTTAAACTTCGCGTCCATCGTTTCCTTCATATCGTTGAAGCGCGCGTCCATGTGGCTGCGCAGATCCGCGAGGCGCGAATTATTCAAAAGGATGCCGATCAGCACCGCAAGGGTCGGGATTCCGATCTGGAGTATTTCGTTTGTCATTTCTTCCCCTTGCTCTTCTTCGGCGCTTCCTTCACGCAAGCATGTCCAACATTGGCCTGACTCACAACGCCGCACAGCGGACACGCCATGCCGGCCACGTTCGTCAACATCTGACAATGCGCGAGCGTCTCTGTTTATTGGGTGTCTGCATCGCTCGCCTCGGGTACGAGTTCGTACGGCGTCCATTGCGGGTTGCCTTCGTTGACCGTGTTCGCCAGGCGCAGGAGTGAGTACAGCATCAATTTCTGATGGCTCATGCTGCCGGCCGCAATCCCGAGCGCGAAGTTCAGAAACGCGAAGTCGTCTCGCGATAGCTTGATCGTCACCCGCTCCGCTGTGTATGTGTTCACGCCTTCCCCTTCATTTCACTGCGTATCCTTATATAAGCTCTTAATCCAATCCCGCACGAACTCGCGCGCCGTCGTCCCCTGCTTCCCCGCCGCCTGCTTCAACGCCAGCAACTCCCGCTCATACAGCCGCACCCGAAACACATACTCGCGCTTCGCTCGCGCCACCTTCTTCTTAATCGCCACTTCCTTCATTGTGGTCCCAATTGACCACGCAAGGCAAGCGCTACTATGATACTCAGGATGAGCATATTAGATGGAGAGGAGTACGGCGACCAAAGCCGCGCCGCAAACGCGCTTTCCAAAGAGTTCGGCGCTAATCGAAAACTGCATCACGTGGCTATGTCCATCGTTAACCCGATCCTTGAAGCGTCGAGCGCTTCGGCGCAAAAGCGTCAAGCAATCAACGATAAATGCGATGCGCTCGTGATACAGCAACTCCGGCAAGTCGTTGAAAGATGCGCAGCAATTGCAGACAGCAATTCGTGTGGTTGGGATTGCGACTGCGGCCATAACCACGCTGAGGATGCGGCCGCCGAGATCCGAAGTGAATTCCAACTAGAAGCCCCAAATATGAACGCGATTGGCGATGATCGGAAAACCACGTACAGGCAGTTGCTCATTCGGCATGGGGATGAGTGGCACGAATGGCGACTGTTTCCAAACTTACCGCCTCAATACTGCGGAACGGCTCCTATCTTTGTGGTCAACGATGACCCCGAGTCCAAAGTCATGTGGTATCTAAACGAGGTTAGGCCATGAGCACCGAACGGAGCACCATCAGCGAGACCATCGCCAACAAACTCCGCTGCTCGCTTTGCAACACAAAGTCTTGACTTGCTCTCCTTTGGTTTACACAAAGCAAATAACACTTTGCAATACAAAGTCGCTGTCTATCCCTATTACTACCGAGGACACGAATCCGTCTTGATCAAGATACCGAACCCTTGTACGCTCGCGCTCTGCGCATCGCTGCACTATGGCGTTTGCCCCAATGTTTATGCGGGTCCGACGCATTGACGCTTTTTTTTATCTAATTTGGAAACCACGTCTGATGAAGCGATGAACCTACTCACGAAGGCAATGGACTCTACGCGCCTTGAATCTTCAAACTGTACTGAGTCAAGAATCTACTTACGAGACGCTTGCCGCTTTCTGTACGGACTTGAAAACCTACGTTTGTGTGGAGATCTAAAGCCAACGGTTTAGGGTGGTGAGATGTTTTTACCCCCGGGGGGTTGTTTGGGGATCGCATCCAATGCATGCCGGCTTGCGCTCGAGCAACATTAATGCGCATGCGAGTCAACGTGCCTGGCACACACTGACCCACGCGAGGCGAGCTCGCATGAACGCATCAAAACGTCTTGCGATAAGGCGTCTTCTACTCTTGAATGGCACGAACGTCGATCACGTCACCGTCAGAAGATACGGATTCTGCGGTATTTTCCCGCGGCTGAGCCCCGAAGACGATCTGTACATTCGTTGTTGGTCCCTGTTGTTGCAAGCGACCGGTCAGTTGTGCATGAAGCGTCATCAATCGCGTGTCCGCAGAGATCAGATGGCTAACCCCTTTGTAATCACTATCTTTCTCAGCGAGATCGACGTTCTTGTCGATGCGATCGTAGTTTTTTTGAACCCTGGAAAGTATCGGATCTGCCCTTAAAGCAGCGTCCGTAATCTCAGCAAGACTCGCTGTCGGCTCATTAAGCTCAGCTTCAAGTTGTTGAATCCGTTGGATTTTTCGGCCGGTCGCAAGGTGTTTTGGGAGATCCTTACGCTTGTAAATGGCAACGGCGTTATGAGAGATCTTGTAACCGTGCTCTGTCATCAGGGCCGCAACCTTGCGTGTGGGCTCGTTATGGATGAGCATATCGAGCACTTTGGTGCGGAGCGGCTGGGGTAAAGAATCGATTGTTCTGCCTTGCGTTAAGACTTCGGCCATCAACGTTAAGTCTACAGTGTTTCCGTGATAGGGGCTGAATGGTGGTTGAACACCAGATGAGAACCGCGATGTCACTGATATTATATTCGGCCCTCAGTTCGTTTCTCTTGTAACTCCTAGATTCTAAAGAAAAAAAAGCAGTTGACAAGGTTCGTATCGAAGTGTTTTGTGAGGCGGCCGTCTGCCACCGATCAAGAGAATTGTGTTTGCTTTCAGGAGCTTACCCTGTAATCGGGCAGCCATTACAGATTCGTCTTGACAGAACCAACTAGATAGTTTAGTCTTGTATTCATGAACGGCACACAGACAACAATCACGCTAGAAGACGGAAGAGTGTTCCCGCAGTATCAAGGCGAGGCGCTTTCTTGGAGCATCGGCCTGTACCACACGTTCACTGAAGCGCAGGCTGGTTATCCTCGCATGCGCGCCGTTATCAAAGCCATGATCGCCTGCCGGCCAGAACAGATTGAACGCGAACGCCGCGAGCTGCTTAAAGCGTCTTTTGATCGCATGTTTGGCCATAACGCCAAGAAAGCTCTCGCCGTGATCGAAGACGAACTCGGTTTGGCTTAGGAATAACGCCATGAAACATTCATACACACTGGCCAGCTACAAATTGCAAGAAGGCGGTTACCGCGGCGTGATCCTCAACCGCGGTACCAAAGAACGCACGGCCAGCGACGTGCTTCCCACATTGGAAGCAGCGCGCCACTGGGCCAAATCGGCAATCTGGGAAGCAATCCCCGATGGCGCTTTCCGGCTCGCGCCACTCAACGTGCGTGGCGAATATCGCGCCAATGTTTGGACAGCGGAATAACGCCATGCTGCCACGTATCCCAACAAACGAACCCAACGTCGACGCGCTGTTCGACCTTGCGATTGCCCTAGTAATCCTCAGCGTGATCCTGATTATCCGATTTGCATAGGAGATTGACCATGGACGGACAAACCAAATTTTTGAAGATCGCTGAGTTAAAGCGCGAGCTGCACGCCGATGAATGCTCAGATGATCGCGGGCTCGCCATTCTCGCGGAGATTCGCAAGATTGAATCTGCCGGCAAAGTTAAGAAGACGCGAGCCCCAAAAAAAGAGAAAGAACGGTACATGACCGTCATGGGCCACTATGTCCTGGACATGAGCAACCACGGCCAGCTAGTGGGCACACGTGATGAGCATGGAAACATCCAGGATCGTCACGGCGTTGTCATCGGACACTGAGCAAGAATCTTTTCAGATACCCATTGACACAATCAACTAGTTAAAGTACTATAGTGAAGTAAGGCGAATCGAAAAGGAGACAATCAGATGAACGTAGCAACCTTCGGCGTAATGCCCACCAAAGAACAATGGGACGCAGCTTGGACAGCGGCCGATGAAGCAGGCGAGTTAAGGAACGGAGAATACGCAATTACTCTCAGCCGTTCAGACTCCGATGCATGCGAGTCCTACTCGCTGGGCGATGACACATACACCTGTGATCAATTGTGGACTGCGGTTAACCAGATCGTGAGCGATACCGAAGGCGACGTAATCACGGTGTCAGACGACAGCGAATATGAGAACGTTTACCAGGTCTTCTATCCGGGTACGGATCGCAGCTACGTCGAAATTGGTCCCGATGCTGATGAGCTCATCGAATGGGCCAGCAAATTTTCAAGCACGCCGATTGAAAGCGAATCGCGCGCCATCGAATGTCTCAACTTTGCATCAGCGTATGGCGAGACTGGCAAAGACTTCAGCCGACATGACGCGGCCATGGACATAGTTTCATCAATTCTCGGAACACTCAATTTTGAGTGGGTATAAGCAACATCCTAACTGACGATACCCGCTAGGTACGGGTTGAAATCGGCGCCGTGCCGATATTAGGAAACCTTATGAAGCACTACTCTTACACTGACACGGCGAAAGAAATCAGAAACACTCTGAAAGTCGCCTTTCCGCAGACAAAATTCAGCGTACGCTCGAAATCGTATTCAGGCGGTTCGTCAATCACTGCGTTTTGGACGGACGGGCCCACCTCGAAACAAGTCGACGCGATACTAGATCGTTTCGAAGGTAAAGGTTTCGATGGAATGACAGATTGCTCGTACTACTGCGGGCGCCGAACGTATAAAGGCGAGCAAGTTGATTTCAGCGGAAGTTACTGTTTCAGCTCGCGTGAACTGTCGCGTGAAACCGTGGCCATCGTGGCCGATCGCGTGGCCTATGAAACGGGTCTGGGTAAGCTTCCGCTCGACCAATACGGCAATGTCAGCAATGGCAATACGCCAGTGCCATTCGCCTGGCATGCGCATTGGATTGATGGCGATTCGAAGTACTTGACGCTGGCAGATATCGAAGGTTCGAAGTACTTGCTAGCACACGATTCGCATAGCACTGATTACGTCTCGCATCTTGTCAGCAAGATTTCTTGCGCTCTGTCGTTCGAAGAGGCGCAACCCGTAGAACTTCCGCAGTATATCGACGTCAAGGCCACGGTAGAAACGGGCCGCGCCGATTTCGAAGAGCCACGCGCTATGTTTCACGGCCACGCCGTAATCGACGAAATCAACTAAGGAGCAAAACGAATGACACAAGAAGAGCAAAAGGCCATGTTTGACGCGCCGATGAGTAGTAAAGAACTGACGTCAGCGTCCGAAGTATTCGACCAATACGAAAATCTAGATAGGGTATCGGCATGGACGCACTTGAAGAAACGTGCGTGCGATACATCTAGACCGTTTCGCGCCTATGATTGCGCGCACGTTGTCGCTTCCGCATTGGTGCAAGGAAGAATCCCGTACGCCGAATAGACTAGTACCGCGATTTGACACAGCACAAAGGAGAACGAACTAACCATGAACACAACAGCTCGCTACGCAATCGGGACACAGTACACAACGCGCAGGAAGTTTCCGCGCAAGTGTACGGTTGTCGATATCCACACGACCATCAATCACGCTGGCAATATCGTCAAGGTTCGGTATGTGGCAACCCATGAGTTCATGGGCCAGACCATCACAGACAGCGATGTCATCGAAACTACGATCACTATGGGGTTCAGGGAGGCTGCCTAATGCCCAAGTCCGCTAAGTGCCCGAAGTGCAGCAAGCGTCTCACAGTCGAGCACATCCGCGCGTTGATGGTCTCACTACCCTTAGAGCAGCGTCTATCCCTGCGAGGCTCACTCAACGTCTCGATGCGCGAGACTGCGGGCACTGGAGGCGGCCGGCCGCGGTCTGATCTTCCACGTTGCGCTTGCGGCGCCATGACCCAGACTCGAGCGGAGACGCGCAAGCACGTGTGCGAGCGCCCCCCCGAAAAAACGCCGCCATCATGATTCGAATCAGCTCTGCGTTTTAGCTGAACCGAATTTAACCAGAAAATCGAATTTGCCGGGCACTCAGGAAAAGTGCCGGGGTTGTTTTTTTAATCGAAGGGGGAAACAATGGATCTATCGCTAGACGAAAGAAGAATCGAGCGCATGCGCCAAGCGCAGCGAGAATACTACGAAGCGTCTCAACCGATTATCAAGATCATGGCCAGTGTCGTCGGCAGGCCCCGCCTCATCCTGAAAGACGGTGTTGTTATCTCACACGAAACCTTGTACACCCCTGAGCAAGAACAAATACGCCGTGAGTGCCAGAGGATCCTTGCCCAATTACAAGACTCAATCCGTAAAGGGAACAATCTCCTGTGAGCACCGCCATATCCACCATCGACCAATACGCCAGAGTCAAAGCGCTTGTCCTCGACTCCGTTGCCAGCAAAGCCTCGCGCCGCAGCTACAGCCATTCCATCGGGGATTTCTGCGCCTTCCTGAATCGCACCGGCCAGCAATTGAACAAGGCCAGCGTCCAGGGATACAAATCCATGCTCAGCGACCGTGGGCTGGCATCCTCCACCGTCAACGTACGCCTCGCAGCCGTGAAGAAACTCGCCGGCGAAGCCGCCGACAACGGCCTGCTCGACCCCGCTCTGGCCGCAGGCGTCTCTCGAGTAGGGGGGGTCAAAAATCAGGGCCGCCGCGCAGGAAATTGGCTCACCCTTCAGGCAGCCTCAGATTTGATCAGAAAACCGGATTCCAGCCTGATCGGGAAAAGAGACCGGGCTATTCTGGCTTTGCTCGTAGGTTGCGGCCTGCGCCGGCAGGAGTTGACCAGCCTCACCATGGCCCACGTGCAGCAGCGTGACGGCCGCTGGGTGCTCTTGGATGTCCTGGGCAAGGGAAAGCGCCTGCGGACGATTCCGATGCCTTCCTGGGCCTATAGCGCCCTCGCAATCTGGGTTTCAGCCGCGGGGATCACCGAAGGGGTTCTGCTGCGCAGCCTGGCGCGGGGGGAAATGGGCCAATCCATGTCCGAGCAGGCGGTCGCCGACGTGGTGCATGAGTACTCGGCGGCAATCGGCTATCCCGTGGCCCCGCACGACCTGCGCAGAACTTTCGCTAAACTTTGTCATACGAGCGGCGGCGCAATTGAGCAGATCCAGATCAGTCTGGGGCACTCGAGCATCATGACCACCGAGCGTTATCTCGGCTGCAAGCAGGACTTGAAGAATGCTCCGGCTGATTTGATCGGGATGGATCTCGATGCCTAAAGCTTCAAAAACACGTGGCTGCCGATCTGCACAGTGACCTTAGCTTCCTTGTGCCAGGCAGGTTTCACGGCGCGTGTGTGGTAGTGATTCGCCGCGCCGGTCGGGTCATCCCCTGGATCGTTCACGATGTCGCGGCACTCTTGCCACGCCAGCCAATCAGCGATATTCTTGCGCGCCGGGAACAAGGTGGCGTTCTTATCCCCGGCGTTATAGCAACTGAACTGCTTCGGCTGCAACACCACGTCGTAAGCGGTCGACGGCCATCGAGGATCAGCCATGCGATTGCGGATTACCCAGTAGATCCCGCGTTTAGCGGCGCCGCTCTCGCCTCTGCCTTCGCGCCACAGGGTCAACGCCGTGATGGTGTAATCAACTTGGTCGGTCACTACTCAAGCCTTTGATGGAGCCCCGGAGGGCCCCTATGGCGACCGAAAAGCGGAGCGATTGGCCCAATCGTCACGGTACAAACATAGTGGACTGGATGCGTTCCCCTGTCAACGGATTTTGTGGCTTATTCGCTACAGTAAGCGTGGCTGTTTCACCACAGCGCGATAATTCTCAACCGCAGGGGTTTAAATCGCTTGCATCGGTAAGCGGCTTACGGTATGATGGTTCTGTACTCGCGAGACCGCGGGACGGAAAAGGGGAGACAGGAACAATGGCAAGCGTAAGGATCGAAGGCAACACGTACCCGGTAAAAGACGCGCTGAAGGCGCTCGGCGCTCGCTGGGACGCGGATAGTAAAGCGTGGATGGTCCCCGCGGAGAAGGCCGACCAGGCCCGCGCGTTGGTCACCGGCGCGCCTGCCGGTCAAAGCGCTTATCGTCCCCGCACTTGCAGCGTTTGCCGTCAGCGCGAAGAAGCGGACTACGGCAGCAAGATCATGCGATCGGGCGTTTGCCGTGATTGCAGCCAAGAGCGACGGATGGGGTACTAAGGGAGATTTATGCCAAACACAACAGTGATTCCGAGACTGACCGTAGACGAGATTCCGACCGCTCTGCGCGAGGCGGTAGCAGCCGCCCGCGATCAATCGACAGTCAGGCCATATGAGATGAACCAAGCGCAAGTGGATCTATTCCGCAAATGGGCCGATGGCTTTCTCTCCGCATCGCTAGACAGTCCATGCGTCGACACAGAAAAGGTTATCGACCCGATTAGCGCGTGGCGAACGAACGAATCGCTGGCGGTCAAAGCCGCGTATTATTGGCTGCTCGCTCGATTGCGGGCGTTGCCGGAGACGGCGACACCCGAACTGACGGCGCGGTTTCTTGGCGAAGACGGGGAATTCACGGGCGTTGATTCGGTAGTGCTGCAAGCTCCCGCGTCTGTCGAGCCAATTATTGCGGCCGATGTTCATCTGGCAAAGTTACGACAGCGCTTGTCCAGTGGTAGCCGCTAGGAGGCGGCAGAACGAAATGACCAACACCGAAGTAGCAGCAATGTGGGATCAGCTTTGCCCGGAGGACCGACGCCGGGTCTTCCGCACCAGCACGCTGGCCGTTTACCGGGCATGGAAGGATTTGGATAACCGCCAGAAGGCGGAGGCGCTCAATGCGGGTCGGTTTCAGACAAAGGAGAAGGCTTGAGCGACATACAATTGCTCACGATTATCATCACTCTCGCAGCGATCTTCGGCGCGATGTACGGCAACCGGAAGAGCGTTGAGGATATGCGTGATGTTCTTCGTGCCGAGGCTGGTCACCAAGGCGCCGAACTGAAAGCAATCCTCCTACGGATCGAAAACAAAGTTGATCACATGGCGGAAACGCAGGCCGACCATCGCGAACGTTTGGCGCGACTCGAGGGAGGGCTGAAGAAATGAGCAACGAACTCCTAGCGGTTGGAATCCCCACCGCCCTAATCATGGGCATGATCGGCATGATGTGGCGGGCGATGACCATGCGGTTTGAGCAGGTCGAGAAGCGATTCGAGCAAGTCGATAAACGCTTTGAACAAGTAGACAAGCGCTTCGAGCAGGTCGACAAGCGTTTTAATCGCCTCGAAAATAAGATCGACACGCTATTTACCAAACACGCCGACGTGGACAAGCTGGTGCAGTTTACGCTGGCGGGCAATGGTTCGTCACTTGGCGAATCGGTGGAGAAACCATGACGCCCGCGAAGCTGCCCGACACGTTGCGCGACGTGAAGCCTCGCAAGGTCGCGGACACAATCATTGGCGATCGGTTTGTATTGTACTCGGTAGAGATGGTCGTCGATCTCGAGGGGTCGTGCTATCTGTATGCGGACGCCGAACTGAAATTAACCTCGCCTCTCCCGCCGCTCACGTTATGGGTGGAACGCCGCGAGGACGGCTTTCACGTCACCGTAGACGAGGAGAATGGCTGGGTGCCGCGCGAGATCGGCGCAAAGGAAGTAATCATTCCGGTCGTGTCGATCACGATCACGAAGAAGGCGAAGTGAGGGACAAGATATGAAGAAAACACCCACGGCCGTCAGCGAATATCTGGCCATGATCGGCAAACGCGGTGGCCTAGCGAAGGTCGCTACGAAGGGCTTCGCCTCGCTCACACCTGAGCAGCGCAGCGAGCGGGCGAAGGCAGCGGTCAAGAAGCGCTGGGACGATAAACGCGCAAAGGATGCCCGTGTGAAAGCAGAGGCATTGTGAACACAGAACAAATCGACAACTTGGTTCAGGATTTGCTACGCGCATTTCGCGCCGGCGCGCCACCCGCTGGTGTGCTTCGTTCGATCATTCGGAATGCGATCATTCTGGCCAAGCAAACCAGCCGGAACCGCGAGGCAGATGGACACATGGATATTCATTGTCAATCGATCGTGGCGGGCCGCGACTACAGCCCGGTGATTCAGATCGAATGGGGCGAGAAGATGGGCCAATTGAGTCCTGGCGAGACGCGCGACTTTGCTGAGCGGCTCCGTCGCACAGCCGATGCCGCAGAGAGCGATGCGTTTGTTTTTCAGTTTATGACAGAGAAGGTCTCTCTCGATGCGAACCGGGCCGCACAGGTCTTGTATGATTTCCGGGAGTTTCGCGAGAAGCGGGCGCGGATGGACTACGATTTGCGCGTTGAGTCGAAGCCGCATGCCCCAATGGCGGGCGAAGAATCATAACGGGTTCTGGTAAGGGCAGGACCACAGCCGCATCATCACGTTCGCGTTCCCAAGCCATTTGATCCCAATTCGGCATAATATAAATCCTAAAACAAAATAATAGTAATCCGTTTTTACTCCCAGACGCGTCTGATTAGGTGAAGTGTCACATACAGAGATCGTCAGCGGCGTTATTGCTGGCGAACTGTGCGCCGAAATAGCCCTCTACGATCTGGTCCACAAAGGGCAGATTCTTTCCATCGCCCGCCGCCACTATCCGCTGGACTGGGAGGACGCATCCCACGATCTGTACATGGCGCTGCTCGCCAACGTGCGCCGCGGTGTCCTGCGCGACCCTGAGTACCTACGGACCTACGCGTACTCCATGTTCCGTCGCATGTACGCCCGCTATTGCGAGCAACGGGCACGGCGCCGGGCCGATCCGCCGTACCTGATCCCAGTGGACTCGCTCGATTACAACCCGGAGCAGATCCTGGCATGGACAGAAAGTCAGGCGCGCGATACCAGGCTACTCCATGAGGCGATCGGCCGGCTGAGTCCTCGGGCCCACAGCATTATCACGATGCACTTGGCCGGCAAGAAGGCGGCCCAGATTCAGGTGGCACTCAATCTGACAGAGACGCAGGAACGGCTGGGGAAAAGCAGAGCGCTTGCGAGCCTAGCGGTTGATTGCCGCTCTGCGGGCCAGCAAGCGGCGTTGCTGAAGCTAAGTCGGAATTGATTCGCGCGAGCACGATAGCGTAGCATCCCGCAGCAGCCATGTTGTCGTAAGCCCCGCAGCAACCAAATCGCTCTGTGAGCACTGCAAGCGTCTCGCGTACCCGCAACAGCCAAGCCGTTATCGGTTGCTTCGGGGGAGCGGCCTTAGACCCGCTGGACGTGAACTTCCAACCCGCAGCACCCCAAATCTTTCATCAGGAGCTTCGAAATAGTCGCCGTATACAACTACGTTGACGAGCAAGGTCCCGCAGCGACCCAAGCTTTATTTGGTTGCTTCGAGTTCCATCATCTCCAAAGAACGCTCGCGATAGAGTCCCCCCGCAGCGACCCAAGCTTTATTTGGTTGCTTCGAGTCGCACCAGGAGCAAGCCAAGCTCCTGCTGAATGTACCCGCAGCGACCCAAGCTTTATTCGGTTGCTTCGGGACGGGAGGCTTCATCCTGTATGCGACGGGTAGCAACCCGCAGCGACCCAAGCTTTATTCGGTTGCTTCGGGGGCGGATCGGCTAAGCCGAAATATCCCCGATGGTTAATCCGCCTTCCGCGAGCGCTTCGGTCGGCAAGCGTTCCGAGCGGTGATCGCGCTGCCCACA
>WUUC01137527.1_pt1 | contig 67610 bp, 60 predicted proteins | sample 6278441 | NCBI WGS metagenome assembly WUUC01 (sample SAMN13675441, study PRJNA597444) | soil metagenome | isolation source: soil | place: USA: Washington | collected 2017-10
TCTGGATCGCCTGCATCTGCTCGTTGAGGTAATATTCCTTCTGCGTCTTCTCCATCTGCTTCTTGACGCGTGTCCGGATCTTCTTCTCGACCTGCAGAATCTCGATCTCGGCCTGCATCAATTCATGCAGCTTCTCCATGCGCTGGAGCGGCGACGCGCTCTCGAGCAACGCCTGTTTGTCGGCGAGCTTCAGCGCGAGATAACAGATGATGGTGTCCGCGAGCTTCGATGGTTCATCGATCGCCGCGACGACTGCGAGTGTTTCGTTCGGGATCCGTTTGTTCAGTTTGACGTACGCCTCGAACGTCCCTTGAACAGAGCGCATCAGCGCTTCGACCTCGATCGTGTTCTCCAGCTTCTCTTCGAAGTCTTCCGTTTCGACTGTGTAGAAGTTGTCCATGGCCACGTAACGCGTGATGCGTGCGCGACGTTTGCCTTCGACGAGAACCTTCACTGTCCCATCGGGCAGTCGGAGAAGTTGGATGACCGAAGCCATCGTGCCGACTTTGAAGATGTCGTCGGGCGCGGGCTCGTTCGTTTTAGCCTTCTTTTGTGCGGCGAGAAGGATCTCTTTGGTTCCGCTCATCGCGCTCTCGAGAGCCGCAATGGACTTCTCGCGACCGACGAACAGCGGAACGACTTGGTGCGGAAAGACGATGATGTCCCGCAACGGAAGAAGCGGGGCTATCTGTTTCGACATCAGCCGATCGTTGCATCCCGCCCCGATCAGCGCAACTTAGGCACTCAGCCGTCGGTGAATTCGAACTCCAGCTTTACGACCTGTCCCTTGTTCACCTTCACCTCCATCTCGGTTTCATCGCCGCCTTTCACCAGCTTCACGGCGTGCTTACCCGGTTGGGCTTCGGTGAATGTCAACGATCCGGCTTCGCCGATCTTCTTGCCGTCGAGGAAGATCTGCACGTGTGCCGGCGAGACTTTCCACTCGATGCCGGTCTTAGCGGACTTCTTGTCGGCGGCGATCGCAGACATCGCGGTTGCGCCGAACAACATCGCAAACAGGGTCGTCAGGAAGAGACGTCGCAACATGATGCTCCTTGGACGTTGATGCGTCCGAAATGATTCTTCTCAGTGCGTGGCCGCGATGGCAACCCGTAAAAAGGTTCTCACTCAACGGGTCTTACACAACGGGTCTTATTCATCCGTGATCGGCGGTAGCGACGCGAGCACGGGCAACCCGGTTTGTTCTTCGACCTCACGGGCTTCGACGAAGGTCTGCCGCAAAGCTTCACGCAGGATGGCGATTCCCAGGCCGACCACGAAGGTCAACATCATGCCGATCATCATGAATTGCCGCTGATCCGGGTACGACGGCAGCTCCGGCACGCGCGGCGGATCGACGAGCACGAAAGAGTCTTTGAACTCGTTCGCCGCTAAGAGGCGCTCCTTCACCGTCTTGCGGTAGGTCTCTTTGAGCGCGATCCACTCCGTGTCGAGCGCCGACGCTTCGAGGTTCAGCTCGGCCCATTTGCGCTCCAGCTTCGGCTTTTTCGAGGCGCCTTTTTCAAGCGCCAGCTTCTGCTCGTTGAGCCGCGAGATCTTTCCGCGTACCGCCGCGACACACTCCTCGGGCGACATGCCCGCCTTGATCGGATCCGACGCGTCCTGCTCTCGATCGCACGCGCCTTGCGCCTTCTTCACTTCGCCGATCGCCGCGATCGCTTCCGGATGATTCTCTGTGACGCGCGAAAGCACGTCGTCGCGGCCTCGCTCCAATTCGCGGAGGCGCCGGCACGCAGGCCCGTCTTTTTTCTTCGGCGCAGGTTCGGCCACTCCGCCGTAACAACGTTTCATCTCCGTGTTGGCGCGCTCCATCTCCGCGTTCAAGGTGGCCATCGGTGAGCCCATGGCCGCGGTCATCTCCGGTTGCCGAAGCGAGATCTCCGGATGTTCCGCGCGGAACTCGAACAGCGCGAGCTGGGCATCGCGGAGCCGCGGCGAGACCTCGGTGATGCCGGTGTTGATCGCGTCCAGCTGCTGCTTGTACGGCGAGTCTTTGAGATCCGTCAGCTTGGTCATCAGACGTTCGGTGACGAACGCGACCACGCGCTGCGCTTCCACCGGATTCTTCGATTGAAACGAGATGACGATCGATCCACCGGGACGATCGATCTTCAGCTCACGGCGCATGTCGCGAAGCGCGATGTCGTACGGCAACGAGGCGCGCGACGATGCGTAGAGGTTCAGCTCGTTGATGATGATCATCATCTCCGTGTCCGAGCCGATGTAGCGCGCGACGACGTTGAGCAGCTTGCGCAGATAGTCCTCTTGGAAGGACTCGGCACGGATGACGATCTCCGCAAACGACGTGTATTTCTTCGGTGTCCGAAGGTACAGGCCGATCGTCGCTATGCCGCCGAGCAACGCGATGATGCACAAGAGCAGCTTCTGGCGCATCAGGATCCGGCGGACCAGGATCAACGGGTCGATCTGAATTCTGAGACCTCCGACCTCGATCTCCTTGCTCTTCTTCGCCATCGCTTTCACATAGCATGCATGAGCTCGAGGGTGTCGTTCAACGGTCGAATCCTCCTCCCCGAGGAGGCCGTGATTTCAGTGTTCGATCGGGGCTTTTTGTACGGCGATTCCGTCTACGAAGTGGTGCGAACCTACGGCGGCGTTCCGTTCGAGCTCGAAGCACACTTGGAACGCCTGGAGGCTTCGGCGCTGCGCATCGGCATGCGGCTCCCGGTCTCGTTGGAGCAGATCGCTACGGAGATTTTGGCGACGAACGCCGCGAGTGAGCTCCCCGATGCGTACGTGCGCGTGGTGATCACGCGCGGCGCGGGGGAGATCGGTCTCGACCCGGCGCTGGCGGTCGATCCGGTGCGGCTCGTCTACTCGATGCCGCTGAAGACACCGCCGCCCGAGGTGTACGAAAAAGGGGTGCGGCTCGCGTTGGTCTCGGTGCGCCGCAACCTGCGTTCGGCCGTCGATCCCGCGGCGAAGACCGGCAACTATTTGAACTCGGTGCTCGCGGTCAGCGAGGCGCGTGCGAAGAACGCGTTCGAGGCGGTGATGCTCGATCACCGCGACTTCATCACCGAAGGTGCGTCGTCGAACATCTTCGCGGTGATCGGAGGATCACTGTTCACGCCGCCGCTCGAGGTCGGCATTTTGAAAGGCGTGACGCGGACGGTGGTCTTTCAGGTCGCGGAGAAGCTCGGCGTGAGAACGATCGAAGCACCGATGACGGAAGCGATGTTGAAACAAGCAGAGGAGGTGTTCATCACCTCGACTATCCGCGAGATCGTTCCGGTGGTGGAAGTGGACGACCTGCCCATTGGTACAGGTGCGGTGGGACCGGTGGTGAAACAGATCCGCGCGGGCTTCCGCGACTACGTGGAAACTTACAGCGCCGAACGAGCGAGCACGTTGCTGATCACCTGAAGCGCGACGATCACTAAGATCGGCGCGATGTCGAAGCCGCCGGTCTTCTGCGGGTCGAGCACCTTGTGGATCGGCGCGTACAGCGGTGCCGTCAGGCGCGAGGTCAGGCTGCGCGGAAACTTATTCGGCGGCTGGATCCACGAGAGGATCGCGTCACCAATGATGACGTAGGTGAGCAGCTTCAACGCGAGGATCAAAAATTCCATGTCACCACCCCAACATCGGCCAAGCCGAGGTCATTCCCCGGTCAACAGGCCGTGATAACGCATCGTCCAATACGCGATCTGGTAGGGCGTAGGCGCTAAAACGCCGCGTTCATTGCCGCCGTCCGCGATCCGGTACGGATTCGCGTTCCACTTCATCGTGCGGATCTCGTCGTAGGGAAAGACTCGATTGAACTGTGTGTTTTGGTGGCGGTCGCGGGGCCAGCGATCGGCGTCTTTGCGGTGCTCGTTGTCGTAGGTCATCTGGCGCCAGTCGGTCGGCATGTCTTTCAGCGTTTGCACCGCACCCGCGAGATCGACGTCGCGATCGATGGCGCTTCCGATCATGCCGATCTCCCACGGGTGGTGCTCTTCGCGTTCGTATTCGTAGAACGCGAGGATCGAATCTTCGAGCACCTTGCGCCGGTCCGCGTTCGGCTCGTAACGGAGGTAGGTGTAATAGGCGAGCGTCGCCAGCTCGTGATCGGAATGATTGGCGATGCTCGGTTCGCTGAGCGTGAAGATCTGATCTCCGACTTTGACCATCTCGCCGTAACGCTTCTCTGTGTAGAGCTTCTCGTAAGCGTCGTAATATTTTTGATCGCCGGTCATATGCCAGGTGGCGAGCAAGTGGCCGAGGATCTCCAGCGCGTTCAGCCAACCGCCGCCGTGATAACTGCTGACGCAGGTAGCGATGTCGTAGCCGTCTTCGGTGCACTCATCGAGGCCCTCCGCGGCGACGCCGAGATCTTCCCAGTGACCGTGCGTGGTCGACTCGCCGTCGAGATCGATCAACACGTATTCGTTGTCGATCAGATAGTCGGTGCTGGTGCGGATGCGTTTTCTGATCTCTTCTTTTTCTTCTTCGGTCTTCGCGCAGAGGTCGTAGAACAGCGGGATGCCGTAGTAGTGGCCCGCGTATTCGTCGGAGCTGGTGTCGTCTTTCCAATAATACATCCGGCCCTCCCACTCCTCGAGGTGCCAGTTCGCTTGGGTCGATTTGTTGGTGAAGATTTCGCCTTCGTCGTCGCGCACCAAGGAGCGGGTGATGAAGCCGCTCGGTTTGCCGGCGGCGGCGAAGGTCTTCGCCGGGATGTCGAACTGCATGAACATCACGTCCATCGCTTTTCGCGCGCGGCGGTAATATTCCTCGTCGCCGGTCGCGCCGTAAGCCAAACACCACGCGCCGACCTGCATCTCGGTCCATAAACCGTCGTTGTCGTGATCCGAGTGGAATACTTCGGAGTCGAGATCCCAGGCGTCGGCGATGGTGAGGTTATCGTCGACGAAGCCGTCCATGCGCCAGTGAAGCTTCTCCAGGTAATCTTCGTTGAGCGCGGCTTTTTCGGCGAGCGTGGTCATCGTGTAGCCGATGCGCGAGACACCTGCGTCGGTGCCGATCCAACGGGTTCCGTCGGGATCGAGCACCACAGCGGTGACCTTTTGGCCAGGTATCCAGCGGAGCGACTGGTAGTGTTCTTTTTTGGTTCCGTCGACGACCGAAGCACCGATCGCGTGACCGGTGAGCACTTTCCCGTTTGTCGCGGCGATCGCGGTGAGGTTGTCGGTGGGCAGCCCGTCGCGTTCGGCGCGCAACACTTCGGCCGCTCCACCGATCTGCGCAATTTTCGCGTATCCGGTGGCGCTGGCCACATAGAGCGCGGCGCCGTCCGCGGAGAAAGCCAGCGCGCGGACGTCGTTGTCGGCGAGCCCTTCCATCGCCGGCAACAGGGCCGTGGCCATGCTGTCATAGACGAACGCGCCTTGGTCGGTGGCCATGATGACAGCACCTGATCTTGCGACCAGGTCGCGGATCTTCATGCCGCGCGTGTTTGGGATCGGTGTGCCGGGAGGTGCGTCGAGGTTGATCAGGCCGTTGGTTCCACCGATCCAGATTTCGTCGCCGTCGACGGCGATCGCGGTGAACGTTTCGCCGGGAGTGCTGGTGGAGACCAAGAGCTCCGCGTCCGTGCCGTCGGGCGCGGCGATCTGGACCCGATCGCGCATGAGCACCGCGACCCGATCGTTGCTGAGCGGAGCGAGGTCGAGCACCGCTTCGTTGGTGCTCAGCTCGATCCCGTCGAATGCTTCGCCGTCTTCGCGCAGCTTCGCGAGACCGCTACCTGTACCAACGTACAGGGTGCTGGTCGAACGGACCATGGCGCGGACGTCGAGATCGCCGAGGCGATCCACGGTGCGAAAGAGAAACGGTGTTTCGACGGCGAAGGGGACGTCCGCGTAGCTCACCGTCTGGACACGCTGCTCGAAGATCTTTGCGGGATCGGGTCCGGCGGGGGGATCGACCTCGTCCTCACCGCAGGCGAAAAAAAGGAGGGAGAACGAAAGAGCGAGGCGTCGCACGAGCAAAACGCTCCGCCGTCCTTGCGCGCCGATCAAGAGGATAAGGGAGCGGCTGGAAAGAAGGCCCCTACCCGGCGAAGATCGAGGCGGACGGCTCCGCTCGGTTCGGGCTCGATCTTGACCTCGAGGTCGAGAAAACGGCGCAAAGTCTCGATGTTCGTCGAGGTGTGGAGCGACAACGGCACGGTTCGGTAGGCGCCACCGCCTGCCAGCGCGAACGGGATGAGCAGCTGATCCGCGAGGTGCTCGCCGATCGGGACATCGAATTTTTTCCACGCCTCGTACTCGCGCACCGCGTCCTCGGCCACACTCTCGGCCGGTTTTCCGCGCTCGCCGAAGCCGGTGAACACTTCGGTCAAGGTCTCGAGCTGTGCTTCGATGAAGAGTGCGTTACCTGGGCTCGGCCCGTTCGCGATGTCTTCCACGCGCAGGCGATCGAAACGCTGAAAGCTCGCGCTCTTCTTCACCACGTCGAGCTCACGTTCACCTATCGAAGCGGGCAGGCGCACCACCAGCGCGCGTGCACGTTCTTCTTGGATCGCGCCGCGCACCGTGAGCTCGATCGGCGAGAGCGTTCGTCCACCTTCGATCTTCGCCGTGAACGCGCCGCCGCCGCGTGGATAAAAGCCGTACTGCTCGAGCTTCACTTCGACGTTCGCACCCATGGCGTTCAACAAGGGCACGAACGCGCGTTCTAGGAAGTCGTACGGCGGAGCTTTATCGTTGTGCGTGCCGCCTTCGAAGCGCAGCTCGGACGTACCCTCGGCGAGCAAGAGCGGAGGCAATACTGTCTGAAAGACCAGGGAGCAGCTTCCCGCGGTTCCGATAGGGAAATTGTAGCGACCCGCTTTGAGCTCACCGGGCTGAAAGACCAGCTCGGTGGAGCCGAGCTTTGCGCCGCTGACTTGTGCGTCGCCGATCTTCGCGGCCGCGAGCACACACGTCAGGTGTTGTTGCTGCAGCCCGGGCTTTTGGCGACCTGCGCGAATTTTGTAGAGGTGGAGCGGTGTCTTCGTGATGAGAGACATCGCCAGCGAGGTGCGGAGGATCTGGCCTCCGCCTTCTCCAAAGGAACCGTCGATTTCGATCATGGACGAGGCCGCGCTCCGAGCGCGGACCGAGGATCGTGCCGAGCTTGCGCGTAGGCGCGCAAGCGTTATGGCCATGGGTGTGATGGCCCCGGCCGGAGGAGGGACGTTCGCCCGGCCGGGGCCTCACGGAATGTTCGTACTTACGACCGCTCTGGGTCCAGCAGATCGATCACAAGGACGATCGACAAGGTTAGTTGCCGGCTCGCTAACAATTTATGATCCGGTAGTCGCAGCTCCCGTCGATTTGCCGGGAGCACTCCGCGGTGCCGGGCGTACCGTTCGGGCAGACCGGATCGACCGGCGCCGGACCACACTCGGATTCTTCGCAAACCCGCGTACAGTTTCGGATCTCCCAGATACAGCGCGGCTCGCTCGGGCTGGTGGCGTCGTTGCCCACACAGTTGCCGGTCCAGCCGCCGATGCTGCCGTCCTCACACAACCAGGTCGGGAGCGCCGGCGGGACCGGGCCACAATCTTGTGGGGTGCACTCCTCCACACACTGGCCGGCGGCGTTGCAGGTCGAATTCGGCGGGCAGGTCGGGTCGCCCGGGTTCGGACCACACGCTGGGCAAGCGTGCGCCGAGCAGTCGACGGGGTCCGTCGAGGTGATTTCGAAGGGAACGCAGAGACCGCAGCTCGCGTCGCAGCACACTTCGTTTTCGGCGCAGGTCGTCGCGCCGCAGAGACGTTCCGGGCGCACGCAGTGGTGCGAGATCGGATCGCAGACCGAGGCGACGTGGCAATCCTCGGGCCCGTCGCACTCCTCTTCGCAGACGAGCGGATAACAAAGATGGCCCGTGCCTTCGAGCGCGGGCTCGCAATAGCCGCACTCTTCGTTGCAGCAGACCCATCCTTCAGGACAAAGAAGGTTCCCGCACTGTTCCTGTACGAAAGTACAGATGCCGCTCGTTTGATCGCAGGTGGTGGTCTCCGGGCAGGCGCCGGTGACGCGACAATCCTCGCACAAGCCCGAGTTGGCGTTCGTCGAACCGACGCAGGCGTCTTCGCAGAAGTACACCGCTTCACAGACACCGGCCGCGTTGATCAAACATTCGCGCGTGGGCTCGATGTTGTTCTCGCACGCAAAGAGGATGAACGGCTCTTGGCACATGCTCTCGTCGCAGGTCTGCGGACAATAGTTGATCTCCCATTCGCAGGTTCCGCCCGCGTTGCGCACGCATTGGCCGCTCGGGCCGCCTTGGGAACCGTCGGGACAGATCCACGTGGGCAGGCCGGGCTCGACGCCGCACTCTTCGACCGCGCAGCCCTCTTCGCCGATGCCGCACTGAAAGCTCGTGAAGTGTTCGACTTCGAAGAGCGCACGTTTGTTCGCGGCGTCGAGCGTCAGCGCGCTCGTCGGGATGACGGACACGCCGCCTTGGTCTTTCGTCCATATCCTGAGGCGCGCGAGCTGAGCTCCGCTGGTGTACGGAATGGCCAAAGTGACAGGCTTGGAGAAGACGAGGCCGTCGGGACCGAAGTCGGCGATCGGGCCTGCAGGTTCTTTGTTGCTCTCGATCGCGCCGAGCTCCTTGGTGATGGTGATCTTCTCGGTTTTGCTCAAGGCACCTGCGGGGATGATGATCTTCGTACCCGTGAGCTGCAGGTCTTGATCGGTGACCTCGACCTCACCACCCTCGGGGCCGATCTCTTTGGTCACCAGGTAAGCGGAACCAAGCGCGCCTTCGTCTTTCTTCGAACACCCCACCGCGGACACACAACACGCAAACAAGAGCCATTTCTTCGTGAACATTTCGTTCCTCCAGCCATGAATGGTCCGCGGGCCGCTCCAGCTTCAAATCATTTCAAACGATCGCGCATGCGCAAGAGCTCGGCGCTCCGTTCGCTCTCGGGATGTTCGGATAAGAAGAGATCGATTTCGCGCCGTGCCCCCGAAAGATCGTTACCTTTGATGCGGCACTCGAGCAGATCGAGGCGCGCCTCGTGCGCGAAAGTTCCATTCGGGAATCGCTGGAGCAGCGCCTCGAAACGCGCGATCGCCGGTTTGCCGAGCTTCATGGTGCGACGCGCCGCTTGATGCGCGGCGATCTCCGCGTGTGAGCCGTTCATCGCCGCGACACGATCGTACAGCGCGATCGCGCGTTCGGGATCACGCTCCTCGCGCGCCTTGGCGTAGAGCTCTTCTTCGCTCTCTCTGTATTCGATCCTTGCGTCGCCGCTGCTCACGGTGAGCTTGGCGACTCCGTTCTCGAAAAACACCTCAAAACTTCCGCTGCCGGCGCGCACGGTAAAACGTCCGGCGCGTACGCTGAACGTGTTCGGCGGTTGCATCGGCGTGAGCGTGAAGCTCGCTGTCCCCGGGGACATCTCGGCGATCATCTCGTGTTGAAAACGGCTCAGCGTGAGCTTGGTGTCTCCGAACAACCGTGCTTCGCCGACCTGCGGCAAGACCAGGGTCGTTTCCTTTGCGACGAGCGCATTCTCGGCGGGCGTCTCGACCGGTGCGGGCTCGCGCAGGAAGAAGATGAACAGCGCGGCGGCGACGGCCGCGGCCGCGAATAGATATCCGCGTGACCTGTCCTTGGGTTCAGTGGCCAACCGATCAGCGACTCGAGCCCGTGCCGCAGCCGGCACCGCGGGCGCTTCGACGTCGAGCAAAAGCTGCTTCAATGCGCGTGCGGTCGGATTCTTCGGCTCGGGGTGATCGACCCAGCGTTTCGGCGTCTGTTCTTCGCTCATCGCGCCTCCAAGACACGCAATTTTTTCGCGATGACGATAAAGTCTTTGCGCGCATGAAAGAGCCGCGTCCACACGGTGTTCAGCGGCACTCCGGCGCGTTCGGCGATCTCTTCGCCGGAGAGCTGCTCCAATTCGTAGAGCGCGAAGACCTCGCGCTTTTTCGGGCTCATGCGTTCGAGCACCCGTTCCACCGCGCGCGTGGCTGATGATCTTTCGGCCAGTCTCTCCGGTGACTCCGGTGATTCGTGCGCATCGGCGCCGAACCAACCGGCCAGGTTCGCGAAAGTTTCACGAACGCGGCGTCGCCGGTGTTTTTCCGAGACCACGTTCGCGGTGATGCGGTAGAGCCAGGTGGTCAAGCGGCCCTCCGTGAAGGAGTCGAGCTTCTTGTGGACCACGACGAAAACGTCATGCACCACGTCCTCCGCTTCGGATGCGGGCGTGCCCAACCGGCGCGCGACCCGATAGATGAAATCGAAGTTCGCGTCATAGAGCTCCTTCCACGCAGCTTCATCGTGCGAGCGACAACGCTCCACGATGTTCGCGAGGCCCGGCGTGGCTTCCACGGTTTCCGCACCCCATGAATGGCGCGAGGCCGTTTCCACCTTCATTCAATTTGCTCGCAGGGAAACGCCGAGGCCAGCCTGCGGGACCCACGTCTCCGGGACGGTCTCCACAGTCCCTTCGACGCCCGGGCTCTCGAGGGGACGATAGCGTAAGCCTCCGAACGCGAAGAAAGAAATCGCTTCGCTGAGCGCCAGCTCCGCGCGAAGTTGTCCCAAAAGCACCGGGCGCAGGACCAGATCGCTGGTGTCGCCGAAGACCAACTCCCCGCTGGACCTCGCCGAAAAAACCTCGAGGCCTAGGCCGAGCTCGGCGCAACCGCGGACGATCGAGAGCGGCACACAGTACCCGCCTTCGAGCTGCGCATGGGCCACGGAGAGCTCGATCGTGCCGATGGTCCCTTCGCGGTTTTCGCGCGTCAGCGGATAACTCGACTCGGGGAAGCTGTAACCCGCGACCACGCTCAGGTCCCATGCGTCGAAGCTCGCGCGTACACGCAGCTCCGGCCCGAAACGCCTTCCGTCGATCCGTGCGTCGAAGGCGACGGTGATCGGGGTGCTGTCGGCGGCGACAGGTGCGGGCTCCGGTGTGGTGCTCGCCGCTGTACTGGTCCTTGGTACAGCTGGTACTTCGATCAGGACGACGATCGTGCTGGTGGTCGTGGTGGCGACCTCGCGGGTGATCGGAGGTGTCCGCGGCTCGACCCCGATCGGGGCCTCGACCTCCGGCAACGGCTCGCGCGCAGGCGGTGGATCGCGGCGCGGTTGTTCGACGCGCGGCTCAGGCTCGACGTGCGGTTCGGCTTCCACGCGCGGGATCCAGCCGAGATCGCGCAGGTGCCGCTCGACGATCACCGCGATCCCGTCCGCGGTCGCGGCGCAGGTTTCCGGGCGCATCGGCAGCGCACGCACCAAAACACGTTCGTTTTTTTCATCGAACAACGCGACGCGTATGGCGCGTTCCTTCAACGCTTCGAGCTCGAGAAGGAAACGAATTTTTGCGCGGGTCGGCTCGCCATCGCTCGAGATACGGACACCTTCCAGCGCGCGTGACAACGCGTCGGGCACGAGGATCGACAGCTCACAGGTGGGGGTATGGACGCGGACCGCGATCTCTTCCGGGATCGCAGCGAGCGAGATCAGCGCCAGCGAGAGGAACACGCGGCGCTGGAGTCTGGCACAAAATGAACGGGCTCGGCGGCCCGGAGGGGCAGATTATTTGCGGCAGGCTCTAAGCCCGAAGCGAGTTGCCTCGAGATTGTTTGCGGGTCTTCGCCGTGCGTTTCGCCGGTTTCGCTTTTTTCTCGAGCACCCGCGGCGCGTACGCTTCGCGCAATACTGCGGCTCGGATGGTCGCGACCTCGATCAACATTTCGCGCGCGGCACCCTTCGCTTCAGTCGCGAGCACACAACAATGTTCGATCGCACGGCTGATCGCCGCGTCTTGGGTCAGAGTGTGTTCTCGGCGCGCGCGCTCGAGATCGATGCGCAGCACAATGCTCGCTTCAGCCCACGCCGGCTGCGCGCTTTCGATCGAGGCACGTTCGACCTTCGTCAAAGCACCTTCGACGCGCCGCACCCACGAGGGGACCTTCGCGGTTTTGTTCTTCACCGCCTCGTGCAGCATGTTGATGTAGACCTGGTTCGCTTCGTTGCCGCCGCCCACTTCTTCGCGGAGATCGAGCGTGAACGTTCCAAGGTCGCCGGTAAAACCGGCTGGATCCGGGAGGAGCGGCTCCGCTTTCGAGACACTCTCCACGAGGTTCTCGATCGCCATGCGCCGTTCTTCGTCGAGACCGACGAAACACATGCCGCAGATCGTTTCGCCCGCGTGTTCATAGGTTCGCACGACCATGGCGGTGGTGCGCACCGGCGGTTCGGCCATGACGAAGTCGAGCTCCGCGCGTGCACCGATCTTTGGGACAGGGAAGCCGCGCACGGTGACACCGGAGACGGAGAGCTCCGTCGTTTCGATGAACGCCGGTTCGCCGTCGATCTCGACGTCGAGCACGGTGCTGAACTGCACGCGCGGGCGATCGAAGAAAGAGATTCCGGTGAGCTCGGAGACCGCCTCCAAGATGCGCTCGTTCGCTGATTCCACGGCGAGCGCGGTGGCACCGAGACCAAAGTACAGGTCGCGGCGATCCCAACCGTTCTTCTCCAGCAAGACCACGACCGGGGGGACGCGCGTCTCTTTTTTGAAAGCGGTCATCAATTCGGCGGCCAGCTCTTCACGAACGACACACACTTCAGGATGAACCAACTTCACCACTGCCAACGCTTCTTCGACGGTCAACGCCCAACGGACGTCGACGTCTTTGCGCGCGAGCAAAAAACGGCCGGCAGAGCCAGCGTCGGTGACGACGAGGATCGACTTATGCTCCATGTTCTGGAGATTCAGTTCGGCTCAGTGCGCGGAAGCTTGAGTGCGTGGTTGTCCCGAGAGACGCTCCAGCCAGCGCCTCGGAGAACCTCTCGCTGAGCGGCATGTTTCGATTTGTAGCAGGGCGGGCGGACGATCTCTTAGAATGGGCGAAGCGATGGGATTCTCCGTCAACGAGGACTGTATCGATTGCGAGGCGTGTATGTGGATCGCGCCGAAGACCTTCGCTGAAGCGGGCTCCGCAGCCTATGTGTACACCCAACCGTCGACCTCTGCGGAGACACACCGCGCGTTGCTCGCGTTGGTCGCGTGTCCGGTCGCGGCGATCCGCACCGACGAGCCGCACGACGTCAAAGCCGCCGGCTCGGCGTTTCCCGATCTGCTCGCGCCGGGCGTGTACCATTGTGGATATCACGCGGAGTCGAGCTTCGGTGCGGCCAGCTACCTGATCCAAAGGACAGGTGGAAATGTCCTCGTCGATTCCCCGCGTTTCGTGAAACCGCTGGTGCGGCGCATCGAAGAGCTCGGCGGGATCTCCAACATCTTCCTCACGCACAAGGACGATCTCGCGGACTATGAGAAGTTTCGCGATCACTTCGGCGCGAAGGTGATCATCCACGCCGATGATGCGCGTGGAGCCGATGCGGACCTCCTGATCCAAGGACCAGGTGATCACCAGCTCGCCGGCGACCTGGTGATCATCCCGGTGCCCGGACACACGCGCGGCTCGGCCTGTCTCTTGTTCCGCGACGAAGTGCTCTTCAGCGGAGATCATCTGGCGTACGACGGTGAGCTCGGCCATCTGTACGCGTTTCGCGGCGCGTGTTGGTACGACTGGAAGACGCAGATTCACTCGATGGAGAAGCTGCGCGAGCACAACTTCGATCGCGTCTTGCCGGGCCACGGCTTTCCGCATCATGCATCCAAGCCGGAGATGAAAGAGTCGTTGGAGCGCTGCATCGCGTGGATGAAGTGAACGTGCCCTACGTCGGCCGTTTCGCGCCGAGCCCGACCGGAAAGATGCACCTCGGCGTCGCGCGCACCATGCTCGCGGCGTGGCTCGACGCGCGCAAACACGGGGGGCGCATCCTGATGCGTATCGAAGACATCGATCTGCACCGCAACGTTCCCGGCGCGGCGGAAGCGATGATCGATGATCTCCATTGGCTCGGTTTGGATTTCGACGGCGAGGTGATCTTTCAGAGCCAAAGGTTTTCTCGCTACGAAGCGATCGTCGAAGAGCTCCGCAGGAAGGGCCGTATCTTCGAGTGTTTTTGTAGCCGCAAAGAGATCGCGCTGGCGTCGTCGGCGCCGCACGGAGCAAACGATGAAGGCCCGCGTTATCCGGGGACCTGCCGTGCAGGGACGACGATCAGAGCGGATCGCATCGCCTCGCTCCGTTTTCGCACCGAGCCGGAAGATTTCGTGGCCCACACCGATCGGCGCTACGGCGTCATCGATCAAGACGTCCACCAAATCGCCGGCGACTTCGTCTTGAAACGCGGCGACGGCATGTGGGCTTATCAACTGGCGGTGTCCGCGGATGATCTCGACAGCGGTGTCACTCAGATCGTGCGCGGCGCGGATCTCTTACATTCCACGCCGCGGCAGATCCTGATCCGAAGGACAGTGGACCCGCGAGCGCTTCCGCTGTCGACCTTACATTTGCCGCTGATCCTCGGACCGAGCGGCGTGCGCTTGGCGAAACGCGATGGCGCGATCGCCGTCGCCGATCAGCGGGCTGCGGGGCGAAGCGCCGAGGCGATCCTGGGCGAGCTGGCGTTCAGCTTGGGACAGGTCGAGTCGCCGGCACCGATCTCCGCGCGTTCCTTGGTCGACACCTGGGATACGGCGAAGATCCCGCTCACGGATCGAAAGGTCGGCGAGCTCGTGTCCGGCACACCCCGATAAACAAGACGGTGACGCCGATCCATACGCCTGGTCTTTTGGACACCTGGACCGAAGTACAGCGACACTCCGCATCGTCGGCGATCGGTTCTTGGATCCGTGTGCCCGCGTCGGGGAAGTGTTGGACCTGCAGGAAATAACGCGCGTAGGCGCTGAAGCTGCGCCCGTCGGCGGCGCGGATGGTGGCGCGCAAAGTCCAGTCGCCGAGCTCGAGCGCGCTCGTATCCCAGATGAAGCTTCCGTCGCGGACGGCGGGGAGATCTTCGGCGATGGTCCGCAAGGCGGTGCCGTCACGCTCCAGCGTCGCTTCCAGCTTCACGGAAGCGGTGCCGGTGGGATCGACGCTGTCGTATTCGACGACGAAGGAGCGATCCGCAAAACGAAACGGCGTCTCCGGCGTCTTCAGGTAGACGCACAAAGGAAGCGGCTCGCCTTCGTGCTCGATGCGCAAAATCCCCGGCGAAAGTGCGGGTACCAAATCGAAACCCAGCTCGTTCGGCGGTTCGTAGACGATGGCCCAGATCCAATACGCACCCGCCGGCATGGAGCGGACGTCCCAATCGAAGCTGTTCTTTCGATCCGTCTCGCGAATGCCGCTGGCGATCGGCGTTCCGTGCAAAGTATCGGGAAAAGTTCCGCGCACGAAGGTCGGCGGATTTTCAGCGACGAAGTTGAGCTCCACCGTCGCGGTGCCGGTGCTGATCGGCAGATCGGTGTCGAACCATTCGAGGTGATAGCTGGTGCTCGCGGTCTCCGCGCAACCGAGTGGATTTTTCAGCTCGGCGAGCGGCGGGATGCCGCCGTGGGCGACGAACAAAGAAGCGAGCACCCAAGGCGTCATAGACCGTAGAAGGCGAGCAGCGCGCCGAGATCCGCGTCCGAGAGCGCTTCGATCGAAAACGGCGGCATGTTTCCGCCGACGATGAAGAACTGTCCGTGCCGCACTTTTTCGGTGAAGACCACCGCCGGATCGAAGTCCGGGAACGCCGCGAGCGCTTCCGCCTTCGCTTGTTCGGGCAATATCGGCGCAGCCGCTTGTTCGATGCGGCCGGCCCCGCTCGTCGCTTCCCCGTGACAACCTTGGCAGGCGAGCCGGTGAACCTCCGCGCCGCGCGTGACGTCGCCGCGCGCGGGTGCGAGCGTCGTGGTCAACACCACGGTGAACGGCTGCGCATCTTGCGGGCCCGCGTCTTTGATCGAGTCGAGATAGTCGTAGAGCGCGCGCGCGTTGTCGGAGAGCGGATCGATCGGGTCGCCCTTCATAAAAAAGATCACGCAGTCATTCACCGCGCCGAGCAGCTCGGTTTCGAAGCCGTTCCAATACGTTGGGCGGACCGCAGCTCCGCGCAAGGTCGCACCGGACAAGAGGCGCGGGTCCTCGCTCTCGATCGCGTGGCAATCGGTACAGGCAAAAGCGTTGAATGGTGAGGAGGAAAATGCCGGATCTTTCACCAAGCTCGCGCCGAGCTCGACCGAAGAGATCTGTTCATCCCCGCAGGCGGCGAAACAGATCGCCACTATTCCAAAGACGTGAGCTTTCAATTGAAGGCCACCGGCGGGAGATAGGCGAGGTCATCGGGATAGATGCCGAGCGGAGCTTGGTGGATCTCTTCGAGCGAATTCCGATCGAGCACCAGGAAGTTTCCCGGCGTCTTCGTGCGTGCGCCTTCACAGACGATCCACAGCTGCGATTCATCGGGCGAGACACGTGCGAGGTGCGCGTTCCGGCAGTTGTGCGCGGCGAGATCTTTTTCTTCGAGAACGGTCATCGCGGCGGTATCGATGATGGCCAATCGATCAGGTGACTGGGTGACCACGTAAAAACGCGAGCCGTCGTTGTTGAAGTCGCCGAACAAGGCGGCACCTTCGGTCGGCATCAAGCTGGACGAGTCGATCTCCGCTTGGCCCGGTTCGTAGACCATGACTCCTTTTTTCCCTGGCCCGCCGGTGCTGATGAACACGCGACCATCCGGCGCGACCGCCAAGGCGTACGGTTGATACCGCGGAGCGGGAGGCGCGCCGGCGTCTTGTCCGAGGATCAAACGCTGCACGACTTGGGTCTCGAGATCGACGACCGCGAGCTGATCGGACATGTAACAGACGACGTACGCGGTGTTCTCGTCCGGCGAAAAACCGATACCGTGACCCGCGGAGCAGACGCGGATGTCCATCTTCCGCTCCATGGTCGCGACGTCGGTGCCGATGAGGAAACTATCGAGCTCCGGCGGTGGCTTCATCTCGTTGACCGCTTCGATCACCGAAGCGAGATCGAAGTGGCTCTGAAAGACGAGGTTGCGTTTGAAGTTGATCCGAAGATCACCCGGACTGCGCTTCACCCGCGTGCGCCCGAGCTCGGCGCCGTTCGTGCCGGAGAGCTTCAACAGATATCCGTCCGAGGTGCCGGTGCCGTGGCTTCCATGCGGGCCGTTTCCGGACGCGCCGCGTTCGACGTAGTTCGAGATGCCGACGAACAACGCCGCTCCGTCACCGGTCGCTTGCAGGTGATGCGGGCCTTCGGGCTCGACCGGTAAGAAGCCGACGGGGATGTTCGCCAGCGGTTCGAAAGTTTGGGCGTCGAGCCAGCTGATCGTGTCATCGCCCGAGTTGGTGAACGCCAGGCGCGCGCCGGCCGAGATGAGCTCGCGCGATTCGTTCCACTGAGAGTCGCCGTTGAAGACGATCTTCGTATCTCCGCACGCAGCGAGCGAGAGCGCGAGGGCGACGTAAAACGCGCGCATTTAGTTGATGTCGAAGGTGGTGACGTCATCCCGCGTATACGGGCCTTCTTCGATGACGTTTTTGTTCACGTAGGCGTTGTAGATCTTTACCGTGATCGGGCCACCCGCGGCTTTCAAACGATCCCAGGACATCGGATCCGGAAACCAACTGTCGTCGGTGGTGAAGACGCGCAGCGGATTTTCCTCATTCGCCGCGGTGCGCAGCTCGATCAAGAAGACATCACCGGTGACCGGCGGCAGATGCGCTTCCGCGAGCGCTGATCCAAAGTACAGGTTGATCATCGGGTCCCGGTTCGGCAACGCCGGCGCACCCGTGGCCACGAGTCGATCGTGGCCCGCCGTTGAGGCATAAGGTAGAACGCCTGGTGCTTCGCGCCGCGCCACGCCGATCATCCAGGTGATCGCTTGCGGACTGTCCTTTGGTACAGCTGTACCAGGGGCCGGGGAGGTCATCTTGGCGCCCGAGCTCGCGGAGACCTCCGCCGTGGCGATCTTCGGCCAAACGCGCTCCAACGCTTCGTCGGAAGCGCTTCCACCGTAGACCACGGGAGGAAGCTCGGTCGTCGACGGTTCCTCGCCACCGCATTGGACGAAGAAGGCGGCGATCGCGAAGACTGTTGCACCGAGCACGCGCGTGTTCACGGAGTCATTCCAGCGCGCCCGAGTCGTTTCGGTCAACTCTGCCGGCACGGCAAGCGAAGCGCGCAGTGAGCGCAGCGAACGGAGGACCGCAGGCGGGCTTGTCCCGCAGATAACGGCCGAAGGCTCACTCGAAGGAACCATGACGACCGCGTCCTGCGACAAAACGTCGCGCGCCATCGAGGCCTTCTTTGGCGAGCGCATCGAGCCCGCAGTCGAGCTCGTAACGGAGCGCATCCTCGAAGCCGAGATCCCATTGCGCGTACGCGGATCGCCGGTCTCCGCGCAGACACGATTGCGGGAAAGCCGCGAGCTGTTTTGCGAGCTGTTGCGCAGCTTCCAGCGCACCACCCGGCGGCGCGACGCGGTGGACCAGACCGATCGTTTGCGCCTCGGCGGCCGATACTGGTCTTCCGGTCAGGATGAGGTCCAGCGCGCGCGACATTCCGATCAGGCGTGGCAAGCGGATGGTCCCGCCGTCGATCAACGGCACGCCGAACCTGCGGCAAAACACGCCGAGGATCGCGTCTTCCTCCATCACCCGGAGATCGCACCACAATGCGAGCTCGAGACCACCCGCGACCGCGTGTCCGGCGATGGCGGCGATCACCGGTTTGTCGAGGCGCATCCGCGTTGGGCCGAGCGGGCCGTCGCCTTCGGGATCGACGCGATTCGCTTGTCCCTCGGCGATCGCCTTCAAATCGGCGCCGGCGCAAAAAGTGCCGTTGCTGCCCGCGAGGACAGCGACGTCATGGTCCTGGTCTTCGTTGAATTTGGTGAACGCGGCGGAGAGCGCATCGGCGGTGGCTCGATCGACGGCGTTCTTTCGTTCGGGACGATCGATGATCACCGTGTAGATGCGATCGCGGCTTTCGATGCGGATCATACCAGCAGCTCGTAACGCGCGCCGATCGTTTCGCGGGCGATGACCATGTCGTGAACCTCATCCGGGCCGTCGGCGATGCGCGCCGCACGTGCCGAACGGTACCAGCGCGCGAACGGAAGATCGTCACTGTAACCCTTGGAGCCGTGCATCTGGATCGCGTCGTCGAGCGTTTTGCACAACATGCGTGCGACGTGATTCTTGGCCATCGACGAATAGACGCGCGCTTCTTTGGTCGCGCCTTTTTCCAAGAGCGACGCGCAGTGGAGCGTCATCAGATTGCCCGCGTGGATGCCGGTCGCAGCTTCCGCGAACATTTTGCCGATCGCTTGGTGTTCGGCGAGCGCGCGGCCGAAGCTCTTTCGTTCGATCACATAGGCGCGACACAGCTCGATCGTGCGCGTCGCGAGGCCGAGCCAGCGCATGCAGTGCGTGAGCCGCGCGGGAACGAGGCGTGCTTGCGCCATGCGAAAACCTTGGCCCAAGCCGCCGAGGATCGCGTCTTCCGGCACCAACACGCCGTCGAAAGCGAGCTCTGCTTCGCGGTGATCGAGCACGTCTTCGGCGAGCACACCGACGTCGCGTACGTGCGTCAGTCCGCGCGCGTGGCGATCGACGAGGAACAAGGTCGACGCATCTTCACTGGTGCGCGCCATGACGATCAAGAACGCCGCGTTGCCGCCGCCGGTCGTGTACCACTTGCGTCCGGTGATGCGGTAACCGCCGTCTTCTTTGACTGCGATCGTGCGCAGGTTCGACGGATCCGCGCCCGCACCCGGCGCTGGCTCGGTCATCGAAAACGCAGAGGAGAGCTCCGCGCGCACCAAAGGAAAGAGAAAGCGATCTTGTTGTTCGGAAGAACCGTACGCCAGCAAGAGATCCATGTTCCCTTGATCGGGCGCATCGCAGTTGAAGATCTTCGCGCCGACGAAAGAGCGGCCCATCTCGCGAAACAGCGCGCACATTCCCATCACGCCGAGGCCGAGCCCGCCGAGCTTTTCCGGCAGATGTGGGGTCCACAAACCAGCCGCTTTCGCTTCCCGCTGCAGCGCGCGCAAAGTTTCGCGGGATCCTTTTTTGTCTTCGGCGACGATCCGCTCCTCGAGCGGGATGATCTTCTCGTCGACGAAGCTTCGCACGCGGGTGCGGAGCGACTTCAGCTCGGGCGACAGCTCGAATTCCATATCAATCTATCTCGTCTTTCAGATCGAAACGCGGCTGCGTCACCGACAGTTTTTCGGCGAGCGTCGCCTTGAGATGCGCGTGCGCACCGGGGACGTCGAAACGTGCTCGCAGCTCTTCCGCGAGCTTGGTGTTGAGGCTTTTGATTCGCGCTTGTCGTGTCCCCGAGGACAGCTCCGCTTCGGAAGCGGGAAGGGCGAACAATGTTTCGAGGCGTTTCAGCTCCGCGGTGTCGTGCGCCTCGCCGAGCTGATCTTCGCGCGCCACCGTCTCCAGCACGTGCGTCGCGATCTTCATGCGAAAAGCGAGCGCCGGATCGCGGATCTCTTTTTTGAAACGATCGTCCGCGAGGAAACGCGCAACCGCTTTGAGCAGCGATATCTTGTCCGGTAGATCTTGCATCAGCTGTCTCCTTGGGCCCTTCGCGCGTTCTCGATCAAACGCAGCGCCTCGTACTCCATCTCTTGTGCGCGGCGTCCGATCGCCAAGAGCTCGAGGTCGCCCTCTTTGCCTTGGAGATAACGCAGCCCTTGCACGATCGCGCCGGCGGCCCAGCGTACGTTTCCGAGGATCTCCCAAAAACGCACCACTTCGGGATCGACGCGCCGCCCGCTCGCTTTTTCGTAAGCTGCGTAGAACTGTCCTCGCGGACAGATACCGCCGGCGGCGTTTTTCACCTGTCCAAAACGCCAGTCGCGTACGCACAACCAAGCGAGGTCCTCGAAGGGGCTGCCCCAGCGCGCGAACTCCCAGTCGAGGATTCCGGTGAGACCATTCTCGGTGACGGCGAAGTTCCCGGTGCGGAAGTCGCCGTGCACCAAGGTGACTTCCTGGTCTTTAGGACGGTTGGCGTCGAGCCACGACAAGGCGAGCTCGAGCGCGGGTCTACGTTCGGGAAGATGGTCCAGCGCGGAGCGTTGCGCGGCGATCGGATCATCGAGACTGATCGAAAGATCAGGGGCCGTCGCGGGTGTCACCGTGTGGATCCGAGCGAGCTCGCGGGCCAGCGCATCCGGAAGAGAGGCTCGCGCTTTTTCCAGCGCGGGATCACGCAGCACCTTTGCACCGATCGTCTCCCCGTCCAGCCAGTCCATGAAGTAGGCGGCCGCACCCTCGCGTACGAGACCTTCGGACAGGCCGAACGCGTGTGGTGTGCGCACACCCGCCGACTCCGCTTTTTGGATGACCGCGTATTCTGCGCGACGGCCGAGGCTCCCCGGGAGCGAGCTCTTCGCGTCGGAGCGAAGCACGTAACGGCGTGCGTTTCCGCCAACCCGCGCCTCGACTTTGTAGAGCTCCTGACACGCACCGCCATGTAGAGGCGCCACCGTCACGTTCTCCACCGATCCTTCGATCGCTCGAGAGAGCGCACGTTCGACCTGTTCCAACATGCGGCGCTCCCATACCATGATCCCATGTTCGCTTGACACCGCGGACCGAGCGGTGATGAGGTCCGCAACGGGGGATCAGGAGAGCCGAACCGGCATGAAGATCCTCATCGCTGCGCGCGATCCCGTGCTGCGCAGTCACCTCGAACGCGTCGCTCGTGACCGCGGCCATTCCGTCGAGCTCGCACCCTCGATCGCAGACGCGAAGCTGCTCGCCCGCGCGCACGTCATCTTCGCACATACGGACACGATTTCCACGATCCGCCGGCACGCCAGCTCGGTCACTTTCATCTGCGCCTTGCTCGATCCGGGCGACGATCCGGTGGTCGCCATCGACGCCGGCGCCGACGACTGGCTCGAACGCGCCAGCGACGCTTATGCCCGCGTCCGTGCCATCGAGATGAAGGTGCAAAGCTCGCTCGCACCCGCGCTCGAGAACCTGACCGACATCGTGCTGATCGTCGAACGCGATGGCCGCATCCTTTTCGTCAATCGCGAAGCCGACGCCGTGGGAACGAACGCGCTCGACACGCTCGAAGGCGAAGCGCGCGGGATTTTGGCGCTCAACATCGAGAAGGTTTTCGCCACCGGCACCGCGCAGCGTTACGAGCTGCTCGGCCCCGAGAACACCTTCTACGAAAGCACGATCTCGCCGATCCTCCGCGAGAACAAGGTGGTCTCGGCGATGATCGTCGGCCGCGACATCTCGGATCGCAAACGTATCGAATCGAACGAGGCGCGCTTCAAAGCGTTGATCGAGTCGATGTCGGACGGCGTGTTGCTCCACGATCGCGGCAAAACGTTGTGGGCCAACAACGCCTGCGTCCTCGGCCTCGGTTTCTCCAAAAACGAAGAGCTGATCGGAAGGACAGTCACCGATTTCATCGCCGAGGAAGATCGCGCGTTGGTGCTCGATCGCATGAACGAGATGCAGCGGACCGGTGAGCCTGCGCCGAGCATCGAGCTCCGCGTGCTCAAACGCGACGGCACGAGGATGACCTTCGAGCTCGCGCCGGTGCGGTTCGTCGAGTTTCAGGGCACGCGCGCCAGCATGATCGTGGCGCGCGACATCACGCAGAAAAAAGAGATCCAGGAGCGTTTATTGGTCTCCGAGCGGCTGGCGTCCATGGGCTCGCTCGCCGCGTGTATGGCGCACGAGATCAATAATCCGCTCACCTATGTGATCGGGAATTTGTCGTACGTTGCGCGATCGCTGGCCGAGCAGCTCGAAGATTCTTCGCGCTCGCTCCGCCTTGAAATGGCGCTCGCCGATGCGCGCGAAGGTGTGGAGCGCGTGCGGCGTATCGTCAGCGATCTGACGGCGCTGGCGCAGCTCGAGAGCGACGAGAACCACGTCATCGATCTCCGAAAGATCCTCGAGTCGACGATCGGCGTCGCTTACAACGAGATCAAACATCGCGCCCGCCTCGAGAAACAGTGCGCGGAGTCGACGTTGTACGTACGCGCCAACGAAGTACGGCTCGGGCAATTGTTCCTCGACATGTTGTTGTGTGCGGCGCGCGGAATTCCGGAGGGCGCGGCGAACGACAACGTGATCGCGGTGAGCACCGGACGGGCGGCCAACGGAAGCGCGCGTCTCGAAGTGCGCTGCCGCTCCTCGCATCCGCTCGAACGATTACAAGACGCGAAGGCTTCGCTCACGCTCGCGCAGCGGATCGTCAGCGGGCTTGGAGGGACGCTCGAGGTCGAACATCCCTCGCAGCGCGAGCTGATCCTGCGTGCGACGATCCCGGCGGCGGATGGGGAGCCGATCGCGGAACGCCCGCAAAAATCGCTCTCGCAGCAGATCCCACCGCCCACGAGCAGCGCCTCGCGCGCGCGCATTCTGGTGGTCGACGACGAGCCGGTGATCGCTTCGACGATGCGCCGCGCGCTCGAAGGTCACGACATTTACGTGGTCACTTCGGGTCGCGATGCGCTCGAGCTGTGCCGGGGACAAGCGTTCGATCTCGTATTGTGCGATCTGATGATGCCGGATCTGACGGGCATGGATCTTTACGAGCAGCTTCTTCGCGACGCCGCCGGCAACGAGAAACGAATCATTTTCATGACGGGAGGCGCTTTCACGGCGCGTGCCCGATCTTTTCTCGCGAAGATCCCAAACGCTTGGGTCGAGAAGCCTTTCGACTTCGATCAGATCCAATCGCTCGTCGACGAGTACATTCATACGACGCGCTCAGTGACGTAATCTGTCACGACGAATTTTTGAGAGATTGACGGCGGAGCCCGCGGGTCCTAAGGGCGTGGTCAGCTCATGGCGCCCATCGTCGACATCAAAAACGCAGTCAAAGAATATCCTCTCGGTAAGTTGGTGGTGAGCGCTCTGCGCGGGGTCGATCTGACGATCGAACGCGGCGAGCTCACGGCGATCGCCGGCCCCTCCGGCAGCGGCAAGACGACGCTCTTGAACCTCGTCGGATGCGTGGACGTCGCCACGCGCGGGACGGTGCTGGTCGACGGACAAGAGACCGGCAAGCTGAACGATCAGCAGCTCACGCAGCTCCGGCTCAACAAGCTGGGCTTCATCTTCCAGACCTTCAACTTGGTCAACGTGTTGACCTTGTTTCAGAACGTCGAGTTCCCGCTCTTGCTGCAGGGCAAGCTGACCGCGGGCGAACGCAAAAAACGGGTCGAAGAGATGGTGGAGAAGGTCGGGCTCACGCCGCAGATGACCCAGCGGCCGAACGAGCTGTCGGGTGGACAGCGGCAGCGCGTGGCGATCGCGCGCGCGTTGGTCACGCGGCCTTCGATCGTGCTCGCGGACGAACCGACGGCCAACCTGGACTCGGTGACAGGTCAGAACATCATCGACCTGATGCGCCAGCTCAACGAAGTCGACCAGACGACGTTCATCTTTTCTACGCACGATCCCCGCGTCATGGACCACGCGCGCCGCATCGTGAAGCTCCAGGACGGAAAGATCACCGACTCCGGCCTCAACGGCGTAGTGCGACCCAGCGATGGCTCGCACGCGAACCTTTCCTAGGAACGAGCACCATGCAATCGATAGCTACGCTCAAACTGCTGCTGCAGCTCTCGCTGCGGAACTTGTACTCGCACTGGGTGAAGACGTTGATCGTCGGCGGGATCATGTTGTTCGGCACGTTCCTGGTCGTGCTCGGAACTGCCCTTTTGGACAGTGTGCAGACCTCGATGGCAAAGTCGATCACCTCGAGCCTCGCCGGGCACCTGCAAGTCTTCGACAAAAGCGCGCGCGACCAGCTCGAGCTGTTCGGCGGCATGTCCATGGCCCAGGCGGACATCGGACGCATCAGGAACTACGAGCGGATCAAGGAGGTCCTCACCAAGGTTCCGAACGTCGAAGCGGTCATTCCCATGGGCATCGACTTTGCCTCGGTCAGCTCGGTCGGCGAGCTCGATCGCGCCTTGGGCGAGCTGCGCGTGGCCGCCGGCAAGAAGGACGCCGCGGAGATGGCGGTGCGTGGCAAACAAGTGCAGCAGATCGCCAAGCTCATGTACGACGAGCAGGAGCGCGATCTGAAGATCACGCAGGACAAGTCCCGTGTGCAGAAGGCGCTGGTGGTGCTCGACCGCGTGCGAAGTGATGCTTTCTGGAGCGAAGAGCTCGAGAAAGATCCGATGGCCGCGCTCGAATTCCTCGACACCGAGGTGGCGCCGCTCGCGCAGGACGGGAAGCTGATCTACCTCCGTTATCTCGGCACGGACCTGGATCTTTTCGCGAAGAATTTCGATCGCTTCGAGGTCGTCAAAGGGCAAGCGGTGCCGACGGGAAAGCGCGGTTTTCTCTTCAACGAGAAATTTTATGAGGACGTGATCAAACATCGCGTCGCGCGCGAGCTCGACTTCATCCGCACCTCGATCGTGGATCAGTCGCGAAAGATCGAAGAAGACGGCATCCTCAAGGCGCGTCTTTCGCAGCTGCCCCGCCAATATCAGCGCGTCACCTTCCAGCTCGACGCAGAAGAATCGGCGAAGCTGGAGAAGAGCCTGCGCGAAGGCGGATTCAAGGGCGAGACGCTCGACGAGATGCTGAAGAGCTTCCTCACCGTCGACGAGACGAACATCGCCGAGCGGCACAAGAAGTTTTACGAGCTGATCGCACCGATGCTCCAGCTCTACGAGGTGAACGTCGGCGATACGTTGACCATCCGCAGCTACACCAAGAGCGGCTACATGAAAGCGGTCAACGTGAAGGTGTACGGCATCTTCCACTTCAAAGGGTTGGAGCGTTCGGACATCGCCGGCGGCCACAACCTGATGGACATGCTCACCTTCCGCGATCTGTACGGCTACATGACCGAAGAGCGAAAAAAAGAGGTCGATGCGATCCGCGGTGAAGTGGGCGTGAAAGACGTCGGCCGCGCCGGCGCCGAGGAGCAGCTCTTCGGCTCGGGCGGCGAGATCGTCGCGGAGCGCGAAGAGGGCAAAGGCTTCAACGAGTTCGATCGCGTCGATCTCGCGCAGCAGGTCGAGAGGAGCGTCGCCGACGACGGGCGCATCTTCGATCAAACGGCGATCGACCGTGGAGTCGCGCTGAACGCGTCGATCATCCTCAAGGATCCGACGCAGCTTTGGCAGACAGCCAGCGCGATCCGCGACACGGCGGAGAAAGAGAAGCTCGAGATTCAGGTCGTCGACTGGAAGACGGCCGCGGGGATCATCGGTCAGTTCAGCACGCTGGTCGGTGCCGTGCTCATCATCGCCATTCTCATCATTTTTACGGTGGCGCTGGTGATCATCAACAACTCGATGATCACCGCGACCATGGAGCGGACCACCGAGATCGGCACAATGCGGGCGATCGGCGCGCAGCGCTCGTTGGTGTTGGCGATGTTCCTGATCGAGACCTTGGTGCTCGGTTTGGTCGCCGGTTCGATCGGCGCGGCGGTGGGCGCGGCCGTGGTGTCGCTGCTCGGCACCGTCGGCATTCCGGCGACGCAAGACATCTTGGTATTCATGTTCGCCGGACCGCGGCTCTATCCGTCGTTCGGCGCGGCGAACTTGATCGTCGGCTTCGTCACCGTGTTCCTGGTCTGCATTCTGTCGACGTTGTACCCGGCGCGCATGGCGACCCGGATCCAGCCGATCGTCGCCATGCAAAGGAAGGAGTAGCGCCGTGAAGATGTATTTCTTGATCGCGCTCCGCAACTTGTCTCAAGCAAAGCGCCGCACGTTTTTGATCAGCAGCGCGCTGGCGATGGTGACCACGCTGTTGGTGTTGTTGCTCGCGCTCTCGCAGGGCCTGACCGACACGATGATCTCCTCGGCGACGACGCTGTCGACGGGGCACATCAACGTCGCGGGTTGGCATAAGTCGAAGCCCGCGGACTCGGCGCCGCTGGTCAGCAACACCAGCGAGCTTCGCAAGATCGTGGAAGAAGTCACGCCGGATTTGGCGTACCTGATCGACCGCGGCCGCGGCTGGGCGCGTTTGGTGAGCGACACCGGCGCGACGCAAGTCGGCCTCGCGGGCATCGATCCCAAAGAAGAACAACGCTTCTTCGCGAACATTCAGGTGAAGGACGGCGATCCGCAGAAGCTCGCCCAGGCGAACACCATCCTCATCTTCGAGTCGCAGGCGAAAGCGCTCGAGGTGAAGGTCGGCGACACGTTGACCCTGAGCGTGGAGATGATGAACGGCAACCGCAACACGGGCGACGTGACCATCGTGGCTATCGCCAAAGACGTGGGCTTCATGTCGAACTGGAACGCGTACATCCCGAAAGAGACGATCCGTACACTCTATGGGCTCGCGCCCGACACCACCGGCGCGGTGATGGTCTATTTGAAGGACGTCGAGAAAGCGAACGAGACGATGAAGGTCTTGCGCGAGGCGTTCGAGAAACGCGGCTACACCCTGATGGAGCACGATCCGCAGCCGTTCTGGATGAAGTTCGAAACGGTGTCCGGCGAGGACTGGGTCGGGCAGCGGCTCGACATCACCACTTGGAAGGACGAGGTGTCGTTCCTGACCTGGGTGCTGACTGCGCTCAACTCGGTGTCCTTCATGTTGATCACCATCTTGGTGGTCATCATCGTCATCGGGATCATGAACAGCATGTGGATCTCGGTCCGCGAGCGTACGCAGGAGATCGGCACGCTCCGCGCGATCGGGATGTCCCGGGCGCGGGTGTTGATGATGTTCTTGGTGGAAGCGATGTTGCTCGGCATCATGGCCACGGCGGTCGGCGCGCTGATCGGCGCGGGTATCGCGATCGGGCTCGACGCGGCGCAGATCGTGGTGCCGGTCGATGCGGTGAAGATGTTCTTGATGAGCGACACGATCCACATGTCGGTGCGCGTCGGGCAGCTTTTGGGCGCGATCTTTGTTTTCACGGTGGTCACGATGATCGCCGCGTTTTTACCGGCGTGGCGCGCCTCGCGTCTGCAGCCGGTCACGGCCATCCAAAGCGTCACCTGATCTGTTGACCAGGTACCTGATCGAAAGGACAGCAAGATGAGCGCACTACTATTGATGACCCTGGCGATCGCGCTGACGCAGGAAGAGACGGACAAGATCGTCAAAGAGATCGACGATCGGCAACGCAACTCCGGCGACTACAAGGCGCTCATCTTCCTGGAGCAAAAAGAGAAGGACAAGAACGACTTGGTCTACGAAGCGGTCGTCTATCGCCGGGACGAAGACGACAAGTTGATGATCTTGATGATGAAGCCGAAGTCGGAGGCGGGAAAAGGTTATCTGCGCCTCGACAAGAACTTGTTCATGTACGACCCGACGGTCGGCAAATGGGAGCGCCGCACGGAGCGCGAGCGCATCGGCGGCACGGATTCGCGGCGCGCGGACTATGACGAGTCGCGTTTGGCGGAAGAGTACGTCGCGAAGTTCACCGGCGAGGAGACGCTCGGCAAGTTCGCGGTGTCGAAGATCGAGCTCAAAGCCAAGCCGGGGATGGACGTCGCTTATCCCGTACAACACCTGTGGGTCGACAAGACGACCGGCAACATGTTGAAGCGCCAAGAGCTGGCGCTCTCGGGACGGCTGATGCGCACCTCGTATTATCCGAAGTGGGACAGGATGTTCTCCAAGTCGAAGAACGCGGACATCTATTTTCCGCGGGAGATCCGCATCTTCGACGAAGTCGAGAAGGGCAACTCGACGACCGTGGTCATCCGCGACGTCGATCTCAACGCGCTCGAGGCGAACATCTTCACCAAGGCGTGGCTCGAGAGTAAGAGCCGATGATCGTTCTTCTCCTGCTCGCGCTCGCGCAGGACGACTCGTCTTCGCGCGAAGCGGACATGTTCGGTGAAGCCGCGGAGACCTCGACGCTCGCGGCGGAGATCGTGAAGGAGGCGCGCACCTCGACGGTGGGCGACGAGCGCGAGAAGTCTCAGCTCGGAGATTCGCCGATCATCGCGGGTGGTGATCCGTTCGCGGAGGTTCGGTCGGACAGCGACCTCAACAGCACGCTCGGCGCGGTGAACGACGTGCTGGACATGGGTGCGTTCGTCTATCTGCGCGCGCAGTACGACGTACGCGACGATGTATTGCTGAAATCGGAGCCGTTCCTCAGCAACAACCTGCTCGACGTCTACCTCGACGGGCGGCCGAGCGATCGCGTGCGCGCTTTTGTGCAGGGGCGCTTGATCTATCAGCCCACTCCGGCGAGCGGATTTTTGGTCCGCACCTCCACGGCGGCGAGCGAAACGCTGACCGCCGCGCTCGACCAATTGTGGCTGAAGCTCGATCTCGAACGCACGGTGTTCGTGACCCTCGGACGCCAGCGGATCAAATGGGGCTCGGGCCGTTCTTGGAACCCGACCGACTTCTTGAATCAGAACGCGCGCGATCCGCTGAACATCTTCGATGAACGTTTAGGCGTCGATCTGGTGAAGCTTCACGTGCCGGTGGAGTCGCTCGGATGGAACTTCTACGCGCTCGCGGCGTTCTCGGGGGCGAAGTCGCCGGAAGAGATCGGCGGCGCGCTGCGTGCGGAGATCGTGCTCGGGGAAGCGGAGCTGGCGCTGTCGACTGCGTTTCGCAAAGACCGTCCGCTGCGTTTCGGTGCTGATCTCTCGGCTGCGGTCGGCCCTTTCGACGTGCACTCCGAATTGGCGATCTCGCGCCGCGTGCGCACGCCGTTCTTCAGCGGCACGCTCGACTCGATCTTTCGCGGCGAGGTCGAGCTGATGCCGGTCCAGACCTATTTCCGCCGCGACGCAACCATCGTGCAGTGGGTGAACGGCATCGAGCTGGCGATCAAGTACAGCGATCAAGACTCGTTCTATGTCGGGGCCGAGTACTTCTACAACGGCGCCGGCTACGGCAGCTCCGAGCTGTATCCGCTGCTGCTGATCAGCAGGCAGTTCAATGCGTTCTACGTGGGCAAGAACTACGGCTCGCTCTTCGTCTTGTTGCCGGGCCCCGGCAACTGGAACGACACCACTTTCACATTGGCGGCGATCGCCAACCTGTCCGATGGATCAGGTGTCGCCCGGCTCGATTATCAGGTCGCGCTTCTCACGTATCTCCGCTTCAACGCGTTCGTGCAGATGCACGGCGGGGCGCGGGGTGAGTTTCGCTTCGGGTTCGACGCGCGGAACGTGAACCCGCTGGTGCTTGAACGATTGGAGCTTGGCAGCGAAGGTTTTGTGCAGCCGCCGCCCCGTGTCTCGTTGGGCGTCGGGCTCTCCGTCGAAATCTGAGCTTCTCGGCTGCGATCCATCGTGTCCGAAACTGTCGGATCTACGTCCTATGAGACATCGTTTCTGCGGCCTATGATCCGGTGCAGATGCGGCGCATCGGCTTCATTGGTTACGACAACGTCACCGCGCTCGATCTGATCGGGCCGATCGAAGCGTTTACGGCGGTCCCGCTCGACTACCAGATCTGCATCCTCGGGCTGACGAAGAAACCGTTTCGTTCCGAGTCCGGAGTGTCGCTCGCTCCCGACGCGACGCTCGCGCAGGCCCCGAAGCTCGACACCTTGTTCATCCCCGGTGGTTCTGGATTGCGCGAACTAAAGATCAGCCGAGCTGTGACCGCTTGGATCAAGGAACGTGCGCCGGAGATCCGTCGCGTCGCTTCGGTGTGCACGGGCATCTACGGCCTCGCGCCGTCGGGCGTGCTCGACGGCCGGCGCGTGACCACCCACTGGCGCTTCGCAGCCGATGTCGCCGCGCGTTTTCCTGCGCTTAAGGTCGACGCGAACGCGATCTATCTGAAAGACGGATCCTTCTACACCTCGGCCGGGGTCACGGCGGGCATCGATCTGTCGCTCGCGCTGATCGAAGAAGATCACGGCCCGCACATCGCGCTGGAGATCGCACGCGAGCTGGTGGTCTACCTGCGCCGCTCGGGCGGACAAGAACAATATTCGGAGCCGCTGCCGTTTCAGATGGAAGCGAGCGAGACCCTCGCCGAGCTCGCAGCGTGGATGGCGGGACACCTGCATCACGATCTCTCCGTCGAAGCGCTGGCCAAACGCGCCCATATTTCGCCGCGACAATTTTCGCGACGTTTCAAACGAGAGCTGAAGACGACGCCCGCCGTGTTCGTAGAAACGTTGCGTTTGAACGAAGCACGCCGCCGCCTGTCCATGCCGAGCAGCTCGGTGTCCACGGTGGCGACCTCGCTGGGCTTCACCAGCGACGATGCCTTCCGGCGCGCATTTTCTCGGCGTTTCGGGATCGCTCCCTCGACATACCGCGGGCGGTTTTCTGCGCCGGAACAAAGAAAGGGCATGCGATGAGCGTACGGATGACTTTCGCACTTTTTTTGATCGCCATCTTCGGCGAGTGCGCCGCGGTGACCGGGACCAGCGGCGAATGCCCGTGCGCCAACTTCGACTTCAGCTCGGACACACGCTTCGAAGGTTCGAGCCTCGCGCAGTGATCAGCGCTCGTAGGTGGTGAGCAGGGCGCGTTTGCCGATCGCGTAGACATCGCGTTCGGTCGCGATGACCGCGGTGATGTCGTAACTCGAGTCGTAGGTCACCCCGTTCGCGGGTTTCAGAAAGTGTGCTGTATTGTTTCCGACCTCCACCTCGAGGAGGCCGGCACATGGACCTGGCACAAAGTACAGGAAGTGGCGATCGCCTTCTTTGACCACGGAGAAGCTGTCCAGATCGGTGACGAACGGCCGGCCGCAGAATTCAATATCTACGCGCGCACATTCGAGTGAGGCGGGAGGCAAAACGGGAAAGGTGATCTCTTCCCATGCATCGACGCGACGGCGCGAAATTCCTCCGAGGTTGTCGCTGGCCCAAACGACGAGACCGTTGTCGGTGAGCTCGGTTTGGATATCGCTGAGCGTCCCGAAGTCGCGCAGCACGAGATTGATCGCTTGCATGGTGAGGCCGTCGCCCCATTGGATCGAACCGTTGCCCGCGGCGATGACGATCGGATGCACAGGGTCGCCGGAAAGCCGGACACGTTTGAGCTCGATGCCGGTATCCTTGAAGGTGTACGGGCCGAGGACGTCGGTCGCGACGCCGAGCTCTCCGACACCGCGGGCGACGACGTACAGACCGCGGCGCGCGGCGAGAAAGGTGAGATCCGAGCTCTCGAAACGGACGGCGAGCTCGGGTGCGCCGAAACCGCTGGCGCTCACGGGGACGCGCAAGATCATCGATTGATCCTCGGTCAGTGCGTTGTCCGCCACCACGAGGAGCAGCGAGTCGCTCTCGGGATCGCGCGTGCTGCCGGTGATGTACGGCGCGACGAATCCGGCGCGCAACGCGGGGTCGGCGTTCAAGGTCGCCATCAGATCGAACACCGCGAGCGGAGCCTCAGCTGGGCTGCGCTCCAACAAGAAAACAAAACGTCCCGCCACCACCACCGCGTGCTCGCGATCGAGGAGCAACAGGTTGTGAAATCGAAAGAACGACTCTGCGTCGTCCTCGAGGTAGCTGCGCGGCACACCACCGACGACGCTTCCCTCGACGAAGACGTGTGCGTCGCTTCCGCTGAAGGGAGCCATGCGCCGCTCCTCATCGTTCGGATAACCGCTGCTGTTTGCCGGGACGGCGAGCTCCAGCTCCTCGAGCACGTCGCTGTTCACCGGCTGAAAAGATCGATCGGCGCCGAGCTCGAGGCGCGTCGCTGTCGGACCGACCTCGGCGAAAGAGAGCTCGCCGTCGAAGCTCTGTGCGTTGCAGTCTTCGTCGGCGGCGACTCGCAGCCGAGCTTCGGAGAGCCGCGTGAGATCGGCGTACGGCTGTTCCGCTTCGATCGCCTCGCGCGTCCATCCGACGAGCTGGATGCGACTGTTCTCCGGGATCCCGAAACGGAGCGTCGCCTCACCGGAATCGAAGAATGGACCTTCGATCTTCTCCAAACGTCCATCCGCGCCGATCACCACGAAGAACGCGAGATCCATTTGTTCGTCGGGCCATACCGCCGCGACCGTCTCCGTGTTGTCTTGGCACCCGCTGATCATCAGCGCGGCGACGAACAGCGGAAACACAAGGAGCGGACCCGCGCGTCTCATCGTGCGTTCGCCACCACCGACTCGAGCACCTCGAGCGGAAGGCTCCCGTGCAGCAGGACCGCGTCGTGAAAGCTCTTTTGATCGTGCGGCCAGGTCTCTTTCAAAGCGCGGATCTTCGACATGCCCGTGTAATACGCGGTCGCTTGTCCGGGCCACGACGCATAGCGCCCGACCTGTTCGAGCGCTGCGCCTCGCGAAAAGCCGAGGTTCTCCTGCATAAATTCGGTTGCCTGGTCGAAAGACCAGTGCCTGTCATGAAGACCAGTATCGACCACCAGTCGCGCGGCGCGAAACGCCTCCGCTTGTAAGCGGCCGATGTCGCCATGGGGATCCTCTGCGTACCAGCCGAGCTCTTCGGCCAGCTTCTCCGCATAAAGCGCCCAGCCTTCGGTGAAGCCGGTGAAGTTGGCGAGGCGCTGAAACAGCGGCAGCTCGAGATCCTGCGCGAGACCGACCTGCAAGTGATGACCGGGCACCGTCTCGTGATAGGCGAGCGTGCGCATCCCGAAGCGGAGCTCACCGCCGCTGGGGACAAAGGCGAAGAACGCAGCAGGGCGCGTTTTGTCGAGCGAGGCACCCACATAGACCCCGCCGAAAGATCCCCCTTTGACGATCACCTTCGCGGAAGGTTTCCGCGAAAAAACTTCTGCCAGGCGGCGCTCTGCGTCTTCGATGATCGCATCGTATTCGCCGACGACCATCGCTCTCGGGACACTTCCTCCGTCGGCCGCAGCACGCGCGATCCCTTGCGCGATCGTCTCGTTCGCCGGGTACCCGAGCGCGTCGAAACGTTCGCGAAGCTCGCCGTGAATGCGCGACAGCTCCGCGAGGCCGAGCTCATGGAGCGCCGGCGCCGTCGTTTCCGTGGTGATGTGATGGCGAAGCGTCCAAGCGTAGTACTCCGCGCCGCGAGGATGTTGTCCCACGCCGGGCTCCTCGGGTGCACCGAGCAAGAACACGCCGATCGTCTCATCGAGCGCGCGATACGCAGGTTGCAGCGAGTCGGTGATCGCTTCCTCCGCACGATCGAGGACTTCGCGATCGGCGTCGGCCGGAAGACGATCGAACAACGTTTGGTAGTAGCGGGTGCCGCGCGGCGACGCGAGCACCACGTTTTTGACGGAGAAACGCGCCTGCTCGAGCAAGACCCGCGGTGTGTACACGCCGGCCGCCGCCGCCCGTTCCATCGCCTGGCGCGCGGCTTCGATCTTCAACCCGGCATCCGACAGACGTGCCGCATAGTTTTCTGCGTCTTGCGCGTTTTCCAGAGGATGTACGTCGGTGAAGAACAGCTCGGTGCCGAGGTGCACGCTGTTGATCGTCGGGGTGATCCTGTACTCAAGATCAGTGTACGGATGGCCACGAACCCGATCGTCGAAGTACCAGACGTAAACTTCGCGGGTGAGCGCCTGCATGCTGGTGAGCGCACCTTCCTCGAAAGCGCGCGCTCGCTCCAAGATCACCGTCTCGATCGCCTGCGTCTGTTGTTGAAAGTCGAGCGAGACATCATCGACGAAGCTTTGGCCGACGGCGACCTGATCCTCGAGACCGAGATCGATCACCTGTTCGGGGCTGCGCGCGAGGTAGAACAAAAATGAGCGATCGATGAAGTCGTCGAAGGAGAGCGGCGCGAGCTCGGCGCGAATCTCTTCCGCGGAAGGAAGGCGAGGGCGCTCCTCGCGCGGCCGATCCTCGCCGCACGCGACCAGGCAAAAAACAACGAAGAGCCCGCGTTTCACAGTCCGCACAAGATCGGTGCGTTGCTCGTCGCTTCCGGCGAACGCTGCGAAGAGATGTCGATGGAACAGCTTGCCTGCGCGTTGATGCGGATGCGCCCGTACGCGCCGCCGCCACCTCCGCCCGCACCACCATTGTCCGTGCCGGGCGAACCGTTCCTTGCAGCCGTCGCTCCCGCACCGCCTTCTCCGCCGTCTCCGCCGGTGCCGGTCATGCCCGCACCCGCGCGCGCGGGCAGGTTGCTCGTCGTCGAGCCGTAGTTGCCGTCCTCGCCGTTGCCGCCGTCCGTGAAGCGGCCGCCGCCTTCGCCTCCGCTGCCGCCGTTGGCCATGATGTCGGAGCTCGAGGAGAGCGTGACGTCGCGGCCCTCGATCAAGATCGCGCCACCCGATCCGCCACCACCGGCGCCGTCTGCGCGACTTCCGCCGCGCCCGCGTGCACCGACCGCGTAGATATCGCCGAGCATGCTGAAGGCACCGGCCGCGCTGATCTGAATCGCGCCGCCCGCGAATCCGTTCGCCGTCGTGTTGCCGTCACCGCCGAATCCACCGCGACACCCGCCGCGGATAGGCGCCAGCTCCGGCGTTCCGTTTTCGGGGCCGCCGCTACCGCCGGTCGCCGAGCTGAACGCGTTGTTTCCGCCGTCTCCACCCGCGGTTCCGAAGCCGCCTCCGCCTCCGCCCGCGCCGCTTTGATTGGCGGACGGACCATCCATGCCGCGCCCGCATTCGGTGGCCAAGTTGCCACCGGCGCCGTCGCCGAACCCGATGTCCGCGCTGACATTGATCGTCCCATCGACCCGCGCAATGCCGAGCGCGGCGATGATCACCGGATGTTCAGAGCGGATGCGTAAGGTCGCGCCTTGGCTGAGCTCGAAGTCGTCGACCAAGATCAAGGACGCTGAGACGTTCGAATTGAGCTGGGTGATCGTGCTTCGCGTAATGTTCACGATGTTGCCGCAGGTGAGCGCGGTGTACGTGCCGGCGATCAGATCGAGCGTACAGGCGTCGTTGATGCCGATATCCCAGTCGAGGTTCGTGGTGCCGATCGCCAGCGGATCGAAGTTGCTCGGCACATAAGGGAACGGGGAGCCCGTGTCCGGCGCACCCGCATCGACGCCGGCGTCGATCCCTGCGTCCACCCCGGCATCGATCCCGGCATCTACGCCTGCGTCCACCCCGGCATCGACGGCGGCATCTTCGTTCGCGTCCGGCTGATCAGGAGTACCACTGTCCGAATTACCAGTGTCCGAAGGTCCAGTGTCCAAAGGATCAGCATCCGCTTGGCCGGTGTCGTTCGGACCCGCGTCGTCAGCAGCGGCACCGGTGTCATCGATCTGCGCATCGGAAATGTCGGCGTCGCTCTGGTCGATCCTGACATCCGCGATCTCGCCGTCGGCGATCGTTTCAACGCCGCCATCGAAGCCGGATTGCACCGCGGCGCCGATCGGGCGGAAGTTGCACGCCGAAAGCGCGAGCAAAAGCGCGACGATCCCCATGTCGATGCGCGACCGCACTACACCTCAAATCGCCACGAAGCGGGTGTTTGGGTCAACGGTCAGGTGAGCGCGATACGCACAAGAGATGCTAACTGCTCCTTCGGAGGCTCGCGCACGCCGGTGAGCGCGGTCCCCAGCTCGGCCCGCAGATCGCGCGCACCTTTGGGCCGAAACGCCGGGTTGCGCTCGAGACAGGCCATGGCCACGTCGACGATCGCGTCGGGCGCACCTGCGTTCGGACGAGGAACCGCCCCGTTGGCGATCGCATTGCGCGTCTCCGAGGCGTTCGGTCGTAAAAACAGCGGATGGCGCGCGAGCAGCTCGTGGAGCACCACGCCGACGAGGAACACGTCGGTGCGCACGTCGACGCCGGTTTGTTTCACTTGTTCGGGCGCAAGATACGCGGCGGGTGTCGACATGCCGAGCGAGGCGCCCATCGATCGTTCGAGCACGCCTAAAAATCCGGCGATGCCCAAGTGGAGAAGCTGGACGCGTCCGCTGGTCGTCAGCCAGATCGTATCCGGTGAGATCGCGCCGTGCACCAAACCGTGCGCGTGTGCTTGTTCGAGCGCGGCCGCCAGCTCGAACGCCACCCACGCGGCGAGATTCGCGGTGAGCCACGGTCCACCTTTGATGAAACGCCGCGAGAGCTCGCCGTAGGAGATGCCGGTCGAGAGCTCGCTCGCCACATACGGAATGTCCGAAAGGCCACCGACCTCGCGCACGCGCGGAAAACCGTCGTGCATCACTTCTTTGGCGTGCGTCGCGCCGCCGACGAACTCTTCGCGCAGCTCTTCGTCTTTCGCGAAACCTTCGGTGAGCTGCGAGAGGATCACTTCCAAGCTCGTCTTCGGAGCACGCGCGACGTGTGCTTCCCACAGCCGCGATTTTTGAATCACGCGCGTCTTCGCGTAGCGCCACACGTCGGGAGAGTGCGTGCCGAATTTTCCGATCACCCGCGCGGCGATCTCTTCGAGCGAAGTCGCTTGCGGGATGATCGTCGCGCCGTCGCCGGCGGCCCCAACGACGCGATGGCGATCCGATCCTTCTTTGAGCAGCACGAAGACGTGTGCGTCGCGATGATCTTTTTTCGCGAGCGTGCACAAACCTTTGAGCGCGAGCTGTCTTTGATCGTCGGCGACGATGAGGCCGGAGAACGCGGCGCTCTTCATGCGACCGATCGCTTCCGTCGTGCTCGACGATTCGACGATCTCCAAACCGCACGCCGTCAGCGCATCGCGAAGCGCCACGCGGCGCCTCGAGTCCTGTTCCACCACCAAAACTCGTCTGCGCATGGGTGTCCTCAGGAGGACGGGCACATTCTCAGGAGATTGGGGGATGGACGCAACGATCACACTCCGGCACTGTGTCGGCCCTTCATGGACACGAAGAAGACTTTTGCATTCGTAGATCGCGCTTGGAACGAAACTGTTGTACCGACGATCTCCGAGTACATCACCATCCCCAATCTTTCGCCGATGTTCGATCCTGCGTGGCGCGAGAACGGCCACATGGATCGCGCCGTCGAGCTCGCGAGAGCGTGGGTCGAAAAACAAGCGGTCCGCGGGCTGAAGCTCGACGTGATCCGCCTGCCGGATCGCACGCCGCTGATGTTCATCGAGGTTCCCGCAAATCGGGGCGCCGATGTGAACATGGCCGGCCGCTCCGACGAGACCGTGCTCTTCTACGGGCATCTCGACAAACAACCGCCGATGTTGCCCTGGGGAGAAGGCCTCGGTCCGTTCACGCCCGTCATCCGAAACGATCGCCTTTACGGCCGCGGCGGCGCGGATGACGGTTATGCGGTCTACGCCTCCGTGCTCGCGGTGAAAGCGCTGCAAGAGCAGAACATTCCCCATGCGCGCGCGGTGATGGTCATCGAGTGTTGCGAAGAGAGCGGCAGCTACGATCTGCCCGCCTATATCGATGCGCTCAAAGATCGCATCGGCAGCCCGAGCTTCGTGGTGTGCCTCGACTCCGGCTGCGGCACCTACGACGCCATGTGGAGCACGACCTCGCTCCGCGGTTTGGTCTCGGGAAACCTGACCGTCGAGCTGATCAAAGAAGGCGTGCACTCCGGCGACGGCAGCGGCGTGGTCGCGTCCAGCTTCCGTGTGTTGCGGACCTTGCTCTCTCGCATCGAAGATCAAGAGACCGGCGTTTTGGCGCCGAAATCGCTCTATACGGAGATCCCGGCGCAGCGCATCGAACAAGCAAAACGGACGGCGGAGGTGATCGGCGACGAGGTGTTGCACGGTTATCCGCTCCATCCGGGCGTGCGCACGGTGTCGAACGATCCCGTCGAGCTTCTATTGAATAGAACGTGGCGCCCGCAGCTTTCGATCACCGGCGTCGCGGGCATGCCGCCGCTCGAACAAGCGGGCAACGTGCTCCGGCCGATGACCGCGGTGAAGATCTCGCTGCGCGTCCCGCCCGGCGTCGATGCGGAGAAGGCGACCTCGGAGCTGAAGCGGATCTTCGAGACTGATCCTCCGTACGGGGCGAAAGTTTCTTTCAACGGCGAAAAATCGGCCGCCGGTTGGGCTGCGCCTCCGCTCGCGCCGTGGTTGGAGAAGGCGTCGGATGAAGCGTCCGAGGCGTATTTCGGGAAACGCGCGCACTACATGGGCGAGGGCGGAACGATTCCGTTCATGGACATGCTGGGTAAACGTTTCCCCGAAGCGCAGTTCTTGATCACCGGCGTGCTCGGACCAGGATCGAACGCGCACGGACCGAACGAGTTCCTCGACATCCCCACGGGAAAGAAGCTCACCGCGTGCGTGGCTCAGGTGTTCGCCGCGCACTACACGCGCGCAACCTAGACCTGTAAGCGCCGTGTAAGCGCCAGCGCGGCGAGCTCCGCCGAAAAAATCGGCAGAGATGCTGAAGCTGGGACTCTCAGAAAACGCCCGCACGCGGATCGCCAAGGTCGCCGTCGGTACCGCGGTGTTGCTCCCGGGACCGCTGATCGCCGCCGGCACCGATATCCCTCCGCCGCAACCTTCGGGCGGGCCTTCCGGAGTCACGCAGACCGTCGATACACGCGCGTCTTCGCCGGAGCTGACGCTGCGTTTGTTCGGCGGACCGGAGATCTTCAACCTGTCCGGAGGGACAGCGACCTTCAAGGTGACCGCCTTTCAGGTGACTGCGCTTCAAGGCGAAGAACGTGCGGCTTACGACATGTTGCACGGTCTCGCGGCGAGCGGAGAGAGCGCGGATTGGGTGGCGCTGAAACAGATCCTCGTCGCCTCCGGTGCGGATCGCGCGCTGCTCACCAAGACGGCGAAGATCGACCTGGCGACCATTCGCAAAGTGGCCACCCATCTCGAAAAAGTCGGGCTGGAGCCGGGCGAAGACGGACGTCGCGTGGCGGCGGATCTGCAGCCGGGCCGCACGGTGATCTCGCTCGGTGCAGACGCGACGGACGCACAACAACAAGTGGCGAATCTGCTCGCGGAACGTTCGCGCGCGGATCTGTTGAAGCTGCGCGGGGAAGTGAACGCGCCGGCGATCAAAGATCCGAGCCTCCAAAAACGCGCCCAGCACCTCGACGCGAAGATCGTCGATGCGCCGTTCGTGCGTGCGGTGATCGCGCAGGCACACGAACGCGGCTTCCAAGTCGACACGCCGAATTTGATCGAACGTTTGCGGACGATCGGCCCGCGCCCCGAAGGCAAAACCGCGCGCATCGATTGGTACAAACGGATCCTCGAGAGCCAAGGATTCAAGTGGCGCGACGGCGAGAATCAAGTGAACGCGATCGGCTTACGCGCATACGATTCTGAAAGCGGGCTCAACAGCAACGCGTTTGGAAAGTGGAACGACACTTTGGCGTTCGCCTGGAGAGGCTCCGACGGGAAGTGGAATTTGCGCGAATTTGCGGGCACCACCGAGCCCGGTTATCGCTCGCACTACGATACGCCCGATGCGAACGGCGACGGCGCCGGCGATGTCGCGCACGCCTTGCCCGGACAATATCCGTACATGCTCGGCACGCACCGCGGTGTCCCCGGTGCAGGTGTCCCGGAGATCAACGTGCCGGTCGCACGCGATACGAACCACGACGGCGTGATCCAAAACCGCGAGGAGAAGGCCTCGATCGATCGCGGCGACGTCGGTTACGGGATCAATCTTCACTGGGGCCCGGGCACCGAAGGGGTCGACGTCGGCCCGTATTCGCTCGGCTGCCAGGTGACGGTGTTGTCGGACGGACAATTCCACAACGAGGTCACCCCGATCTTGGCGCAAAACCAAGGTCAAATGCTCTACTCACTCGTGGACATGCGCGAGCTCGCTTAACATCCTTCTGCGCGCTTCGCTTGCTTGCCTTCGCGCGCCTCAGCCTCGGACCTGACCTGTACCGACGACCACCAGCTTTTCGGCGGTGAGCTCGACGACTCCCATCGGGCCGTAGGCGTGCATCTTCGACGTGGAGACACCCATCTCCGCGCCGAGGCCCAATTCGCCGCCGTCGTTCATCCGCGTGGACGCATTCCACAACACACACGACGCATCGACCTCGTTCAAGAAACGTTGGGCGCGCGTTTCGTCGCGCGTGACGATCGAAGCGGTGTGGTTCGATCCGTGTTGCGCGATGTGTTCCAGCGCTTCGTCGAGTGAGTCGACTGTCCGAACGGCCAGGATCAAAGAAAGGAACTCGGTGTCCCAATCTTCCTCCGTCGCGCGCTTCGTTTCGAGCTGTGCGCGCGCGAAAATCGGGGCGGAATCCGCGTCCGCGCGCAACTCCACGCCTGCTTCGCGCAAACGGGGCCCGAGCTTTTCGAGCACGCCGAGCTGCGAGCGGTGCACCAGCAAAGTCTCCATGGCGTTACACACGCCGGGTCGCTGCACTTTGGCGTTGAAGGCGATCTGTTCCGCCATGGCCGCGTCCGCATGTTCATCGACGTAGACGTGGCAGATGCCTTGTCCGTGGCGGATCACCGGCACGCGCGCATTTTCGTCGACCATGGCCATCAGGCCGGCACCGCCGCGCGGGATCACCAAGTCGACGAAGCCGACCGCGCCGAGCAGCTCTTTCACCGCTTCGCGACCTGTATCTTCGATCAGGATGGCCGCATCCGGCGGAAGGCCCGCGCGCTCCAAACCGGCGGCGACCGCACGCGCGATCGCTTTGTTCGATTCGAGCGCTTCTTTGCCGCCCCGGAGGATGACCACGTTGCCGGATTTGATGGTCAACGCGGCGCACTCCGCGGTGACGTTCGGCCGCGCTTCATAAACGATGGCCACCACGCCGAGCGGGACCCGTTGCCGGCTGACCTCGATGCCGCTTGGTCCTCGGCCGATCGAACGCCGACTGCCCAAAGGATCAGGTTGCTTCTTCACCTCGAGCACCGACTTCGCCAGCGCGCGCACCCGTTTTTCGTCGAGCGCCAGGCGATCGCGCATCGCCGGTGCGAGCGCGGTGGCGTTCGCCATGTCGCGTTGATTCGCTTCCAAGATCGCCGGTGCCGCATCGTCGAGCGCGCCCGCGATCGCTTCGAGCGCAGCGTCGCGTTGTTCGGTCGGGGCGACACGCATCGAGCGCGAAGCCGCGCGGGCACGTTTCAAGAGAGGAAGGATCGACTGTCCCGAGGCGGAGCTCACGGACAAAGCGTACTACTTCATATCGCTGAGCAGAACCATGTCGTCGCGGTGCACCACCGCATCACCCATGCTGAAACCGAGGACCTCGGAGATCGCGCTCGAGGGACGTCCCACGATCATCCGCATCTGCTCCGCGGAATAACGGGTGAGCCCGCGCGCAAACTTCGTGTCCGCGCCGTCTTTTCGCTCGGCGATCTCGACGGAGTCACCTTCCGAGAAGGTGCCCTGCACGTCGAGCACACCGGTGGGCAGCAAACTTCGGCCGTTGGTGGTCAGCGCGCGTTTCGCACCGGCGTCGACGATGATGGTCCCGTTCGGACGCAACGTGTGCGCGATCCAATGTGCGCGCGAAGAGAGCTTCTCGGCGACGGTATCCGGCGCGAGCAAGGTTCCCACGTCTTCACCGCGCATCAATCGTTCGATCCCGCCCGGCTCTTTGCCGCTGATGATCGCCACGAAGGCGCCGCGTGCACAGGCTGCGCGGGCTGCGCGGATCTTGGAGACCATGCCGCCGGTGCCGAAACGCGACCGCGACGGTTGGATCAACGCGTCGAGCATCGGATCCGTGGCCAAAGCTTCGGGGATCCGGATGCCGCTCCCATTCACGATGCCCGGCGCGACCGAACACATGATCAAGAGCTCCGCGTCGACCAAGTTCGACACTTGTGCGGCGAGCTGATCGTTGTCGCCGAACGCGATCTCTTCAAAAGACACGGTGTCGTTCTCGTTGATCACCGCGATCGCGTGGCGTCTCTCGAGCTCACCGAGCGCACGCCGTGCGTTCAAAAAACGTTTCCTGTTCGCGAGGTCAGCGTGCGTGAGGAGCACCTGCGCGACCGGGACGTCGTACTTTCGAAACGCCTGCGACCACGCTTCGATCAACTTGCTCTGTCCGACGGCGGCGGCGGCCTGTAAGCCGGCCATGGTCCGCGGGCGAGTTTTCAGATCGAGGATGCTCATGCCGACCGCGATCGCGCCCGACGACACGACGAACGGCCAACGCCGTAGGCCCATCAAGGGAGCGATCTCGTTCGCCAGACGGCGCAAGACCTTGGGATCGAGGCGTCCTTGCTCATCGGCGAGGACGCCGGAGCCGATCTTCACGACAATGCGACACGAGCGCGTGAGGTTCTTGAGAAGGTCACGCGCAGACACTTTGTTGGTGTTCACGGGTTTGGTTTGGTCTCTTCGGTGATCGTCGATGTCGTCAGCTTCGTGGGCCCTTCGGGGACCACCGGCGGCTTCAACATCTTTGGTTTTTTTCCGCCGATGGTGGTGCTCGTCCGCGTGCCGCCGTCGAGGAAGGCGAGGGGATCGAGATCGACCGGATGCCGGCGGATCGTGGGAACAAACGACTTTGGTTTGAGCTCCACACCTTCGACGGTTCGGATGGAAAAATCGAGGGAGATCTCCAGACGCCCGGCGCGATCACCTTTGCTGGACGGGACTTCGAGCACACCTTTGAGCGAACCTTTGATCGGCACGCCCGTCTTTTCGTCGACGAAAATTTCGCCGGAGAGCTCCTTGGGGCGTTTCGAGCCTTGACCTGGCACTTCGACCAGGTCGCCGCTCGGCGAGAGCACGAAGTTGTAGCGCGCGGTGGAGCGGCCTGCTGCGGTCGCGGCGCCGACTTTGCGCAACATCAAGCGGTCGCCGAAGTAGTTGGTGTACACGCGGAGCGGTTGCCACGCTTCATCGCGCACGATGAGGTGTTGATCGCGGATGATGCCTTGGACGCGCATCTCGCCGCCGCCGTTTCTCACGAAGAATATGCCGTTCGTATAGAACGTTTCGCGGGTGATGCCGCCGTCGCCGTCGAGCTGCAGGACGCGGAAGCTGCCGCCGAGGCCGTGCTCGATCGTCGTGTCTTCGACGATCTTCATCGTGTTGCCGGCGTTCGACAGCTCGAAACGCGCGACGCCTTTGTATTCGACGAAACCCATGCGCGCGACGACCTCTTCGAAGCTCATCGTCAAAACGCGCTTTCGGACTTCTTCCTTTTCTTCGAGGACGTAGGGATCGAGCGTTTCTTTCGCTTTTTTCTCCGCCTCTTCGGTGAGGCGGTCGCGACCCCACAGGCGCCTGGATTCTTTGTCCATGCCGGCGCTGTTGTCCGAACACGCCAAGGTGGCGGCGAAAACCAGCGAGAGCACGGCGAAAACGCGCTGCACGCGCGCCTCATAACACGCGGCGGGCGAGCGCGTCAGTACCCGAGGGCGCGTCCGTGCTCGCGGCCGGCTTGCCTTCGGGCGGGTGCACCGATCAATCTGGAGGTGGTGCTCGCGGTTCTTTCGTTGTCTTTGGTGCTCGTCTCGATGCCGCCGCCGTTGTGCCGCGGAAAACAGTTCGCCGCTTACGACCCGCGGATGGATCAACATCCGACCGCGCGCGCGCTCGGCGAGGTGCAAGCGGTCTACGAGGCTTTGTGCCCAAAGCGCAATTGCGGCACGGGCTTGCTCTACCAAAACCCCTCCGTTGGAAACAACGCGCTCACGTGGGTGTCGGGCCTCCGCGACGGGGAGAACACGCGCGCAAAGATCGTTTATTCGTCTCAGTTCCTCGACATGTTGGCCGCGAATTTCGGGCCCGGTGCCTCGTTTGGCGTGCTCGCCCACGAGGTCGGCCACCACCTGACCGCGGCTTTGTCGCTGCGAAACCACATGGAATCATCTTGGGACGAAGAGCTGCGCGCGGACTATCTCGCGGGTTGTGCGCTCGGCCGGGCGGGGCGGCCGTCGGTGGAGCTGGAACATGCGCTGCGTGCCTTGGCCGCGGTCGCGTCGAAGACCCACCCGGCGTTCAACCTGAGGAACAGCGTGGTGCGCAAAGGTTACGACACCTGCCGCGCGGAGATGGACGCGCTGAAAGACCCCGGCTTCGGGATCGGAGCGGAGCTGAAGGTCCGTTTGAACGAGGAAGGGTGTTGGTCGTACTTGTACCGGCCAAAAGATCAGATCGCCAAGCTCGGGCCGATCGCGGCCAAGCGGAAGCACTCGCGGAAGTTCACCGATCGTGCGCGGTGTGAAGCACAACGGGCTACGCTCGGGGAGATCGAGCAGCGGACCTCTGAGCCTTGTGCTTGTGAGTGAGATCTTTTTTCGAGAGAGTAGAGCGTGCGCTTTCGGTGGGGAGGAGCGGTGCTCGCGTTGGGGTGCGCCGCCTGTGTCGAACAGCAACCTGATCTAATGACCAGTCGAGCTCCCGAGCCGATCGTTCATGAAGACTACGAGCAGGCGATAGGTCCGATGCCGGAGCCGGTGGCCGAGTATCACGTCGGCGAGATCAAGCGGAACGACTCCTTGTCCACCGCGCTGTCGCGTTTCGCGGTGCCGCAGCTCGAAGTCGAAGAGATCGTCGCCTCGCTCAAAGGGGTCTTCGACTTCAGAAAAGCGCGCAAAGGAAACGTCTTCGAGCTGAAAAAAAACGCAGCCGGGAAGCTGACCTGGTTTCGGTTCGCGTCGTCCCCGACGACGATCGCCATCGCTTACCGCGGCACCGACGGCGGCATGCGCGGTTTGGCGGAGCCTGTCCATGTGGTCACCGAATCGGTCCTGGTCGAAGGTACAGTGACTTATTCGCTGTACGACGCGATGTCCGCGGCCGGCGAAGAGGCGCAGCTGACGCTGGCGTTCGTCGATCTCTTCGCTTGGGACGTCGACTTTTTCACCGAGACCCAAGCCGGCGACCACTTCCGCATCTGGGTGGAAAAACGTTGGGTCGACGGCAAGCTGATCGGTTACGGACGTCTGCTCGGCGCGGAGTACCAGATGACCGCCGGCAAGACGCACCGTGCCTTCCTGTACCAAAGGACAGATGGCACGTCCGACTATTACACGGAGACCGGAGCGTCCGTGCGGAAGTCGTTCTTGAAGTCGCCGATTCAGTTCGCGTCGATCACCTCGCGATACGGCATGCGGCGGCATCCAGTGCTGGCGTACGTCCGCGCGCACCGCGGCGTGGATTATGGTGCGCCGATGGGAACCTCGATCTGGGCGGTCGGCGACGGCGTGGTGCGGAGCGCGGGTTGGTCGGGCGGGTACGGCAACATGGTGTCGGTCGCACATTCCAACGGGCTCGAAACGCGTTATGCGCACCTGCGTGCGTTCGGTGAAGGGATTCGTGCGGGGCGGCGCGTGTCGCAAAAACAGGTGCTCGGTTACGTCGGACGCACGGGCCTCGCGACCGGGCCGCATCTGCACTTCGAAGTGCTCCGGAACGGGCGCCATATGAATCCGCTCTCGGTGCAGGTGCCGCCGGCGCCGCCGATTCCGGAGGCGGAAAAAGCCGTGTTCTTGGAGCAGATTCGGCCGATCGTCGAGAAGCTGGTCGCTCAGAAATGAGCTCGGAGTTCGAACATGCTTCAGGTATTGCGCGCGCGCGCGCCGAGATCGTTCTCGTCTGCAAGATGATGCATCAGCGCGGATACATCGCTGCGCGGGACGGCAACGTCTCCGTGCGCATCGGCGATCGCCGTTTGTTGGTGACGCCGTCCGGTGCGCGCAAAGGTTTTCTGGAGCCGAGTGACCTGGTGTTGTGCGACCTGTCCGGCCGGCCACTGGCGGGCGAACGCGGGAAACCTTCGTCCGAGCTGTTGATGCACGTGGCGATCTACGAGGAGCGGCCCGACGTCACCGCGGTGGTGCATGCGCATCCGCCTGCGGCGATCGCCCATACGGTGGCGGGCGTGTCTTTGGCGGCTCCGCTGATGCCCGAAGTTTTTTGTGAGCTCGGCGAGATCTTGACCTTGCCTTACACCACGCCCACCACCGCTGAAGTCCCGGACGCGCTTCGGGGGCCGATCAAAACTCACGCGGCCTTGATCATGGAGCGGCACGGCTCGATCACCGTGGGGAGCACGCTCGGCCAAGCCTACGATCGACTCGAAGTTTTGGAGCACACGGCGCGCATCTCGCTGATGGCCCACGCGCTCGCTCCGGGTCGCGTCCGCGGCCTCGACGACGCACAGCTCCACAAACTGCGCACCTTCTTAGGTTGCGGCCTCGGCTGCTGATCCTGTCCTAAAGGCCAGCTCCCGCTAACGCCCCTCAGGCAAGCGAAGCGCGCAGTGAGCGCAGCGAACGAAGGGGCGCAGGCGGACTTGTTCCGCCTTAAGGAGTCAGGTCGAAATAATCTGACCATCTGGGCCGCCGATGCATCTCCGCTGGCTGCGTTACTCTTCCTCACCAGGCGCGCAAGCATGGCTTCGTCAGAAAGCCTTGCCAGCGGAGCGCCTCGACGACCGAGATGGGCAGCCTATTTCGACCGGACTCCTAACGCCCCTCGGGATGAACGTTTTGTTGTTTCATCATGCGCTGGATGCGTTCGAGCTGGGCGGGCACCTGCATCTGTGCGGCGTAGTCAGGCTCATCTTTGACGAGCTCTTCCCACAAGGTGATGCCGCGTTTGACGTCTTCGGCGGAGCGACCGACGCGAAGGAGCGCCATGCCCAAGGTGTAACGGGACTGGGGATCTTTCGGATCCGCTTTCAACGACTGCTCCGCCGCGGCCAGGCCTTCGACCATCTTGTTCTGCGCGAGCAGCGCCTGCGCGAGGCCCGAGAGCGCGGTGGCGTCATCTGTCTGAATGGCCAGGGCTTCGCGGAACGCTTTTTCCGCACCGGGCGCGTCGTTTTGTTGAACCGCGGCGAACGCGCGTTGGAGCGCGGCGCCGAAAGGATTGAGCTCGCCGACGCCGTCCGTGTCTTCCTTCGCGCCGTTCGGGAGCCCGGCGTGGGGATCGCTCGGTCCTTGCGCTTGCACGGGAGTTTGCGTGCCCATCTGCGCGTGGGGATCGGCGGTGCCCTGCCCGGGTTGTGGTTGTTGCGGAACGTCGGGCCCGAGCCGCGCGTTCAGCTGATCGATCTTGCTGCGCACCAGCGCCATCTTCGGGTGATTCGGCGGCGCGGTCTCGGTGAAGGTGACGAACGCCCGCCGCGCCTGCGCCTGCATTTGGCGATTCGGATCGAGCTCGAACAAGGACCCGAGCGCGAAGAAACACTCGGGGTGCTCGCGGTTCGACTCCATACAGTTGCGGATCTGATCGACGCTCGACTGCAGATATCCGAACTTCACGTACAACGAACCGAGCGTGCCGAGCACACGCGGATCCTTCGAACCGAGCGCGACCGCTTTTTGGTAACCGTCGACCGCGTCGATCATCCGGCCGCCTTCGTAGTACGCGTCGGCGAGCGCGATCACCCGGGCGAGCTCGTTCGGCGACGTCTCATACGCGAGCCGCGCATCGGCGATCTTCTTCGCGGCCGCCGGATTCGGCTCGGTGCGCGCGAGATCTCCGCACGCGACCAGGGTCAAAAATACGAGAGCCACATGCCGCACGGGCCCATGCTGTTTCCCGCACCGAAGCAGTGTCAAGCGTCGAGATGGACGCCGCCCGGATCATCGTCGAGCGCATCATGGAGCGCGCGGATCGAATGACCGGTGTCGGGAACGAGCACCTCCGCGGCGATCTCCAGCATCGGCGCGAGCACGAACCTGCGTTTGGAGAGCTCGCGATGCGGGATCGACAACGACGGATGCGAGAAGGTGCGATCCCCGTACAACAAGAGATCGAGGTCGATCATGCGCGGTCCCCAACGTTCGGAGGGCACACGTCCGAGCTGGACTTCGATCCGTTTGACGAAGGCCAGCAGCTCGAGCTCGCCGAGCGACGTTTCGATCTTCACCGCGGTGTTGAAGTAGTCCGGCTGTCCCGCGGGTCCGAGCGGTTTGGTGCGGTAGATCCGCGCACGCGTGAGGACGCGGGTGTGTTGTTCCGCGTCGAGCGCTTCGATTGCACGCGCGAGATTCGAGCGCGGATCGCCGAGGTTCGCGCCGAGCCCGAGGTACGCGACGATCATCGTTGCAAGAGAGCGTAACATTGACCGAAAGTCGCTGCATGAAAGAGCCCTGCGATGTCGTCGCGCTCGCCCGCGAGCTGGTCGCTGTCCCCTCGGTCACCGGCGATGAAGGTGGTGTTGCGCAGCTGGTCGCCGAACGTTTGGAGAAAAATCTCTGGCACGTGACGCGGCAAGAGGTTCCTCCCGAAGTGCCCGGCGGGCCCGCGCGCTACAATATCTTGGCGGTCGACGATCCGGCGCTCGAGCCCCAACTGGTGTTGACCACACATCTCGACACCGTGCCGCCGTTCATCGCGCCGACCGAGGACGACGAACATCTCTACGGGCGCGGTACCTGCGATGCCAAAGGAATCTTTGCAGCGCAGTGGATGGCGGTGGAGCGACTGCGCGCTGCGGGAAAAAAAGGGATCGCGCTGCTCGGCGTCGCCGGGGAAGAGACCGATTCGGTCGGCGCGAAGATCGCGCACGTGATGTTGCCGCGCGCACGTTTCGTCGTCGACGGCGAACCGACGGATCTGATGATGACCTCCGGCGCAAAAGGGATCCTCGCGCTGCGCGTAACAGCGAAAGGGATCGCCGGCCACTCTGCCTATCCCGAACAAGGTATTTCGGCGGCGCACGCGATGATTCGCGGGCTCGCACGATTGGTCGACGCGAAGCTTCCCGGCAGCGAAAAATTCGGCGACTCGACGGTCAACGTCGGCGTCTTGAATTCGGGGCTCGCGCCGAACGTGATCGCGCCTGCGGCCAGCGCGTCGGTGCTGATTCGTCTGGCTGCGCCGATCGAAGCGGTGCTCGCGGAAGTGAGACGTGCGCTCGGCCCGGACCTCGAGGTGGAGATCACTTCGGCGAGCGATCCGCTCGACATGCACGTGCCCGAGGGTCACGCCTCGCGCGTGGTGCGCTTCGGCTCGGACGTGCCGTATCTCGCGAAGATCGGGACCTGCCTGCTCGTTGGACCCGGATCGATCCTCGACGCGCACACCAAAGGCGAATTCGTGAAGAAGAAAGACCTCGAGACGTCGGTCGAGCTCTATTGTTCGATCGCGGAAGGACTGTTCGCGTGAGCATCTACATCAATCGCGTCTACACGAAGAGCGGCGATCGCGGCACCACGCGTCTCGCCGGCGGACAAGAACGAAAAAAAGACGATCCGCGGCTCGAGGCCTACGGTACCACCGACGAGCTGAACGCCGTGCTCGGCGTGTTGCTGGAGACGATGCGCGCCTCGGATCGTTTGGGTTACGCGAAGACCGGCCACGTGCGGCGCATTCAGAATGAGCTGTTCGATCTCGGCGGAGAGCTGGCGACGCTCGCGGAGGATCGCCATCCCAAACAGGCGTTGGTGACTGCGGACGACGTCGCGCGTTTGGAAAAAGAGATGGACGAGGCGAACGAAACCTTGGAGCCGCTGCGGTCCTTCATTTTGCCGGGTGGCGGCATGGTTTCGGCGATGTTTCATCAAGCGCGGACCGTGTGCCGGCGCGCGGAGCGTTGTTTGATCTCGCTCCATTCTGCCGAAGCGCAGCGGGAGGAGACGATCATCTATTTGAACCGCCTCTCCGACTGGTTCTTCGTCATGGGCCGTTCGGCCGCGGTGGCGAGCGGCGAGGGCGAAGTGTTGTGGGCCCCGGGCGACCGCCGCATGGAATGATCTTTCGGTCAGCTGTCCTTTCGGTCACTGTCCGGTGGATCATCGAGTTTCTTGTCCGTGAGGCTGAGCTCACCTTCGCCGAGCGGCCGGCTCAGCTCTCCGCCCTCCGCGCTGCTCAATGACAGGTTGCCCCCTGATCCGAGGACCAGGTCGACGGCGCGGGCCGCAAAACGTCGAACCCCTGGGCTTCCTTCGTTGCGGAGATCCTTCAATCGCTCGTTCCGCAGCGAGGGTTGGAGATTGACCAGCTGGCGGATGTGTTCGTCCGGCCAGGAGGGATCGCGAGACATCTGCTCCAGCGCCTTTTCCGTCTCGGTCGCATCCGGGTGGATCACCGCCAGCTCGATGGCCGCGTAGGCGCGGATCGACTCGATCGGATCCTCTTCGACCAGCTTTCCGAGCCGTGCCGGCACCTGATCGGAAGGACAGTGAAGCTTTCGTGCGAGCTGCACCATCATCAGCAGCCTGCTCTCGATCGTTCCACCCGGCTCAGCATCGAGCGGCAGATCGTGGATCAACACGTTTCCCATCTCGATACGCGCACCTTCGTTCGCCAAACGCCGCAGCGCTTCGCGGGTCCAAGTATCGAGGACCGGGAGCAGAGCACGCGGCGCGCCGCGCACGATCGTCGTTTTATCGAGCAGCTCGTCACCCGTCTGCCAATGAACGACGCGCAAGGTCTCGAGGAGGGTCCGCTTCCGCATCTCTAAGATTGGATTGTCGCTGAGCCGGACGCGGATGCGGCATGCGCGTCGATCGAACCAAGGATGGATCTTCACCGCGAAACCGTCGAGCTCACCTTTGACGTGGTCTTCGGTCGGATGAAGCCCGTGGCGTTCGAGCAAGCTGTGCCACGCCGGCGGGATCCGTCCTCGCCGAACGGTACGGTAGATCATCATCGTCGTGGCGACCGCAAAGACCGCCCAAAAAAGAGCGATGATCAGCGACTCCACCATCTCCTCACTTCGCGGGGCGGAGGCCCTGTGCGGGATCGATAGAGAGCAGCAGGCCCGAGTCCAGCTCCGCGTAGATCTTCGTTGTCCCCGCGGACAGTGACTTCAATTTACCGGCGTTGATTTTTCCTTGGAGCACGCCGCGCGCGAGGTCGACCGCCACCAATACCCCATCGGCGAGCGCGACGATCGCGGTCTGTTCGATCACCGCGAGACCGACGCGGTCCGAGGTGAAGGTGAGCGCCGGAAGGATCTTTCCTTTGTTGCGCTCGACGATGCGCAGCTTTTTCGCCGTGGTGACGATCCATCCGCCCGCGGTGGCATTGCCGAAGGGAATCACGTCTTGGAGCTCGGCCGCAGGCACCGCGACGGCGTACTTCTCTTTGCCGCTCTCCGCGTCGACGCCGAAGACGCGTTTTTCGGTGGCGAACAACACACGATCGCCGGACACCGAAGCGCGCGTGATCCTTTCTCCGAACGGCAACATCCACACGCGTTCTCCGCTCGCTGCGCGGATCACGTGGACGTTGGTGCGTTCCACGGAATCGATGATCACCACGTAGTCCGCCGACGAAGCGAGCACATCGATCTCCGTCTGACCGAAGGTCTGGACCCAAGCGTCTTTTTTGTCGGCGCCTTCGCGGGAGACCGCGGTGGTCTCGCCTTTTTTGATCTTGAAGACAGGGGCCGGCGGTGTGGCTTCGCGTGTCGCGGCGAGGAACGGTCCGTCGATTCCGGCGAGCGCATGGAGCGCACGTTCGGCGTCGCTTTGCAGCGCATCGTTTTTCGGCGCGAGCTCGGCGACCGCGAGCCAACGTTCGGCCGCCTCGCGCGGTTTCGTCTTCTCTTCAGCGGCCGCGTAGAGCGCGCGTGCATCGAGATCATCGGGATCGCGTTCGAGCAACTGTTTGGCCGTCGCCGCTGCGGGGGCACCTTGGCCGAGCACCAAAAAACAATCGCCGAGCTCGAGGCGGGCTTCGCGCAGCCAAACTTTCGGCCGCAGATCCGAGAGCGACGGAAAGCCGTAGATCGCGCCGCTCTCGACGATCACCGCGCCGCCCGCTTTGCCGAGCACCATCTGTTTGACCGGCTCGCCGAAGTCGACCTCGGCGACGGCCGCACCTTTCTTCGGTTCGAGCACACGGACGCGTGAGCCGATCGCTGCGACGATATATTCGTCTTCGCGCGAGAGCTGAGTGATCTTTTGGCGTTCGGCGGCGCGCCACAACACGGCGCCGTCGAGATCGCGCGCGACGATCGCCGGAGGCCGCTCTTCCACCGACGCGACACCTGCAAAGCTCGGCAATTCCAGCAGCGGCGGGGCACCGGCGAACGTCTTTTTCACGCCATTTTTCGCGGAGGGCTCGAGGTATGAGATGGCGCGCCGTTTGTTGCGGCTCCGGTTGGCGATCACCAGCTGTTCGGAGGCGAGCGCGGGCGGCCACTCTGCGCCGAGCAGATTTGTGGCGCGCATTTTGATCTCCGAAGTCTCGGGATCGACCAGCACGATCTGATCGCTCCCCACCATGGCCCAGATGGATCCTTTGGCGGTGACGGTCAGCGGTGCAGAGATCTCGTCGCCGAGATCGATCCGTTTCACCTCGGTGCCCTTCGCGGGATCGACCAAAATGATCGCGCTCTCCGCGACCAGCGCCAGATGAGATCCGGCGACGCTCGGACCTGCGAGCATGTCCGCGAGCGGATCGAAGCGCCACACGACTTCACCTTTGCTGCGATCGAGCGCGAGCACGTTCTCTTCGCCACCGACGAAGATCCGGCCGCCCATCTGCGCGATCTCGGGTGCAGGCGCGCGCAACAGGACGCGCCAACGAACGCGGCCGTCGTCCAGATCGAGCGCAGTGATCTCCGATTGCAGCGCGGCCAACACCAAGCCGTCGCCGGCATCGGTGAGGTGCGGCGTCGATGGGCCGACTTCGAGCCGCCACCGATCGATGCCCGTCGCGAGATCGATCGTGGAAAAAGATCCGTTCTCGAACGCCACGATCGTCGTGCCGAAGAGATCGAGCGCGGACGGGTGCGCGTCTTCTCGAGGGGCGCGCCTCCACGTCGGCGCGAGCTCGTTTTTCGCCAACGCCGCGGAGATCTCGCGGAGCATCGGCACCGCTTCTTTGCACTTTCCGCCGCGCGCCAAAGCGCTCGCTTTCGCCCAACGTGCGAACAACGTTTTTCCGAGCGGCGGAGTCGCCGGCGGGAGTTGTTTGCGAACGAAAGGGCCGATCGCCGCGCCGGACGCCGCGTAGGCGCGTGCAGAATCCTTGGCGCAGGCCGCTTCCAACGCTTCCGCGTTCGCGGCCGCGGGAGCGCCCGCTTCGGCGAGCGCGGGCAGATCTTTCGGCCAGATGGCGTGGAGGAGCGATCCTGTCCTTTCGGCCAGTGGACCGGTCGCCGTCTTCGCCTCTGTCTTTTTCTGTTCGCGTGAAAGCAGCAGCGAGACCTCTTCGTGTCCCGTCGCCAAGACTTTGCGCGTGCCGTTGATCGCCACGTCGGTGCCGTAACGTGCGCGCGCTTGGTCCAACGATTCGCCGTCGTTGATCGCGCCGCGGACCAACCGCAGTGTTGGGGTGAGCGCAATCACCGCTGCGACATGCTCGGTCGCAAAGCAACCTTCAGCCGTCGAATCTTCCGGCACGAAGACGAGCACCGGCCGCGTCGATTGCGCAACGGCCAGGGAGGACAACATCGCGATGAGCGCCAACACTCGAAGGAGCACGTACCAACCCGCTTGGGTTCGAGCAAGGTCGGGGCTACAGTCGGTGCACATGAATTTGCGCGCCCCTGTTTTTGTCTTGGCTCTCTGTTTCTTGGTCCCCTCGGCCGCGTTCGCGGATGCGGCCTTGGTTCACATGAGAGGCGACGTGAAGGTGCGCGGTCCAAAAGACAAGTCGTACAGCGCCGCATCGAAGGGTGCCTCGCTCGCAGATGGTACACGTTTGAAGAGCGGCGACGACGGGGAAGCGACGATCCGTTTCGGTGACGGAACCGAGAGCACGCTCCGCGCGAAGTCGGAGATCATCGTGCGTGCGCCCGGCAAACAAGAAAAAGAGCCGAACGCAGTGGTCCTCTTCTTCGGCCGCGTTTGGTCGAAGGTGGCGAAAGCGAGCGGAGCGAAAGAGAGCTTCGAGGTGCGATCGGCGAACGCGGTCGCGGGCGTGCGCGGCACCGACTTCGAGGTCGGCGTGGCGGACGACGGGTCCACGCGCGTGGTGGTCAAAGAAGGCGCGGTCGCGGTGGAGGGTGGCGAAGAAGACGGCAAAGAGACCCGCGTCAACGGCGGCTACGAAGTCGAGAGCGACAACGGCGGAAAGCTCGCGGATCGCAAGAAAGCGCCGGGTGATCCCGATTGGGCGGGGTGGTTCTCGAAACGCGCCAAAGAGATGGAGAAGCAGGGCTTGAAGGTGGCGAAGGCGCTCGACGGCCGCTTGAACGCGAAACGCGCCAAGGTGGAGAAGCTCGTCGCGCAGCAGAAGTCCTTGCGCAAAGAGATCGAACGTCTCGAGGCCGCAAAGGAGAACGGCGCCGACACCGGAGCGGAGCTGAACGCGAAGCTCGCGGAGCTGGAGCGCGTCACCGAACGGCTCGAAGACATGCGTGCGCGGCTCGAAGGATCTTTCGGCTTGTTCGAGCGCTGGGATGCCATGGCCAAAGGCGGTGGCATGCAGGGCGGCGGTGAGGTGTCGAAGATGGCTTCGGACATCGCCAAGATCGCCGCCGACTTCGCCGACATGATCGAAGAAGGAACGGATCAGTCGGAGGAGGGCATGGACGAAATGATGGACGACATGAAAGACGTCAAAGGCGCGCAGAAAAAGCAGCGCCCAAAGAAGAACAGCGGCGACGAGCTGTTCTAAAGATCAGGTACGTGCTCGAAGTCCGGGTGCTTCGGTACGTCCGCGAGCGCGGCATCAACCCACGCCGGCAGGTCGCCGTAGATTTTGCGAAGAAGCCCATCGGTCGTTCGTGCACAGCGCTTCGCTTCAGCACCATCGATTGAGTTGTCGAAGATGTACGCGCGATTGGCTATTTCGATCGCAAGTCGTAGGTTTGCCATCGAGCGGTGATATCTGCTGATGATCTTATCGATCGGTACCGTGTGGCCACCGTCCATCACCCTACGGGTGACGCGAGCCCCGTTGATAGTCGGGTCGCTCGTGCTGATGAAGAAGACACGAATGAAATAGCCGGCCTCCTTCGCACGCACCAGAAATTCTACTTTCGCTGCTGTCGAAAAGACGGTTTCGAAGGCGATTCCTAAGCGCGCATCCAGGAGCTGTTCCCTGCGTGTCTCGGTCCAGTCTGCGGCCTGCTTCACGGCCGTTTCATCATTCCAGTTTCCGAAACGGTCGCGTGCGACCTCGTCGGGATTTAGATATTCGACGCCGTCGCTCCATTCGTTCGCGCGCACGAGCTCAGTGATCGTTGTTTTGCCTGAGCCGTTCGGGCCGGCGAACACCAGCATTACGGGCTTCATGCTTTTGTGCGGCCGAGCCTCTTCTTGAGCTCGGCGAGCCCGCTCTTCTGGAGCTCGGCAATTTTCGCCTGTGACGCCAAGTCTATTCGCTTTTTCTTTGCGGCGATCCCAGCGAACGCTTGCCGTGAGAGCTCCATGAGCTGCTCGTCCGTCGGCTCGAAGCTCGGATCGGCGAGATTTATTTTCGCGGCCATCGCCGCCAGCATAACACGAGCAGCCATGTCCAAGCCGCGTCTCCGGACGGGCGATCTCCGCTGCAGGAACATCCCTCTTCATCGGGTTGTTTCGTTGAGCATTCATCGAGCTTTGTGCACAACGTGCCACGTCCCTCGGTGAGCTCGTTCCAGCGTTGCTCGAGCTCCTCTCGGAGCTGTTCGACTTCGGCGACCTTCGCCATCGCACTCGTCGACGTCGCGCTCTCGCCCGGCGCAGTGAGCACCACGAAGACTGCGTTCAGCTGCGAAGATTCACGCGCTCGCATTCCATTGGCGGAGATGATCTCTTCGATCGAAAGATCCACACGACGGCCGAGCACACGTTCCCCGACGAAGAGCTCCGCGGATTCGGGCAGCGCGAAGCCGTCTTCGTTCCTCAATTCGTCGATGAAGAAAAACGGCGGCACCTCGCTCGCATCGAGCAGCCCGAGCAAATACAGATCGAGCGGAGAAAAGGCCTCGTTTTTGGCGCCCACTTCGAACTGCCCCACAGAGCTCTCTTCGTACCCATAACCGCCCATCAGCGAGCCCGAAGAGTGGAGCCCCGCGTGCCAGTGCGCGTTCTGCCGCCCCAAGATCGACACTGTCCCTGTGGCCACATACGCGAGATGCCGGTGCGCCAACTCGTGGGCCATGATGTCCAAAAGATCAGGTCCCCCGCGCGCCTTCATGTTGATCACTTGTACGAAGCGCTCGGCACCGTAGTCCGCGCGATGATCGATCAACGGGCGCCCGGTGCCCGTTTCGGACGAGAAGATCGGCAAAGAATAAGCACGCCCGCCGGGCCCGGTGTCCTCGAAGGTGGTGAAGACGACCAGCGCGCCGTCGAGCTCGCCCGCCTCTGCTGCAAATCGGGCCACGACCTCGGCGAGATCGTTTTCGTCTTCGCCGGCGCGCAGCAAGAACGCGCCCTCCTCGCGGCTGACCAGCTGTTCGTCACCCTCGATGACCGTGACCTGGCCTGCGAAGATCGCCGACCAGAGCACGCACGTATTGACCGCGCCCAACTCGGCCGCGATCCTCTCCCCGAGTGAAGTTCCGTCTCAAGCGCCGCGTGAAAAAGATGAACGTCTGCACGCGTTGCGAGTCCACCATGGATCGCCGCACCGCGATCCCCGAAGCGGCCGGCCGCCGTTATTGGGGCGACGTCGAGCCGTACGTGTACGTCGGCGACGCCGAAATTCATCACTTCATCTGCACCAGCTGTGGAAATCTGACCGCGATCCAATTCAAAGAGGCGGCGTAGCCCGTGGCGGGCCCGCGTCGCCCTGATGGTGGCTTTCGACCCGCTGCCCCGCAAGCGAAGCGCGCAGAGAGCGCAGCGAACGAAGAGGCCGCAGGCGGTCTTGTTCCGCCGTTAACGGCCCGGGGTCGGATCGAGTTTCCGCCGGTCCAGCGCGACGAGGAACGCCCCGATCAACAAAAGCAGCAGAATCAAGATCGCCTGCTCGGTGAAGGACGGATCGGCGACGAGTCGGTGAGCTCCTCCGAGCTGGCGGAGATGGGCTCGCTGGTGGCGGCGCGCCACCTGATGGTCTTGCTCGCGAAAAACCGCGGCAAAAAAGAACGCGAAGCGGTGCTCGCCCACGTCGGCGAGCTGTTGATCGGCCTCGAAAAACCGGAGCTGGTCCGCCGCCTCCTCCTCGAAATGCCCGACGCGGGCCGGATTATCGACATCTACCCGCTCGAGGTCCTCAACTACGTGTTGCGCAAACGCGGCGATCTCTTGCCCGGTTTCGAGGTGGGAGAGATCATCCTCAACAAAGATCAGCTGGAGCTGACGACCTTCCGCGTCGAGGAGCCGATCGCCATCCGCCTGCCGTTATCCCTGAAAATGCGCGCCTTCGCGCTCGACGGGGGCGGTACGCCGGGGTACTGCTTCTCTCCAGGAGCCCCGGGCGAATATCTGCTCGAGCTCGGCGAGGCCGGCCACTTTACGTTGCTCTTTCGCGGAGATGTACGAAAGACCAGCTTCGTCGACTCGGTGGAGATCGCCGTGGAGGATTCCGAAGCATCGGAGCCCAGTCGTCGATGAGGGGAGTAATATGGATCGAGCTATTTTCGCGCGCGGATTTTGCCCCATGAAGCGTCTCCTCATCGTCTCTCTGCTCACCTCGGCGTTCGGCGTTTCTTGCGCCGACGAAGAACCACCGCAAGGAGGTATGGACGCGACGATCGCGCTGCCCGATGCGATGGTCGTCGTGCCGCCGCGCGATGCGGGTGTCGAGCCGCCCGAGTATCCTGTCCCAACGATCACCAACGTCTCGCCGTCCTCCGGGACCGAGCGGGGTGGTACACGCGTGACGATCCGCGGAACCTCGTTCATCGAGCCGGTCTTTGTGAGCTTCGGCGGTCTCGAGGCGACCAACGTCGTGGTGCTCGACGAAGTTTCGATCGCCGCGACCACACCTGAGCACGCACCCGGCTCGGTGACCGTCAACGTCAGCACGCGAGGCGGAGCGGCCGAGCTCCCGAACGGCTTCCGCTATCACCGCGAGCTGGTGATCACCTCGCTCTCCGAGTCGCGCCTCCCCGAAGAAGGCGGCGTCTACATCACCGTCAAAGGTCGCGGTTTCGACGAGAACACCATCATCCTCTTCGACCGCAAACCGCTCGCGCGTCCCGAATTGGTCGACGCCGAGACGATCGAAGGTTATGTGCCCGCGCTCGAGCCGGGCCGTCCCGAGGTCCGCGCGATGCACCGCGAAGCCGAGACGCGTAGGAGCGACGTCGCTGTCGTCTACGCCACTCCAGAGATCGCCGCAGTCGCTCCGGGCTATGGCTCGATCGACGGCGGAGAAGAACAGACGCTCGCCGGCGACGGCTTCGAGGGCGCGCAGATGGTCCACCTCGGCGGCGTCCCCGCGCCTGGCCTTTCGGTCAGCAGCGGTGAGAGCCTGTCCGTTCGATCACCTGTCCTTTCGGCCGGTGTCCACCCTGTCTGGATCGCCAATTCCGATGCGGTCTACACCCTCGACAACGGTTATATCGCCTACGATCCGAACGACGCGGATTTCGAGCTGCTCGGCGTGACGCCGGCGCGTGTGTCTTCGGCGGGCGGCATGGCGCTCACGCTGGTGGGCCACGGAATCCCGGGCGATGCGCGCGTCTTCATCGGCGGCGTAGAAGCGATGGTCACGGAGATCCGCCGCCCGAACGTGGTGTTGGTGGTCGTTCCGGCCGGGCTCGCGGTGGACCAGCACGACGTGCAGATCACCAGCGCGTCGCTCGGCGCGAACACGGAGCTGACGGATGTTTTGACCGTCTACGGACCGATGACAATCACCTCGATCGATCCGGTGAGCGGCTCCTCCGAGGGTGGCACCAACGTCACTATCAGGGGCACCGGCTTCCTCGACATCACCGACCTGCGCATCGGCGATGTCCAGCTCGGGAACGTGGTCTTCGTCTCGGAGACCGAGATCACCGCCACCACCCACGCGGGCGCGCACGGCGCTCAAGACGTGTGGGTGAAGAGCCGCGACACCCGCGCCGTGCTCGAAGACGCGTTCCGCTTCGAAGAGCCGTTCGCGTTGATCCGTGTCGATCCGGCCGAAGGCTCGATCGCCGGCAATACCTACGTCACCGTCTTCGGCCGCGGCATCGACGCGCCCGCCGCGGTGAAGTTCGGAACGGCGGACGGCCTCGAGCCGGTGCTCGAAAACGGCTCGGTGCTCGGCGTGCGTACGGCGCCCGCTTCGCCCGGTGTGGTCGACGTGGCGGTGACCACCGCGCGCGGCGATGCGACTTTCGAGGACGCATTCGTCTTCTACGATCCGCGTTTGATCACCGGCGGTGCGTGGGGTGGTCCGATCGAAGGATCGGTCAACGTCGCGGTGCTCGACATCAACAGCGGCGATCCGAAGCCCGGCATCGTGGTGCAGCTCGGCTACGATGCAGACCTCCGCTACGCCGCCATCACCGACGAAAACGGTTTGGCCACCATCTCCAGCCCGGAGATCCGCGGCGCGCAGACGATCACCACCGGTCAAAACGGTGTGGAGTTCGTGACCTTCATGGAGCTCAATGCGCGGAATCTCACGGTCTTCGCCGAACAATACGTGTCGCCGACCTCGCCGTGTCCGGACCCGCCGATGGGCGCGGTCCCACCGATCGTGAAGGGCCGTCTCTTCAAGTTCAAATCGTCGCTCGATCCGATCACCAACCCCGGTTGGACCGCGGTCGCGCGCATCACGTACACACAATCCTCGGTGTTCGGCGGCAATCCGCCGGACCCGCAAGGCCTCGTTCCGTCGCAGGTCGACTTCGTCTACGCGGACGGTGAGGAGTACGAGATCTCGGTGCTGCGACTCGGCACCGTCGCGATCTACGCCATCCTCTACGACTATCACCAAGAAACGCAGCAGCTGATCCCGCGCAAGATGGGTATCGCGCGCCAAGTTCCCGCGGCGATCGGCACGGTGACCGAGCCGATCAACATCTCCATGGACATCGATCTCACAGAGCAGCTGGTGATCACCATGGCCGATCCGCCGCAGCAGTTCCCTGGTCCTTCGATCAATGCCGTGTTCCCGTTCCTCAACTTGGAATCGGACGGCGTGATTCCGTTCCAAGCGACCGCTGCGCCCGGCGGCACGGTGATCCTCAACAGTATGCCGGACGTCTCCGCATCGAGCTTCTTCTACATGGGCGGCTCGTTCACCGACGGCGGCAACGGCGCGCTGCAATCACCATATTCGTTGACCTTGGTGGAGAGCGGCGCACCGCTGTCCGAAGGCCTCGAGCTCGGACCCTTCGTCGGTATGCCGCAGGACGTGGAGCCGAAGCTGTTCGGCGTCGTCGAACAAGGTGGCGTGTCTTGGGAGCAGGGCGGACCGACGCCGGACATCACGCGGATCAACGTCATCGACTTCCCGTCGGGCTGTTGCTGCATCGACCTCAGCGCGAACGATGCGTGTGAAGAAGGTGAGCCGCAGATGTGTGGACCTTCACCCGTGCCGGTCAATCGCTGGAGCATCTTCGCGGAAGGCGGGCTCGAGACGTACGTGATGCCGCGGATGATCTCCGGCTTGAACGCGTTCGATACGCCGTCTTGGTACGAGTGGCAGCTCCAAGAAGCGATCGCGCCGCGCTTCGACTACGACGAGTTCATCTACAATCAATTTTCGCCGTACTTCTGGACGAGCTGGAACGTCTGGGGCTCGGCGTTCGTGACCCGAGAAGAAACTGAGTGATGCGCACTTCGATAGCCGCGCTCTTTGCGGCCTGTTTGTTGTCCTTCGGGTGTTCGAAGGAGAAGCCGGACGGCGAGGTCGCGTGTGCCTCCAACCTCGACTGCACCGCTCCGGGCACGCGCTGCGAAACGTCTTCGGGACGGTGCGTCTGCGCGACGGATGAAGCCTGCCTGGAGGGCTTTTTCTGCAACAACGTCGGTGTCTGCCAAGCCGTCGCGGGTTGTTTGAACAACGCCGACTGCGAGCGGATGCCGAACAGCTACTGCGATCTCGCGAGCGGCCAATGTCTCGCCGGCCCGGCGTTGATGTTGTCCTCGCCTTGCGGCGCGGCTTCACACTGTCCGTTCGCCACCACGTGTGTGGACGGCACCTGCGTGCCCAACTGTTTCGACGACGGAGACTGTCCTTTAGGACAGATCTGTTACCAAGACCAGTGTGTCACCGGAAACAACATCTGCTCGAACGACGACTTCTGCGGTTACGGTGAGCTTTGTAAAGGTGGCCTCCCGGGCACCTGCACCGACGACTTCCGCGGCCCGTACTGCCGTGGTTGTTCGCAACGCCAAGTTCCACAGAATCCGGAGCCCTGCGATCATCCGCGCAACTTCTGTTTGATCAACAGCCTGGAGAGCAACGGCTTCCGCAACTTCTGCGGCGTCGACTGTTCTTTAGGACAGGAGTGCCCGAACGGCTACAACTGCAACAACGTTGTCATCCTCACGGACGACATCTGTTACACGAACGCGCAGTGCCGCTGCGAAGGCACGATCACCAACGCAGTGGCCACATGTACAGTCGCCGCAGCGTGTGATCCGCGCTTGCCCGACGGTTCACCGGATCCGAACGCCGCCTTGTGCCGCATCCCGGGCGAGGCCGGCTGTAATGGCGGCACTGCGGGCGGACCTGCCGCGTGTTACGTGCCGCGCGGCCAGCGCAACGGAACGTGCGAGTGCGCGACGACGGCGGACTGCGCCGGCGGGACGGTCTGCGTCGACGGCTTCTGCTGCGGCGGTGACGTGCGCGACGATCGGCAATGTGCCGGCGGTGAAAACCGAGTTTCGGGATTCTGCACCTGCGCGACCGACGAAGATTGTCCGCGGGACGTCTGCGACGGAAGCCGCCGCGCCTGTGCGATCAGCGGTATGCCCTGCGAACCGGGGCAAAATGACTGCGGGGCGATTCCGTGCGTCAACGGCGGCTGTTTGATCGGCGCGAACTGTGCCCCGCTCGCGGGCCTGTCGTGTACGATCGTTACTCAGGATGACTGAGCTGGCCGAGACTCAGAGCGCGATCCTCCGGCGGCGGGCCATCGAAGCGACTTGGGCCGTGTTGTGGTCCGTCGGTTCAGCCGAGCTGTTGTTTGCTTCCTTCGCCATCGGCGCCACTTTGGGTCCGGTTCCGCTTCGTCCGATCGAAGTGTTGCTCGGATCGACGGTGTTCTTTGCGATCGGCGTCATCGCGTCGTTTTGGTTGGCGCGCAAACGGCAAGAAGCCGGCTCCCGCTTTCAAACGCGCGTGCGCGACGGCCGGCATGAACGCCGCGTGGTGGTCTTCGATCAGTATCTGACGATCGGCCCGGAAGTGGTGATCAAAGAAGCGATCACCGAAGTCGCGCTCGATGAACGCGGTCTCGTATTGCGTTATCGCGATCCACGCTTCGAAGGGCCGGTCTTGCGCGAGCTGTCCGGCGAGACAGCTGACTTGGAAGAGCTGAAAAAGCGCGCTATAGCCTCTTGAAGTCGCGACCGTTCGGGCTCTGGTACACCGCGAGCCCGAACTCGGGAACGATCGCCAACACGTGATCGAAGATGTCCGATTGGATGGTCTCGAAATTCGCCCAGGCTGTATCCGCGGAGAAGGCGTAGATCTCGAGCGGAACGCCGTTCGAGGTCGAGGATAGTTGGCGCACCATGATCGACATGTCTTGCCGCAGATTTTTGTTCGCGCGCAGATAAGCCTCTAGATAGGCGCGCAGCGTTCCGAGGTTCGTCATGCGGCGTCCGTTGATCCTGGTCGAAAGATCAAGGCCGCGCTCGCGGTTGTCGCGCTCCAGCTCGACGCGTTTTTGTTGGATGTATTCGGTCAATAGGTGCGCGCGCTCCAGCCGCTGGAGATCTTCTTCGCTCAAGAAGTTGATGGTGCCGATGTCGATGAACACCGCGCGTTTGATCCGTCGTGCTCCTTTGGACTGCATGCCGCGCCAATTGCGGAAGGAGTCTTCGATCAGCTTGAAGGTCGGAATGGTGGTAATCGTCAGATCCCAGTTCTGCACCTTGATGGTGTGAAGCGCGATGTCGATGACCTCGCCGTCGGCGTTGTATTTCTCGAATTCGATCCAATCGCCGATGCGGATCATGTCGTTCGTCGCGAGCTGAATGCTGGCAACGAAAGAGAGGATCGTATCTTTGAACACCAACAAGAGAACGGCGGTGGCGGCGCCGATACCGGAGAGGAAGACCCACGGTGAGCGGCGGAGCAGCACCGCAAAGATCAACACGGAGCCGGTGATGTAGATGAGCAGCTTGAGGACTTGGAGATATCCTTTGATGGGGACGTCTTTGCTGCTCTTGGTGGTGCTGTAGATGTCGTTGATCGCGGTCAGCAAGCTGCCGGCGACGACCATGAAGACGAGGATCGAATACGCCTGCAAAAGGCGGAGAATCGTGGGCTCGGCGACGGGCGCGAAATAAGAAACCGAGATGTAGATGACCATCGCCGGCGCAAGCCAAGCGAGCTTGTCGAAGACGCCGCGCTTCATCAGCATGTCGTCCCAGGTCGCGGCGGTTTTGCTGAACAACCGCGAGAGTCCCGCTTGAAGGCCGCGGCGTGAAAGGATCAACGACGACACGGCCATCACCAGCGTGAAGACGAAAATGAAGCCGTCGCGAAACCTCGCGTGTGCGGCGAGCCAGGTGTCGAGCTCTTCAGTGGTCATGACGTTTTAGTTGGCCGCGGTGATCTTGAGATTGTCGTAACGAAGCTGGTTCTGCCAGTTCGAGAAGCCGAGTCGATTGTGTCCCGGCCCGTGGAGCGGTTCTTTGTCCTCGAACGTCATGTAGAGCGCGTCGTCGATGAACCACTTGATCGAGCCGCCGCGTTTTTCAATGCGCCAGCGATAACCTTTTTTGCCGGTGACGCCGGTCGGTTTTTTCTCGACGCGATCGGTCCCGTGTTCATCGAGGCGGGCGATCGCGGAGATGGTGTTGTTCCATCCGCCGAGGATGAAGACGTAGCCCGATTGATGTTTGCGGCCGTCGGTCATGAGCTCGATCTTGGCGTCGACGGCGGTGGTGTCCGAGGTGATGTCGACTTCGACGATGACGTCGTCCGGCAGATCGACCTTCAAGAAGAGCGGCGCGTTGTTCGCGCCCGTCGTGTAGACGGCGCCCTGTTCGATCGTCCAGTGTCCGCCCGACGGCAACCAATCGGGGCCGAGCTCCGTGCGATCGAAGTTGTCGGTGTACGGGAGCGCTTTGCCGGAAGAGCCCGCCTGATCTTTCTTACAGGCAGAAAGTCCGCAGAGCACGCTAAGGACGAACGTCGGGACAGAGCAGGCCTTGAATCGGAGCACACGCGGATCCGAGCAGGCATCCACCGTTGACGCAAGAGAGAACGCAGTCCGCCGAGGTGCTGCACAGGCGCCCGGAATTCAGGCAGCGGCCTCGGTCGCACTGGCAGGTCGAGGCGTCGTTGCAGGGTGACCCGTCGGTCACGCAGTTCTTTTGGCCAGGCGTGCCGAGCCCTTGATCGAGGCAGATTTCGAGCGGCTGACACTGCGCATCTTGGGTGCACGTCTGTCCCTGCGGCCACTGGCAAGCGGTCGGTGCACAGTTTCCCGAAGGACACTCGTTGTTGTTCTGGCACTGGAGCAAGCCGAGCCCGCCGCAGGTCTTGAGGCAGGTCGGAGGCGCCGAATTGAAGTTACACTCCGTGCTGCCCGCGCAGGTGCAGAAACCGCGGAGCTGTCCTTCGCCGATGGCGCACACACGACCGCCGCCGCCGCATTCGGCGTTGCTGGTGCACTGGTCTTGGGTGAGGAGAACGACGCCGCCGCAGTCGTAGCCGTTCGGGCAATCGTTCGCCGAGCTGCAGTCGATGCCGCAGAAGTTTTCGCCGCCGGAGCGCGGGTTGTTCGGATCGTAGGACGAGTTGATCAGGCAGAAGTTGTTCCCCGAATCGCAGCTGTTTGCAGCCTCCGGATCGCAGTCGCGGCAGAACGCGGGATTGGTCGCGTTCACGCAGGCTCCGTTGTTGCAGAATTGTCCGTAGGCGCAGAATGTTTTGTCGCCGCATTTGCCCGCCGAGCAGCGGCCTGCTTCGCATACCTGGTAAAGAGGACAGTCTCCGTTGTCGAAACACCCGTCTTGGCAGACGCTGGAGGTCAGATTGCACACCTGTCCGGGGAGACAGTGGACGTCCGCGCCGCAGGCGACCCGATCGATACAATCGCCGGTCGCCAGGTTACAGAACTGCGCCGTTTCGCAGTCGATGTTGGCGCGGCAATCATTCTTTGCTTGGCAGATGCCCTGCGTGTTGCAGATCTCGCCCGCTTGGCAGGCGGAGTTGTCTTCGCAGGCACAAAAGCCCGCGGCTGCAGCGGTCTTCTTGCAGTAAAAGCCGGCCAAACACTCCTCGTTCTTTTCACATCCGAGAATGGTGCGCTGGCGATCCGAACATGCGCTGAGCGCGAGGGCGGCGATGAGGAGAAGAAACTTTTTCACGTTCCGCTCCTAGTTGAGCGCGCTGGTGCAGGAGAGCGGCTCGCCCGCGGTAGAGAGCCGGTAGGAGACGGAGATGGTCGCGTCGGTCGGCGGAATGAAGTCGCCGTCGAAGAAGACCGAGTTGCTGCTCGGCTCGTAGACCCAGCCGGTGGCGCGATCGTTCGGCAACACCTTGCCGGCGACGCGCACGCAGACCGTCTGTTCTTCGGTACAGGCTTCCGCAGCGACGCCGTCGTCGCAACACTTCACTTTGAGCGTGCAGTCCGGGTTCTTGGTGAGCCCGAATTTGCGCGCCAGGCCCGCCGCCTCGAAGCCGAGCTTGCTGAGCACGACGTCGTATTCGGGTGAACAAATGGACCCAAAGATACCGGTCTGTCCGAGCAACTCGAGAAAACGTGTCGAGGGCAGGGTGCAGGCGTTCGCCGCGCATTGCGCGCAGCCGGCGCCGTCGGCGCACTTGAAGTTACCGCAGTCGGTGTCCGTTTCGCAGGCACCGGTCGGCACGCACACGCCGGGAAGGCCGAGCACCGGTTTTTGGCAAGCCTGTCCTGTTGGACAGGTGAGGCGGCGGTCGTCGCAGACGCGAAGCTCAGCCGATAAGCTGCGCGTGTACATCGCGAGCGACACGAACCGGTTGCCGGCGATGGCGATCGGGTCCATCGGCGGAGCGGGGCAACCGCCGCGCGCGGCTTCGGAGTCACCGTCCGGATCGGGATCGCCGACGATCGCGCTGATCGACACCGCGCCTTCGTTGCCGGCGCCTTTCAAGGTTTCGAACGCGCGGTAGAAGTAGGTCGTTTCGCCGAAGGTGCTGTCCTCTTCGTCGGAGACGAAGATGATGAACAACGACGCGTTTTGCCGCAAAAAGCCGGCGTTTGCCGTCGGCGCCGGGATCCATTGGCCGGTAGCGCGATCGGTGTCGCGGCCGAGCGCTTGAGCCGCGGCGCGGATTCCTTGCTCGAGGCCCGAGCCGCTGACACCCACGCGGACCGCCCGGCCGAAAGCGTTCGCCCCGTTCGGCGTGGTGGGCGTGACGAACGCCAGGGCGCCTTGATTCGCGAGATCGCAGATGTTGTTCGAAGGATCAGAGGCGGGATCGCTCGCGTCGTGCACGCACTCTTGATTCGAGCCGGCGCAGTACCTGTACTTTGTGCCAGCAGGTGTCGCGCCCGCGGACGGCACGCACAAGCCCACGCGGCGCAGCTTCCCTTGATCGATCGGGTTCGTCGCGTCGCTGGAGATCACGCCGACGTGATAGTCGGGCGGGTTGCAGGACGCGTTGGAGACGCTGCACTTCTTGGTGTTGAAGTCGCAGATGTCGTTCTCGGTGTTGGTGCCTTGGCACAACGTGAGGCTGGTGATGAAGCGGTTGAAGTTCGCCGCCAGCGCGTTCTGCTCTTCGACCATGGAGCCCGAGTTGTCGACGACCCATAAGATGTCGACCAAGGCTGCGGGCTTCTGCTTGAGCTCGTCGACATGGACCTCAGGATCCGGCACCCGAAGGATCGTGGTGTCGTCGCACGCCCAGACGGCGAACGAGAGGGTCGAAACGGCAACGAGACGGCGCATCATCATATTTACCGGCGAGGGGCCTCAAGTGGTCTAGCTCCATGGCACCTCGCATCGCAAGCGGGGCAGGGCGACCAAAGCGGCGTGGAGGCACCCGCAAGCGAAGCGCGCAGCGAGCACCGCGAGCGTAGTGGCCGCAGGCGGACTTGTTCCGCCGCTCACGGCCCAGGACCCGCAAGCGAAGCGCGCAGCGAGCACCGCGAGCGTAGTGGCCGCA
>WUUC01196218.1_pt1 | contig 67552 bp, 53 predicted proteins | sample 6278441 | NCBI WGS metagenome assembly WUUC01 (sample SAMN13675441, study PRJNA597444) | soil metagenome | isolation source: soil | place: USA: Washington | collected 2017-10
ATCCTTTGATTTCTAAGCTCTTTAATCTCACTGTATTCAGGGTTTAAGTAGCGGCGAATTTAAGCGAAACGGGGCTAATAACGGGTTTGGCTAACCACCATTTATTCACAAGGAGATGGTAAAAATGGGGAGAAGAATAACGATTTGATGAAGGATGATGAGCCCGGCTGCATTACTACTGGCATCGTCTGTTGCGTCGCACTCTTGTGCGTTCGGTAGTTCTATTGAACAATTTATTTAAAGCAATAGGATACTTCTGAAACTATTAGCCACATTATCAGAAGAATTCTTTGTGCATTTATTGAACAATATTATTTCAATAATCATGAGGATTTAATCTTAAATAAAGAAATAAGGCTTGTCAATTTTAAATGAGATAGCTTTCAACAGCACTTACTGTGGCCGTCCACTCTTTTAATTTGCAGAGTATGATGATTGTTGCTGAATGTAACGCCATACAGAGTACTTCTATTAATGGCGCCAGGATTACACGGCACAAAGAAAATTTTTATCCAACTGGTTTTACCTCTAAATACAATTGGAAAAAACTTGTTTACAAGTGGTTTATGCCATCACAAAGGGTATTGCGAAGAGAAAAAAATAAAGGGTAGTAGTCGGGGAAAAAGCGATACTTATCAATAGAATGAATCAAGAACGGAATGACTTATACGAAGATGTTACTTGCTCTACTTTGACACTAAAGAACATCAGCTCTTCTCATACACAAACTTCTCGCCCTGCATCAGCGGGTGTTTTCCTGACAAAGCATACCTGGATATTTTCAATTGAAAATTAATAAAAAACACTTCCATCAACCAGGGTTCGAAACGAAATTCAAAATAGTTATCAGAAGGGTTTGCTACACTAAAATGAGTGAACCGTTCCTGGCAATATTCAAATACCATAGAAACAGTAGTTACCTGCTGCAGCGGAAATGCCGCTTCTCCCCTCTCATTTGTTTTTATCCATGATCCGGTCTCACCATTCCTTAAACTAAAAAATACATGATTGAGCAAGACAGGATTGCCGCCAACGATTTTCGCTACAATAATATTTTGATCAACTGCTGTACTACCCACCGCTGCAAAATCTTTTCCGCTCCATGACTTGCTTTGCATTACGACGTGATCATCCGCTATGGACCATGTACCGGAACCGTACCTGTCGATAGCGCCGTATGTAAAAAAAAATAGAAAACTACCGTCAGGATTCAACTTAAAACCGGATGCGGTAGATTTTACCTCCTGCAGGTGATAGATGCCGGCTGTTTTTTCCATTGAGTATTTAGCCATAGCGTAAAAGTATTGTATAATCTTGTCCGGATAGAAGCGGGGATTACGTAACCGTTTGAAAACATTTACAACTAAATACGGTTTAATCACTTTGGCATTTCCGTCTTATCCCAGTCGCCCCGCAAAAATTCCGATACCCTCCGTATAAAATCTTTTTGATTGGCGTCACCGAAATGTGGCTCATGCCAGCCATTGGCAATAATGGACAGGTGCGCACCGGGTATGTGCTCAAACATTTCCCAGGCCTGTGATACAGGCACAAAATCATTATCACCATGAACGATAAGCGTTTTGGCTTTGATAGATTTTAACTGGTCATGCGTGATCGCAGGATCGCCCACTAATTGACGAAAATGGTAAAATTGCTTCGCAATCATTCTACCTTTTTGCACCCCATGCAATTTTTCCAGGTCCATAAATTCATAATAAGCTTCTGGCACGGCATTTCTCTTTATGAACGAACGCACTGAATCACTAAAATGCAGTTGCGCACTTACAGGTACAATAGCTTTGATGAGATCGGGCCTCAGTATCGCTGCGTATAATGCAATAATGCCTCCGGAGCTATGTCCTATAAGGTTTACGTTTGGCAGCTTTAAAGATTCGATTATAGCGATCAGATCCCTTGCAGCAACAGCGTGTAAAAAAGTTTCACTGGTATCGGGTTGCGCGGATCTTCCATGTCCGCGCATATCCCACGCAATAACCCGGTATTCTTTGGAAAGCTCCGGGATAAAAGGTTTCCAGTCGGAAGCTGTGCGTCCGAAACCGTGAAGTAATATCAATGGCTCTCCTTTTCCTTGCTCCTCGTAATAAATATTTATACCGTTTGCCTGGATGACCTTACCACTGGAACTGGCTGGTTCCTGTGCAGATGCAAGGCTTGAGAATAAGACCAGGCAAAACCATCGGGTACAACTTAACAAGTGGGTCATAAAAAGACGTTGTTGATCTGCTGGTAAATTAAATGCATCTGCGCTGAAATTACAAAGATTGTTTTAATAAGAAGCCCTCTTCGTAACGCTCCAATAGAGTAACTTCATTTTCTTTTTTAAAACCGAAAATATGAGCACAACCACTCTGCCCTTTTATGCAAAGCTTTGCCTGCACCTGGTAAGCATATATATACTTGGTATGCTCGTTTATGCGGGCAGCGATATTATCATGCCGGTTTGCTTTGCCATTGTTCTGGCGATGCTTTTGTTGCCTGTGGTCAATTGGTTAATGCGCCGTGGAATGCCGGGTGTGCCCTCTATCATCCTGGCTATTTTATTGTCGGCATTAGTTGTGGGTGGCATACTATACTTTCTTTCATCACAGGTAGCCAGCTTCATGAATGATCTTCCCGCCATAAAAGAGAAATTGACTCACCATATTTCCGATTTACAAAATTGGATAAATGATCAGCTTAATATCAGTATGAAGCAACAGGCCTCGGCCGTGGAAAGCGCCAAACAAAATATGCAGGATAGTCCGGCGGGAATGGGAACTGCGTTATTGGGTGTAGCTGGTGCCATGGTAATGCTGATCTTGTTACCTATCTACACTTTCCTGATTCTATTTTACAGAAAACTCATTCATAAATTTCTGCTTGATGTTTTTGCCCCGGCCCATCAGCCTAAAGTGGAAGAAGTATTAAGTGACTCAAAAACAATTGTACAGGGATACATGGTTGGGTTATTATTGGAAATGGCTATCGTAACCATTCTCAACACGGTGGGATTTCTTATCATCGGCATTGAATATGCCATTTTTCTTGGCTTGCTGGCAGCGGTATTAAACCTGATCCCCTATATCGGCATGTTGATCGCCGCGGTGATCTGCATGGCGGTAACACTTACTACCTCCGACAATGTCAGCGACGTTGTATGGGTTGGTGTTATTTTAATTGTAGTACAGTTTATTGATAATAATTTTATCATGCCCTATGTGGTAAGCTCGAAAGTCCGCATCAATGCACTGGTATCTATTATCGGCGTGTTGGTTGGTGGAGCAATAGCCGGTATTTCAGGCATGTTCCTTTCCATTCCCGGTATAGCCATATTGAAAGCTATTTTTGAACGGGTGGACGGTTTAAAACCATGGGGTGAACTGTTAGGTGACAACCAGGAAGCTGGTTCATCACGAAAAAAGAAAAAAAGCAGGGCTGATACAAAACAGGTTTGATGATCGCTTTGTAAATTCCTCCCATCGCAAAGAAAGATGACCCCAAAACAATCGGGCGCTAAAAAACAGCATACAGCAGCAATTGATTGCAATCGACGGTCTTGCATAAAGGATTTTGCCAATATAGCCTATCATGCCGGAAGTGGCATGACAGAAATTGTACACATAAATATGAATACCGCGGCCCATCTCTTCATCGGTGATCCAAATGTTTTTACCAAGGCATTATCGTCCATATCCTTCGCCAGGTGAGTATTGAAGTAATCGAAATTGTCCTTTGGACAGGCGTTTCTTTTTGAACACGATATGACAATTGCGGTAAGAAAAATGAAAAGAAAGTAAGTTTTTACATAACTATAAGATCACCTGAAGTGAATTATTCTGGCCCGGTCAATACGGAAATCTTTTTGTAATTCAGTTTTCGGAATTGCCAACCGCAATTTGCAAACACTTAATCAGCGGTCAGCTTTGTTATGGGAGTAAATAACACTTTACGAAATTCCACTTCCGATCCTTCTGCCTGTAAAGCGATGTTGCCCCTGCTGGCTGTAGCATTGAAACCATGGTTTACCAGGTCGCCATTCAACCAAACCTTTATGGAGTTACCAAGGCATTCGACCGTCATACTGTTCCATTCTCCTAATGGTTTTTCAGAATTGTCAGTTAGATTTTTTACGCGGCGCTCCTTCCCATGAATTACTCCCCAGTTGGCTTTGGGTCCGCGACGGCTTTCCATATCTGGTACGGAAATATCCTCGCCAATGCACCAAAAATCTCCGGCGTTTTTGTGCATTAACTGCACCTCTATTGACTTCGGAAACATTTTATAAAGCACCCTTGGTGTAGAAGCAAAAACAAGTACACCGCAATTGCCGGGGACACCGGCAAAGCGATACTCAATGTCGAGACGGAAATTTTGATAAACAGAATCGGTAATAAGATGTCCCTGCGGCGTGCCTAAGCTCACCAGCATCCGGTTGCGTATAATGAATGGGTTGATAGCTGAGGCATTTGTATCTTTCCCGGGAATATCGATATGCCAGCCGGTTAAATCTTTGCCATTAAAAAGACTGTATTGTGCAAAAGAATGTGACATGCAAAAAAGCATTGCCGAACCAACTATGGCTTTTATAACACCGCTTTTCATTTTATTAAACTCTTTGTTCGATGAAAGTTAATAAAAAGAGCGATCAGTTACACATATCAAACGAACTATATGGACTATAAGGATCAATAAGGCCTATTGCCTATTATGAAAAATGATTACAACCGGATTCAAAGAAAATAATCCTGCAGGGCAATTGAAATTTGACAGGAGATATTCTCCACGGAAAAGATGCAGTTATTTTTTAACCACTGCTGCCTTTACTTCGTTGTGAACCGGCTTTACCGTTTGTAAAAAATTATAGATCGCTTTCAGTTCATCATCGCTCATCCGGCTAAAGGGTCCCCATGGCATATGAGTTTGCGGGATAAGTCTTCCCATTCTAAAGCGATTAATAAACTGCTCCTGCGTCCATTCCCTGATCCTCCCTGTTTGATCCGGGGTTAAATTGGGAGTGGTGATATAATAGGTACCGGAATCGGTTGCCGTCTCCATTGTGAAACCACCTGCAAAGTCTTCGCCCGTAAAAGCCCCGGTCATAAGGTCCCTGTTAGTGTGACAACCCCGGCAATTGGCTACATTATTCGCAAGGTATTGCCCATATAACACGGATGTATCCCGTTTGACAGCAACAGGCACATCCCCCGATGGTCCGACCGGCTCTAATAAAAAGGCACTGACAGCTTTGCCAAGCATATTCATTTTGTTCGACGGCACTTTATTATTGACAGGTGGCTGATGCCGCAAATAGGAAATGATGGCGACCATATCTTCGTCGATTGTGTTGTGAAAAGGCATGAAGTCAAAAAGGGCTTTCCCATCGGCACGAACACCATACCGCAATGCACGGGCAAATTCCGCATCGGTCATATCGCCGATCCCGGTTTTATGGGGCGTGATATTTTTTGCATAGATCTTCCCAATGGGAAGATCAAATACCTGGCCGCCGGAAAGTGGTGCTTCAATGCCACGATTCACTTCTTCCTCCATTTTCTTAGGTGCATGACAATTGGCGCAATGTGCCGGACCGTAGATAATTGCTTTCCCTCTTGCAATGATCATACTGTCAGCCGACGCTCTGATCTCGGGGTAAGGTGCATCGAATTTGCGACCCTGCCGCAACTCGATAATAAGCAGCAAACCTGCTACGATAAACAACAATATAATTCCGGTCCACTTAAGAAATTTGCGCATTGGGTTTAAGGTTTAATGATATTAAATAAACAACTGCCAAATCATTTTTAAAAATCATGGCAATCTTTTATAGCTGGCATGCAACGGCGTCAACAGGAAAGGTTCCTGAATGATGAAGTGCAGCTCCCGCTGATCAAGCTTGTGCAGATCCATCCTTTTTTCCAACACCTGGATCGCCCTTTCGCTATCAATGAATCTCCATTCAAATACAGATAGGGTATCGCCCCCGCATTGCAACTGGTTTTCAAACGAAGTTCCTGTGCCATTACTGTGGTATATTATGGTATTATCCTGCTGGCATGGCTGTAACAGGTTCTCGTGATCTTCGATGGTACCAGTGCTATCATCATCAAATCCATACGCTGTTAGTAACCACGGCCCGCCAGTGATTAACTCCATGGTGTTTGGTTGTTTTACCGTCTCCTGTTTATCGTCTTTGCTGCAGGCAACAGCCTGTGATAAAAACACTGCGAATAATATACGGGTCATGATATATAGTTGCGGGTTAGCGTACGCAAAACTATTTTACCGCACCCTGATTTGAATACCCTCATTCCGGGTTATATCCTCCCCAAAAACGGGGAGACAACTCATTCAATTAAGAATTAAAGTACCTATTGACCGGCTTTAATATTTTTTCCTGCTTCAATAGCTATCGCAGCGCGATGCAATATCATTTCTCCTGTACCGGTGTTGAAAGAAATTTCTACCCAGCCATTATAGCGCAAGTCATTTATTCTCGTTTGCACAGGCAGGTATTTATGCACGGCGTTTTTCCAATTACCTTCCCAATGATCCGGACCTGTTTCCTTAATGATCTTTTCGGCGAGTACTATCGAATTGGCATTGTACCAGTTAAAAACAGGAGGATTATTGATGGTGATGGCATCGCCCGTATTCAGGGCAGGAGTCTGTTCGTTGTTTACTAATAAAGAAATATCGAATGCTGCCGTTACAAAATATCGTTTTTTGTCAACCCTTTCAATCGGGTCGGCGACGAGGACGGTGGAAAATAAAAGATCTTTGCTGTTATTACCATCGATATCAAAACTTACTTGTTGTCGGAAATTTACCGGCATATTGTTTAATTCCGTGTACCGCATTTTCGACGCAGGCGGGTGTAAAATCTCTTTGTCATCACAACCAACTACCAAAAAAAGAGGCAGGAGCAACCGCAAAAACTTTTTCATAAATTAAATTTTTGGAAAAGTAGCGTTGTTTCTCGCGATGCAATTGTTATTGTGGTATGAAATAGCGGAAAGCGGGCATGAGTTGCTTTTATGAAGAAATAGCTATGTTTCGCGGTCTTTATTTATAATTTAAGATCAACCTTATTACCTGTTTTCGCCGCCAGGTAAATAGCATCAATGATCTTCAGATCTTTTACAGCTTCTTCTCCATCTACTGGTACAATAGGTTGTTTTCCTTGTAAAATAATGCCCGCCATTTGATCCATCTGGTTGGTTTGATGCGTCACGTGCGGGAAACTTAATTCGCCTTTATTTGTATGTCCTTTAATAGGACCATAACCGGTAGCGGGTTGTAATACACCGAATCCTTTTTCACCATTCAAAAAAAACCGATCAAGGTTATTCATTGTGTAGGTCGAAAAGCATGATGCTACTGCGCCACCTGGAAATCCAAGCTGGAACTGTATTGTTTCGTCAACGCCGGGCTTAAATTTTTCATGATCCGTTTTTGTTTCTTGGGCAGTGACCCAAACAGGTTCTTCGCCGACCATATACCGGGCACCATTGATTGAATAGATACCGATGTCCATCATGGCGCCACCACCGGCCAACGCTTTATTCAATCGCCATTGATTAGGGTCGCCAATTCTAAAGCCACTCAATCCTTCAAAAAATAAAACCTTTCCTATCTCGCCATCTTTGCGCATCCTGATGATTTCAAGTGTAGTCGGTTCAAAATGCATCCTGTAGCCAACCAGCAATTTTACATTAGCCGCCCTGCACGCATCTACCATCTCCTGCCCTTCTTTCGCATTTATGGCCATCGGCTTTTCACAGATAACATGTTTACCTGCCTTTGCAACCCGTATTGCCTGGTCATGATGCAATGCATTCGGAGTAATAATATAAACAGCTTCAATATCGGCGTTGTCTTTTATTTTATCAAAGTTGTCATAGTTATAGCAGTTCTTTTCCGCAATGCTGTATTTTGTTTGCCAGTTTTTAATCTTAGAAGGCGTGCCACTGATCACTCCCGTTAATTTTGCCATCTTACATGATTGCATAGCATCGGCGACACGGCTGCCATAGCTCCCCAGGCCCATGATCGCTACTTTCAATGGCGGCCCTTCGTACAAGGAGGTATCACCAGCTTTTATTCTTTCCATATGATTTAATAGTGGTAAAGCTATTGCAGAAGCAGTAATCTTTTGCAGGAAATCACGGCGTGAAGGCATAAATTATTTTTTACGTTAATACAATTTACGGAACAGACGTTTTGCTTGTCTCAGAACAGGCGAATATATTTATTGCGACCATTCAGTCGGCTTCCTGTCCCAACGGTGATCTTTTAATTGCTCTAGCAGGTCTTCCGGCAGCCTATTATTGTCGCTACAGGACATATTTGATTCTACATTGCGCAATTTTCTCATACCGGGAATGGTGGTTGAAATATCAGGGTTGCTCAGAATAAAACGAATAGCCATTTCGGCCATTGTCATTCCTGGGGAAATCAACGGTTTTAATGCGTCAGCATGTTCAACACTTGACAGTAGGTTGTCTTTCACAAAGTAAGTGGCACGCCAATCGTTTTTGGGAAAGCTGGTTTCTTTGGTAAATGTTCCTGTTAATGTTCCTTCATCAAACGGCACTCTTGCAATAACACCGATATTCTTTTCACGACACAATGGTAGCAGGTTGTCTTCCGGGGATTGATCAAAAATATTATAGATCACCTGTACAGCATCGATCAAGCCTGTTCTTAATGTCTCCAGGCAATTATCAGGTTCCCACCTGTTAACACTCACGCCCCATGCTTTTACCTTACCCTGTTGTGTCAGTTTTGTAATGGTTTCCTGCCACTCATCTTCCTTCGCCCAACTGTCTTCCCATACATGAAATTGCTGCAGATCGATTGCATCAACACCAAGGTTTTTCAAGCTTTTCTCTGTGTATTCAATGATATAATCCGCAGGAAAAACATCTTGTATGCGGAATTGTGGTTTCGAAGGCCATTTCCTGTTTTTAGGCGGGATCTTAGTAGCGGTATATAGCTTTTTACCGGGATGTCTTTTTATTGTTTTGTTTAGGATATCTTCACTAAGTCCATCACCATAAGCCCATGCCGTATCAAAAAAATTACATCCCATTTCTATGGCTTTGTCAAGCGCTTCGTTCACTTCTTTTTCTTCTGAACCCGTCCAGCCTGCCATTCCCCACATGCCATATCCTACTTCGCTGACATTCCAGTTGGTTCTTCCAAATTTTCTGTATTCCATAAATTTATTTTTTCAAACGCTAAGTTGAAACATTATGCGTTTCAAAACGCAAACAAAAAAAAATCTTTGATTTAGTGCCTGGCGTTTATTAAGCTACACCTGCGCCGCATTTGCACTTTATCATTTCGATAAATATATCACTATGAAAAAGTTGGCCGTCACCTTGTCAATTTGAGAAAACTAAAAGAACAATTGAATGGGTAAGCAATGGGGTAGTTTAATTTTCAAGAATTTTAGATCATTATTTTGATTGTAACAAGTGGCGCTTTAATATTTCAATTATTGTTACAATGCATACGCCACCAGGTAATCTCCCAGTTTAGTCCCGACTTTTCCATGACCGCCTGCCGCAATTACCACATACTGTTTTCCATTTAATTCATAGGTCATCGGCGTTGCTTGTCCGCCTGCCGGCAACATAGCCTGCCATAGCATTTCGCCATTGCTTGTATTAAATGCACGAAGAAACCCATCCATGCTGGCAGCAATAAAAACAAGTCCGCCTGCCGTAGTGATAGCGCCACCAAAATTGATAGATCCCCATTTCTCGGCACCGGGATATTTCTGCGGATCCATCATCATTCCAAGGGGAACTTCCCATTTCAATGTGCCAGTGTTCATATCAATCCCGGCTAATGTTCCCCAAGGAGGTTTTGTTTGCATGACGAACCCGTCATTTTCAACAGTGAAAAGATATTCCCTGCTCATAATGTAAGGCGTACCTTCCTGTGGCGCTACTTCTGCCCTTGGTAATGCCGTATTCACTGATTGACGGGTATTCGCTGTTTTAGGAAATAAAGTGATCAATGCAGCCAACCGGTTGGTATTAGTAACAAGAATATTTTGTTCCGGATCAAAACTTGCACCGCTCCAGTTCATGCCGCCTACATTACCTGGAGTAATGATGGAGCCTTTAAAAGAAGGAGGAGTAAAGACACCTTGCTTGCTATGACGGCTGATTCGTTCTTTAGCTTTTTGAGCCAGCTCGGTTGTTGGCCCCCAGGCATCATCTTCTGTAACTTTCTGCAATCCTAATGCAGGTAACTGTGTTGGGAAGGGTTGTGTTTTTGAAGTTTCTTCTCCGGGAACATCTGATGCAGGAACCGCACGTTCTTCAACAGGAAACAAATGTTCTCCTGTTTTTCTGTTCAAAACAAATATGTGCCCCATTTTAGTTACAACCAGTACAGCAGGAATTTTTTTCCCATTTCTTTCTATATCTAATAAAACCGGCTGGGCCGGTATATCATAATCCCATATATCATGATGAACAGTTTGAAAATGCCAAACCGGTTTTCCTGTTGAAGCCTTTATTGCAACAATAGAATTGGCATATAAATTATCCCCTAATCTTTCTCCCCCATAATAATCAGGACTGGGACATGATGTTGGAACAAAAACAAGATCAAGCGAAATATCAGCCGATATAGTTGCCCATGCATTGGCGGCACCAGTTTGTCGTACTTTAGGGCCTTTCCATGTATTATAGCCACTATCAGTTTGTTTTCTTGGTATGGGATCCCATGACCATTTAAGTGTTCCTGTTCTTGCATCAAATGCTCTTACTACACCGGGCGGGTAATCAAACCTCCAGTTGTCACCCAGGGTGGAACCAATTACAATAAGATCATTGATCACAGCAGGCGCAGAAGTAACCTGTAAAGAACCAACTCCTTTCTTCAAATCTATAATCCCATTTTTCCCAAATGATGAAACAGGTTTTCCTGTTGCTGCATTCAATGCGATCAGTCGTCCATCAATAGTAGCGGCGAGAATACGCATATAATCTTCATCCCCGGGCTTACGGTTACTATCTATCCATTTCGATACACCTCTTGATGTCACTTCTGAATAATTATCTTTAAGATCAACACCCGGATTAAACACCCATAATTCTTTACCCGTGGCTGCATCAACAGCAATGATACGATTGGTTGGCGTGCTGAAATAAAGTACGCCATTGATCATTAGAGGTGTTGCTTCAAATGCTGCCTTTTTGCCGAGTTCGGTTCCTTCATACGTTTTTAATTCACCGGACTGGTAGGTCCACGCAGGTTTTAAATTTTTTACATTATTTATATTGATCTGTTTGACCGGTGAATAGCGCATACCACCTGGATCATTGCCATAATTGGCCCATTGACCCGTGTTAGCAAAATGGGTTTCCCTTTCCTGCTGCAATGCTTTGTTCACTTGCGAATAACTGGCCATTGCGAAAAAAGAAACAAGAATAAGTGAAAAGATTTTTTTGTTCATAAAATAATTGAACAGTTTGGTTACTGTTAATAGCGATGAAGATATACGATGGTTTACTATTTTTTAATATTGGTGAAATGCCTGCGACACAAACTCCAGCACATCGGGCAACGAGGTGCGCCAATAGGTCCAGCTATGCACGCCGTCACGAATGCGGAATTCATGTGGTATTTCCTTTTTGCGCATGGCAATATGCACCAGTGAATTTCCTTCGTATAAAAAATCATCATCACCACAGTCGATATACCACCGTACCGCTTTTTTGGTGCTATCGGGCATGGCATCAACCAACACAGGCACACTGTATCTTTTATAATATTTTTCAACAAGTGAATCCGGGAGTGAGGCATCGTTTCTTCTCAATTGTGTTCTCGCCATTTCCATCGTCAAAGGCCCTGTTGCGGCACTTAAAGGACAGGCCGAAGAAAAAAGATCGGGGCGGTGCAATGCATAAATAAAAGATCCAAAACCGCCCATGCTTAATCCTGCAACAGCGCGGTACCGCTTATCCGTTCTGATACGAAATTTTTTTTCTACAAAAGGCATCAGCTCATCAAAGAAAAAATCTTCATAACGCCAGTTGTTTCTTGCATCATTATTATACCCTCTTGTACCGGTATTTGCATCCGGCATAATGATGATCATCGGCGTTGCTTTTCCTTCCCTGATCGCTTTATCCGTTATATGCAACACTTCGCCAAATTGCACCCAACCGGTCTGGTCATCGCCACCCCCGTGCAATAAATAAAGTACAGGGTACTTTCTTCCGGATGTTTCATAATCGGGTGGCAGGTAAACGGCATATTTTCTTTCCATCTTTAAGATCTTGCTGGGCAGGGAAAGTTCATCCATCACTTTACCGGTTTGGGCAACAGCCGTAAAAACGGTAAACATCAATCCTGTAAGAAAAAGCAGTTGTTGTTTCCTCATTGGTTGTATCTAATTTAAAATATTGAAGAATTTTAAAGATACTTAATTGATACATCCAATGATTCTTTTATATATGCTCATACCAAAAACGAAACTTTGCCCTATGCTATGGGATATCTTTTCATCGGAAAAAATCATACACTTGTGATCACGATTTTATGTGGCTAACATTTTAATTAGCTTTTTCCCGAAACGATCCTTTTGTGTAACTTCAAACACGAATTAAAACTAATCGCAATGCCTATTTTCAACCTCCACATCAATGGAAAGCAATACAAGGCTGATGTTGCAGCCGACACTCCCCTCTTGTGGGTGCTCAGGGATCATCTTGAATTGGTAGGAACAAAATTCGGTTGTGGTATCGCACAATGCGGCGTCTGCACCGTTCTTCTTGACGGCAATGCAGTAAGAGCCTGCGTATTCCCGGTATCGGGCATAAAAAATTCAAAAGTTACAACCATCGAAGGTTTATCAGAAAATGGTGATCACCCTTTGCAACTGGCATGGGACGAAGTGGATGTGGCCCAGTGCGGATATTGCCAGGCCGGGCAGATCATGACTGCAGCAGCCCTGTTGAAACGAAAACCTACGCCCACCATGCAGGAAATAGATGACGCGATGCATCCCAATATCTGCCGTTGCGGTGCTTATCATCGTATTCGCGAAGCTGTAAAATTGGCCAGTACAAAAATCTAATTTATGAGAACATTAAATAAGACCAACCGGAGAGATTTTTTAAAAATAACTTCAATGACCGGTGGCGGTTTGCTGCTTGGCTTTAGCTGGTTCAGCGCCGAAGCAGAAACGCCGGTGATAATAAACAAAGCAAATTTTGCGGGAGATGCTGGTTTTAATAGTTACTTATCCATTGGAACAGATGGTACCATCACTATATTTTCTCCTAATCCGGAATTGGGTCAGAATATCATGACCTCGTTTCCCATGATCGTTGCCGAAGAACTTGATGCCGACTGGACAAAAGTAAAAGTGATGCAAGCACCACTCGATACTGTTAAGTTTGACCGGCAACTGACCGGCGGCAGCGGCGCTATTCCCCATTCATGGAAAAGATTACGCAACGCTGGTGCTACAGCAAGGTATTTGTTAATTGCTGCTGCTGCAAAACGCTGGAATGTGGATGCAAATGATTGTACCGCCAGTAATGGTTTTGTGATACATGAAAAAACAGGTAATAAATTGGGTTACGGTGAATTGGCAGAAGAAGCATCTAAACTATCCGTCCCAACTGAGGTAGCGCTAAAGGATAGAAAGGATTTTAAACTCATTGGTAAAGCAATCCGGAATGTAGAAAATAAAAATATTATTACCGGTAAAGGAGTTTTCGGAATAGATTTACACCGGGAAGGAATGGTGCTCGCCATGATACAACGTCCCACAGCCTTTGGTACAAAAATAAAATCAGTTGATGATGCCGCAGCCAAAGCAATGCCCGGAATTATTGATGTAATTACGTTTAAAAATAACGTTGCGGTTGTTGGTAAATCTACCTGGGAGATCATGAAGGCAAGAAAGGTTTTAAAAATTCAATATGAAAAAGATGGCAATATCGAAAGCACTGCCGATCATGACCAGTTGTTGGCTTCCTTATTAAATACTGGGAAAACAACTGTGCGCAGGAAAGATGGCGATGTGGAAACGGCATTTAAGAATGCGGCTAAAGTTATTAAAAGCGAATACCAATGTCCTTTTATTCCGCATAATGCCATGGAGCCGATGAATTTCTTTGCCGATGTACGTGAAGATGGCGTGGAGTTAGCCGGGCCAACACAAACACCGGCGAGTGCCCGTACAGCAGTATCAAAACTTTTAAATATTCCTGAAGATAAAATTACCGTTGATATAACCCGCCTCGGTGGCGGTTTTGGAAGGCGATTGAAATTTGATTATGTATTGGAAGCAGCCGAATTGTCAAGCATTATTAAGAAACCGGTGAAGGTGATCTGGACCCGCGAAGACGATATGATGGGTGGAAGTTATCGTCCCGCTGTACGCTATCGTTTTGAAGCGGCGCTGGATGAAAAAGGGAATATGATTGGTTATAAGCTCAGAGGCGTGGGAATCAATCAGAATAATTCAACAAGGGAAAATAATTTTCCATCAGGTGCTGTTGATAATCTTTTAATAGATTCTGTTGAGCACATCTCTCCGGTTACAACAGGGGCATGGCGGGCTCCTGTCACTAATTTTTTGGCATTCGCTGAGCAAAGTTTTATAGACGAAGTGGCGTTGGCGGCAGGGAAAGATCCTGTTCAGTTCAGGTTGGAGATGCTACAAAAAGCAAAAGCCAATCCTGTGGGTGAGATCAGGTATAATATTAACCGGATGGAAACGGTGATAAAAGAGGCCGCAGAAAAATCGGGATGGGGAACTAAAAAAGGTGTGTCGCAGGGGTTTAGTGTTTACTTCTCCCATTCTTCGTATGTAGCACAGGTATGCGATGTAGAAATGAAGGCCGGCAAACCAGTGGTTAAAAAGATATATGCTGTTTCCGATTGCGGCGAGGTGATTAATAAAAGTGGTGCGCTGCAACAGGTCATCGGTGGGATCGTTGATGGATACGGCCATGCGATGTATGGCAAACTAACTTTCAAAGATGGCGCACCTGCACAAAATAATTTTGGTGCTTATCGTCTTATCCGCATGAAAGAAATTCCGGATATAGAAGCACATTTTGTCGATAACGGCATTGATCCAACCGGCTTGGGTGAACCAGCCCTGCCCCCAACTGGTGGAGCTGTTGCCAATGCCATTTTTAAAGCAACTGGTCAACGTTTGAAAAACCAGCCATTTATTGATGAGCCGCTCTATAAACCGGTGAAGGGATTTTAGTGTAATTGTTGCTGATAAATTAGTCAGATGTTGCCGTCCACTTTAATTTATACGTATCACAGCCCAGGTTATTAATGTTCATACGGAATGTTCCGGATGCGTTTTTGTTTTTAATGTCCGCTTCAAGATCAAATCGCCAGGCCGTCGATCCGCCATTGGGTGGTTCCGAAATATGACCGGTCACCATTCCTCCAGTAATAGCAAAAGCTCCTTCAGGACCCGCAATAGTCGATTCCAGTTTGCCGCTGCAACGCCAATACCCTTTGAAAGTAAGGTTCTCCAACTTTTTACCGTCGGCGGAAATATCGAAATAAATACTGTCCCCTTTCATGCCATTGGAAAATGCGCCGCGAAAATGGCGGCCGGTTAGTTCACCACCCTCCGCAAATTTACTATTCGTTTTACCTTCCTCTTTATTAGAAGCGGTGTTTACATTTTCCGGGCTGTTGCAGGAAAGGATGACAATAATAGCCACTGAAAAAAATTGATTGCCGTGCTTCATTGGTACAAAGATTAAATAGAGATGGATGGAATTAAAGAATTCAATACAAAATATTGCGTGTTTCTGCTGGTGAAAATAACTATTAAAGCCTTGTATTGAATCCGTGTTAGCGGGTATTTTGCCGTTTGCAAAACACCATCCCACTATTTATTTATTTAATGATCAGGTAAACAAAATGCTCTGGCTTTATCATGTATATTTATTCCTAAACGAATACCTTCAATGAAACCTGTTCCCCTCCTTTTTGCCCTTATTATTGGCATCAGTTGCAATTCGCAAAAGCAAACACAAAACACCGAGACTGTTGCAAACGGGCAAATTAAAACCGGCGCTGATCAGACCGAAAAATATCTTCCTTATATAAAAGGAAAGCGGGTTGCTATACTTGCAAACCAAACTTCTATAATCGGTAAAACGCACCTTGTTGACAGCCTGAAAAAGCTGGGCGTGAACATTGTAAAAGTATTTGGCCCTGAGCATGGCTTTAGAGGAAACGCTAGTGCAGGCGATAATGTATCTGATGAGATTGATGTGGCGACAGGTATACCGATAATTTCTCTGTACGGCGCAAAGAACAAACCAACCAAAGCCGACCTCGCCGATGTGGACCTAATGATCTATGACCTGCAGGATGTGGGGGTACGCTTTTATACCAATATCAATGCACTCTCAAGACTTATGGAAGCCTGTTATGAGAGCGGCAAGGAATTACTGATACTAGACAGGCCCAATCCCAATGCTTATTTAATTGATGGGCCAGTGCTGGATATGAAATATAAATCGGGTATCGGTATGTTTCCCATACCTATGTCGCACGGGTTAACGGTAGCTGAATTCGCACAGATGGCTAACGGCGAAGGCTGGTTGACCAATAAAGTGAAATGCAATATCAAAATCATTCCTGTTGCAAACTATGATCACGACATGCCTTATACATTGCCAGTGAGCCCTTCGCCAAATCTTAACACGCAACAGGCTATTCTGCTTTACCCTTCTGTATGCATGTTTGAAGGCGTTTACATTAACCACGGAAGAGGAACATATTTTCCTTTCACAGTATTAGGCAGTCCCGGGCTGAAAGGCATTTATGAATTCTCCTATACACCTACAGGTATAAAGGGTATGGCCGAAACGCCCATCTTCATGAACGAGGTTTGCTACGGTCTCGACCTGCGCAATTATGATACAGAGCTTTTGAAAAAAAGCAAAAAGATAAACCTGCAATGGATAATGGAATTGTACAAGGCACATCCTTATAAAGAAAAGTTCTTCGATTCAAAACTGAGCAACCAGATGAATAATATCGAGATACAAATTGGTTCAGGGCTTTTCCGCAGGCAGATCATCGACGGAAAATCAGAAAAAGAGATCCGTGCAAGCTGGGAGCCAGGCTTAAGTGAATACAAAGAAATGAGGAAGAAATACTTGCTGTATCCTTAACTTTTGCTGGTGATACCTTTTGCGATTGCAATTAATTTTTTTTTATCAACTGAATTATTTCCGCTCTATTCCCTGCTTCCATTTTCCTTGCGTAGTGTTTTTAGCTCTCTGATCGTCCGGATAATAAGCGGTATCGTAACGATAAGAATAAATCCCAATACAATATATTTTAACCACGGCTTTAAAAAAGGCCTGCTTCCGATAAAGTAACCAGCCGCTAAAAAGCTCGTTATCCAGATCACAGAGCCGCCGAATGTTAACATAATAAAACGGCGCAAATCCATCTTGATTATTCCGGCAACGATCGGTGCAAACGTGCGGATGATTGGTAAAAACAAACCTGCTGTCAAAGCCAGCCAACCATATTTATTATAAAACGCTTCGGCGGTTGTAAGATGATGCTTGCGAAAAAATTTTGAGTCTTTACGACTGTATAATAATGGGCCTGTTTGTCGTCCAAACCAATAACCGGTAAGTGCTCCCAGAACGGCGGCAAAAATCAACAAAGCGCAAACCGTAAAAAATGAATAAGTGAGCCCACCTGTGGCGACAAATACACCGGCGGCAAACAGAACCGCGCCACTGGGCAAAAAGAAACAGAAAAACAAACCGGTGGTACTATACACCAAAACAAATACCATCAGCAATCCGCCATAGCTGATCAGCGCTTCGGGATCAAATACCTGTAGGTTCTGTTGCAGAATATACGCAAACGGTAGGGTAATCATTGATCATTTTTATCGCTAATCTACTAACGATTTTGATTGCAGGCATCACGCAGGGCACTATAAAATAATATGACATAAAAAAGTGAAAAATGATAAGTGTAGAAATAAGAATCTCCACTAAAAAATTACCACCATGCTGTTGATATCTTTCTTTTAAAGGAAGCATGCTGGCATAGTTTTTACGCAGTAAGACAAAACCAACCCTTATGACCCGTACCTACTCCTCTACTACTACAAAAAAATTAGCGTTACGCTTTATACTTGAAAATTTAGACTTCCGTAAAAGAAGTTTATATCTCCAGGAAATTGTTTCCCTGAGTAAGGCAAACGATATCTGGCGCCAGGCGCTGGCAGCCTTCTTCGACACACCTCCTGCAAAATTTTCAATGAAGACTTTTAGTAATAATTAGAGCTGATATTTTTTGATGACTTTGAATCTGCGGTGAGTTACCTCAACCATAACGCACATCGTAGCTGTACACTACCAAGATGCATGACCCGTTTTGTTTGCATGTATCGGCAACCCGTTATTGCAACCAACCGATATTCTTCCTTACATCTTTTGACTCTGTGTAACGGATCGAGCGTAACAGCAGGCTCATTACCCTTTCTTGTGATTGAACTTTTTTTGCCATGGTATCTAACCAGGCCGGGAACATTGACGGGGCTGATTCTGCAATGATGAAATCAACGTGACTAATACTTCTTTCAGCATTTTATCTTGCATAATGGTGCAGGTTGTCAAGATGCTAAATTAAATTTTAGTAATTATTCACCCATTGGCCGTTAAACCAAGCTTTACAGCCACGCGTTTTAACTAGTTACCAGATTGAGCGAAAGTATCCCGCCATGTACTGTTAAAAATGCAGGCTTCTTTATAAATAAAATCAGCGCTGGCATATTTTTTAGCCTATATTATTAAAACCAACAATTATGAAAAAGGAAGCAACAAAGATAATTAGCGGAAATGCCGGGCAAGGGACGCGGATTTCTTTGCTCACCAGTTTCTTTAACGGTCAGTTGAATGATATTTACCAGGCAGAGAAACAACTGGTGAAAGCATTGCCTAAGATGAAAAAAGCGGCATCCTCGGATAAGCTGGTTTTGTTTTTTGAAGAACACCTGGCAGAGACCAAGCAGCATATCGTAAGGTTGGAAAAACTATTTGAGCTGATAGGAATTAAACCTTATTCAAAGAAAAGCAATGCTATGGAAGGTTTGCTGCGAGAAGCGGTTACCATTGCTGCAGAGACACAAGAAGGTAGTGCCACCCGTGATGCAGCGCTGATCTTTATAAGCCGGAAAATTGAACATTACGAAATAGCCTGTTATGGAAGTCTTCATCAACTTGCCCTCACCCTGGGAATGGATCCTGTGGCCGATCTTCTTATTTCAACACTCAACGAAGAAAAAGATGCCGATGAAGCGTTGTCAACACTTGCAATAACAGACGTAAACCTTGATGCATTGGAGGAGGTTTAAAAAAAACAAATCCGTTGTTCAAAAATTTGAATGATAATTCTTTCGGGCAGGTTCATCTGTAAGCCGTAATTTTACAGGGACATAGTGGTTTACATCTTACCTTCTTTTTAAGTTTAGCTATCCCGCAACGGTGTTTGCTTACGCGGTATTAGACAGTTAATTACGCATTCACTGATCATCATAAGGCATGATATTGGCATAGATGTAAAACATCCATTTGTACTATTACCTAAAGTCAATACATAAATGAAGGGCGATCAAAGAAAAAAACAACCAAATGACCTCTTTGAAATGCTTCCACAGGCTATCGCCAAGTTCAAGAAAAATGTCATTGAGCCGTTCTTTAGTATAGGAAGTAATGGTAGTGATGAAAGCCTTCCGTTAAGAGCCGAAATATTCACTGGTGAGCAATTGGACCAGCATGCCAAAACATTGGCGCGAAGACATACGCTCATCACGAAAGAACCGTCAGAACAATTATTGAAACGGCTTGCAGAGAACGAAAGCATATTGCTTGAAGTTCATTCCAATCTTACAGAGAACGTAAAACAAAACAACAGGATAACGCCTGCCGCAGAATGGCTGCTGGATAATTTTTACCTGATCGAAGAGCAGATCTATACGGCAAAAAAACATTTACCCAAAGGATATAGTAAAGGATTGCCGCAATTGGCACGGGGAGTTTCCGCCGGCCTGCCGCGTGTATACGATATCGCTGTAGAAATTATTTCCCACAGCGACGGTCATGTAAACTTAAGGAGCTTATCCAATTTTGTTTCGGCTTACCAGGAAATAAACTATTTGAATCTTGGCGAGCTGTGGGCCATCCCCATCATGCTTCGACTGGCGCTGCTGGAAAACCTGCGCCGTCTTTCTATCCAGATATCAATTGATATTACCAATAAATCATTAGCAACTTCCTGGGCCGATGAACTGATCAATATAGCTGAAAAAGATCCGAAAAATTTAGTGCTTGTCATCGCCGATATGGCACGATCAAAACCGCCGATGGCAAGTTCATTCGTAGCGGAGCTAACCAGGAGATTACAGGAAAAAGGAAGTTCACTTGTACTTGCGATCAGTTGGCTTGAGCAAACATTGTCGGAACATGGCGTAACTACGAATGAGCTGGTGCAGCAGGAAAACCAGAAACAGGCCGCCGACCAGGTTTCAATCAGTAACAGCATCAGCAGCCTTCGCTTTTTAAGCACTACTGACTGGCGTGAGTTTGTTGAACAAACCAGCATCATGGAGGAAACGCTTCGCCGTGATGCTGCGGGCATTTATGTAAATATGGATTTCCATACACGCGACCATTACCGTCATACTGTAGAAAGAATCGCAAAGAAAAGCGATTACTCTGAACAGGCAGTCGCTGAAATGGTGGTCAGGTTTACCCAGGAAAGTGCACAAAAAAGTACAGACCGGCGCATGGCGCATGTTGGCTACTACCTGATGGGAAGTGGATTAAGAAGAATAGAAAGATTAACCGGCACCCGTCTTACAGTAAAGGAAAAATGCAAAAAGTTAATCGACAGAATCCCTTTCTTTGTTTATGGCGGCGGCATCGTTATCCTAACCTTTCTTATCTGCTGGGGACTGTTGAGCAAAGCATACGCAGAAGGATTCAGGAATTGGCAACTGCTTACATTATCGGTTCTTGCTCTTTTAGCCACCAGCCAGGTTAGCATATCACTAATCAATTGGCTAACTACCATCCTGGCAAAACCGTGCATGTTGCCACGCATGGATTTTTCAAAGGGTATTCCCGAAGAAAATCGCACCATGGTTGTAGTACCTGCCATGCTTACTTCTGTTTCGGGCGTTGCTGACCTGGTAGAAAATCTCGAAATACGTTTTCTTGCCAACAGGGATGCAAATTTATTTTTTGCGTTGTTGACGGATTTTAAAGATGCAAAGGAAAAAGATCTTGAAGAAGACGAATTGATCCTGCAGCATGCGGAGGCAAAGATCATTGAACTTAACAGGAAATACGATAGGACGGTAAACGATACCTTCTTTCTTTTTCACCGGCCAAGGCAATGGAATACCCGCGAAAAAGTGTGGATGGGATATGAACGCAAAAGAGGAAAGCTCGGCGACCTGAACGCATTGATAAAAGGTGATGGTAAGGAACATTTTTCGGCGATAATAGGGGAAGAAGAAATTTATACCAGCATCAAATATGTCATCACGCTTGATTCAGATACCCAGTTGCCACGCGATGTGGCCTGGAAGATGACAGCAAGTATGGCGCACCCCTTAAATCAACCGGTGTACTCTGAAAAAAAGCGACGTGTTGTAAAGGGATATACGATCCTGCAGCCACGAGTCTCAAACAGCTTATCCTTTGATAGAAGTTCCATTTATTCAAGGGTGCATGGCAACGAGCCTGGCACTGATCCTTATACAAGAGCTACATCGGATGTATACCAGGATATGTTCAATGAAGGTTCGTTTATTGGGAAAGGGATTTATGATGTTGGTTTTTTTGAAAAAGCATTGAAGGACAGGTTTCCTCTCAACCGCATTCTTAGTCATGATCTTTTAGAGGGTTCTTATGCAAGAGCGGGGTTGATCTCCGATGTGCAACTGTACGAAGAGTATCCCTCTTCCTATGTTACCGATATGCATCGCCGGCACCGGTGGATCCGTGGCGACTGGCAGATCGCAAGCTGGGTACTTCCTTTTGTACCCGGTCATAATAAAAGGTTTCGCTTAAACCCGCTTTCCAAACTTTCGAAATGGAAGATATTTGACAACCTGCGTCGCAGTCTCGTCCCCGTGTCTTTTTTATTGCTGCTGGTATTTGGATGGGCTGTTTCATCCTTTCATTTTTTCTGGACAGTTTCCGTGCTTGCCATCGTTTTTCTTCCTGTACTGGTGAGCTTTGTATGGCAACTTTGTAAAAAGCCGGCAGACGAACTTTTTGTTCAGCACCTGATCTATACAAGCCGCTCGTTAAAGGATAATCTTTTTCAGCAGGTGATTAGCTTTATCTTTCTGCCTTATGAAGTGTATATGAATGCAGATGCCATACTTCGAACGCTATGGCGCATTTATATTTCTAAAAGAGATCTATTGCAATGGAATCCTTACCGCAATTCCAAAACTGATCACACAACGGTTGCCGGCGCTTATCGTTTGATGTGGTTTGCTCCGGTCTTTTCTGCTGCTCTTCTTATTTACTTAACGATCTACGCTCCTGTTACGCTGGCGAAGGTCTTACCTTTTTTAATTGTATGGGCCGCTGCGCCATTCGTGGCGTGGTTTATCAGTAAACCCGCCAGTGACAAAAGAATCAGCATATCCAATGAGCAAACGATCTATCTCCGTAAGCTGGCCAGGAAAATATGGGGCTTTTTTGAAACCTATGTGGGCAAAGAAGATAACTGGCTGCCCCCGGATAATTACCAGGAGGCTCCGGTGGAACGAATTGCACATCGTACATCACCAACCAATATTGGTCTGTCGCTGCTTTCTAACCTTAGCGCATATGATTTTGGTTATATCACTTCCGGCGAGTTGCTTGAATTAACAACCAACACCATCAGCACCATGCAGCGCATGGAAAAATATAAGGGACATTTATACAACTGGTACGATACGCAGTCGCTGCTACCCTTAAGTCCCAGGTATATTTCTACGGTTGATAGCGGAAACCTGCTCGGTCACCTGATCACGTTAAAACAGGGATTGCTTGCCATACCGGATAAAAAGATTGTGACGGAAAATATGTTTGAAGGTTTGCTTGACGAAGTGAGAGTGTTATCGGAGAAATTAAAGATGCCGGAATTAAAAAAATTTCAGCAGCAGCTCACAGATAACTTCCGTCCTGACCTGGAGAATGCAGCTGTAGTAAAAAAATACCTCGACGATCTAGAACAGGCACTTACCAGGATCCTTGTGCAGTTAGACAATGATCCGGAACATGAAACAGACTGGTGGATACAAAAGATCTTTGCACATATAAAAAACATAAAGAACGACCTTGGTGTGTTTATTCCGTGGCTGATGTTTTCGGCACCACCCGAAAAGTTTAAAGATATGCTGCCGGTATTGCCGGGTGTACCTACCATCACTGAATTGTCAAAAATTGAACAGTCCCTGTTACATAAGATCAACGAGCTTTATTCGCCTGGTAATACCGAAGAAGAAAATGACTGGCTTACCAATTACAGGACAGGTATCACCGAATCCGGCCGGAGAGCAAAAGCTATTATTTTAACCGTTGAACAACTTGTATTGAAATGTGCTCACCTGTCACATGTTGATTTCGAATTTCTTTATGACAGATCACAACACCTGCTCAGCATAGGATATAATGCAGAAGAGCACCGGCGGGATAATAGTTTTTATGATCTGCTTGCATCCGAAGCAAGGTTAACAACGTTTGTTGCTGTGGCGCAGGGAAAACTTCCACAGCAAAGCTGGTTTGCATTAGGCCGCCAGCTTACCAATATCGGTACCACTCCTATCCTGCTTTCGTGGAGCGGCTCCATGTTTGAATACCTGATGCCGCTGCTGGTAATGCCCGCCTACCGTAATACACTGCTTGATCAGACCAGCAAAGCCGTGATACAAAAACAAATAGAATACGGCAGGAAACGTGGCGTACCCTGGGGCATTTCGGAGTCGGGATATAATATGGTAGATGCCAGTCTTAATTACCAGTATCATCCGTTTGGTGTACCGGGTCTTGGATTTAAACGCGGGCTTGGTGAAGACCTTGTTATATCACCTTATTCTACGATACTGGGTTTAATGGTGTCGCCCAAAGAATCTTATGACAACCTGCAACTATTAAAAGAAGAAGGTTTCGAAGGCAGGTTCGGCTTTTATGAAGCGATTGATTATACCCCGTCGCGCCTGTCAAGAAAACAAAATTATGTAGTAGTAAAATCTTTTATGGCGCACCACCAGGGAATGAGTTTCCTTGCTATCAGCCATCTTTTACATGATCAGTTGATGCCCGAACGCTTTGAATCGGATATCGAGGTCAAATCGGCATTGCTATTATTGCAGGAAAGAATACCACGTGTCACTACCTTCTATTCACCAAGCGTACACGAAGCAGACACCAGCATAACGCCGGGTGGCAATGGCTATATGCGGGTACTGAATACGCCGGATACGACAATACCCGAAGTGCAATTGTTATCAAATGGCCGGTATCATGTAATGGTGACCAATGCCGGTGGCGGTTACAGCCGCTGGAAAAATATTGCACTCACCCGCTGGCGTGAGGATTGCACGTGCGACAACTGGGGCACTTTCTGTTTTATCCGTGATCTTGATAACAATACCGCCTGGTCGGCAGCTTTTCAACCTGTATTGAAAGACGGCGAAAATTATGAAGCCGTATTCTCACAAGGACGTGCGGAGTTTCGCCGCCGCGACCTTTCGCTTGAAACACATACCGAGATCGTAGTATCACCGGAAGATGATATTGAATTGAGAAGAGTGCATATCACCAATCGTTCACGCAAAAAAAGGGTCATAGAGATCACCAGTTATGCGGAAGTAGTTTTAACCTCCCCTATCGGCGACGAAATGCACCCCGCATTCAGCAATCTTTTTGTACAAACGGAACTGAACGAACAGCGCAATGCGATCACCTGCACCCGCAGGCCAAGATCAATGACAGAAAACAACCCCTGGATGTTTCACCTAATGAAAGTGCATGATGCTGAAATAAAAAATGTCTCCTACGAAACGGACAGGGATAAATTTATCGGCAGGGGTAATACGATCAATGATCCGAAAGCCATCAACCAGGCCTCTACGCTATCCGGTAGCAGCGGTTCGGTGCTCGATCCTATTGTATCTATCCAATACCGGATCGTACTGGAGCCTTACGAATCCGTTACCATTGATATGATCTATGGCATCTCCGATACCAAAGAAACCTGCAATTTCCTCGTAGAAAAATACCAGGACAAACATCTTATAAACCGTGTGCTTGAATTAGCGTGGACGCATAGCCAGGTAATATTAAGACAGATCAACGCCGTAGAGTCCGATGCGCAATTGTATTCACGCTTAGCAGGCTCTATCATTTTCGCAAATGCAGCGTTGCGAACCGATCCTTCTGTTATTCTTAAAAATTACCGTGGACAATCAGGTCTCTGGGGGTATTCCATCTCTGGTGATATACCAATCGTGTTGTTGCAAATTGAAGACTCTGCGAATATTGATATGGTAAAACAACTGGTGCAGGCGCATGCTTACTGGCGTTTAAAAGGTTTGTTCGTAGATCTTGTAATATGGAACGAAGATCATGGTGGTTACCGGCAGGTGCTGCACAACCAGATACAGGGTCTTGTGCAACCGGGTATTACCGTTGATTCGAAAGATCAGTTAGGAGGCATTTATATCCGCTCTGCCGACCAGATATCCAACGAGGACCGCATCCTGTTTCAAACCGTGGCACATGTTGTCATCTCGGATAAGTTAGGAACACTTGATGAACAGATCAGCGGAAGAACGAAATTAAAAACGACCATTCCTTATTTCAGCCCAAGCAAATTTACTTCTTCGCTGAAGACGTCCGTTACGCCGCCTAAAGACCTGCAATTCTTCAATGGCTATGGTGGTTTTTCAAAAGATGGAAAAGAGTACGTCATTACCACCGCCGCCAATAAGTTTACGCCGGCGCCATGGATCAATGTGCTGGCCAACCCCAATTTTGGAAGCATCATTACCGAGAGCGGGCAGATGTATACATGGATCGATAATGCGCATGAGTTTCGTCTTACGCCATGGAACAATGATCCTGTTACCGATTTGAAAGGAGAAGCATTTTACCTGAGGGACGAAGAAAGCGGCAGGTTCTGGTCGCCGATGCCTCTCCCCGCCACGGGCAAGTCTCTCTACATCACCAGGCACGGGTTTGGCTACAGTATCTTTGAACACAGCGAAGATGGTATTGAAACGGAAGTAACGGTATTTACAGATATAGAAGCTCCTATAAAATTTGCCGTCGTAAAAGTCAGGAACAAATCGGAACGACATCGCCGCATATCCGTAACCGGTTATGTAGAATGGGTGCTTGGCGACCTGCGTTCAAGATCATTAATGCATATCGTAACAGAACTGGATACACGCAGCGGCGCCCTGCTTGCACGCAATGCTTACAATACGGAGTTTGACAACCGGGTGGCTTTCTTTGATGTAGATGATCCGAATAAATATTTTACCACCGACCGTACGGAATTCATTGGTCGTAATGGTACCATCAATAATCCTGAAGCCATGAACAGGACAAGGCTTTCCGGTAAAACGGGAGCCGCCCTGGATCCCTGCGCAGCTATACAAGTCACCTTTGACCTTGTGGAAGATGAAGAGCATGAAGTGGTGTACCGCCTTGGTGCAGGAAAAAATAATAATGATGCGCTGGAGATCATCAAAGTTTTTGAGAGAAGCGATGCCGCCAAAAAATCATTGGAAAAAGTGCATGCATTCTGGAAAGAAGCATTAGGCGCAGTGCAAATTGAAACACCGGATGCAGCCACCAATATTCTTTCCAATGGCTGGCTCAATTATCAAACACTCGCCTGCCGGATGTGGGCACGCAGCGGCTTCTATCAATCAGGTGGCGCATTCGGTTTCCGCGACCAGTTGCAGGATGTTATTTCGTTGATGCATACAAAACCCGAACGGGCAAAACAGCAACTGTTGCTCTGCGCATCACGCCAGTTTAAGGAAGGCGATGTGCAGCATTGGTGGCACCCCACGGCCGGCAGAGGTGTACGCACTACCTGCTCCGACGATTTTCTTTGGTTGCCGTATGTCACAAGCCGGTATGTATCCACTACAGCGGATAGCAGCCTGCTCGATGAGTCCATTCATTTCCTGGAAGGGCGGTTGTTAAATGCAGAAGAAGAATCTTACTATGATCTGCCGATAAGATCCGATCAGTCCGCATCGCTTTACGAACATTGTGTAAGGGCCATTGAACATGGATTTCGTTTCGGTGTGAATGGTTTGCCGCTTATCGGCTCCGGCGACTGGAACGATGGCATGGATAAAGTGGGCCAGCATGGCAAAGGTGAAAGTGTATGGCTTGCTTTTTTCCTGTATGATATCCTTATCCGGTTCGTGGAAGTAGCGCAACTAAAAAATGATACCGCGTTTGCGGATAAATGCAAACAGCAAGCGGAGCAATTGCGCATCAACGTTAATAAACATGCATGGGACGGTGAATGGTACCGCCGGGCCTACTTTGACGATGGCACGCCATTGGGATCCAAAGAGAATGATGAATGCAAGATCGATTCGATAGCACAAAGCTGGTCGGTGATCTCAAAAGCCGGCGACCCTGCCCGCACACGTACGGCCATGCGGTCCGCATCCACGCATCTTATAAAAAAAGAGGACCAGATCATTCAACTTTTTAATCCGCCATTTGATAAATCGGCCATGAACCCCGGCTATATAAAAGGATATGTACCGGGAGTACGGGAGAATGGCGGGCAATACACGCATGCCGCTATCTGGCTGGTGATGGCGTTTGCCGCGCAGAACGATAAACAAAAAACCTGGGAGCTGCTGCAGATGATCAATCCTGTTAATCATGGCCGCGACCGTGCGGGCATAGAGCAATACAAAGCCGAGCCGTATGTAATAGCAGCCGATGTATATGGTGTAAAAGAACACAAGGGCCGCGGCGGATGGACCTGGTACACCGGCTCTGCCGGATGGATGTACCAATTGGTGCTGGAATCATTTATCGGGTTGACACGAAAAGGAAACAGCCTGAGCTTTGCACCTTGTATTCCCCCTGATTGGCCATCGGTAAAAATAATTTACCGGTACATAGATACAGTGTATACTATCGAACTTCTCCAATCGCAAACAGAAATCGCCACGACTGCAAGAATAATCGTTGATGGCGCAGAAGAAAGCAGCAGTGTTATTTTTCTGCAAAATGATGGAGCGCCGCATGACGTAAAAGTGTATTTGCAGACAACAATAAGAGAGTCGGCCGATACGCCGGGCGCTAACTAAAAACGAATATATCGTATCTCTGTTTCCCCATTCTGGCAAGGATAATTGTATTGGCGCTATAAACAATACAAAATGTATTATACTACTTTGTTGATTGTGAATATTTAGTATTTTGGGTGAGATAGCGTATAATAACATTAATATACGTGTTGCGGTAATGCTACTATGACTTCAGAGAGCAGAGATACATCGATAATTTCAAAGAGTTTGAAACAAGTAAAATTTTCATTACTACTGATATTTCCGACCTGAGTAAGGAAGTCGAAAATAATTGCATTTCTTTACGATATCCAGAAGTGTTTAAAGTCGCTGAATTTTTAGCCAGGGTGAAAAATAACAGGCGACAACAATTATATCAAAGTGATAAAGAAGTTGAACTAATTTACTATAGCTGGTTTGATGAGCAAGCCGGACAATTTAGATTTAACTTTATTAACTCACATCATCAGAATTTACCTTTTGGCTGCTCGTTAGTTTTCGTTTCTGATGAGAAGGAAATTATAGAAAATTTTCTTTCATCATTTCGGGAAATTTACCTTCCATGGAGTGAGTTAAAAGATGTAGATGAAGATGAATGCGAAGATGAAAATAATAGTGAGTATAAGTTAACTGTATATAAGAAGATAATAAGTCGTTGACCAAAACAAAGAGTCAGCTTTTACCCGCACTACCGCCAACATTAAAAACAATTGCCGAAAGCCCCCATAATGAAGCCCGCATTAAAGATATTAATGGGGGCTTTTGGTTATTGCTTGATGACCGTCACCGTGCAGAGTCTCTTTGTCCGCATGATAGGTGATTAGTAGCTATGCGGTGTCTTTGCAAAGCGGATAGAATTGTGAAGTCGGAGGCTTTGCAGAGCGGCGTTCAACAAATTTTTTCTAACGCCAAAAACAAAGCCGGTATAAAAAAAGTTGTGGGAATTCATCGCCTTTTGCACAGTTTTGCTACACATTTGCTGGAGAAAGGCACTGATATCCCGGTATATCAAAGACCTTTTAGGAACATTTTGATATCAAGACTACCGAAAGGTATTCACATGTCGCCAAGCAAAAACTGGTGAATATTGTAAGTCCATTAGATGACCTGGTGCAAAAGGGCGGTATAGCGTGGTAGTTTGTATTGGCGCTATAAACAATACAAAATGTATCATACTATTTTGTTGTGCGAATATTTTGTATTTTTAGCTTATAGCGTATAATAACATCAATATACGTGTTACATGCCATACAGATGCGACCATTCTTAATATTCTTAGTTTTTATTGCAATAGCATTTACTTCATGTTTTCGCGAGTCATATAACACACTACAAAGGGTTGACCTAACCTCAGCCGATAGGTATGAAGTAAAAAGCATGGCAGGGTGTTGTGGCTGTAAGGCAATTTTTTATAATGTGACTAGGAACAACAAGATTGCGGAACAATTTGTAGTGGAAACTAACTGTGGTTTATATGAGCCGACAAAGCATTTGTTTACAACAGACATAAAGGGAGAAGTAACAAATATCAAGTCGCTTATTGCAGTAACAGACAGTTCATTTACTTTTCCATTAACTGAAATTGACAAAAATGCTCTTTTCAAATTGGATAGCATCTATACAGATTGGAGGAGCGTAAATAAGAGACAAATAGTATTTGCAGACATAACAGGGTACAAACAAGGAGAAAAGACACATATGCCTTTAGGAGTGAAGGTTACAGTACCATCAACAAAATAGTACGGCATGTAACATGGTATTTCAGCAATAGCGGTTGAAGAATATATTTTGAGCAACAGTAATTCTATTCTACTTTAATAATAAATTTTAGCTGACGGATCACGGAATTCCGCTACTGCAGAAATACCTGGAACGTTAGCGGTAATATTAAACGATGACCATCTCTAAAAAAATATATAGTCGCTTCTTCTGGACAACCATTGTTTTATTGAGTGCCTATTATTTTTATAAGGCATTGATGTACCGATATTATCAAGAAGGATCCGGTCCGACTTTTTGGAACAAGCAGTTTTGGTTTGCATCTCATATACTTACCGCTATTACAGTTCTTATTCTAGGCCCTATTCAATTTTGGAACTGGTTTCGCATTCAATACACCCGGTGGCACCGTTTGCTGGGAAAAATATACGTGATAGGAAGTCTTGCAGGAGGGTTAACCGCCTGTTATCTTGGCTTAACAATTTCCTACCAAGGATCTATTGTTCCATTGGTATTATTGTCTGTCTTGTGGATATTTACGACTACTGCAGCATGGATTGCCATTAGGAATGGCAACATAAAGCCCATCGCTTGTTTATGATCCGAAGCTATACCCTGGCTCTATCATTTGTGTTTCTGCGAATCCTTGCAGACCTGGTTTACAAACACAACCTTCTTTTCTTTATTGACAGTCCTGAGCTAAAAGACAATACTTATGAATGGTTAAGTTGGGTGTTACCTTTATTGGTAGTTGAATTATACTTTTCCTGGATTCCTGCGTTAAGACAAAAATCTAACAAATACAACCGCTAACACGTGGTTAAATTAAAGGATGTTATGCGGAGTGCGGATACCTATCGGAACGGTCTCCGTATCAGCCTCAAAGATGTTGTAAATCATTTCCGCCATCGCCACTATATTTTTTTCATCAATAACCATACCTGGCAGATTGCTTCGGCTGGCTAAAACAAACTTTAAAAAAGAATAACCTTAAAGCCAGCCTCGCAATGATGGAGACTCCGGTAATTGGCTACTGTTCATGGTCCTGTTGCCCGTGGTGTTCCAAATCACTCAACAGATCTAAATAGCCATTTAAGTGGCCGATACTTCGACTTTTGGTGAATAGCAAACTGAACGCTGATCCCGATAGCTATCGGGAGTGCGACGCAACAGCCGATGATAGTAGCAATGTAGCCTGGCTCAAAATCTTCTCACTCTGCAAACTGCACTGAATAAACCATGGGCAAGTAATTGTTAAGTGTCTGCCAGCTTTCACCGCGGTCGGGTGAAAAAAAGAAATTGCCGGTAGTGGTACCAAATGCTAATGCATCTCCTGATGTGGCCAGTGCATGACGGTAAACAATATCAAAACAATTTTCCTGCGGTAATCCTTTTCGCAGATCTTTCCAGGTCTTACCGCCATCATCGGTGCGGCAAATACAAAGGGCGCCTTTGATAGCAGTACGTGTCATATCACTATCGGCAGGAGCCACCCATGCCTGGTCCGGATTGTCATCAGCTACTGCCATTGCAAACCCAAACTTTGCCGGACCTTCCGGTTGCCCGACATCCAACCAGTTTTTGCCGCCATCAACTGAACGGTAGATGCCGCAATGATTCTGCTGCCACAATACATCGGGGTTGGTTGGCGCTGCAACAAGTATGTGAGGATCGTACCCTGTTTCGGCATTGGGATCGGGAAGAAATTCGGCCCGCATCCCTTTATTGCGTATTTCCCATGACTTGCCTGCATCGGTTGTTTCGAAAATACCCGCGCAACTAATGCCGACATGAATGCGATTTTCATTTCCCGGATCAACAAGGATAGAATGAATGCCCGGCTGATCGCGGCCACCTCCAAACCATCCATCCTTACGGGTGGGATGTTGCCATAAAGATTCGACTAATTGAAAACTATTGCCTGCATCTTCGCTCAGGAATAAGCCACCCGGATCAGTGCCAATCCATAACCTTGAAGGAAAATTTTTGCCTCCATGAGCCATGGCCCAGATATAACGGGTAGTAGCGGGTACACCCTCTTTTATTTCTTCACCTTCCGGATAAGCCGGGGTTGTTACCTCTTCCCATGTGACTCCTCTATCCGTTGAGCGGTGAAGTTTTACGCCCCAATGTCCATAGTCGAGACTGGCCCACCAGGCGCCTGTTCTTGGATCGGCATAAGCAATAGAAACAGGAGCTCCCTCGAAAGAAAGATTCTCCACCTGCCAATTATTATTCTTAAACTTATAAGCGATAAGACCCTTGCGGGTACCAAGCAGCATTGTTTTTTGCATAGACGTTGGAGTTAATGAGTTTTGATTTATCCCCCCGACAAAGCCTGTATGATATAAATTTCACTGTTTTCAGTAAAGCGGTCACTCAGTGATACACGGTCATTGATCAACGTGCCGTCAATAAAAATATTAACATGCCTGCGCAGGCTGCCCTGCTCATCCAATATATAACTTCGCATGCCGGGGTAGCTATTTTCAATTTCTTTAAGCACCTCTTTCAATGAACTTCCTTTTGCGGGGGTGTCTTTTAGTCCTTTAAAAAACCGGCTCAGTGCATAAGTAAATTTGACCGTTGGCATTATAATAAAATTATTGCAGTGATGGTTATTATGAAATTACTGTTCTATCGTCTTTTATGCAATAACCCCATCATAAAAATAATGCAGACCGATTCAACTATTAAATTATCTTTTCGCCTACCGGATTTCTTTTCCAATTGCAGGTTTTCATGGATGCCACAAAATTGATTTTACTTTATGTAACGTCCGGCGTGTAAATGCGACAATTTGAGGGGTGCATTGCGACAGCGGGATGAAGGTTGATATATGGAAGCTGATATTATTAAAGAGCGAAACGATGTAGCAAAAAAATAGCCACCCCCGGGTGACTATTCAAATAAAGTTTGTTGTTGTAATTACACCAGTTCTTCCTTCGATGCTTTGCTATACTCTTCGATCAGTTTTTTCTGCAAATCATACATAACAGGTTCATATCCCAGGAAACTCATTTTAAACTTAGCCCTTCCCTGCGTAATGGAACGAAGCGATGAAGAATAATTATCCATTTCAGCCAATGGTACTTTTGCAATTATTTTTTGAAAATGTCCCTCGGCATCGATGCCTTCCACGATGGCCCGGCGGCTTTGAAGGTCGCCCATTACAGCACCGGTAAGATCATCCGGACATAGTACCTCTACATGATAGATCGGCTCCAGTATCTGCGGGTCTGCTTGCTGGAACGCTTGCCTGAATGCCTGTAATCCTGCTATTTTAAAAGAGATATCATTGCTGTCAACCGGGTGCATTTTTCCATCATACACACAAACCCTTATATCACGTGCATAGGAACCGGTAAGCGGACCATTCTGCATTTTCTCCATTACCCCTTTTAAGATCGATGGAAGAAATCTTGTATCAATAGCACCGCCGACAATGCAATTATAGAAAACTAATTTACCTCCCCAATCAAGATCATGTATATCTCTTCCTCTTACATTCAAATCTTTCGGTTCAGGCATTCCTTCATACCAGGGCTCTATCCGCATGAATACTTCTCCAAACTGGCCGGAGCCGCCGCTTTGTTTTTTATGACGGTAACTGGCATCTGCCATTTTTCGTATCGTTTCCCGGTAAGCGATCCGTGGTTTTACAAACCGTACTTCCAGCTTGTGATTATGTTCGATCTTCCATTTGGCAACAGCCAGGTGCATATCCCCCTGGCAATGGATCAGCGTTTGTTTCAGCTCACCCGACACTTCAACTAATAGTGTGGGATCTTCTTCGCGAAGCTGGTGCAGCGCCTGCGATAACTTTTCCTCCTCTCCTTTCTTAAGCGTTTCGATGGCCACCGTCATATTTGGCGGAGGAAATTCAATAGGTGTGAGTTCAATATTTTTTCCTTTTATGTGCAAGGTATTATTGACATGTGTATTTCTTAGTTTCAGCGTAGCGCCGATATCTCCGGCTACCAGCTCGTTTACATTGGTGCGCTTATTAGCTTCCACTAAAAACAATTGCGTTAGCTTTTCTGTTACCCCGGTGGATTCGTTTTCCAACTCCATTCCACTTCTTACCGTGCCGGAATAAACTTTAAAGAATGAAAGCTCACCTACATGCGGCTCAGAAACGGTTTTATAAATAAAAATGCAAGCGGGACCATTTGCATCGCAGGTCAATTTGTCGCCACGCTTTGTTGTTTGCGGCGGCATTTCATTAGCGCTGGGACATACATTATCTATAAACCCCATAAGGCGGCCGCTACCCATGTTTCTCTCCGCGGATAAACAGAACAAGGGAAAGATATCGTGGCTGATCATCGCCTTTTTCATACCCATTTTCATTTCATCTTCCATCAATTCCCCTTTTTCAAAATAAGTTTCCATCAGGGTTTCATCATTGCTGGCAATAGCTTCTATTAATTCTTTGTGCAGTTCATCGGCCCTGCCTTTTTCTTCATCGGGGATCGGCAGTTTTTCAGGTTTGCCGCCGCTATCTTTAAATTTATACATCGTCATGCGAAGTACATCAACGATCTCGTGAAAGCCTGATCCTGTTTGCCGAGGATATTGTACCACTACTACTTTGTTGCCAAAATGCGCTTTTGCTTCCCTAACTGTTTTATCGAAATCCGCACTGTCTTCGTCCAATTTGTTAACGGCAAAGATCATGGGTGTTTTAAACTTTTCGGTATACTCCCAAATAACATCCGTTCCTACTTCCACACCCATTACCGCGTTTAATAACATCACACCTGTATCAGCAACCCGCAGGGGCGATATCACATCGCCAACGAAATCATCATAGCCCGGGGTATCAAGAATATTGATTTTATAACCTCTCCATTTTGTATGGAGGAGCTTGCTAAAAATGGAATTACCACGTTCCTGTTCCAGTTCGTGGTAATCGCTTGTTGTGTTTCTATCGGCTATATTGCCTTTCCGGTTTATGAGGCCCGCCTCAAAGAGCATGCACTCGGCTAAGCTGGTCTTACCGGAGCCGGCATGGCCCAGCAAGACAATATTTTTTACGTGTGAGGTATCAAACTCTGGCATATGGCAAAGTTTTATAGATGAAGAATATTTTAAATTTCAGCAGTTCCATACGTTCAGTTAAAGACAACCGGGTATAACCGATTGAATATTTGCAACTGCACGAACGGTGAACAATTAAACTTGTAAACTCTTATACTTATGTATTTACGTTCGGCTAAGAAACCCGGCAAATTCTTCCCGCAGGTCCTGCAAGGTCAGTTCAAGGCTTTGAAACTGGTCTACCAGGTTTTCGTGCCCGGCAATTGTTTCGCCATTTAATTTTCCATTGTTCACATTCATTTCATAACTCATTTTTTGTTCATGAGTTTTGATAGCATGCTTGAGATCGTGAATGTTGATAAGCTGAATGTGAAACTGGTTGTGGAAATGTTCTACGTCCTGGAGTTGATCTTTGGAGAGTGTGCGGCTGGCGGCATCCTGGAGTTTTGTTCTGTCTTTTGAAAATTCTTCGCGGTATTGACGAAGTTTTTCTCTCCAGGAATTACACTCTCCGGTGAGCTGTGAAGTTTCTACCTGAACCATGGGATTTTAATTTAAATGAATAATTGTGTTTACTCAATCTTTCCCTAAGGTGAGGATGGTATCTGTAAATTAAAACTCTTTTTCGGTAAAAGCCAGCGTTTTTTTGCACAATCCCCGGCCTTGACGACCTGGCCTGAAATCACTTCATCGCAAACAGAGAAAATAAAAAATGCCACTGCACACGCAGGCATTTTAACTAGTGGAATGCACTTATTATGGTTCCTTAGCGCTTTCTTGTGACGGTCGTTTCGTAGCACGCAGCTTTCCATTCCTGCTATACACCAGGTTTGGTTGATTATAAAAAAGACAGGCCTTCCGGCCTGTCACGATTGCTAACCAAACTAACTGCTAAAAAAGATTTCTATTGCTTATTACTGCAATATCCACATGACACCATTAACGTCGTCGGTGCCGCCGTACTGGCTTTGCACCGCTGCGCCTACATTTTCATTATTGTAATCAAATTCGCTTTGCGGGTAAAGCCACCTCTTGGGCACCTTCATGTCATTATACGTTCCCGGCCCTACGTTCAGGGAAGGTATACCGGTACGGCGCTGCTCGAAAAAAGCTTCCCACCCGGATTGCATGAACAGGGCTATATATTTCTGGGTGATGATCATCGGTATTGCATTGGCCGGATCGAACAATACATTTGGTCCCGCGAGATAAGTTGCGATGGCCGCGTCACCAATACCGTAGAATTTCATTGACGCTTCAATGCCGTTTTCATAGTGTTCTTTGGCCGTGCCTGCACCGGTTATCCACCCGCGTGATATCGCTTCGGCAATCAATAACTCCTGCTCCGGGTACCCTACCAGAATGAGCGGCTCGTTTTCGGGATTAGAAAGATCGGAATACCTGCGATGTATTCTTGATGCGCTGGCCGAGGCGCTTTGCTGGTCGGCAACGGTGAGTCCTGCATTGACACCGGCATAGTTGGTGATCACATTAGGCGCCTTACCGGTGATGGGTTCAGCAAAGTGAAAGATGCGGGGATCATTGCGGTCTTTGAGAATTCCGGCCATGCCTGCTTCAAGAGAAACCGCCGTTCCCAGTGAAAGACTTCCGGCTGTAGGATAATAGTTTGTTGTGGCACTTGAATTGAAAACGATCTGGCCGTTGTCCTGGTTGCCGGTCATCAACGGGTAGGTCGCTGGATCGCTGATGATGGTTTGAAATTGATTTTTGATGTTCAGTTTTGTATTGCTTTCTTTTTTGCTAAGATGGATAAGCATACGGAGACGGAATGCATTTACCAGTTTTTTCCATTGTGATGCTTTGCCTTTGTAAATGATATCGCCGCCGATATTTCCTTTTGCATCGCTTAATAAACTGTTCGCTTCTTCCAACTCATTTAAGATACCAACATACACATCTTCCTGTGTATTGTAAACGGGTTTTGTATTACCCTCCAATGCCTTCAATGCGTCGGTGTATGGAATGTCGCCGAATGTTTCTGTCAACTGGCTAAAAAGAACAGCTCTGAAAAATCTGGCGAGGCCGCGATAATTCTCTTCACCGTTTTGTTGTGCCAGTTCATCCATTTTTGTTACCTGCCGCAGTATATCAAAGTTGCTGTACTGGCTGCTGGTCCAGCTATAGTCGACTGCCGAATTCCCTCTTTCATAATAAGTGAGTTGACGTGATGCATACGCGGGACCTGTAGGATCATAGTTAAAAACATTGATGCTGATATTGGCCAGGAGCAAAGCTGGTGTAGCGGCTGATGGCTCATTGGGATTTTCCTGGTAGTAATCATGTTTTCTACAGGATGCCAGTACCATCGTTGTAAACGAAATAGCGAGTAACGATATGTTGAGATAAGAATGTTTCATAAAAAATGCGATTTAGGTTGTTAATCAGTTCTCAGAATTTGAGGTTCAGGTTAAAACCGATGTTGCGGTAAGAAGGATCGGCTAACGTTGTGCCTTCGTACCCGTCGGGGTCCATATATGGCGCATCACTCCATAATGCAAGATTGCGTCCTGTCAATGAAATGCTCGCCGCTTTGAACGGTGTGCCTTTTATCAACCGTGGTGAAGCATTATACGTTATTACTACTTCCCTCAGTTTTACGAAAGTTCTTTTATACATGTTAGCATCCGGCACGCCATTGACATAGGTTGCAAAAACCCAATCGATGTACTTGACGGCTTTTGCATTGGGTGCGAAGACGCGGCTGTCTTTCACTATATTTCCCTGTATATCGTATTCTACACTTCCGCTGGTGACCACCACGCCCTGGCCCACATAAGTGGCGTTGCCGGCATAGGAATCATCGCGGAACTTATTGGAAGTGGCTGTATGCATTCCCCCTTCGTAAAGCTTTTGTTCAACACCATTGTACAATAACCCGCCAATGCGTCCATCGAAAGAAAAGCCAAGTGTGAAATTCTTATATGAGATGTTATTGATGGCGCCAAATTCCCAATCAGGATTGTAAGTGCCAAGGTTAACAACATGGCTGATATATTGAGGAAAGCCATTACTGCCATATACGACCTGTCCATCGGGTGATCGCTCCCAACCCCATGTCCGGTATTGATCAGTTCTCTCTCCTACTTTTATACCATCGCGGATATCTTCTCCACCATAATATGATTTAACTGTGCGACGCAGGTTGCTGTAGTTTAAAATAATATCCCATTTCAGGTTGTTTGTGCGTACCGGCGTTCCGCTTATTACTACTTCTATACCCTTCCTGTTTATTTCATCTGCATTTAAGCGGATGCTGTTGTAACCTGATGCCTGCGAAATAGGAATATCCTTTGGAAAATTCTTCTCCAAATATTTAAACCAGGTAAAGTCAAGACCGATACGATTTTTCAAAAACCTGAGCTCACCGCCATACTCCTGTGATATTGTAGTACGGGGATGAATGTCGGGGCTGATGATAATCCCCGGCAAAGAAAGCGATGGCGTTCCGCTCCAGCTGGTGCCAGATACATAAGTTGGTATGGTATAATACGGATCAACATCGGATGAGATGTTGGCATACGATCCACGCAATTTGAAAAATGAAATGATCTCTGGCAGTTTCACAATTTCGGAACCAATGACGCTTAAAGAAACCGAAGGATAGAAAAATGAATTATAAGGTTTCTGTAATGTTGATGTCCAGTCATTACGTCCTGAGAAGTTAATATAGACCATGTTCTTATAACCCAGGTCAGCATAACCGAATACGCTGCTGATCTGTCTTTCATTTAAAAAATTTCCTGCGTCGGGATCGCTGCCACCAACACTTAAGGGATTAGCAGAGCTTTTTAAGTTGTAGGCTTTGGGGATAGTAAGACCTCCATTGGTGCGGGCAAAATTATATTTTCCCTGGGAGAAACGATTACTACCACCAACAGAAACAGTGGCACTGAAGTCTTTCAGCAATGTTTTTTTGTACGTTAATAATACATCCGACACGATCAGCAGATTACTCCTGTTGCTGACGCTGTAATTTCCTTTCGGTGCAGCACTGGTGCCGTAATTGATATAACTGTAGGGTGTTCTAATTTCGGAACCGGCATTGTTGGTAGTAGCACCTGTTCTTACTAATAGCTGCAGATCTTTCGTAAAATCGTACGTCGCATTGACCTGGCCTACGATCACATCATTGGTATACCCTTTTAAATATTCATTGGCCAGGAAATAAGGATTGTTGTACCAGCTATAATTATAGTTGAATTGCTGGAGGTCTTTAACACCGTAGGGAATAAAACCGCCGCTGCCATTATCACGTCCGCCGGAGGGCTGCCAGTAATTACGAAGATCTCTTATGTCAACGTCGGGGCCCATCCATAACAGGATATTATAAAAGAAATTGTTGGGGCCATATCCGCTTTCAGGATAATTAGGTGTGAATTGCTTATTGTAAGCAATGCTTGCTTCAGCTTTTAACCTGTCGGTGATCTTTAAACTGCCTGCCAGGCTAAGCGTAGTGGAATTTAATTTTGTATTCGGCACCTGTCCTTTCTGGTAGGTATGGGATACGGAGATACGGTAATCACTGCGATCTGTTTTACCCGCTACGCTAATGTTATGCGTTGTGGATAGTTCATTATCCAGAAAATTTTTAAGGTTGTTTTGTCCTTTTGAAACCCACGGTGTCGGTTGGTAATGACTGTAGTCAGTATACCCGTTTTGCTTAAACTCGAACAACTGGTTAGGATCATAAGGACTGTTGTACTGCGGGTACTCAGTGAAACCACTCGCCGTTGCAGGATCCGGCTGATTTAGTTTTGGCCCCCATACATATCCGTAGTCGTCATACCATCCGCCACCACCTTTACCATTGATAAAAGCATAGTAACCGTTCCACCCCATTCCATATTCTTTTTGCGTTTCCGGCAAGCGAAGAAAGCCGGCCTGGAACTGGGTGGTCGTGTTGTAGGCCACTTCAGTACCGTTAGCTCCACTTTTTCCTTTTTTGGTAGTGATCATGATAGCGCCATTGATGCCCAGCGAGCCGTATAAGGCCGCAGCGGCAGTGCCTTTCAACACATTCACACTTTCCACATCATTAGGATTAAGGTTCCAAAAATCCGTTTGCGTGGGCACGCCATCTATTACCACCAGGGCGCCTTGTCCCCTGATATATATTTCTGGATTTTCAAACAAGGTTGATTTGGTGTAAACGCTCAAGCCCGCTACTTTCCCAACAAGATTATTCGCCACATTCGTTTCGGGTGCTTTTTGTAAGGCTTCACCTTTTACCTCCTGTATTGCGTAAGCTACTTTTGCTTTTTCTTTTCGTACACCCAGTGCTGTTACCACTACTTCTTCCAGCGCTTTGTTGGCAGAGACCAATACAACGTTAAGCGTGGTGCTTTTTTCCGCGATAAATTGCTGTGTTGTAAAATCAACAAAAGATACTTCGAGCACATCCCCTTTTTCCACCTCAATAGAAAAGCTACCGTTAGCATCGGTCGTCACGCCTTTCGAAGTTCCTTTTACCGCTATCGTAGCTCCGGCAACCGGCAGGTTGTTATTGTCGACTACTGTTCCTTTTATTGTGACCCTCTCAACCTTTACATATCCCGGTGCCTTATTGTTGTCTTTTATTTTTCCCGGACGCTGAATACCCACTAAACTACCGGATTGCATAAAGCGCAAGCCAGTCAGTTCAGACAGACGCAACAGGGTTTCTGTCAGCGTTCTTTCCTTTTTGGGCATGTCAATTTTCGAGTTGCCGGCAATGACAGCCGGATCGTAAGTAAACCGGACATGGAAAAGTTTTTCCACTTTCCGGATCACCTGGTTTATCGGCGTGTTTTTAAAACCGAAGCTTGCTTTGGTATCACCAAAAGCATGTAGCTGTGTTGAAAGAAACAAAGAAAGCAACAAGGGTATGATCATTGATCTTTTCAATGACCTTTTCTTGTGATGCGTAATCTTTTTCATGATGCAGTCGTTTTGAGGTTTATAAGAATATCCGGGAACTGTTTATTCAATGATCACCCTATCACCTTTCAAGGAAAACCTGCTGTTGACACTAAAGCAGATCACTTTTAAAATATCCTGTAACGAATCATTCTCGTAATCACCACTGATAACACGGTCTTTCAGCTGCTTATTGTTGACCACGATTTTCACAGCATACCAGGTCTCCAATTGCTTCAGCGCCGTTAGCGCTGGTGTTTCGTTAAAGGATATGCGCCCGCCGATCCAGGAGCGCAAATGTGCGGAGTCAAACAACGTTTTTTGCAGTACCCCGCTAATTGCTTTTGCCGTTTCGCCGGGAAGAAGAACGAGACCGGCTGCTTTATTCCCAATCGATGAAAGACTCACTTTTCCTTCCAGCAGGTCAACCCGGATATTCCCGGCCGCCTTTCCGTGCACATAAAACCCGGTGCCAAGTGCCGTGGTTGTTACATCACCGGCAAGCACGGTAAACGGTTTGTTGGCATTTTTGGCCACGTTAAAAAATGCATCACCAGTCAGCCGGACGTTCCTCTTGTTTTTATTGAACCCTTCTGCCCAGGAAATGCTGCTATTCGCATTGAGAACTACCACCGAACCATCTGGTAAGGAAACTGTTTTACGCTGTCCAGGTTGGCTTTGAAAACTACCGGCCTGTACCAAAGGCTGACTTGCCCCGGAATGCATACCTGACCTGGAAAGAAACCACCATGCAACAATTAAGACCAGACATGTGATAGCGAAATAAGAAGATGCGATCTTAAGAAGATTTCTTTTTATACGACCGGTACCTGTTACCACAAATGCTGAGGATAAGGAAGGTGCTTGCCCTGGTGGCACAGTCATCGGTTCATTTTTTCTTTCCAGCAATTGGCGGCGAACCTCTTCGATCTGCCTGTTTACCTCGGGCCGGGACAGCCCGCCGTGTAAGGCAAGAACAAGACTTTTTGCTTCATCGAAAATTTCTTCCTGTTCTGGATTGTCGCGGATAATCGTTTTCCAATGCGATGAAATGGCAGCGCCTGTACTTAAACAATAGTTTACAAAACTATCGTCAAGCATCAGTTCTTCAATTGTATAAATACGTCCTTTCATGAAAATACACCTGTTTCCTGTTAAAGGATAAAAACATATTTATTTTTACCCGTCACCGAAATTTTTTTTCGGCAGCTAACGGTAAAAACGTAGTGTTTTACGAAAATAAATAATGACGTAACGCGGGGATCGCCTTGGCGGAGAGGTAATAATTTAATAACGACAGGGAAGATTAACGCAATCTCTCTATTCCTTTATGGGTTCGCAGTTTTTTTATCGCCTCGTGCAATTTATTATATACTGTACGAATGGTCAGCGATGTCTTTTGTGCGATCTCTTCAAAGCCCATGCGCTCATAAAAACGCATTTGCAATAGCTGGCGCTGGCGCGGGGGCAGAGAGCTGATAGCCTCCTTCAATACCTGGCAAAGCTCCTCATCCCTGATCTGTTTTTCAAGGTAATCTTCGTAGGAATATTCAGAAAGTCCGCTGTCGAGCAGGCTCTCTGATAAAAGTAGCGAACGGTTTTTTTGTAATTTTTGAAGATGAACGATCAACCATCGTTTATACGAAACAAACAGGTATCCTTTCAGATTCTCCACTTTCTTCAACTTGTCGCGATTTTCCCAGAAATGAATAAAGAATTGGTTCAATGCATCTTTGGTTTCTTCCACGTTAGCTGTGAATTTGACTCCGTACCGGAACAGCTCGTCGTAATAGGTTGCCATGAGAGAGAAAAAAACTTCTTCATCCGGCAAGTGATCATGGACTGATCCGTTCGTATCCATAGACAAGCAGTTTTGTAAGATGAAGCATTAGAGTCAATAAACAATCGTCCTGCTAAATTGACAATATTTTCTCATTTTTTGATGCATAGAAAAATATATAGTTACCTGTCCCGTCACCGCAAACGATTGACAGGCGGGTTTCAAACGGTTGTGTGATTTTTTCTTTCCGGAAAATGAAGGAACCCGGATTGAATTGGCGGTGAAGGTTGTACCGCAGGAAGAACTTAGTCGATCAGGCCATGCTCTTTAAAAGCCTTTTGCTCATCGCCCGTGATATAAAGAAATATCTTGTGCTCATTGCCTTTTGACTGCAGGAAATAAATAACCTGGAACTTAATGGAAACTGTTTCTTCATTCTTTTTCTGATACAAAGAGTCCCATTGCACTTTTACCATTGAATGAAGGTCATCCAGCGGTGTGATAGCAAGACTTGTAATTTTCATGAATCTTGTCCCGATGGTCCTGTAAAATTCATTTCCTTTCGGAATGGCTTCCCGGAATGATTCATCGTTCTTACCGCAATTAATTCCTGCAGGGCTGGCCTCAACGAAACAGGAAGCAAATGAATTAACGACGCTGTCCACATCTTCTTTCCCGGACAATGCATCATTGAACCTTGCTTCATAAGCGAAGAAAAAATTCTTTATTGATTCATTCCTGTTCATGTGATCTTGCAGTAATGTTTTCAGCCCTTTACCTGCATCCGCAGGTCCGGGGGATGAGGCTTTCTTACAGGTATTGATTGGCCTCTAACCAAACCTTCAATCTTTCCACCCAACTGTCGGTTGTCGTTTTATTGTTCATACCAAAACCGTGTCCGCCCTGGTCATAAATACGTACTTCGGCAGCGACATTGTTTTTTAACAAAGCTTCATGGTAACGCAGACTGTTGGCAACATTGACAGCTTTATCATCTTTCGCATGGACAAGAAATGTTGCCGGTGTTTGAGCACCCACCCGCATTTCGTTCGAGTATTCCCTTATCTTTTCGGGCGTGGGATTTTTGCCAATTAAATTATTCCTGCTACCCATATGTGTGAGGCTGTCTGTAAAACTTATTACCGGGTATATTAGAAGAGAAAAGTCAGGACGCAAAGAAATATTATCCGGGTTTTCTATCACCGGTTTATTAAAATGCGTTGACACTGTCGCAGCCAGGTGACCACCGGCAGAAAAACCCATAATGCCGATCTTAGTGGGATCTATATTCCATTGCTTCGCATTTTGCCTCACCAACTGGATCGCCCGCTGTGCATCCTGCAAAGGTCCGATCTCTTTATTGATCATAATAGAGTCGTCTGGCAACCGGTATTTTAAAACAAAAGCCGTAATCCCCCAACTGTTAAACAATTTTGCAACATCACTGCCTTCATGACTGGCAGCCAGGATTCCGTATCCGCCACCGGGGCAAATAATAATGGCCGTTCTTTTGCCGGCGGCTGCCGAAGGTTCATACATTGCCAGGGAAGGGACCGATACATCATGGATCCTGAGGATACCATTCGTAATAACCGACGTTTCTGTATTTAACCCTGGCTTGCTGTTGGGAATTTTATCGTACAATGAAATAGCTTGTTGAGCCTGCAAAGAATGACACAGCAAGGCGTGCAAAACGGCCAGTAGAATTAATTTTTTCATAATAAATGAAGGCAAAATAGTTAAAAACTATTTTAAAGATACAGCAGCCAGGACCATGGGAGTTTATTCGCTTTTCTCAGCATTTCCCTCCGACACCTCTTCAGCAACCGGGGTAATATTTGAAATAGTCAATTGAAAATCGGAATTCAGGCTTATTTTGTAATGATTCTGCCTGACGAGGGCTTTGGACACTTCATCTTCCAGCAAAGTAGTTACCAGGTCTTTTGCAGGAGCAGATTGGCTTATCGTCGCGAATCGCCCGTTGGTCAATTCGATGTTGAACGAACAGGCAGGCTTGCGTGTCTTATTACCCTTTTCAAAATCTGTACGGTTGAGACCCATTTTTTGTTCGCCGGCAACTGATTTTTTCAATAATATTTTTATAACGGGGAGATACTTATTCCAGATATGGGTGTACATAAAAGATCCTATTTAAGGTAAAAAAATCAGAGCAGTCAGCCTTACAAAAGTACTGATCAAAAAAGGAAAATCGGATTTAATTGTCAATAACTCACAAAATGCAAGCCAGCTGTGGCTATTATACTTTTTCGTTTGTTTCAAATATGACCAGGAGTAGGCCAAATCATTGACAAAACCGGCAATTTATCAACCATTTATCCTTGCTATTAACTATTAATATAAAATGAACCGGGTTAAAAAAAACAATGCCTTATATTAAAACACGAAATGCCGGGAAACCGCAGAGAGATAACCAAAAATGAACCAAATGAAAAAGTGCCTGTTGTGTTTTTTTGTAACCGCCTGGACTTTCTTATGCCAGGCACAATCCGCCAAAGACGAAGTAAGTAATGCGGTCAAAGATTATGTAGATGCCTTTTATTATGGCGATACAAGTAAGATACATCGCAGCATTCATACCAGCGTAGTCAAATACGGCTATTACATACCAAAAGCCAAAACTATTTATGAGGGAGAGCCGATGTCATTTAGGGAAATGATCGACTATGCTGCAGCAGTTGGCAAACGTGGCGCAAACCCGGCTACGGATAAGTTTCCAAAAAAAATAGAAGTATTTGATGTGCAGGATCAAACAGCCAGTGCTAAATTAACGGCATGGTGGGGCACCGACTATCTGCTACTAGCGAAGTTGAATGACCGGTGGATGATCACGCATGTGCTATGGCAATCACCACCGCCGAAGAAATAACAGCTAACAAAAGATTTATCTTGCAGCAAACGAAAGTACATGCCGGCCAGATCTTCCAAAGCTGTAACAGCTTTTATACTTCTTATTGCATTAATCGCATGGCTGGCCACCGGGTTGCAATTGTATATTCTCATTAAAAATGCACCATCCAATGGCCTGACTGTTTTGCAAGCAACGGGACGGTTTTTTGGTTTCTTTACCATACTTACCAATTTATTAGTTGCGATAAGTCTTAGTTGTATCCTGCTAAGGCCTGCTTCACACCTGGGACGTTTTTTTTCAAAAGCATCTACATTATCTGCTATAGCGTTGTATATTTTTATTGTTGGCCTTGTATATAATACTATTCTTCGCTTTATCTGGTCCCCGCTGGCACTGCAAAAATGGGTGGATGAAAGCCTGCACGTAATAATACCTGTGCTGTTTATCTTGTATTGGCTTTGGTCTGTACCAAAAGGATCGTTGAAATGGGCGGATCCTTTTCGCTGGCTGGCCTATCCAGCTATTTATCTTTTGTATGCATTAGCGCGGGGTGCACTGTCCGGCTTCTATGCGTATCCTTTTATCAATGTAACTGAATTGGGGTACAACCGGGTCTTGCTAAACGCCGTTGGATTAATGCTGGTCTTTGTATTAACAGGTTTTTTATTTGTAGCAATTGATAGCAAGCTGAGCAGTTCCCGTAATAAAGTATTTTCATAACCAACAATTGAAACCTCTTAGTAGCTATTTTTGATAAAAGAATTGTTGCATGATCTCGTATAATCCCCGTGTTTGGTTTACCTATATATTCCGCATCCACAAAGCAGATACTGTACGAAAATTAGCTCCTTTGCTTATTGGTCTAAGTATTTATTCGGCCATTATCGCATTTCTCGAGTTGGGATATTGGAACCTTTCTGCCAACAGCTATGTAAAAAATATACCGATCATGCACGGCCTGCTTGGCTTTGCAATCTCCATGTTACTGGTATTTCGTACCAATACAGCCTACGATCGCTGGTGGGAAGGACGACGGTTGTGGGGGCAACTGGTCAACAACAGCCGTAACCTTGCCATGAAGCTTTCGTCTTTTTTACCAACAGAAGAAAAAGCACAACGTTCTTTTTTCCGGAAGATCATCCCCGCGTATGCTTATAGTTTGCACAATCACCTGCATTCCGAAAAAATCAGAGTAGAGCTTTTTGAAGACGAGGAACACGGCCATGTTTTTAACAAAATTGACCAGAGCAAACATATTCCCAACCAGGTAGCATTGCTAATGTACCAGCATGTTCAAAAACTGTATAGTGAAAAGAAAATCAGCGGCGACCAGCTAATTGTATTGAGCAGCGAACTCCAGTCGTTTACAGATATCTGCGGGGCCTGCGAAAGGATCAAGAATACACCTATCCCCTTTTCGTATAGCGTGTTCATAAAAAAATTTATTTTCATTTATATAATGACCCTTCCATTCGGTTATGTGTTCTCACTGGGATATTATGTAATACCGGTTGTAGCTTTTGTTTGCTATGTACTGGCAAGTTTGGAATTGATCGCCGAAGAAATCGAAGACCCTTTTGGCGGCGACCCCAACGACGTGCCAACCGAAAAATTATCTGAAAACATTCATCGCACGGTAGCGGAGATCATCTGATCAATACAAAAGATTTTTACACTGTATTTATAACCTGGCATTATTTGCTGAATAGTTAATCTTTATTTGCGTTTCTCAATATATTAGAACTAAATAAACTTCAGGATGTATAAAAAAATTTGCTTAGTCGTTTCCTTTTTTATTGTCATTGCTTCATGGGGCCAGGCACCATTGGACAAATTATCGGTCGAAAAAATTATGCGTGACCCCAGGTGGATCGGCACTTCTCCATCATCGCCACAATGGGCCGCTGATGGCAAGACGTTGTTCTTCAACTGGAACCCTGAAAATGCTACTGCTGATTCTTTGTATTATATATCGCTGGATGGGAAAACCCCGTTGAAAGCAAGTATCCGTCAGAAACAAGACCTGCTTACTTATAATGCCCTTGAATATAACAATGCCAAAACCGCCTATACTTACAACAAGGATGGCGACATTTTTTATATGGAAACAAAAACCGGAAAAACCCGCCGTATCACCCAAACCATAGACAATGAAAACAATCCGCGGTTTTCTTTTAACGAGTCAAAGATTGTTTTCAATCGCGGCCAAAACTTATATGCCTGGGATATTACTACCGGGGAAACGCTGCAACTAACAAACCTGAAAACCGGTTCAGGCTCACCGGCTGCCGGTCCCGCAACAAGAGGCAGCATTGCTCCTGTAAGAACCGGTGCCGAGTCCGGCAATCAGCAGGAAGCCTGGTTAAAAAAAGACCAGCTCCAATATTTCGAAGTGCTGCGTTCAAGAAAAGAAAAAAAGGAAAAGGCAGACGCCTATAACAAAGAGATAAAGCAAAAAGAATTGCGCAGCATCAGCATAGATGATAAAATATTACAGGGATTGACGATCAGCCCGGATGGACGATTTATCAGTTATCGTTTGTCAAAAGCAGCTGCAAACAGCAAGAGCACCATCGTGCCTAGTTACGTAACAGAATCAGGATTTACCGTTGATATTCCAGCAAGAACGAAAGTTGGAGCACCTGAAGCGACCAGCGAATTCTTTGTATATGACAGGGAAAGGGATACAGTGATTGCCATAAAAACAGATTCGATTCCCGGAATTAAAGATCTTCCGGATTATGTAAACGATTATCCCACGCAACTGGATGAAAAAACCAAAAAACCAACCAACCGCGAGGTTATTGTCACCGGCCCCTACTGGTCGGCCAATGGCCAATACGCTGTGGTTGATATTCGCTCGCAAGACAACAAAGATCGCTGGCTGATGCTGATGGACACCGCAAGTGCTAAACTTAAGTTGCTCGATCGTCAGCGTGATGAAGCCTGGATCGGCGGTCCGGGGATATTCGGAAGCTTAGGATGGATTGACGACAATACGTTTTGGTTCCAGTCGGAAACAACCGGATACTCGCACCTGTACACAATTAATGTGAATAGTGCCGAAAAGAAGGCGCTAAGCGAAGGGAACTATGAAGTACAGCGGGCACAACTTTCAAGGGATAAAAAATATTTTTATATTACAACAAACGAAGTGCACCCTGGTGAGCAACATTTTTATCGCCTGCATATTGCCAACGGTAAGAAAGAAAAGATCACCACACAAACAGGCGCTAACCAGGTGACAGTTTCGCCGGATGAAAAATATTTAGCCGTTTTATACTCCTACTCCATCAAACCATGGGAACTATACCTCATGGAAAATAAAGTGCAGGGAAAATCCGAACAAATTACGTTTAAAGCGCAGAGTGAAGAATTTAAAACTTATCGGTGGAAAGATCCGGAAGTAATAAGCTTTAATGCAACGGATGGTGCGACAGTATACGCAAGATTATACAAACCCGCAAATGCCCATTCTTCGAAACCGGCGGTAGTATTTGTACACGGTGCCGGTTACTTGCAGAATGCGCATAAGTGGTGGAGCCAGTATTTCCGCGAATACATGTTTAACAACCTGCTTGCCGATAACGGCTATTATGTACTGGATATTGATTACCGTGGCAGTTCCGGCTATGGAAGATATTGCAGAACGGGCATCTACCGGCACATGGGTGGTAAAGATCTGAGTGATCATGTTGACGGGGTAAATTACCTGGTTAAAAACTTTGGTGTGGATCCCAAACGAATCGGCTTATATGGCGGATCATATGGTGGGTTCATAGCATTGATGGCAATGTTTAATGAGCCGGATGTGTTTGCTGCCGGCGCCGCTCTTCGTCCTGTCACCGATTGGGCCAATTATAATCATCCCTATACTTCCAATATATTGAATGAACCATTTACTGACTCTATAGCGTACAGGAAAAGTTCGCCGCTGTATTTTGCCGAAGGATTAAAAGGCGACCTGTTGATATGCCATGGCATGGTAGACGTTAATGTGCATTACCAGGATGCAGTAAAACTTACACAACGACTGATCGAACTGGGAAAAGACAATTGGGAACTGGCCTCTTACCCGATGGAAGATCATGGCTTTGTTGAACCAAGTAGTTGGACGGATGAGTACAAAAGAATATTCAAATTATTTGAAAGAGTGCTGAAAAAATAAGTGTTTAGATTTTCCCCTGCGGCATTTGGTAAAAAGGTCGGAAGTTAATGAAGCCATCAATAACATGTATACTTCCAGTTGTTTATCACAATACAGCAGGCGAAAATTATAAACCACAAACTTCTCTATATTTGTACTTCAACAAAAGAAGGTTATGGCAAAACTTATCGAAGATTTCGATGCTAACCTGGCTGGTGAAGAGGGGAAAACGGAAGAGACCAAGAGTAGTTGGTTTAAACGGATAAAAAAAGGCATCAATACCAAGACCTCAGAAAAAAAAGAAACACCGGAAGGGCTATGGACCAAATGCCCGGACTGTAATTATATCTGCACTATCTCCGAACTCCGCGAACATTTATTTGTTTGCCCAAAATGCCGCTATCATCATCGGATCAATAGCAGCGAATATTTCGATGTACTGTTTGACAACAGCGAGTATACCGAGTTGTTTGATAATATCCGGAGCAAAGATTTTTTACAGTTTACCGATCTTAAACCTTATCAAAAAAGATTGGAAGAGATCTGGGCCAAGTCCGATCTTAAAGACTCAATGCGGGTTGCTGCGGGCAAAGTGGGAGACAATGATCTTGTAATAGCCTGTATGGATTTCGAATTTATCGGTGGCTCATTGGGTAGTGTAATGGGAGAAAAATTTTCAAGAGCCGTCGATTACTGTATCCAACACCATATACCTTATATGGTGATCAGTAAAAGTGGTGGCGCCCGAATGATGGAAAGTGCGTTCTCGCTGATGCAACTGGCGAAAACCAGTGGAAAGCTTTCGCAACTCAGTGATGCAAAGCTGCCGTATATCTCATTGTTGACCGATCCTACATTTGGCGGCATCTCCGCATCTTTTGGTATGCTTGGCGATCTTAATATAGCAGAGCCTGATGCCCTGATAGGTTTTGCCGGGCCACGAGTAATTAAAGAAACAATAAAAAAAGATCTGCCGGAAGGATTTCAACGCAGCGAATTTTTACTGGAGCATGGCTTTTTGGACTTTATTGTACCCAGGAATGAATTAAAAAATAAGCTGGCAACTGTGTTGAAGCTTTTTAAGAATTAATAAGACGTAAAGTTTTGCAAATAAACCCTGGCCGCGGCCGGGGTTTATTGTTAAACAGGCAGGCCATTTGCTGCCGCTTCTTATATTTGCAGATTATCCCCGGGAATGAGCGAAATAAAAAACAGATCAATCTATCACGAATACTTCATTGATGACAAATATGAGGCAGGCATGGTTTTGCTCGGTACCGAAGTAAAGTCTATCCGGGGAGGCAAAGTGAGTTTTAATGACAGTTACTGTCTTCTGCATAAGGGAGAAATATGGATCAAATCATTGCATATCGCCGAGTATTCTCACGGCAATCTTAATAACCACGATCCCTCACGGGACAGGAAATTGCTGCTCAACAAAAAAGAGATCAGAAAGATAGAATCTAAGCTAAAAGAAAAGGGTTATACACTAGTGCCACTTCGTATATATTTCAACGATAAAGGATTTGTAAAAATTGATATTGGCCTGGCAAAAGGGAAAAAACTACATGATAAACGGGAAACTCTCAGGAAAAAAGACGTGGAAAGGGAAATGAAGCGTTATATTAAATAAATATTCGTGCTTCGACGCTTTAAACAAGCATGATTTTTGTCAAAGAATCGCACCATGAAGAAATTGATTTTATTCGCCACTGTCTTTATTGCACTGCAATCGTCTTCACAAAGTGTTTTTGGGTATTGGTATGGTAAGGCCAATGTAAAAACAAAAAGTTCGGCCAGCAATTACCTCGTTGAATTAATCCTGCAGCCTGAAAAAGGATATGTGAAAGGAATTCTGAGTTACTATTTTAAAAACACCTTTCGCAGTATACAGGTAAAAGGAAATTATAATGCAAAAACCCGGGGATTAAATTTATACAATATACCTGTTACTTATTACGGTTCACTGAACAGCATGGAAGTAGATTGCATGATGAATCTTGTGGCTACCTTACGCGTTGCTAAGGCAGGATCCAATTTGGTAGGATCTTTTACCGGGCTTCCTGACAATAAATACATGTGTGTAGATGTTAATTTCAATCTTGCCTTAAGCGCTGATATGAGCAAGCAGGATTCGGTGTTAACAGCTTTACGCAATTTCAAAGAAAGTAACCAGGTTTGGAAACCTTCTGCGTTTGATACGTTGCCGGCGGTCAATATTGCACAACGCAAGGTGATCAACTATGTAGTGGAGAATCAATTTAAGGAAAGAGAAAACGTTTTAATTGAAGAGATCGAAGTAAGTTCAGACACCCTGAAAGTGGATTTTTATGATAACGGGGAAGTGGATGGCGATTCTATATCTGTATTTTTTAATGGTCAGCTTCTTTCCTTTTCCCAAAAGCTCAGCACCCGCTCACTGCATTTTGATCTCGCTATGGATACCACGAAAGAATTGAATGAACTCAGCATGTTTGCGGATAATCTTGGCAGCATCCCACCCAATACAGCGCTGATGATTGTAACCGACGGCGAAAAACAACATGAGATACGTTTGTCAAGCAGCCTGGATAAAAATGCCACGATAAGAATAAAGAAAAAAAAAGCCGCAAAGTAAATGATCCGTAAGTGTTTTAGAATTGTTGGCTAAAATGAAAAAGCAACGATATGCTCGTTATTGACCAGGTATTCTTCCAGCCATTTTATGTTTTTTGTTCGTATGGTAGCTTCGACCGAAACAACCAGCTTATCGTCAATCAATTCCAATCTTTTTTCGTCTAAACGTATTCCCTGCGCCCTGATTTCAGTAAGTATCGTTTGTTTATATCCTATATCCTGTTTCCTGATGTTAAATAAAAGTTCACGATTTTGTTTACGCGGCCGGAAGATCATGTTGATCCATTTGCTGGAAAAAATAATAAACAAGGCGGCAACAATAAAAGTAGCGGCAAGAAAGAATTCTCCAAACCCGATAGCCATCCCAACCGCGGCCGCCAGCCAGATGATGCCGGCTGTGGTTAAACCGGAGACATCGAGTTTGTCTTTGAATATCACGCCTGCACCTATAAAACCGATACCACTTACAATATAAGATGCAATACGGGTAGTTTCATTATCACTGATACCAACCTTGTAAGAAAGAATGGAGAACAATGCAGAGCCGAGGCAGATAACCGTTATGGTCTTCAAACCAGCGGCTTTATCTTTCATTTCTCTCTCCAGCCCAAGTATCATACCTGCGCCTACGGCTAACACGGCTTTATAAAGGTCCATTATCTCCCAGTGGTCAATCATATAAATCCCCCACCCCTCTAAAGAGGGTTTTAGACTCCGCTTGTGGAGGAGTACTTTGTTTATGTAAACCGATCACTTGCATTTTCTACTTCCACAATCAAATACTATTTCTACTGTCGTCAGAAGCCAAATCTACCTAACGGAAATTTAGAGCGTTAAAACAGCTCAGGCTGGCTATCTTTTGGCTTGTCTTTCACCCATTCCATCTGTACACTTTTATTATAGTCCAACAATTTGTTTCCAACAGCTTTCCAACCCATTACATCCGCTACTTTGGCAATCTTGAATTTTGCCTTTCGTACCTGCTCTCCTCTCCCTGTTTGTACTGCCAGTATCGGTTCGGTATCAGTTGATGCAGCTTCCAGGTAATTACCATCACCTTCCTTGATGAAGAAGAACCTGCTCTTCAACGTCGTTGTCTCGATCTTGAAACGTTTTACATTGTATTGCAGGTTTTTTTTATCCAAATAAACCGCAGAAATGATCTTTTCGGGGTCAAACTGTTCAATCAGCAGAATGTTCTCCGCATCAAACCGCTGTGTCATTTCCTGGTCGGTGATCATATAATTTCCATCATTGAATACCACCAGTATCCGGTCTTCCGCTTCGAAACTTCCTAGCAGTATTCCTTTTTCATCAGCATTAAGCCTGCCAAACTTATCATCAAACCAAAGCTTCCGGCCACTTAATGTAGCTTTCCCCGCCTCCTTGAACTTTACTGATTTAATGGGATACTTTGTTACAGTGATCCCTTTGCTGTTGCGACCCTGGATGTCCAGCTGCTCAAAATAATAATCAAATTCTTTTTTGTGCGCAGATGATCCCGGCGTAAGAATAATTTTTACCACTTCTGCCTCACCATTGGGATTCACCGTCAGGTAATGGACTTTCGTTTTTTCATCGCCGCTGGTAAGATTGTATTCTTTATCCCGTGTTACACCTGTCACATTAAACCGTTTGGCAAAACTTTTTTGCTTGCCATCGTAGTAGATCATATTATAAGTAGTACGTTCATCATTTTTCTGGAAAACAGCCGCATGAAGAATGTCCCTACCGATAAAAACTTTTTCCTGCACCTTCACTACTTTCATAGTACCTCGTTTGGTAAAAACGATGATATCGTCCAGGTTGGAACATTCAAAAAGAAACTCATCTTTCTTCAAACTTGTACCAATAAAACCTTCCTCACGATTCATGTACACCTTGGTGTTGGCAATAGCGACCTGCTTTGCTTCGATCACCTCCAATTGCCTGATCTCTGTTTTTCTTTCACGGCCCTTCCCGTATTTCTTTAAAAGATTTTCATAATACGCTACCGCAAAGTCTGTAAGGTTAGCCAGGTCGTTCTTTACCTTTTTGATCTCCCCTTCCAATCCTTTTATCTGTGCGTTGAGCTCATCGATATCTAACCTGTAAATACGCCGGACAGGCTTTTCGGTCAATTTGAGAATATCCTCTTTTGTTATTTCCCTTTTTAATTGTTTTTTAAAAGGGATAAATGCTTTGTCGATCGCCACGATCACTTTATCCCAGCTTTCATGCTTCTTTTCAAGCTCTTTGTATATTTTCTCTTCGAAGAAAATTTTCTCCAAAGAAGTATAATGCCATTTCTCCTGGAGCTCTCCCAGCTTGATCTGCAGTTCCTGTTCGAGCAGGTTCTTTGTTTTGTCTGTAGAAATTTTCAGCAATTCCTGCACGCCGAGAAACTGTGGTTTGAGATCCACGATCACGCAGGCATTGGGAGAAATAGAAATTTCACAATCAGTGAACTTGTATAAGGCATCAATAGTAATATCCGGTGAAATTCCGGGTGCAAGGTCAACCTGTATCTCTACATCCGCAGCCGTATTGTCCGTTACTTTTTTGATCCTGATCTTTCCCTGGTCATTCGCTTTTACAATTGAATCCATCAGTTGAGACGTCGTGACACCATAAGGAACGCTTTTGATCGCCAGCGTCTTTTTATCTACCTCTTCGATATGCGCCCTCACTTTTACTTTCCCGCCACGCTTGCCCTGGTTGTAATCCGTGATGTCAACCATGCCACCAGTTTGAAAATCGGGATAGAGTTCAAACTTTCTTCCACGGAGATATTTAATTGAAGCTTCAATCAACTCACAAAAATTATGTGGTAAAATTTTCGTCGACAAACCCACGGCGATACCGTCAGCACCTTGCGCCAGCAATAAAGGAAATTTCATGGGCAATGTAACTGGCTCATTTTTTCTTCCATCGTAACTAAGTTGCCATTCGGTGGTCTTTGCATTAAATGCAACTTCTAATGCAAACTTGCTCAGCCTTGCTTCAATATAACGGGGGGCAGCTGCATCATCGCCGGTTCTTACATCGCCCCAATTACCCTGTGTTTCTATCAATAGATCTTTCTGGCCCATGTTTACCAACGCATCACCGATGCTGGCATCACCATGTGGATGGTATTGCATGGCCTGCCCGATGATATTGGCTACTTTATTGAAACGGCCATCGTCCATTTCTTTCATGGCATGAAGAATGCGTCGCTGTACAGGCTTCAACCCGTCTTCAATAGCAGGTACCGCCCTTTCTAATATTACATACGATGCATAATCAAGGAACCACGTTTTGTATTGCCCGTGAATGCCGCTATCATTATTTTGTATCTGTTCTGTATTTTTTGATTTGGCCATAGTTATACTAAATGTTCATTCGATTATTTATCCTTCATTCTCTTTCACGTCATCTGCCATCTCAGCCTTTTCTTTTGCACCCGCAAGTTTCACATCAAAATCTTTCCATCCTTTATTCAAATCACCGGTGACTTCTATTTTGCCTTCGGCTATCAATTGCTTCATCCTCCACATTAAAAACAGATCACCCGTTTTTATTTTCATCCGGTGCAATGTATTGGATAATACCCGTGTTGCTTTCTGCCATTCGCCTGTAAGATTTTTCAAAATCTCGCTATCATAAAAAGTTTCATCTTTGCTCGCAATCTTTTTCCCGCCTTCCAGTATTCTTACTAACCCATTTTCTTCAACCAATCTTTTCCATTCATCAGGGTCTACTTCAAACTCACTCAATGTTACAGGACGTGACAATTTTCTTGCTTTTAAAAATTCTTTAGGCTGGATCTCGTGCAACCATGACGGATAAAATATTTGCCCCTTTTCATTAATAAACGGAAGATTATTCAGGTATAAAATCATGATCCTGCCCGCATACTCATTTAACTGTCGCATCAGCCAGAAGTAACCCGTTACATCATGCTGATTTTGTGCCATCCATATCCAAACCTCTTCTGCTGGATTGGCCACTAAATTTTCTTTTAGTTCTTTTACCGTTTCCCTGTCATCGAACTTTATGGTACCAGAACCGGCATAGTGCGAGTTTTCTGCCAACCCCATCCACCAGTTGAATCTTGCCTGCCAGCCCTCCTCTGTATCAATGTCTGTCAACAGGCCAACTGCAAAATCATCTTTGATCTGCACTACGTTGCCGGCAAGCGTTTCGTCCTGCGCAATAACCTGCTTCATCAGGTCAACTTCCGACTCATTAAAAACGATATGTATCATAATTACTTTTCTTTATGAATAAAAATCAGGTCTCCTGCCGGGTCTTCTTCTCCTGCTACAGCTTTTTTCAAGGCAGAACCAGCCAGGTAATATTTTTCAAACCCTGCACTATTTAGTGCAGCTTCTACAATAGGTTTATGTGTTCCCCATGTCTCGATTTGTATCGTCGGTTTAAATTTTTTTAATATCGGAATTATTTCTGGTATCACCACTTCTTCATAACCTTCAATGTCACATTTTAGATAGTCTATTTTATCAAAACTCTCAAATAGTTCGTTTGCCTTTTTCATATCAGCTTCAAAAGAAAATTCATATTCCGCGAGAGCTTTGTTGTTCTTTTCATCATAAATATGCGGCAGTCCGGTACGCAGGTAACCAAAATGATCCGGAGTAACCAGGTGTACTTTTTTCTCCTCTTTACCAAGCGCAAACGGATAAAGCGTTATGTTGTTTTTGTTGCCGCAGGACCATTTTATGATCTTATTGTATAAAGGCACCGGTTCTATTGCGATCACTCTTCCGGTATCGCCTACCCATTTGGAATAAAGTTTTGTAAAGTATCCGAGATTGGCACCTATGTCAACAACGGTATCGCCCTTCCTGATCAACTGCTTTACGAAATAATGGTATTTATATCCCTCGTTTGATTTAAGCAGCCCTGTATTGTACAAAAAAAAGAAGCCTTTGTTCAGAAGTTTTAAGTAACTCTCCTGTCCCAACAACCTGAACAAATACGCTTTAATCTTTTTTTTCATTCATTCTTTTTTAACTAACGACCAAATACAGTTGCGGTGAAACTTGAGATGCTATTTTAGCTATGATAGCAATCATCCGGAGCTTTCAAAACGCAGCGGACTTAGTTATTGCCTGAGGTCTGACCTAAGCTTCCAGTTCTTCCGCCGTGTCCAACTCCACTTTCAGGTTATTAATAATAAATTCCTGCCTTTCCATGGTGTTCTTACCCATATAATATTCAAGTAATTGCTGGATATGATCGCCCTGCTCAAGCCGCATTAATGTTTTACGCATACCAGCGCCAATAAACTGTGCAAACTCGTCGGGGCTTATCTCCCCTAATCCTTTGAAGCGGGTTATCTCAGGCTTGGATCCCAGCTTTTTGATGGCGGCCTTTCGCTCACCATCATCGAAGCAATAGATCGTTTCCTGTTTATTTCTCACACGAAACAAAGGGGTTTCCAACACATATACTTTTTCATGCTTAACCAAATCTGGAAAAAACTGCAGGAAAAATGTCATTAACAACAACCGGATATGCATGCCGTCCACATCAGCATCCGTAGCGATCACAATATTATTGAACCGCAGCCCTTCCATTCCTTCTTCTATATTCAACGCATGTTGAAGCAGGTTGAACTCCTCATTTTCATACACCACTTTTTTTGTCAACCCATAACTGTTAAGCGGTTTGCCCCGCAAGCTGAATACAGCCTGGGTTTCCACATTGCGTGATTTTGTAATTGAACCGCTGGCACTATCGCCTTCCGTAATGAAGATCGTCGTCTCGTTCTGTTTCTCGATAAAGGCCTCTTTTCCTTTTGCCGGCAGGTCGTCGTTGAGGTGATAACGGCAATCACGTAATTTTTTATTATGCAGGTTGGCTTTCTTCGCTCTTTCATTCGCTAGTTTTTTTATGCCCGCGAGTTCTTTCCGTTCCCGTTCGCTCTGTTCTATTCTTTTTTTCAATCCATCGGCAACTACAGGATGTTTATGCAGGTAGTTATCCAGTTCGCGGGCAAAAAAATCAGCAACAAACTGCCGCATGCTTTTACCGCCTTCCTCTACATACTGGGAACCCAGTTTTGTTTTTGTCTGGCTTTCAAATACCGGTTCCACTACTCTCACTGATACCGCAGCAACGATGCCGGTGCGTATATCTGATGCATCATAATCTTTTTTATAAAAATCGCGAATGGTTTTTACATATGCTTCGCGAAACGCCTGCTGGTGTGTACCACCTTGTGTAGTATGCTGACCGTTTACAAAACTATAAATGTCTTCGCCATAGTCATTGTTATGTGTCATCGCCACCTCTATATCATCACCGGCCAGGTGAATAATAGGATAGCGAATCTCATCTTCGTTTGTTTTGCGTTGCAGCAGGTCAAGCAGCCCGTTTTTACTTATATAGGTCTTGCCGTTGAAAAGAATTTTTAATCCTGCATTGAGAAAGCAATAGTTCCAGATCTGGTTTTCTAAAAATTCGGGATGAAACTTAAAATTTTTAAACACCGCTTCATCAGGAATGAAAGTCACCAGTGTACCGTTACTTTCACCGCTTTTACCTTCTTTGTGTTCCTTGATCAGCACGCCTCTTTCAAATTCGGCCGTCTTCTCTTTTCCTTCACGAAATGCCGTTACTTTAAAATAATTACTCAGGGCATTCACCGCTTTGGTACCCACACCATTTAATCCTACCGACTTTTGAAAAGCTTTGCTATCATACTTTGCTCCCGTATTTATTTTGCTTACCACATCCACTACTTTCCCGAGCGGAATACCACGACCATAATCACGTATAGAAACCGTTTTGCCTTCAATTACCAATTCTACGGTTTTTCCATATCCCATCGTGTATTCATCAATGCAATTGTCCATCACTTCCTTGACCAGCACATAGATGCCATCATCAGGACTGCTGCCATCGCCGAGTTTACCAATATACATCCCGGGTCTAAGGCGGATATGTTCTTTCCAGTCAAGACTTTTAATACTGTCTTCCGTGTAGTCGAACATGTTTGTTCCCTTAGATTCTCTCGTTTCTTTTTCTTTTGCCATAGACTCACACCCACTTAGGGATTGCTTTAATTTTCCATCCGGTAATTACATCAGCGATTACCAAATATTAGTTATTGAATTTATGTTTACCAGCATTAGTACCTGATCATCAATGGTTGCGTCGCACACTTGTGCTTCATCGGTTCTACTCAACTATTTACTGAATACAGTGTTAAGATCGGGTGCCCGTGAAAACGCCCTTACCCATTTCTTCTGCTGACCGAAGCAGCGTTCCGTCAACCGCCTGCGAATTTAGCGGATTGCAAATAAAGTAGGACTGCATGATTTTGAAGTTAGTGACTTATCCACAGGCAGGGGATAAATTTGGAGAAAGATGGGACTTGATGGCGGCGCTGCATCGATAAAAAATGATAAATATGCAATCTTTATTTTATGCGAATATGGTCATTACATCCAAAATACCTGGACGCTAAGGGCCTTGTGGCCTTGTGGCGGGAAACTCTTTTAGCCAAACATGTTTTGGAAGGAAAAACAATAGGTTATAAAAATCACCCGCAACTAACCAGGTTTAAAAGCTCAGGCAGCCCCCTGGATTGTATCAATAATTATCTCGCGGTTATTTATGAAGAAGCAACGCACCGGCACTACCTGTTCGACCAAACCAAGGTTGATATGAAATTCCCCCAGCAATGTTTAACGGTAACTTCAGGTCAACTACAGTATGAAGTATGTCACCTGCTTGCCAAACTTAAAGCACGGGATCCGGCTAAGTACCAACAATTAATACAACAACCTATCGTCGATCCGCATCCTTTGTTTAAAATAGTGGAAGGTGGCGTTGAAGATTGGGAAATAATAAATGGTGGGAAATAAACATTTCAACACCGGTAACAAACCGCATTCACATTCATGCCGGCGCCGACAGAGGCAAACAAAACAACATCACCTGGAAACAATTCATGAGATACCACCTTTCGCCGTTTTACAAGATCAAATAGTGTAGGAACGGTGGCTACGGAACTATTACCCAACCAGTGTATGCTCATCGGCATTATATTGTCAGGCGGTGAAATATCGTACAATTTGTAAAGTCTCGCTATTATTCCTTCATCCATTTTTTCATTAGCCTGGTGAATAAATACTTTTTTCAACTTATGAATTTCGACACCGCTTTTGTCAAGGCATTCTTTCATTGCCGCAGGCACGTGTTTCATTGCATATTCATACACTTTACGACCTTTCATTTTGATGTAGCGCACCCCCGGATCACTTCCGGGAAAATAAGACTTGCCCATGTCTATATAATAAGCCTCATCCATACTATGTGATTGCGAAGCTGTTCCCAATATTCCCGGCCCCTCATCATTTACTTCCTTGTATTCCAGGACACAAGCCCCTGCCCCATCCGCAAAGATCATACTATCACGATCGTACATATCTATTACTCTGGATAATGTCTCTGCGCCAATCAGTAAACTCTTTTTCGCCATGCCTGCTTTGAAAAAAGCTTCGGCCTGGATCACAGCTTGGATCCAGCCGGGACACCCAAACAAAATATCGTAAGCGACACAGGCCGGGTTATGAATGCCCAGCACATGCTTTACTCTGTTGGCAAGCGAAGGCACCGCATCTGTTTGATTGGTTTGCTTCATAACGTTGCCAAAATTATGGGCGACTATCACCTGGTCCAGCGTTTCCGGATCGATGCTACTATCATCCAGTGCCATGCGTCCTGCGATCGCGGCAATATCCGACGTATTCAGTTCGTCCGGGATATAGCGTCGTTCGGCAATACCTGTTATCTGCCTGAATTTTTCTACAATTTCCCCGGGCGCCGCACTTAGCGGTTGCTGATTGTCTGTATAAAAAATATGATTGGCAAAATCGGTGTTAGACTGGATAGTAGCAGGAATATATGAGCCGGTGCCGGTAATTACGGATCTGAACATATGCAAACTAGTCTTTGATTTAATGTGTAACAAAGATAAAGATACCTCAATCATTTAGCTCCATTTCCCAATACAGAATATGAAAACTACCAACCGAAACGACGGTTGGGAAAAGTGCAACCCATATCCAAACCCTCAAAATTTAAAATAACAGTCGTTAGTCTAATTTATCCATCGTTATCACTCCGGCGGATGTAAAAAATGTTTTTACTGTAGCATCACATCGCAGTCATACATCTTTAAAATCCCCGCAAATTATCTGTATGTGATCGTCTCTATCCGTCCATCAGCATACCCCACGATGGCACGGTTGGCCATATTAATAAAAAGCCCTGTTTCTACTATGCCGGGTATATTATGTAAGTTGTTATTTAACATAACCGCATCCACGATATTATTGTATTGACAATCCAGGATATAATGATGATGGTCTGTAATAAAAGGCCGGCCATCCTTTTGCCGCAAGATCACGTTACTGCATAAACCGGAATCGATTATTTTTTGTTGCACTTGCTTATGCCCGAACGGTATGACTTCTATGGGCAATGGAAATTTGCCTAACTGTAAAACCAGCTTGGAGGCGTCTGCGATAATGACCAGCCCGGCTGAGGCTGCCGCTACTATTTTTTCCTGTAACAGGGCACCACCGCCACCTTTGATCAACTGACCTTTGAGATCAATTTCATCGGCTCCATCGATGGTCAATGCCAGGGTTGCAATCCCATCAAGGTCTTCAACAGCCAGGCCGGCATCTTTCGCCAACTGTTTTGTCTGAACAGATGTAGGAACTACCGTAATCTCCAATCCCTGCTGGATTCGTTTACCCAACTCTTGTATCAGCCAGTAAACCGTAGAGCCTGTACCAAGGCCGATTGTCATTCCTGTCTTTATAGAATCAACTGCGTAGCGTGCAACACTTTTTTTTATTTCGGCGGGCGTAATCATGAGATACCGAAGTTATAACGAATTCAGCATATCGCATTCCATGGCTCAACGTTGTATAAGGCAATATATCCAACGAACTGGAAGGCTGTGTATGATACGAGTCTTAAAACAAATCGACCGCTAACGCGGTCAACTATTCCACATGATAACTTTGTGCAATAACAACTTTAAGTTTTTTATCAAGGTAAAAGGAAAAGTAATATGGTTTTTTAACGGCGGTTTTTTTGTCGGCAACAAATTGGGAATCGATGATCTCGAATTGATGACCAATCGACCAGCTAATTCGTGACTGCGGATCTTGCTGAGCTTTTATTGAACCATATGAAACGGGTTTGTATAACATATCCTTAAAAATTTTCGTAACGATATACTCATGTATTCTTTCTTGTGCCAGTTCTGTTGCGGAACGATTAATTTGAGTTTGACCAAAAAAAGGAATGGTTATGAAGAATATGAAAAGAATTCGCATAACAATAATTTTAAGATTGGAAAATAAACTGCCGCAACATGACTAAGCTATTATAAAAAACACGAAACAATTCGTACAAAGTGATAAGCGGCCAACGCTACGTATAAGCGAAACGCTATGGGGTTGGGATATTACAATCGGCTATATTTGGAGATAATAATTGAAAAACGAAAAGTTTGCGATTATAATAACCATTACTTTTAATGGCCTTAATTACTTCAAAACTATTTAAACAAAAAATAACAATGTCGAAAATTAAAGTTGGTGTAGTAGGCACCGGGTTTATCGGGCCTGCGCACATTGAAGCATTGAGAAGACTACCAAACGTAGAAGTTATGGCTCTCTGCGAAGCAACGATTGAACTGGCCAAAGCCAAAGCCTTGCAATTGGGCATTGAACGTGCCTGCACTTTTGATCAGCTCCTTGCTATGGAAGATATTACTTGTGTACACATCTGCACGCCCAATTTTCTTCATTATCCCCAATCCAAAGCAGCGCTGCTTGCGGGCAAGCACGTAGTTTGTGAAAAGCCTCTTGCCAAAGACCTTCACGAAGCCGAAGAATTGGTGTCCCTGGCCAAACAAACAGGGCTTGTCAACGCGGTACACTTTAATCTTCGATATTACCCTTTGGTTCGCCAGATGAAAACGATGCGTGAAAAAGGCGACCTGGGCGAAATCTATTCGATCCTCGGCTCTTACCTGCAGGACTGGCTATTTTATGAAACAGATTATAACTGGCGTCTGGAACCTGATAAGTCGGGTGACTCACGTGCCATTGCCGATATTGGCTCACACCTGATGGATGTCATAGAATACATTACTGGTTTAAAAACAACAGAAGTTTTCGCGGACTTTAATACCATTCATAAAACACGGAAAAAACCGTTGAAGCCGGTAGAAACCTATTCAGGTAAAATGCTTAAGCCGGAAGATTATGCAGATGTTCCTATTACCACGGAAGACCACGCAAATGTTCTTTTGCGGTTCGATAATGGCAACCGCGGTTCTATCACTGTCTCCCAAGTTTCGGCGGGTCGAAAAAACCAACTCCGCCTGGAAGTTTCGGGATCAAAGAAAACGTTTGCATGGAATTCAGAAGCGCCCAACACAGTTTGGGTGGGAAACCGGGATCGGTTTAATGAATCTATTATGCGTGATCCCTCCCTGGCCTATCCGGAAGCCGGTGCAATTATGAGTTTCCCCGGTGGTCATAATGAAGGCTTCCCGGATACATCAAAACAGTTGTTCAAAGAAGTATACCAGGCAGTTGCCACAGGCAAACAACCTGACCAGCCGTCTTATCCCACTTTTGCAGATGGTTACCGGGAGCTATTGATTTGTGAAAAAATATTAGAAAGTAATAAAAAACAAAGCTGGATAAAAGTTTAAACTACCCGCAATTGTCAATGAGAAAGGTTACCGGTAAAACAGGCAACCTTTTTTTATGATCTGTAGTGATAAAATTAAGTTAGCGTATTAGGTATCAAAACAATATCTAAAGTTTCTTGTTTTTTGCCAACCAGATCGGCAGCCCCGCCCATGTTGAAGCCAGAACGCATCCGCTATATTTGCAGTCCCCATGATCTCACAGAATTCCATACAGCAGATACTCAACCGCATTGACATTACCGATGTAGTGGGCGAATTTGTAAAGTTGAAAAAAAGGGGAGCCAGTTACCTCGGCCTTTGCCCTTTTCACAATGAAAAAACGCCTTCTTTTACGGTATCCCCAAGCAAAGAGATTTACAAATGTTTTGGTTGTGGTAAAAGTGGCAATTCGATTAGCTTCATCATGGAGCATGAAAAGTACAGCTATGTAGATGCATTGAAATGGCTGGCAAAAAAATATAATATTGAAGTTGAAGAAACGTTTGCTAACGATGAGCAACGTCAGCAACAGCAGTCAGCCGAAAGTCTTTTTATTATCAATAGTTTTGCACAACAATTTTTTAGCAGAACATTATTTGAAACAGAAGAAGGGCAGGACGTGGGACTAAGTTACCTGAAAGAAAGGGGCTTCCGTGAAGATCTCATTAAAAAATTTCAATTGGGCTATTCCCCCGAGCAACGGGATGCATTTACAAAAGAAGCACTGGCAAAACAATTCAACGCAGACTTATTGCTTAAAACGGGATTAGTTGCTTTTCGTAACGAACAACTGATGGACAACTACCGCGGCCGTGTAATTTTTCCAATACACAATCACAGCGGAAAAGTATTAGGCTTCGGTGCAAGAATTTTAAAAAGCAATGACAAGGCACCCAAATACATTAATACACCGGAGAACGAGATCTATGTAAAGAGCAAAATACTTTATGGCTCTTACCAGGCAAGACAAGCTATTGATAAGGCTGATGAATGCCTGTTGGTAGAAGGGTATACCGATGTAGTATCCCTGCACCAGGCAGGCATTGAAAATGTGGTAGCATCCGGCGGAACTTCATTAACGCCTGATCAGCTTCGTCTTGTTAAGAAGTATACTAAAAACCTTACTATCATATATGATGGTGATGCAGCAGGAATAAAAGCGGCATTACGCGGTCTTGACCTGGCACTGGAAGAAGGGCTTAACGTTAAGCTGGTACTGATCCCCGATAAAGAAGATCCGGATAGTTATGTAAACAAAGTTGGCTCTTCTTCTTTTGCAGAATTTGTTAGAAAGAACAAGAAAGATTTTATTCTTTTTCAACTTGAAGTCGCATTAAAAGATGCCGGAACTGATTCCGTGAAAAAAGCGGAAGTAGTAAGCCGCATGGCAGAAACCATTGCAAGAATTAATAAGGCGGAAGATTTTACAAAGCAGCAAGACTACATAAAGCAATGTTCACAAATATTAAAAATCGACGAAGCCGGGCTACATTCGCTTGTCAATAAATTTATCCGCGACCGTATTGCAACCCAGGAACGGAAACTCCCTTTTGACGAGGCAAAAAAACACGAAGAAAATGCACGGCAGGCCGGGGAAACAAATTATGATGATGCAACCTTCAACTTGCTTTTTAAAGACGAATTACAGGAAAGAGAACTTGCCCGTATACTACTTGAGTATGGAATAAAAAAATGGGATGATTCAAAGTTGATAGCCGAACACGTATTTGAGGAAATGGTAGATGACTCGCTAATTGATAATAAAGAAGTGATTGTGCTTATCAATGCGTTCAAGGAAGCCTTACAACAAAACCCGGCCATCGCTGACAAAAGTTACTTCATTTATCACCCCGATTCCAGCCTTAGCACCTTCGCCGTATCGTTATTGAACTTTCCTTACGAGGAGAGTGAGCGGTGGCGCACAGAGTTTAGCCAGGATAGCGGTTTTCAAAAGCAATTGTTTGAACAGAGCTACGAGGATTTCATGCGAACGATAGCAAAAGATAATGAAAAGCAATTGATGGGCTTTTTAAAAATAGATGAAGATAAAACCAATGAGGAAGTAGCGTCTGTTATCAATTATCTCAAATTGAGAAAAGTAAAGCGGATGCTGCTTGAAAACCAGGTCGATCTTGAAAAACCACATACCGCTGAAGAATATGAAATCTTGCACCAGACACATACTCACCTGAAAGACATGGAAATTCAATTGACCAGGAAAATGGGTGCTGTAGTGATCAGGTAGTTTTCTCCAGCAACATATCACTATATGACACGTCCATAAGATCCACAGCTCTTATCCCTAACTCCCTCATATAAAAATCGCATTGTTCTTTTAACTGGTCATGGGAAAGATCGGCCAGTATATTTCCGGCCTCTATTTCTACGAATGATCCCAGTCCGGGCACCTCGTCAATGTGGAATTTTACATTCGCTATATAAAAGATCTCTCTTTTCTTTTCCACGATTGTTTTTACTCCCATTGATTTTGCAAGTATTTCTCTTAATCCTTTTGCATCATCGACTTTGACCAAGTGAAAATGGGAGCTTTTGGGTCCGGCCTGGTTTGCTCTTTCATAGAAGATCAGGTTGTTCTCAATGTTTCCTTCACGCAACTTCAGCCTTCCATTCGATACGTGAAAATAAGTATCTGTCTGATGGTCAACCCCTTTCAGCTCAGCGTGGCTTTCAATAAGATACCAGCGTATTTTATCCGGGTTGTTACATCTTGCCTTTATTTCTACGTTCAAAAATGCCATATCCGATCTTTTTCAGGACACACAATTTACAGAAACTAAGGATGCACCATGGTATAAAATCAAACAGGTTTGCTGTAATGCAGCAAACCTGTTTGATTTTTAATACGATAATAATCTATTCCGCTATTGCAGAACCAGCTCTTTTTTTGGAAACAACCACAGCTTCTTCGGTCTCCTCACCTCTTACAAAGCGCATAGCGCTCCATACATGGTCTAATTCCACCCGTTCGATACTTTCGTATCCTTCGCAGGTCAGGCGATTCCAACTGCACTCCCGGTTCAGATCCGTTACGATCTTGGAAGTGATCTTAGGATAAGCGACCCAAAATTTACTTTCGTCTTTCAAAGATGGCATTACTTCTTTTAATATCCCGTTTAACTGGTTCTCATTCACCGCAAAAACCAAGGCAAAATCAATTTTGCGGTTTTTCAGGAGCGGGGTCATGTTCTTAGCGAAGGATAATTTACTGAACTGCTTTTCGATGGAAGAAGGCAAACCCTGAATTAGAAGATTTTTTTCGTCTGCCAGTTGTAACTTTTCAAATACTGTTTGTGACATACTTTCAAGTTATTTTAAAGAGTTTC
>WUUC01062056.1_pt1 | contig 67350 bp, 61 predicted proteins | sample 6278441 | NCBI WGS metagenome assembly WUUC01 (sample SAMN13675441, study PRJNA597444) | soil metagenome | isolation source: soil | place: USA: Washington | collected 2017-10
AAAAGGAATTGATTGCCTCAATGAAGGCTATGAACAATTTTAAATAACCACATCGGTCATCGGCATATTATTTTTTAAACTTTTAAATAAACCGGGTATGAAAAAGACATTCACGTTTTCAATTCTTCTCTTACTAATTACCTCTTATGCCCAGGCACAAGTGAAAGTGGTTGGCGAAAAAGGCAGGCAAGAAATTGTGGGAGAAAAAGGAAGCGTAGCGATTGTTGGCGAAAAAGGCTCAGGGGACGTTGCTATAGCCAGGAATAATGCACAGATAGAGAACGCATTTGCTGAATATAACCGTCAGCGGGAAGAAATGGAAAGAAGCCTTACCGCTTTGCATTTGCAGATCGAAGAAGGTATCAAATTGCGGGAAGAATATAAACGCTTTAAGTCTCCAAAACAGGGCATAATTCTAAGAAACTCCTGGCGAGATGCATTAAAACTACAGGAGGGTGGGAAGAAAAAAATAACCGTGGTAAAACACAGCGTGGTAGCACCAGATATGATACATTAAACAACCAGGGCAATAAAGTAAACCGAGGATACTACAAACAGTAAACAATGATTGCGGTTGACAAATAAATTAAATCAGAAAATGAAAAAGATCTATTCGCTTTTTATTACTTTGGCATTAGCGACAATTGCTGTTGCTCAGCAACCTGTAATAGCAGTGCCAGGAACTTCTATAGCCATCATTGATTCCGTGGTTCAATTCATGCCATCAACTGTCGGCCCCTATTGTCCAAAAAGACTATTAGGCGGCGATCGTGAGTTTGGTGGTCATGGCCCTGAAATTTATGCATGGATCAAACTGAATGTCATCAACAGGAGAACAATAGAAGCCGAAGTATTCATGCATGCAAGAGAAACGGTGGCTGATTGGAGCGAAACACAGGGTACATGGAAAAAAGTTTTGTATACTGCTCCTGCTGGTTACGAGATAACAGGGATCTTGTCCGGTAAATATTCCGAAGTAAAATATATAAGCCGCCCTGGTGTAAATGCCTTTTCACCCACAGGTCTTGTGCAGGCTTTGGGCAATGTAAGAGGCAGCAACATTCCTTTTAAAGATGATGGATTAGTTACACGCTGGAATATTGTTGGAGATACAGGTGGTGATGATATCAGTACGGATGATAATTGTAATGATGATGCGCAGGTTGCTATTCAATTGAATCCTGTAAAAATTAACTTGAGAAAATTACAAAGAAACAATAACGTAGTGCGGCCGTCTGTCAATACGAATAATAATAGTGGCGTAGTGGTAACGCAGCCGGCAAACAAGGGAAGTAATGGAGTAGTGGTAACACCGCCTGCTAATAATAATAACAATAGTGTGGTAGTAACGCCACCCGCATCGTCTTCGGTAACTACCATCAAACTGGAGGATATCACCGAAGCATTATGCCCTAAAAAGCTGGTCAGTGGCGACCGTGAATTTGACGGACACGGACCAAGAATTCAAAGTACCGTAAGGCTAAGGATCAGTGCCGACAAAACTTCATTGATCGCCGATCTTAATTTGCTGGCGAAAGAAACAACCGCAGACTGGAGTAATACAAGAGGTGATTGGTCAAGAGCAGTGTATAAAGCTCCGGCAGGAAAAAAGATCACCGCAATCTTATCCGATAAAGTTTCAACCACCAAATTCATCAGCCCCCCCGGTGGATTTCAATTCCTGGTTCCCGGGGCCGATGTTGCCAAGGCATTATATACTTTTTTGGATTATACGGATATAAAATCCGCGGTGTTAAAAGCATTTGGTTATGGTCCTAATGAAAAATCGGCATTGTCAGCACTAGTGAAAGGAACTATCGATAACGGCAATACCGTGGTGCAGGTTCCTTCTGTTGACGGAGCATTGGTAAAATTCTTTCACATTGTAGGTGATACCGGTGGCCCGGATATCAGCGATGATGATAATTGTAATGATGATACACGAATTGTAAAGATTGAATTTTTTCCGGCGAAGATCAAACTGGAAAATATAAACAACGTCAAAGTCAGCAATAAGGTAAGGGTGTCAAGATAACTGTATATAGACAGGATTTTTAAAACCAGTTTATGCAACGAAAATCATTGTTTCGCTTTTTGATCACGTCCTTTGTATTGGTTGTTTTTTTCCTGCAACCCAATATTCATTGTAATAATAAAAAAGCTACAGCAGCCGATGGCAAAGGCAACAATCCCATTTATACTAAAGCAAAAGATGTTGGGTTATGGGAAGCACCGTCAGCGCCTGACCAGGTGATGGCGTCTGAAGTAAAACTTAAAGCAAACGCAAAAGAGGTAGGGGACGATGATATGCGGTATCTTGAAAAAGCAGATCAAAAAGGCGGTATATATATTTTCTCAGATGATGCAGATGGAGTAGCCAAATTGTCAAACGGCAGTTTTGTATTCTTTAGAAATCATTCTGTAAGAAAGATTGTATCAACGGAAAAAAAAGACGGAAAGGTAATAGTGAAAACAGCCAAATGTAAATTCACCGATGTTTTTTCTGATGCGCATTTGCATTTTAAGGAACATTATGACTGGAAAGATAACAGCAATGCATTATTACAAAAATTTGATCTTTCATTCGGTCAAATGGCTTATGCAAAGGATCCTGTTTCACAAAGTCTCGCCTGGGAGGGAGAATTGCGGGGATATAAAGTAAAAGTTTCTATCCAGCCGGAAGGCGGAAGAAAACTGAATTTTGAGATCAACGTGAGAAAAGAAACCAAAGCTAATATTACCTTCAAAGGTTTCATCAGTGATTTTGATAATGAAACAGAAGTGACGGTAGTCAATTCTGAATTGCAATTATTCCGCTCTGAAAATGCTAACCTGCAGGGAGAAGTAGAAGTAAAATTTGCTGTTGTAGAGTTAGGAGATGAAGGAGAAATGCTGAATATTCCCTGGACAATGTTTGAGCGGCCCATGCTCGTAGCGGGAATTCCCTTTGTATTTAAAGTGAAGGCAAACGCAAAAGTATTTCCTGCCGTTCCCACAAATGCAAGCAGCCAGGGTCATCTTAAATTCTCTTACAACAGCAATATCGGTTTTCGGTATGAAGGGCGTGGTGTAAGACCGGAAGGAACGGTAACTGGTGAAGCCTTCCAGGTATTGGGTGAAACACTTTCTGCCGGGGCAATGGGCGCCGGCCTGGGTCTTGGTATGGAGTTTCCGCGTTTTGAAATTGCATCATTGGGTGAGATCATTGTACCGTATTTCTTAATGAATACTTATTTAGATACGCAACTGGATACCTATCGCCCTTGCCAGATGGGTAATATGAAAGGCAAGCTGGTAGCTGGTTTAAGTCTGAGCTTTTTCGGTGCTTCTTACAATGCTGAAAAGGAATTGTGGAAAGCACAGAAAAGATGGGAGCGAGAAGGAAGTAACTGCCCGCCAGTTGATGATTAAAACTGTTAAGTACTTAAGACCCAATGAAAGAACAATCAAGGAAAAAGCTGGTTGCTCCGAAGGCCGGCCTTTTTAAATACGATTTCATCTTATCCCATATTATGAAACACTTTCTGCACATCTTCATCCTGTTCCAAACGTTCAATTAATTTACTGACATCTTCCGCTTGTTCATCAGTCAATGGAATAGTTGTAGACGGTATCCATTCGAGCTCAGCGCTGATCGGCGTGATGTTTTTGTCTTCGAGAGCTTTTTGCATATTGCCAAAATCCGTAAAGCCGGCACGGACTACCAACACCTCTTCTCCGTTTTCGCCGGTGCCTTCTCCTAATTCTTCCAAACCGAAGTCGATGAGTTCCAACTCCAGCTCGTCGGGATTTAATCCTTCAGGCTTTAGTTTAAAAACGCCCATTTTTTTAAACTGGAATGCTACACTGCCACTATTGCCCATTACACCATGTCCTTTATTAAAATGCGACTTTACATTCGCTACGGTTCTTACATGATTATCGGTTGCTGTTTCTGCCAGTATCGCTACACCATGTGGTCCGTAACCTTCATATAGTATTTCATCATAGCTTACCAGTTCTTTACCCTGTGCTCTTTTAATTGCTGCTTCCACACGATCCTTCGGCATGCCGACACTGCGTGCATTCTGAAAGCAGCGGCGAAGTGCTGCATTTGAATTGGGATCAGGTCCACCAGCCTTTACTGCAATGATTATTTCTTTACCGATCCGGGTAAAATTTTTCGCCATTTTATCCCAGCGGGCAAACATCGATGCTTTTCTTACTTCGAAAATCCTTCCCATCTTAAAAATTTAAAGTTTGTATTGATAGTTGTTGGTTGGCGTGCAAATTTAGGACAATGGCCCAAAATGAAAAAGGGGTGATACTTTTAAAGTATCACCCCTTCTAATAAAAGCTAAATTAATAACCTTGTTTTGATAATAATTTTTTTGTAAAAAAAGCCAGGTGAATAGCCGCAAATATCAGCGAGATATAAAGCAAGGTTTTATCACTTTCGAATCCAACAGTATATTGATGCAAAAACCCGACTACAATAAGTAATCCCGTCAGCGCAAGTCCTGTAAAATTCGCGATCCTCATCCCTTTCCTGTTATTGGTTCCATCACCGAGATGACTGTTCTTGGCGCCATATACAAGGTAAATATCCAATCCAATAAGCATCCAGACCAATAACCGGATCCAAGTATCCATCGGCAAAAATACCATCATGAATAAACAGGTTGCAATACCAAGGATAGGAACTAATGGAACTAAAGGTGTTCTAAAAGCTCTTGGCAGATCCGGCATTTTATTTCGCATAACCCATACGCCGATACATACAAGGATGAATGCAAACAATGTTCCGATACTTGTCATTTCGCCTACAACTCTTGCAGGGATGAAAGCAGCAAAGGCACTTACAAATAGCATGAAAAGCAAGTTGCTTTTTGCCGGGGTTTGTGTCTTTGGATTTACAGCGGAGAATATTTTTGGAATCAAACCATCCTTGCTCATACTGAAAAATACACGGCTTTGCCCCATTAACATTACTAGTATAACAGATGCATATCCAAAAAGGATCGCCACTACAATGGCGCGGTTGAGCCACGGATAATCAGGCACGGGGTTGCCTGCGGCATCTGCGGTTCCCATATGCTCAATAGCAACAGAAACAGGAGCGATACCATCCTGGCCCACAAAACTTGTGTAACTCGTAACTCCAGTCATTACGTGTGCAAAGAGGATATATAATATAGTGCAAATAATCAGCGAACCCAGAATACCGATAGGCATGTCTCGTTTAGGATTTTTTGCTTCCTGGGCTGCTGTACTTACTGCATCAAACCCTATATAGGCAAAGAAGACGATGGCCGCGGCCCTGATAATACCGCTAAAGCCAAAATCGCCAAAATTTCCGGTATTGTCGGGGATATAAGGATTGTAGTTGTCGTTATTTATATACTGCCATCCCAGGATAATAAACGTAAGCACCACTGCAATTTTTATTGCTACAATAATCCCATTTACAAAAGCGCTTTCCCTGGTTCCTTTTATCAAAAGCAAACTCATTAACACAATAATGAATACGGCAGGAAGGTTGATGATACCGCCATCCCATGGACCAGCGGTCAGTTCTACAGGAAGCTGTACGCCAAATCCATCTAAAAATCTAACGAGATACCGGCTCCAGCTAATACCAACCGTAGCCGCGCCAACTGCATATTCCAGTACAAGGTCCCAACCAATGATCCAGGCGATAAACTCACCCATTGTTGCATAACTATACGTATAAGCGCTACCTGCAACCGGGATCATAGATGCAAACTCAGCATAACATAAGCCGGCAAATAAACACCCAAAACCTGCGACGATAAAAGAAATAGTAATGGCAGGCCCGGCATGATTTGCGGCCGCCATACCTGTAATAGAAAAAAGGCCCGCCCCAATGATGGCCCCAATCCCCAACGCAATTAATCCACCGGCACCTAGTGTTCTCTTCAGCGTATGCTCGCCGGTTTCCGCTGCCTCACTCATCAAGGCATTCATTGGCTTTCTTACAAATAGACTCATAAGTTAATTGGTTATAATTTAGATTTTCTAATGCAATTTTTTAAAATAGCTGGAAAAATAGTGATTTCTGCCAAAAATGAACAAAAAGATTTGCTAAAGACTGAATGGAAAACAGATTCCTGGGAATTACCGAAAATTGAAAGTAAACCTTTAGTTTTGACGCTTTACTACCGCTTTAAGTATGAATAAACGCAAGTCCGGACTGCTTTCTCTTATTTTATTTACCGTAGTAGCTGTTCTCCATTTTGTTCACCTGGAAGGTTGGGCCGTTCTTCCTGATGCCGTGCTGCTTACCTCCAGATGGATATTTGTTGCCAGTCTCGTTTCATTTGCCATATACAAGAAATCGCTCACTACCTGGATACTGGTGGCGATGGCTATTGGTGTAGAAATAGGCCTTGATTTCCCTGCGTTTTCGCAAAACCTCAAATTTCTTAGCACGATCTTCCTACGCCTGGTAAAAACAATAGTCGCTCCATTGTTATTTGCAACACTAGTAGTAGGCATCGCCAGTCATTCCAATCTGAAGCAGGTAGGACGCATGGGATGGAAATCGCTTTTATATTTTGAAGTGGTCACTACGATTGCCCTGGTAATTGGTTTGGTGTTTATCAATATTACAAAAGCTGGAGTAGGAATTGTGGTACCGGAAAGCCTTTTAAGCGAATTACCCGAAGCCAAAATAAAAACGTGGCAGGATCATATCATTGATATTTTCCCGGAAAATATTATCAAATCGATTTATGAAGGCAACGTGTTACCCATTGTTTTGTTCAGTGTGATTTTTGGAATTGCCATGGCACTTTTAAACGAACAAAAGAAAAAGCCCATGCTGGAATTCGCAGAGAGCCTGGCAGAAACGATGTTTAAGTTCACCAACATCATTATGTACTTTGCTCCGTTTGGCGTGGGTGCAGCCATTGCCGTTACAGTCGGACATCTTGGTATTGATATACTAAAGAATCTTGCATTGCTTCTTGTTACCTTATATATTGCATTAATTTCTTTTCTGTTGCTGGTATTGTTGCCGATAGCGTTATGGGTAGCCAAAATACCCATCCGGAAATTTATCCAGGCAATCAGGGAACCTGTATCCATCGCTTTTGCAACCACCAGTTCCGATTCGGCACTGCCAAAGGCGCTTGAGAATATGGAAAAGTTCGGCGTACCCCGGAAGATAGTGTCCTTCGTTATTCCTACAGGTTATACATTTAATCTGGATGGAACTACCTTGTATCTTTCACTCGCTTCTGTATTTGTGGCGCAGGCAGCGGGCATGGATCTTTCTTTCGGTGAGCAATTATTGATAGGGCTTTCTTTGATGCTGACCAGCAAAGGGGTTGCTGCTGTGCCCCGGGCATCATTGGTAATCCTGATAGCGACAGCCAGTACGTTTAACTTTCCACTATGGCCCATTATGGCAATTTATGGAATCGATGAATTGATGGATATGGCACGGACTTCGGTCAATGTTGTTGGTAATACGCTGGCTAGTTGTGTTATTGCAAGATGGGAAGGTGAATTCGACGATAAAAAAGCTTTGGCATTTAATGAACAACAAGCGGATGCAGTTGTTGAAACATCACATTAATTTCTCAATTTTTCAAAACCCGGTTTTAATTTATTATGGAAAGTTTATTACATATTCATTTGCTTGACAGCGGGGGTATTATTCAGCAGTTTATTGAATGGATCATTAAGAATGGCGGGCTTTATTTCCTGCTGTTTGTTGTTTTTGCTGAAACCGGGTTATTTATCGGCTTTTTCCTGCCAGGCGACTCATTGTTGTTTGCGGCCGGTATCTATATGGACGACCTGTCCAAAGAATTTTTTGACCTTCATTGGGCATCGATCATTATACTGGTGATGCTGGCTTCGATTATTGGTAATATGGTTGGTTACTGGTTTGGTTATAAAGCTGGCCCTTTATTATTTGAGCGCAAGGAAACTTGGCTTTTCAAACGAAAGCACCTGATGAAGGCTAAAGATTTTTATGATCATTATGGCAAGGCTACCGTTTTTATTGCAAAATTTCTTCCTATTATCCGCACATTCGCTCCAATAGTTGCTGGTATTGTTAGAATGCCAAAGCATACTTTTATCTTCTATAATATAATCGGTAGTATCTGTTGGGTTACTTCTATGATGCTCGGTGGATATTTTCTTCAATCATGGGTAGAGCGTAAGTTCGGCTATAGTCTTAAGGATCATATTGAAGCCATTACCATTATCATTGTTGTTATTACTACGTTGCCGGTTTTATATAAATTATTCTTTGCAAAAAAACCGGTGATCCCACCACCAACCGATACTAATGTAAATCCATAAGTGAAATGTCGCTTGCCAAATCCAACTCTGTTTTAAGTATAGCAGTGGTCGTTGCTGCATTGGGTTATTTCGTAGATATATATGACCTGTTGTTGTTTGCCATTATCCGGATAGAAAGTTTGAGATCGCTCGGTCTAACGCCTGATCAAATCACATCCGATGGGGAAGCAATCTTGCAATGGCAGATGTGGGGCTTATTACTGGGCGGCATTATATGGGGTATCATGGGTGATAAACGCGGAAGGCTAAGTGTTCTGTTCGGCTCCATCGTTTTGTATTCAATTGCTAATATTGCGAATGGATTTGTAGAAACGGTAGAACAGTATAAGTGGATACGTTTTATTGCGGGCCTGGGGCTTGCTGGTGAATTAGGCGCCGGCATTACGCTGGTTTCAGAAATAACGGCCAAAGAAAAAAGAGGTATAGCTACTTCATTGGTAGCAGGCATTGGATTGACGGGGGCTGTAGTTGCCTTTATCATGAAAGAAAATTTTGACTGGCGTACCTGCTATTTTATTGGCGGTGGTTTAGGCTTGTTATTACTAATACTTCGTATTTCTGTTTTTGAATCGGGTATGTTTCACCAGGTAAAGAAGATGGAAGTGCAACGGGGAAACTTCTTGATGCTTCTTAATAATGCTGACCGGTTGAAAAGATACATCGTTAGTATTTTAATAGGATTGCCTACCTGGTTCGTAATAGGAGTGCTGGTAGCTTTTTCAAGTGAATTTGGTAAATGGTTCGGTATTAAAGAAGTTATTGATCCCGGCAAGTCGATCATGTATGCATATGCCGCTATTTCCATTGGGGATATATTAGTTGGCTTCGTAAGCCAGTGGTTTAAAAGCCGGAAAAAGGCTTTGTACCTTTTTTTTGGTATTACTGCCTTGTTCATGGTCTTGTTTTTTACTACGCAATGGAATGGTTCTGCTGCACGAATGTATTGGATCTGTGCAGGTCTTGGATTTGGTACCGGCTTCTGGGCCATATTTGTTACCATGGGTGCAGAGCAATTCGGTACCAATATAAGGGCTACTGCCGCCACTACCATTCCAAATATGGTACGTGGAATGCTGGCCATTTTTATTCTTCCTTTATTTCAATGGTTGCGTGGAATGGAAGGAGTAGGTTATGTCAATGGTGGCATTTATACAGCCATCATCATCATGGTGATCACCATCATTGCCATTGCATTATCCAAAGAAACTTTTGGGAAGGATCTGAATTACGTGGAGAAGTAAAGGCCGGTTATTTTTCGGCCGTGATTAGTTTTTCAACAATCATCCCGGCAGGCATCATTTCCATACAGGCATGATCGCCACGGTAGCAGGGCTTATTACCAAATACCGAGCATGGACGACAATAAAGATCTATCTGAACTGCATTCTCTGCGGATTGACCCCAGCCATAAAACCCTGCAAAAGGGTGTGTGGCGCCCCAGATCGAGATAACGGGAACGCCAAATAAAGAAGCAAGGTGCATATTGGCGGAATCCATGCTTACCATTTTATCCATATGACTGATAATGGCAAGTTCTTCCGCAAAAGAAAACTTGCCAGAAAGATTAATTACGCCAGGAAATTCTTTCTGCAATTCATTTAACAGAAACAGCTCATTTTTCCCGCCGCCTAATAAAAAAAGCTGCAAATGGTTCTGCCTGCATAAATCCGCTAATACGAGTTTCAATTTTTCAAGCGGATACATTTTTTCCTGGTGTTTTGCGAAAGGAGCTATGCAAATATTTCTCTTACCAGCAGGAAATATTGAAAAATTTGTTGGCAAAGTTCTTTTTCCAAATACAGGTTGCGCAGTATTCAATACCAATGGTAAGTTCAATTCAGTAAACACGTCAGCGTATCGCTGAAACGATGTCTTTAATTGGACCAGTCGTTTATTTTCTTTTCTGGTCAGTTGTTTTTTTTGGTTTCGGCCTTTATCAATAGTAGCTGTCTTAACACCTGATGTTCTAAATAACAGCGTTATTATTCTTGACCGTAATACATTGTGCAAATCGGCAACTGCATCAAACGATGCATCTTTCTTTAATTCAAGGAATAGCTTGTACAAGCCTTTAAGACCTTTATGTCTGCCTTTTGTTTCAACAGGATAAACTGTTGCTCTTTCTAAAGGTTCAAAAAGCGGCGCAAGGAATCCTTGGGTTAGAACTGTTATCCGTATAGATGGATTTTGCTGTAGCAACTGTTGTAGTACAGGGATCGTCATGGCTACATCTCCCATAGCGGACAGCCTGATCACCAGTATATGTTCAGGCTTCATGTTCGCCTGGCGTTTGTTGTTGGTATAAAACAGGGTTTAAGGAAGGATCATTGTACATTTTCATTTGCTTATACACTTTCATGTATTTTTTTCCCTGCTCAATATTTGAAAGAAATTCATCAATAGCTTTGGAAAGATCTTTTCGCTGTTCCACTAATATAGCTAGCTTTTGTTGGCATGCTGCTTTATGATCGTCTGTAGCATCCGCCCTGTCAACTTCTGCTTGCATATGATATATCTTCAACGCTAATATTGACAGCCGGTCAATGGCCCAGGCCGGGCTTTCCGTATTAATAGATGCCGTTTTTAGCGGGGCTATGTTTTTAAATTGTTCTAAGAAATAACCGTCGATATATTCCACTACGTCTGTCCTTTCCTGGTTGGACGAATCTATTCTTCTTTTTATTGCGAGAGCTTCTACCGGGTCAATGGCCGGGTTGCGTATAATATCCTCAAGGTGCCACTGCACCGTGTCGATCCAATTTTTCAGGTATAATAAGTGTTCGATCTTGTCTTTGGAATAGGGATTGCTGATTGGGTTATCAACATTGTCGATTACATGATAATCGTTTATACTTTTTTCAAAAATGGAAATGCACAATAAACTGATCATAAAAAATTTCTTTACCTGAAACAACATTTAATGATCACAAAGATACATGCCATATCATTCAGGAAAGAAACTTGCCCGGGCGTGTGAATTTTTAATTTCCTTTATATACAATTCTCCAGATCTTTCCCTTTTTAGAATCAGAGATGTAAAGCGATCCGTCAGACCCCTGTGCTAATCCCATCGGTCTGTATTGTGCTTCGTCCGGTTGTGTAATTACTTCGACGCCAGGGAAACCTTCAGCAAAAACTTCCCATGAGCCCGACGGCTGGCCGTTTTGCATGGGGATAAAGGCTACAAAATAGCCGCCTTGTCTTAGAGGCGCCCTGTTCCAGGACCCATGAAAAGCGATGAAGGCTCCGTTTTTATACTTGTCGGGAAATTGATCGCCAGTATAAAATAACAATGCATTCGGCGCCCAATGACCGGGGAATGACCAGATCGGTTTTATTGCATTTTCACAACGGCCTACAGTGTTGCCATCACCGCCATATTCGGGGGCCAACACCTTTTTGTTCTGAAGGTGATCGTAGTAGCAATACGGCCATCCGAAATCCGCCCCATGTGTGACGAGCACAAATTCCTCGGCGGGGAGTTCGGCACTCATCGAATCTGTAAATAATTGAGGGAACAGTAATGATAATTGATCCCTGCCATGTTGCATTGCATAAAGATCATTAGCACTTTTATTCCAATCGAGACCCACCACATTGCGCAAACCAAAAGCATACCGGGTGCCTTGCGCCTGCGATTGATTTAATTGATCGGCTTTAAACTGCCATATACCGCCAGCTGTCTCCAATATGGGACAGGGGTCCTGCCCGGGCGACCCCGGTACACGATCCTGCACCTGGCAAGCATTGGAAGGCGCACCGATGTTTACGTAAATATTTTTTTGATCGTCAAGCGCAAAAGATTTGGAGGTGTGCTGGCTACCTTTTGTTAATCCAGTGATTATTTTTTCAGGTGTAGTTGCATTTTCTATTTCGTTATTACTATTGAATTTGTAACGGAATACTTCTTCATCAGAAGATGCGTACAGGTAACCGTCTTTAATGGCAATTCCAGTACCCGTATAGTTGGCAAATCCTTTTTGGCTGTCTGCTCTTCCGTCGTTGTTTGTGTCTTTGAGCACCATGATTCCAGCGCCGCCTTTCAATTCACTTAGCTTAATATAAATGTCACCGTTCGTATTTACGGAAAGATGCCTTGCGGGTGCGGTCTCCTCACTGACTGTAATAGCTCCAAAGCCATTTGGCAAAATTAAACCTCCATTGTCTGCATCGGGGGTCAACGAAGAAGTCTGGCCACCGCCATTATTGTTACTACCCTCTTTGTCGCATGCAGAAAAAAAACAAACGGTTAACAAGATCAGGAGAAGTACGGCTGGGCGTGAAAGAAGCGTAGAGTATTTTTTCATATCGCATTTTTGTAAAGAAATAAAGGTCAAACAATGTGCCTTTTTTACTTCGGCTAGTTTTTGTAACCTGTGGGGAAATAACTATACAACAAAATAATGGGGTCAACTTGTTTGCGACAATAAATACTCAGAAAAATAATTTAAAACCGGGGCAACCTGGAACGGTAAGATTACGATGTTTCTTCGCCGCAAAGCGATGGTGTCATTGGCTAAACGCAAAAAAATCAATAGCCTTGTGTACACCTATACACCAGGTTATTGATTCTTGTTTTTTGTTTGAAAAAAAAATTAAAACAGTGCGGTTATCTTTTGCCACCACGGTTTTTCTTTCTTTGGAAAGAAAAGCGGGTAAGCAGTATATGCCTGTATTTCCTGTAATATTTCTAACTCAAGTAATGATCGCTCTTCCGGGCTCAATTGAGCTTGTGCTGTCGTGCAGGACAACCAGGTTTGAATTTGTCTTGTTTCGGCTGGCATAGCTTTTCCGTTTACATATCTTTCCAACTTGCCGTGTAAAATTTCCGATTTCATTTTATATTAATTTTTAGGATAAGATAAAAGGTTAGTGAGTGAAAGTTTATCAGTTAGTGTTTGGCACATCCATTTAACGGTTGCGAACGTGTTGTACTGTTCCGTTCCCATTTGCCCCGATTGTTGCCTGATCAGTTCGGATGGTTTGTTGATAACAGTATACTTTCTTGTGACTGGTCGTCTTGCCGCCTGCAATGATTGAACAGTAAACTCGGTCATCAACCTGCTTTCAATGTGTGCCAGGTCATCAGAAGAAGTTAGCTTTTCACTAAGGCATTTTACAACTGTCTTTCTTACTTCAGCATATAAGTATTGCGGCAGAGAAAAAGAGAGAGGAAAAGTTTGACGCTTTTCCCAAAGTTCAATGAAAATAGTGCGAACAATTTTTTTGGCATCTTCCCGGGATTGAAGCTTCTTCAGGCAGTAGAGGTATAAGCCTTGCCAGTAATGGCGATAAAGTTCTTCAAAAGCGTCTGTGTCATTAAGGCCGATGCGATCGATCAGTGTCTGATCATTTGTTAAGATCCTGCTCATAGGGGTACATTTAAAAGTTAAACAATTCAGGGTATTGGAATTGTTTTTTCGCAGGAGATATGGAAACTAAATTCGGTTCTTAAAGGAATGGAAATTTAAACAGAAGTTTTTCGCAGGAGTATTCTTACTTGTGTTTATTGGAGGAATGAATCTGGTGCTAAACTACTCAACTTAGACATAGACTGCAATAGTATTTATATAAATTTTGTTAACATGGTAAGATTACGATTTACGGTATAAAATGTTAGCACATAATTACCTGGGGATATAAAACGCTGTGGGTAAAAAAATAAGAGATAAAATTTTACAAAAACGCTGAACCGCGTTACTATCTTTTTTAAGTGGTTATTCGTAGTTATACGACCTCACTTAACTCAAGCCAGCGTAATTCTTTTTCGTCCAGCAGCTGAGCAATCTCGCCAATTCTGACCGAAAGTTTTTGAAGTTCTTCAAAAGGCGTTTGATTGTTATTTAGTTTATCATTGACGATTTCTTTTTCCTTTGACAGGTCCGCGATTTCTTTTTCTAGTAATTCAAATTCCCGCTTTTCTTTGAAAGATGGTTTTTTCTTTTCTGTATCAACAACCGGAGCCTCATTTGCAGAATTCAGCACTTTTATATTCTGGCTCAATGATAATTTGTCCGCTCCAACGGTTTCCCGGTCTTTCAGCCAATCGCGGTACTGCGAATAGTTGCCCGGAAAATTATTTATTATGCCATCACCTTCAAATACAAAAAGATGGTCCACCAGCCTGTCCATAAAATACCGATCATGGCTTACGATCATAAGACATCCGGGAAATTCACTTAAAAAATTTTCTAATACGCCAAGTGTAGGGAGATCAAGATCATTGGTCGGTTCATCGAGTACAAGAAAGTTTGGGTTTCTGAACAGGATAGAAAGAAGGTGCAACCGTCTTTTTTCACCACCGCTCAATTTACTGATGAAAGTGTACTGTTTGTCGGGGTCAAAAAGGAAGAGTTGTAAAAATTGAGCAGCACTTAATGAACCACCACTGGCCAATGGGAAATGTTCAGCAATATTTTTTACAAACTCGATAACACGCATATCCTCTTTTACTATTAGTCCTTGTTGGGAATAGTTACCAAAGATCACCGTATCACCTGTATTGATTTTTCCGCTGTCTGGTTGCTCAAGCCCCTGGAGAATATTTATAAATGTGGATTTACCAACACCATTTTTGCCGATGACACCAATGCGATCGCCTTTTTTAAATGTATAATCAAAGCCTTTTAAGATGACCTTTTCGCCATAACTCTTGCTAACTTTTTTTACCTCAATGATCTTGCCGCCAAGCCTGTTCATCTTCATTTGCAACTCTACCTGCTGGTCCTCTATTTTTTTCTTTGCTTTTTTTTCTACTTCGTAAAAGTTATCCTGGCGGCTTTTGCTTTTTGTAGTGCGGGCCTTAGGCTGTTTGCGCATCCATTCCAGTTCTTTACGGTAGGTGTTTTTTGCTTTATCAATACTTGCTGTCTCACTTTCGATGCGGGCTGTCTTTTTTTCAAGGTAATTCTGGTAATCGCCTTTATAAACGTAAAGGTTACTGCCTTCCATTTCCCATATCTCGTCGCAAACGGCATCCAAAAAATAGCGATCATGCGTCACCATCAGCAACGTAACGTTTTCTTTATTCAAATAATTTTCGAGCCATTCCACCATTTCCACATCAAGGTGATTGGTTGGCTCATCCATGATCAACAATACATGTTTATGTTCGAAACCAATATCGATCAACGTCTTTGCAAGAGCGACCCGCTTTCTCTGGCCACCGCTTAAAGAACTGACCAGCTGCTGAAGATGATGAATATTTAGTTTTCCTAACACCTGCTTCACTTTGGTATCAAAATCCCAGGCGCCGAGATCGTCCATTTTTATAATGGCTTTATTTAATTTTTCCGGGTCGGTGTTTTCATCAATGGCTTCGAATTCCTTGATCGCATTGATCACCGGGTGGTTATGAAAAAAAATATTATCCAGGATGGACTTTGTTTCGTCAAAAACAGGTTCTTGTTCAAATAAGGCTACGTCTACATCTTTATTGATCCACGCAGTACCCGTGTCGGCGGTTTCGAGGCCCGACAAAATTCGCAACAGGGTGGATTTTCCTGAGCCATTTCTTGCGACCAGCGCTATTTTATCACCTTCTTCTATGTGGAAGGAAATATTTTCAAAAAGGGGCTGAATACCGTAACTCTTTGTCAAATTCTCTACAGAAACATAATGCATGCTGCAAAGATACTGACACTGGCGTATAGGGAAATGAAAGCCCGAGAATTGATCTGTAATTGATAGTAATGCTCATTTGTGGCATAGTTTTTCTATCATTTTAATATAAAATTAAAGCCATGAGCAACAATATTGTCGAATCCATTCAAAGGAATCTTGGATATCCTGGGTTACGAAAAGTAAATCCTAATAGCCAGGAAGTAAAAGACATTGCCGATTGCGATACTTCAGCAAAGATGGCCCAGTCGGCCATAACCGGAGTTTTAGCTGGTTTGGGTCATTTTACGAGTTCGGACTATGGCGCTAATTATATTCTTACAAATGACAGCCAGGATTGGCTGCATGTCATTTTTCGTGGAAACGAATCGGAAGCTATAAACAAAGTAGCGCGATATTCCGGTGCCCCGGTTGAGGAAGCCAGGGAACATATGCAAAAAATATTGCGGGAGGCTGTAAAGCTTATACGGGAATCAGCCGGTGATAAGAAGAGTCCGGAAAAGATCAAAACTTATATGAAAAGTCAACGTCATCAGATTTTGCTCTATTTGCCTGCTGCAATGCAAATGGGCGAATTATTAAAAGACGATTCGCTTGATGACCGTACTAATAAAATGGAGGGTCCTGTCTCAAATATGATGCACAATATTGAGAACAGGCTTTCGGGTGGAGGCTCGTGATCAGGTACTGCCAAAAAATATAAGCAGGCAGATCAATAGAACAATTAGAAGTATAATCCAGATTTTTCTTTTTTCCCAATAGCTGGTTTGTCTGTGTTTTTTGATAAACTGGACAAACTGTTTGTCAAGTATCGCTTCGGTTTTTATTTTCTTAAGTTTTTCAGTAAGCAAAACAGCGAAGTGATATGACAGGATGTTTCCCGCCTTTAATGCAACAAGAACGATTTCTTTATTAACGGTGAAGTCGTTAAATGAATTCAGGATTGTTATATTATCATCTGACAGCACAGCAACGATTTTGTTGAACAGGCCTTCCCGGTTCATTCTATGCAGATCCAACGTGGACGTACGCCGCTCCAGGTCCAGCATTTGTTTGAGAATCGTAACAGGTATAACGGATTCCTGCGTGAACTTTTTGCCAATACTTTGTGCATACCAACGCTGCTGCAGGTAATAATCCTTTTTTTCCGGGTTGCTTAATATTTCATACGCTTCCTTAATATCCGAAAACTGTGCGGCCGCGTAAGGGTCAGCACTTTTTTTGTCAGGATGATATTGATGGGCGAGTTTGCGGTAAGCCTTTTTTATTTCATCGCCTGACGCCGAGGGAAGCAAACCCAGTATGGTATAATAATCCTTTAGTTGCACAACGCAACGAAGATAAAAAGTTTAGCTTTTAAGATTCAACTGTTCTATTAATCGTCGTGCACCCTTCGACTTTGTCTCCTGCAGGTTAAACAATTATTTAAGATGTTTCGCAAAGAAATCCATTGTGCGTTGCCACGCTAGTTTTGCTGCTGCTTCATTGTAGCGGGTCGTAGCTGTATTGTTGTGAAAAGCATGGTTAGCCCCTTCATACAAATATTGTTCATAGGTGACACCTGCTTTTTTTAATGCTTCTTCATAAGCCGCCATGCCTGCATTTATTCGTTCATCAAGTGCGGCATAGTGTAATTGTACTGCTGCCTTTATTTTTGAAACGTCGGAAAGTTCAGCGGGCCGGCCATAAAATGCTACGGCTGCTTTTAAAGAAGGAACATTGACTGCCAGATTATTTGCCATTGCACCGCCCCAGCAAAACCCAACACATCCAAAATTTCCGTCAGCATCCTTTCTCGTTTTCAGGTAATCGAACGCTTTTATGAAATTTTGCAAACTATCATCTGCTTTCAACTGCTGGAATTTTGTGCGTGCCTCATCCTCATCGGCTGGTGTGCCTCCTAACGGCGACAGGGCATTTGGTGCAATCGCTAAATAGCCTGCTTTCGCCGCCCGTCTTGTTACATCTTCTATATGCGCATTCAATCCGCGGTTTTCGTGTATCACGACGACAGCAGGATATTTTTTTTCCTCTTTTGGCCTTGCTACATACGCTTGCATATCACCGTTAATACCTGGATAGTTGATTCGTTCGGTAAAAAGATCTTCGACGGGTGTAACAGCAGCATGCGCACCATTTACTTCAATCATCGGGAGTATGGCTAAGGCAGCAGCAGTGCTGCCCGTTAACAGTGCAAGCCTGTTTAAAAATACGTTGCGGGAAAGAGGCTTATGCGTGTACTCGTCATAAAGATTGATAATGCGCTGATCCATATGTTTTATTTTTAATAGTATTGAAGTTACGAATACATCTGTTAAAAAAATTAGCCAAAAGTTTTCACAACAATGCCCTGTTAACCAGTAGTGTGCAACTTCATGGCATATTAATCGCTCATATTTGTAGTGTCAATTTTGTTGCTATTTGATACAGACATTCTTGCTATTGAAAACAATTAAATTTTCTTACATGAAACGCTTCTTAACAATAACCACGCTTGCATTATCTGCAATGCTATTCGGTTCGGTAAAGAATACGGCATCGGCCCAGGGTGTTGGTGTCAGTGTTTCTTACCAGACATTTTATGATGAGCTAAGTCCACATGGAAGATGGATAGAATATCCTGAGCATGGCTATGTATGGGCACCAAACACAGGACCCGATTTTCAACCGTATAGTACTGGTGGACATTGGGTGTGGTCCGATGAATACGATTGGATGTGGGTCTCTGATTATTCCTGGGGATGGGCGCCCTTTCACTACGGCCGATGGTTTCACGATCCTTTTTATGGATGGATGTGGGTACCGGGATATGATTGGTCGCCTGCATGGGTGTCATGGCGTACCGGTGGCGATTATTATGGATGGGCGCCGATCAGGCCGGGTATCAACATAAGTATTGGTTTTGGTAACTATAATCCACCAAACAACTACTGGTGTTTTGCTCCGCGGCGCTATATAGGTTCACGACATATTGGAAACTACTACATTGACCGCAGCAGGAATACTACGATCATTAATAATACTACGATCATTAATAACTACGGAAACAGGAACAATGTATTTGTCAATGGTCCGCGTCGTGCAGATGCAGAAAGATATGCAGGACGCATCCGGCCGGTTAACTTCAGGGAGTCAAACAGGCCCGGTGGAAGAGAGTTTCGTAACAACCAGGTAAATCTTTATCGTCCCCGGATACAAAGAGACAACAGTCGTATTGCTCCAAGGAATTTTGATCGCTATAATCGTGAAGAGCGAAATAACGGTAACGCTGGAAGAAATGTTTTTGACAGAGGTCAAAACGGTCGGGCACCAAATAGTGGGCGTGATGTAGGATCGCCGGGCAGAACAAATGATCGCCCAAATGTGTTTGACCGCAATACAAACCGCAGTGATAATAACAATAGAGTGGTAACACCCCGTGACAGAAGAAACAATGAAGTGAACCAGCCTAATAACGGCAGACCAGTTGAGCGTGGAAACGTATTTGATCGGAATACAAACCGACCCGCTAATAACCGTCAGAGGGTTGCAATACCTACTGAACGCCGGGATGATAATATAAGGCAACAGGATAATAATAACCGGGTAAATGAGCGCCGAAATGTTTTTGACAGAAACACAAACCGTCCGCGAAATAACGAGGCTCGGGAAGCAAGGCCCCAGGAAAGAAGAAATATAAGCCCGCAAGATAACAGCAGGCGGATCGAAAGACCCGAAGCACAAAGAAATATACCGACGCAACAACCCCGGCGGGAAATAAGAACTGAAGCTCCGCAACGAAGACAAATAGAACGTCAGCCTCAGCAACAAAGGCAATTCGAAAGCAGGAGCCGTCAACAACCAGCTACAGATAACAACCGAAGAGGTAACCGGGGAAGAGTTGAAAGACGCCCGGGATAAATAAATAGCAATATAAAAAAAGGCCCTCCGGGGTCTTTTTTGGTTATTGCATGAGGGCAATTTTTATACCTTTAAACTAATCAATCCGTTTAGTTTTGAAAATACTCTGGATATATTTAAGGCCGCATCGGGGGCTGATTATTCTTTCCTTATCACTTGCGGGGTTAGCACAATTGCTCACGCTGGTCGACCCTATAATATTTGGAAAAATAATTGATGAATATGCCACCAATCCGGGTGTCAGGACAGAAGATGAATCAGTGCGGGGCGTAACGTTTTGGTTGGGCATTGCCGTTGTTATCGCTTTATTGGCAAGGCTCGCAAAAACATTCCAGGATTACGTAATGCGGCTTGTAGTACAAAAATTCGGAATGCAGATCTTTAATGACGGATTGAAGCAAACCCTTCGTTTGTCATTTGAAGAATTCGAAGGGCAACGTAGCGGTGAAACGCTTTCTGTATTGCAAAAAGTGCGAACCGATACCGAACGTTTCATCAATTCTTTTATTAATATTCTTTTTTCATCAGTAATTGGTATTGGCTTTTTGATCTGGTATGCGATCACCAAACATTGGATGCTCATCCCCGTTTTCGTCATTGGCGTATTGGTGTTGGGCGGGTTGACCGGGCTGTTAAGCAAAAAAATTAAAACACTTCAACGCTCCATTAACAGGGAAACCAACCAGATGTCCGGTGCTATCACCGAATCGCTCCGTAATATCGAATTGGTTAAAAGCCTCGGTCTTACTTATCCGGAAATAAAACGGTTGAGAGAACAAACCCGGAAAATATTCGATTTGGAAATGATGAAAGTAAAGAAGGTGCGAACACTTTCTTTTTTTCAAAGTTCAGCACTTACATTACTTAAGCAATCTATACTTTTTATTTTACTGTGGCTTATTTTCCGTGATGTGCTGTCAACCGGTGAGTTGATCAGTATGCAGTTCATTTCTACTACTATTTTCGGGCCATTACAAGATCTTGGTAACATCATTCTTTCCTATCGTGAAGCCGAAGCATCGCTGCGCAATTTTGATAAGTTGATGAAACAGCCCATCGAAACGAGGCCGGAAGAACCCATCGACATTGGTAAGCTGACCACTTTAAGTTTTACTGATGTAATTTTCAGGCATAAGACAGCCTCTCACAATGCTATCGATGATATTTCTTTTACAGTAAAAAACGGGGAAACTATTGCATTTGTTGGGCCATCCGGATCTGGCAAATCAACGCTCGTAAAATTGTTGGTAGGATTATATAAACCGGTAAGCGGTCAGATTTCATTTAATAATATTTCAGCAACCGATATTCGATACAATGAACTGCGGCGCCAGATTGGCTTTGTAACCCAGGAAACGCAGTTGTTTTTCGGAACAATCCGCGATAATTTATTATTCGTAAAATCGTCCGCTACTGATAAAGAGATGTTGGACGCATTGCACAAGGCGTCGTGCGATGCATTATTATCCCGCTCAGGAAAAGGACTGGATACCATGCTTGGCGAAGCCGGTGTAAAACTCTCCGGAGGTGAGCGGCAGCGCATTGCTATAGCACGGGCTTTGCTCCGCAATCCTGGCCTGATGATCTTTGATGAAGCTACTTCGGCGCTTGATTCATTGACCGAAGAGGCGATTACAGAAACAATAAAGCAAATATCGGTGCAGCAGGATCCCATCACAATACTAATTGCACATCGTCTTTCCACGATCATGCATGCCGATGTTATTTATGTGTTAGAAAAAGGCAGCATCGTGGAATCAGGGTCACATACAAACCTTGTCGAAAAGCGTGGATTGTATTATGCTATGTGGCGGCAGCAAATCGGCGAACGAAGAAGTGATGTTTTTGTGGAGCGTGTTGATACAGTAGAAACCGCTGAAGGCGAGGGTTTGAATTAAAACGGCCGCGTATTTGCTATACATGTATAAATTGTTTGTATGCAACAGCGATTGCTTCTTCTGTGTGCTGTTTTTACCGGCTTAGCGTGCAATAATCCTACCCGCACCGATAAAGAAAAATCCATCACCGCCGGTGATAATGTTTTTCCGCAAGAGGATTCGTTTCCTACCCCCCCTTCAAAGGATACCGTTCCTCAAAATATACAAATCGACAGCGTCATTCACCTGGCTTTTGCGGCAGATAGTTTTTCTGTCAGTGTAAAAGGGCATATTGATAAAAAAGGTGATCCTGTTATCTGTTACCTGCCTGTAACTTCTGGTAAAAAACTCGAAGCATCTATTGTCCCTGACAAGAAAAGGGCAACCTTTCGGTTTAGTCATATTTATTTGCCGGATGGAAAATCTGACGGACCTTTTGGCAACGCGATGAAATACGACCTTAAACAAAAAGGAACTTACAAGATATACATCGGACCCAATATGATGGCCGGTGATCCTGTTAGCAGTGATTTTATTCTGCGGGTAAAAGTGAAGTAGAAGCGGCTATTCTTTTTGCAGTCTCAACAGGTACCCACCGCCCGGCGCCATGGGAATATCAAGTGTATCATTTTTTGTTACTTGCCTGCTGCTTAACTTGTAGTCCGAAGCATACCGGTCAGCGTTCACTCCATCTTCGCACACGGTCGCTTCATAACTTTCTTCATTTAAAAAAGAAAGCGAAATAGTCAGATTTCTTGCTGTCCAGTCGGTCATAGCGCCAACGAACCAGTTACTGCCTTTTTTTCTTGCGGTAATGATATAGTCGCCGATTTTGCCGTCGAGTACGATGGTGGTATCCCAGGTTGTCGGTACACTGCCTAGCAGTTCCATAAAGCGGGGTTCTAATAAGCCTTGTGAAGGATTGCCCGAGAATAATTGGACCGGACTTTCATAAATTACAAACATTGCGGCCTGGTGACACCTTGTTCCTGCTGCCATTACTTTATCACCAATAGGGCGGAATGTTTTTGCCGTCGCATTATCGAGGATACCCGGCTCATAATCCAATGGCCCGGAGGTCATGCGTATAAATGGTAAAAGCAAATTGTGCTCAGGCGTAGGCTTGTCGCTCCAGATATTGTATTCCGATCCGAGGACACCTTCACGGGTTACAGCATTGGGCCAGGTACGATTAAAGCCCGCAGGTTTAAAAGCGCCATGATACATGATCATGATTTGATGGCGGGCACAGGCTTCCGCGATCTTATAATAAAACTTCACCATTTCCTGGTCATCACGATCCATGAAATCGGTCATAATGAAATCTACCCCCCACTTATTAAATTGTTTTAGCGCCGGCTCCAATTGATTTGATAAAGTCATCGCTAAAGTCCACATGCTAAGCTTTATGTTTTTCTCCCTGGCGTAGGCGGCTATTTCGTCCATATCGATCGCTGGGTTTATTTTGAAAAGATCTTTGTAATCGCTCCATCCAGCATCCATCATGATGCGGTCAAACCCAAAACGTTTGGCGAAGTCGATATAATATTTATACGTAGCCGTATTAACGCCCGTTTTGAAAGGAACGTTGAACAGGTTGATACCAATGATCCACTCATCGGTGCCTTTGCCCGGCTTGATCCAGGAGGGATCTTTTATTCTTGATGGCGAAGCGAGACGATAAATGATATCGTTAGCAGGAAGCTCTTTGTCATTAGCAGCGATCAGCAATACACGCCATGGAAAACTTCTTGCGCCTTTTGTTTTCGCGATATATTCCGCTCTTCGTGTTACGATCGCTTGCGGAAATTCCCCTTCGGCTACTTTTTCTTCTAACGGGTAAGGTGCAAACCTTCCCGACAATGAATTATTTGCATTGCCATTAATAAACATGCCCGGGTAATCTTCGAGATCAGATTCTGTAAGAATAATTTTAAGTCCATCGACCGATGATAACAAAACAGGTGTAAAACATAAATTATTTTCGGCCAGGCTGTCTATTGTCTTTAACTTATAAGGTTCTTCGAAACTTGTATGATAGATATCAGCGTTTTCTCGTTTTACCACTTCAGGGTAATACAATAAATGATTGCCGGTAAAGTTAAAGTTTGCTTTTTCGCTTTTAATAATGATGCTGTCCTTGTGGTGAGAAATAAACCGGTAAGCTACGCCGTCATTGTATACCCTGAATACGACGCTGAAGGGTTGTTTGAAACGAATGGTCAGTTCATTATAAATATCGGGGATATTCTTTCTTTTTTCGGGTACAGGTGAAATAATGACTGAATTGTTATAGCGTGTTGATGTCTTTTTGAAAACAATTTTACCCGACAGATCAGTGCCGTTTTCCAGGATCATGCTGATCGCTGAGGGCAATAATAATACCCGGTTTTCATAGCTGAGTGAATAGGACAGGGAATCGTTTGCTTCCACCTTAAGTTTTATCTTCCCATCAGGCGAAGTGATTTCTTTTTTATCAGTGGCACCGCAAACAAAAAAAATAAACAGGAAAAAGAAGGCAAGCAAATTTTTTTTCATAGCAGAACATTTGATCAGTGAAAGTAGCAAATGTTCCCTTTCCGTGCTTTGTAAATTGACGGAATAACCTTAGTGCAATGCTTTTATTTTCGATACCATAAAAGTGATCGTTAAACCAAGCAGACCAATAAGTGCAAACGAATAGCGAAGGTTGAGCAATTCTGCAACATAGCCGATCAACGGAGGTCCCATTAGAAAACCAAGAAAGCTTATACTTGAAACCGCCGCGAGTGCTATACCTGGCGGGATCTTTGAATTTTTTCCGGCGGCGCTATATACCATGGGCACAACAGACGAAACGCCAAAGCCCACAATCAGGAAACCAATTGTAGCGGTGATGATATGAGGAAAAAGTACAGAAGTAAAAAGTCCGGTAGAAATAAGAATCCCACTCGCTCGAAGCATATTTTTTCTGCCGTAGCGAAGTATCAGCCTGTCTCCCGCAAATCGTCCGCTGGCCATTGCTATCATGAAGGTCAGGTAGCCAAGAGCGATCAGTGATTTTGGTGCATGAACTATTTGTTGAAAATATACACCGCTCCAGTCAAACATTGCTCCCTCACTGGCCATGCTGAAAAAGCCAATAACTCCTAACTGCATCAACATCGTATCCGGTCTTGAGAAAAAAGATTTTCTTTCAGTCTTTGCTGCCCTGCCGCTGACCAAATATTTTTGTGCGGTTAGCGCCGCTATTATAACAAGTGAGGCAATTGTCCAAAAATGAACATAAGGAGAAACATACCGACCCATCATAAATAAGCCGATGGCAGCACCGGTGAAACCGGCTGTACTCCATACGCCATGAAAAGACGTCATAATAGGCCGGTCATATATTTTCTCTGCGCCAACAGCTTGTGTGTTGACCGAGATATTACACATGTTGCCACAAATGCCAAAAAGAAACAGACCGACTGCCAGGTGCCAGGGCTGCGTAGCAAGGCCAATATTTGTAAGGCAGATGGCGTACAATACCGCGCAGATACGCAAAACCTTTCTGCTGCCGAAACTTGTCACCAGCCTGCCTGAAAATGGCATAGCTAATAACTGGCCCGCGGGGAGGGCAAGCAAAATGCTTCCCAGCGCAGCATCGCTTAAATGCAATGAAGATTTAAGGTCCGGTATGCGGCTTGCCCATGACGCAAAGCAAAGACCCTGACAAAAAAAGAATGTGGAAACGGCAATGCGAATTTGTTTTCTGGAATGAGAAGGATCAATTGTAACAACTTCACTTTTCGTTTTGACAAGCGAACTTCGCAGCGGTGCCGTTAATTTCTGCGGGATCCTTAAAAAATTTATAATGTTGCTTTTCATCTTTGTTGCTTTAGGTTTATGGCAAGCAACTCCGACAAAATTAGAATTAATAAAAGAATAGCAAGGATACAGAGCTGGTGGCTTTGGCGATTATTTTTAGCCGTTGAAGCGATAAGCTATTACATGACACCGAATAATCAATTGTAAGCATACCAGCCGCTTATAAAATGCAGGAACCATGAAGTATTTGTCTTCACTATCCAGGCTCCCGGTTAACCTTCGCAGAACGTCGTATGCCGGAGAAGGTGCAGTATTGGCCGGTCTTCATCTTCAATGGAGATTTGCCTTTTCCGTGTCAGAATGGTTTTTAATAACATGGTAGAAGCATTTTTGTTCAGTCCTTATGCCTTGTTGTAGATCACTGGCGTGTATTAATATCATTATCCTCATTTTCCTCGTCGACGCTATAAGGATTGTTTTCTTCGTCTTCTTCGCCGATCTCCTCGTTCTCATCATCCAACTCGCTGCCGGGTACATCAAGCTCCTTGCCACTGAAACCTGTTTTTTCGTTGAGCAATTCTCCATCCTCGTCGTATTGATCAACCTGGGCTGCTTCCAGGTTTTCCTGGTCACTGGTATCTACCTTTTCCGCTGCATCGTCTAATACTTTGCGTTCATCTTTGGTAACATTTGCATTCAACTGGTTTGATACTTCGTCTTCGTTATTGACGTCGTCCAATATTCCTTCGCCTTCTTCGTCGGCTGATGATATTGTTGTATCAGCAAGTTCGCCTTGTGGCGGTACATGAATGTGTTCCTGCCCGGGAATATCTTTTGCGTCCGGCATCTCTATTTCAAATTCTTCCTGTTTCAGGTGCTTTTTATCTTTTTCTGAATCTGGCAGGTCCGTTGTCTTTTTAGCTTTCATAATAATTAAGTTGAATAGTGAGGTTCATTTTGATTAACTATTTGTTTCAGGTGATCAAGGTTTTTGCGTATTATATCTTTGGCTTGTTCATCCTTAAGTTTCCCTTTTTCGTCAAATTTATCTTTTGCTTTTGCAATAAGTACTTCCGGTTTGTATACCGGTTTCATATTAAGAAATTGAAACACGGCATGAAATGCTAGCTGCATTCTAACAGTGCCCCATAGGCCGGGTGTTGCTCCCATCAATGAAACAGGCTTTTTTAATAATGGGGAATCTTCGCCCCGCGAGGCCCAATCGATGGCATTTTTTAAACCGCCTGGTATTGAATAATTATATTCCGGCGATACGATTATTAAGGCATCACACGATGCCAGCTTGTTTCGGAAAACAGCTACGGCCGGTGGTCTTTCTTTGCTGGCTGGAGTATCCATATCTGCATTATACAAGGGAATATCCGCAAATGAAATTATTTCCATTGTCACATTTTCAGGCAGCAGCTCCGGCAGGTTATACAATAACTGTGTATTGAACGATCCTTTGCGTAGGCTTCCGGAAATGCCTATAAAATGTATGTGTCTTTCCATTGATACAGTTTTTCATTTTCTTGTTTTCGCCGCAATCCAAATAATGATGATAATAACAAGACCGATAAGAAAAAATGCCCACCACATTCCTGCTTTGAAAATTGTTTCTATTGCACCGCATCCGCTTAATACAACAAGAGTAAAGAGGAGTGCAAAGAAAAAAGATGATATTTTCATGAGTTGCTTTTAAAACTAAAAAGTCAACTATTATACCATTTTAGATCTTGCCGCAAACGGGAAAATAACTGCACAGGAAATGAAAGTGTTTAACAGGGTTTTAAAAGTGCGTTCCAAAGCGAAATCAATCCCTGAACTCCTGGCTGATCATAAGACCAAAAAATCCGCCATCAAGAACACCTATGCCTAGCCGGCCAAAGGAAGGATGTAAAATGTTTGCCCGATGACCTGGTGAGTTCATTAAGTTGGTATGAGCTATCTGTAATGTTTGTGCAAGAGCGAGGTTCTCTCCTGCAGCACTAAACTTTACACCGGCAGTTCTCATTCTGTCAAAAGGGGTTTTGCCATCGGGATTATTATGGGCGAAGTATCCTCTTATAAACATATCTCTGGAATGCGCTCTTGCCACACGGGTCATTTCCGGATCGGCTTTTAACGCCCCCAATCCTTCTTTTGCTCTTTCTTTATTGACCATTTCCAGCATTTGTATTTCTAAAAACGGCCGAACCTTCGCATTCTCATAGGTAAAGCCAAGGGGTACCTTTTTATTGGACGCAGGATCTACCGTCAAACTATTCATCGTATGCCGGATCGCTTCGTCAAAAACTGGCGCAAGCTTTTTATTAGCCCACTCAGATTGCATAGCCAGCGTCGTGGCCCACTTGCTTTCACGGGTTTCGCTGTTGATATTATCCTGTAGCGGTAAAGCAAGCAACAATGCTGAAATGATAATGGCTATAAGCCAGCCGTTAACAGCACCCGGCAACATACCAAGGAATTTATTAAGCCAGTAATTATGCGTTTTTTCAGGAAGTGAACGTACAATGGTCCTCGCGACCAAACCGATCAGTAGCCTGGCAACGATCAGGGTAAGCAGGAACGACACTGGCAAGAGCCATATTTTCAGATCAATTATTTTAGCAAATGCCCTGGCAGTATAACTGTAAAATACGTAGGCCAGTACAAAACTACCAAGCCAACCCACAAGGTCAAGCGAGCCAAGAATAAATCCGCGACTGAAGCCTATCCAGACAGCTAATATAAAAACGACCAGCAACGCAACATCAACCAGGTTCATAAAGCGCATTTAGAAATGGAATGAAAACAAATTGTATGCCTATGCATGCGGAACAAGGTTCCATGTAATAAGGAAACAAAAATTTACCGGAAATAGTATGTCGAAACTGTTAATCTTGCAGGTCGTCTTCGTAAAAAAGATTATGATGAATACGCGGCCTTATTCACAAACCGAACTCTTATGTTTTACAAAATACTTTTTGTATTTCGACGACGTTGGATCCATGCAACCTTCCAGGTTTAGCAATTCCACTTTGCGAAAATCAATGGGTTGACCTTCGCTTTGCAAGGCAATAAAACCTTCTTTCAGGAGTTTGCCATCAGGTTTTTGTGAATTTTCGAAACGGTTCACCACGGGTCCGCCGATCTGCGGTTGAGAATACTGCAACACCGTATCCCCGTTGATAATATGTGTAATCAACGAGTCTCCCAGTACGATCAGTTCCGCACGGATCCATTGATCGCCCTCATATGTTTTGGAGCGAGAGTCAATACAATGCCTGGTATCCAGCTTTCCGTTATAAACTACATGTGTCCCGGGCGAGCACATATTTCCGGTAGGCCGTGGCTTGCCATCGCCTAAGCCGCCCAGAAATTGCATTTCTACAGAAATAGGCCAATCCTGTTCTTTGGGCATGGTCCGTGGATCCTGGGAATGAAACATTACACCGCTGTTCAGGTTCGTATAAGGGGGAGCGTCTTTCCTCCATTCACCGGTAAAACGGTATTCCACTATAAGATGATAATAAGAAAAAGGAGTTTTATAATACAAGTGGCCAAACCTATCATTGAATTGATCGTACTGGTCATAACGGACTTTTAACAAGCTGTCTTCAACGCGAAAAGTGTTGCCGTAGTGATCACCAGTTTCGTGGTGATGAATTTTTACGAACCAATCCGCAATGTCCTTTCCATTAAACAACGACACCCAATTTTTTTCTGTTTCACTGTGAGGTTGCGATAAACAGGCGATACAACAGGAAAACAAAGCTATTAATACTGTCGAAAGAGATTTTATTCGCATATTCTTTGCTTTAGGGATAAAGATAAAAGTAAATGGATTATCATATTCAGCACACAACGGTTGTTAGTTTTTGTTTTTTTATCATTAAAAAAGAAGAAGGGCACTAATTTTCCGTGTTGAGGTAAGATATTATCCAAATAATTATTATTTTGGCAGACAAACCGTCCTACGAAGCCAAACATCCGCTTATGAGCTATATTTTGCAGTTATTGCAACCTCGTCGCGAGTATTTTAGGGCCGGCTATTCAAAGCTGACTGAATATCTAAAATTATTAGCTATTAATTTGTTATCGCTTCTACATACCATTAAGGCTTTTGGCGTCACTACAGAAATGACTGAGCATGAAAAAAGCAGGTTGGGTATTTTTAATTACCTGAACTTTTTCCAACTTATTTCCGGCGCAATCGTGCCCTTGTTCGGCATTTTCCAGGGAGAAAAAATACCATTGAGCGGTTGGTTGATAGCATGCATGCCTCCCTTGCTCAGTGTGTTGGTTTTGTTCCTTAACCGGCAGCGCCGGCACCAGGATGCATTGCTGGCATATTTTATTTTTTACCCGGTATTTACCTGCCTTAGCTATATCAACGGTGTTAACTTTGGTGTTGAACTTTCTTTTATTCTTTACGGGGTTCTGGCAGTTTTTTTTATCCGCGACATTGGTTATATGATCTTCTCCATTAGCTTTTCAATGATCAGCTATTTTGTTCTCTCGGTCGTTCTTACCAAGTATCCTTATCAACTGGAAAATATCAATTTTGCCGCCTACCTGCTTAACCAGGCATTGGCCATTATCTATATTTTTTACGGATTGTATCTCATAAAAAAAGAGAATTCGAATTATGAAACCAGCATGCAGGTGAATAACGCGGTCTTACAAAAAAACAATGAGGAAATACAACAGCAGGCGCAGGAACTGGATCAATTAAATTCATTAAAGAATAAACTGTTTTCTGTGATCTCGCACGATCTCAAAGCTCCAATGTATGCACTGCGCAATCTGTTTGATGATATGCAAAGACAGGATATGCCTGCAGAGGAAATAAAATCGCTGATACCCGATGTAAAGAATGATCTGAACTATACTGTAAGCCTTATGGATAACTTATTGCAATGGGCCAAAAGCCAGATGCAGGCACACAGTGTAAATGCCGATGCACACAACGTCAAAGATATGATCGACGAAGTGATGCAGGTATTGTATTTACAGGCTGAAGCAAAAAAGATCCATATCGAAAATAAAGTTGCAGATGGCTATAATATATGGGCCGACCGGGACATGATCAATCTTGTGCTACGCAATCTGATTTCTAATGCAATAAAATTTTCGCCGTCCGGTGGCAAGATATCAATTGGAACTTTAGAGCAATTGGCATTTACGGAAATATATGTGAAGGATGCGGGAAAAGGAATTAGCAAAGAGGAAATGAAAAAAATAGGAGGGGACGAATTTTACAGCAGTAACGGTACTGCACACGAGCAAGGTACTGGCCTGGGACTTATGTTGTGTAAAGAATTTTTAGCAAAAAATAATGGGCGCCTTCGTATTGAAAGTGAGCCCGGGAAGGGAAGCGTTTTTTCTTTTACGCTGCCAAAGCCTGCATAAGATTGACTTCTTCAAATGTTGCCTTGTCGTATTTTTACGATTTTTTTGATGCACTTTGTGAGTATCTTCTGATCAAACAATGCAAAGTTTGCCATGGGGTTTTTTGCTTTTGTGAAAAATATAATTAATTTCGTTGCCTACTCTGCCTCACCGCTATAATACTCCCCGGGGGAATCCTGTGAAAAATCTCTGTCACTTTTATATGAAGACCCAAAATATATTATGGCGAGAATTTTACTACTATTCTTATTATCGTTTTGTCTCATTTACAGTGTAAAGGCGCAATCATTTACTGTTGATGATCTCGTAACTCTGTCTTCCCTGTCTCCAAAGAAGTTCGATAATTACATGAGCGAAAGAGGTTATATGTCCGGTGGAAAGCGGATGCAGGATGACGCCATGGCTTTTACTTTTTTTGAAAAAAAGAAGATGACGCCTGAAGATACCGTAATCGAGAACCGTCATGTAGGACTTTACAAGAAAGAGAATACTTATTGCTTTGCTTTTCACACTACTTGTCAAAAGGAATATGAAGAAGGGCTGAGCAGATTGAAGAATAGCGATTTCATTTTTACAGAGAAGGACGACTCGGTCAGGGCTCCTCTTTTTTTTCAACATAAAAATCTAACGATACAAGTCAGTTCTGCTATAGAGGATGACGTGCCGGTGTACACATTCCTTTTAAAAAAGAAAGAACTGCCCGGCAGCGTACAATTTGCTGAAGACCTGCTCAATTTCGATTCACATGAATACCTTGTTGCTTACTTTGGCGAAAAGAACGTAAAAAAAGATGTTTATTATTTTTCTGATAAAAAAGTCAAGAAATGCTCTGTATTATTTGGTAACAGTAATCAGCAGGCTGTTTTTGTTTGGGAAGATGAGGACAACCTGTGCAAGCTTTCTTACGTATTGATAAGCGGAATATTGCCAACTGAAAACGGTCTTCCCTTTAATGATAATATAAGCCGCAATAAATGGGCGTTCAGGAGCGGCATCTACTGCGGTATGAGTATACGAGATCTTTTACGTTTAAATGGAAATGACTTCAAATTTTATGGGCTTGATTCAGAATTTTCCATGATGGTAGACCCGGGTAATACCGGCAATATCGATTTTAAAAAAACGGGTATTATGCTGACCAGCCTTGATGGCACAGGTCCTGCACTGTTGCAAAGAGCAAAAGTAAGTGCTGAACATATCGTCGAAAACCGAATCGCATTACACGTATTTTATATCATGCTTACTCCCTAAAAAAAAGAGGAAGATTATTCAATCTTCCTCCCAAACGTTTTAGCTCCCGTTATTACTAAGCTTCCACTTCCATGTAACTTTCAATAGGCTCACAAGTACAAATAAGGTTCCTGTCGCCATGTGTATTATTTACTCTTGCCACTGCCGGCCAAAATTTATTGAGTGTAACATAATACAGCGGGAAAGCGGCTGATTGTCGCGAATAGGCATGGTTCCACTCGTCGGCTGTAATTGCAAATTGCGTATGAGGCGCATTTTTCAGGGCATTGTCTTTCCTGTCTGCTTTGCCTTCTTCAATCGCCTTTATTTCGTTCCGGATTGAAAGCAATGCGTTGCAGAAGCGATCTAACTCTGCTTTGTCTTCGCTTTCCGTAGGCTCTATCATAATTGTACCTGGCACAGGAAAACTCATTGTTGGTGCATGAAAGCCGTAATCGATCAATCGTTTGGCTACATCTTCCGCTTCTATTTCCGCTGACTTTTTAAATGGTCTGAGGTCGACGATGAACTCATGTGCACACTGCCCATTGTGATTAGTATATAAGATATCATAGTAACCAGCTAACCTGGCTCTCATATAATTGGCATTCAGAATAGCATATGCAGTAGCCGTTTTTACACCTTCACCACCCAGCATACGGATATACCCATAACTAATAAGTAAAATACTGGCCGATCCAAATGGAGCAGCACTCACAGCATGACCAATTGCCTGTTGTGCGCTGGCAGTACTCACATGTCCCGGTAAAAATTCGGCCAAATGCTTCTTTACACAGATCGGTCCCATGCCAGGGCCACCACCACCGTGCGGAATAGCAAATGTTTTGTGCAGATTCAAATGGCATACATCGGCGCCGATCAGACCGGGAGCTGTTAAGCCCACCTGGGCATTCATATTTGCGCCATCCATATATACTTGTCCGCCATGCAGGTGAATGATGGCAGTAATATCTTTCACTGTTTCTTCATACACGCCGTAAGTACTCGGATAGGTGATCATGATGCCGGAAAGATTGGAAGTATGCTGTTGCGCTTTGATTTTAAGATCTTCAACATCGATATATCCGTTCTCCAAAGCTTTTACCACCACCACCTTCATACCTGCCATTACAGCTGATGCAGGATTGGTACCGTGTGCGGAAATAGGAATTAGCATTACATTGCGGTGATGATCACCACGACTCTCGTGATAACGCTTTATTGTTAGCAGGCCGGCGTACTCACCTTGTGCCCCGCTGTTCGGCTGTAAACTACAGGCGTCAAACGCAGTTATTTCGCAAAGGTATTTGCCCAGCTCGTTAACAATGTATTGATAGCCTTCTGCCTGGTCCTTTGGTGCAAACGGGTGTACCCTGCTCCAGTGAGCCCAGCTCAATGGCATCATTTCAGAAGCTGCGTTTAACTTCATTGTACAACTTCCAAGCGATATCATCGAGGTATTTAAAGAGAGATCTTTGTTCTCCAGCGATTTAATATAGCGCATCATCTGGCTTTCACTCCGGTGAGTGTTGAATACAGGATGAGTGAGAAAAGCAGAACTGCGTGTAAGTGATGGCGGCAAATGTTGCAGTTCATCGTCCTGGTAAATATCGAAAGCAACAGGATCTTTATCGTTTTCAAAACAATTAATAAGATCGTACAGGTCGTCGGTTGTTGTTGTTTCATCCAGCGATATGCCAATGTGATTAGCATCAATATAGCGAAGATTGATCTGTTGGCGTTCTGCTTTTGCCTTAATAGCATGAAGCTCGTCAGTTCTCACAACGATGGTGTCAAAAAAATCGTGTGACACCAATTCAAAGCCTCTTTGCTCAACAGCTTCCGCAACAGTTTGTGTAAGTATAGCTACTCTCCTGGCAATGTTCTTTAACCCTTCAGCGCCATGATAGACAGCGTACATAGCCGCCATATTTGCCAAAAGTGCCTGCGCCGTGCAAATATTAGATGTCGCTTTTTCTCTTTTAATGTGTTGCTCTCTTGTTTGCAACGCCATGCGCAAAGCACGGTTGCCCTGGGCATCGATGCTAATACCGATGATGCGACCTGGAATATTTCGTTTAAAATCATCCCTGGCGGAAAAGAAAGCCGCATGCGGGCCCCCATAACCAAGTGGTACACCGAAACGCTGCGTCGACCCAACGGCAACATCAGCGCCCAACTCGCCTGGAGGAGTTAACAGCGTTAACGCAAGAAGATCGGTTGCCATGGCAGCATAGGCTCCCGCTGTATGAACTTTTGTAATAAACTGGCGATAATCTTCTATTGCTCCTTTATCGTTCGGGTATTGAACGATAGCGCCAAAAAAACTTGCATCAATGATTGCTTTTTTATAATCTCCTTCAACAATTTCAATTCCAACCGGTATAGCCCTTGTCAGCAATACGTCTTTTGTCTGCGGGAATATCTCTTTGTCAACAAAAAATCTAGGTCGTTCTATATGTTCCTGCCTGTTCAGCAAATTAAAGAACATCGTCATGGCTTCCGCAGCCGCAGTAGCCTCATCCAATAATGAGGCATTTGCAATGGGCAAACCAGTCAAATCACTGACCGTCGTTTGAAAGTTCAGCAAACTTTCCAGGCGTCCCTGCGAAATTTCAGCCTGGTAAGGAGTGTATTGCGTGTACCACCCCGGGTTTTCAAAAACATTTCTAAGTATAACCGAAGGAGTAATGGTATCGTAATATCCCTGGCCAATATAGGTTGTGAAAACTTTGTTTTTTAAGGAAATTTCTTTGATATGCTTCAGGTATTCATATTCACTCATCGCGGCCGGAATTCTCAGGTCACGATCCATCCGGATAGACGGGGGCACTGTTTTACTGATCAATTCGTCAAGACTGTCAATTCCGACCTTTTTCAGCATGGCCTTAGTATCAGTTTCATCGGGGCCGATGTGGCGGGAAGTAAATTCGTTAGATTGTTGCTCAAAGAGGCTCATTGTTATCAAGTCGTTTATTCGATTATGTCAAATGGTCAAATCCGTCTAAGAACAGTCAAACCGATCTGATTTGAGAGTAGTACTATGACTTATTTGATTTTCTTTTTTAAAGCGGGGCAAAGTTACGGGAGGAAAAGGAGAAAAACAGCCTGTTGTGGAACTGTGGAAAACCGCTTGTTAACAGATTTTATCATTCGGGACACCATACGGAACAGCGTGTCTGCTCAAATTGACATTACTTTGCACGATGAATAATGACCTGCTGAAAAACTGGCAAAAAAAATCCGGCGAACGACAAAAAATATACAAGCAATACCTTCACAGGGCTGATAAAAATACAGTGCTCCGTCAGTTACCCGATCTAAATGATGAGGCTTTTTCCAAAGTTGATTGTTTGCAATGTGCCAATTGCTGCAAAAATTATTCGCCACGCTTCAAAACCACGGATGTAAAAAGAATAGCGAAATACCTGCAATTAAAAGAAAGTGTTTTTATTGATACTTACCTGAAAGTCGATGAAGAAGGGGACTTTGTAGCCAATACGAAACCGTGTCCATTTTTAGGTGCTGATAATTTTTGCAGCATTTACGATCAGCGGCCATCCGATTGTCAACGCTTTCCTTATACGGATGAAGATGTGATCTATAAGCGGCAGCAACTGACATTAAAAAATTCTACATTTTGCCCCATTACTTATTTCGTTTTAGAAAAATTAATGCTCGCCGGTAAATGATCCCTGCATCACTGATACTAATACTCAAATTTCCGCAGCGTTGGCGCTTTTATCCAGGTGACGATCACTACTGCGAGTGTCATACAGCCACCAAAAACAACGGACGGAACTACGCCCAGCAACTTTGCAGCGGCCCCGCTTTCAAACTGGCCCAGTTCATTGCTTGAATTGATGAACATCGAACTTACACTGCTGACCCGGCCACGCATATGATCGGGGGTTTTTAGTTGCATTACAGTACCGCGAACCACTACACTGATTCCATCCAGCATCCCCGCGATCATCAGCGCAAAGAAGGAAAGTATAAACCATTTCGACAGCGCAAAAAGAATGATGCAAATGCCAAATCCCGCCACGGCTAGTAATAATTTTTTCCCCTGCGCTTTTTTCATTGGTGCGATAGTAAGCAGGATCACCACGGAAATGGCACCAATGTCAATGGCTGCATTCAACCATCCAAAACCGATCGGCCCTATTTTTAGAATATCCTTTGCATATACGGGAACCATCGCCACGGCGCCACCAAATAAAACCGCAAACATATCCAGCGATAAAGCTCCTAATAATTCTTTGGTTTTAAAAACGAAACGCAGGCCCTCTTTTACACTTTCCCAGGTTCGCTTTTCGCCTTTTTTCTGGAAAGCGGGTTTCGGTTTTAACCGTGTAAGAATAAAAAAAGAGGTGATCATTGACAGGCAAATAATTACCATCGTGCCCATGTTTCCTAAGAAAGCGATCAGGAACCCACCCGCCGCATGCCCCGTTACCGAAGCAGACAGCCAGCTTCCCTGGCTCCAGGTAGTCGCATTTTGCAAAAGCTGGCGGGGAACGATCGTGGCGATCAAAGCGCTGAAACTCGGACCAGCAAACGAACGGATTATCCCGGTGCAGAAAATGACACTATAAATACCGTAGGTGATATAAGTTTTGCTAACATTATCGTGTATCAATGGAGTGGAAAGAAAAAGCAACATGCTAGCCGCGCAGATGTAAAAAAAAATACTTTTCAAGAGAAGTTTTCTTTTCTCACTGATATCGATAACATGGCCGGAGTACAAGGCCATTGAAAGAGCTGGTATGACTTCTGATAAGCCGATCAGACCAATTGCAAAAGGGTCATTTGTTAATTCATAGACCCACCAGCCAACGAGCGTACTCATCATGCGCAGCGACATGATGAAGAAAAAGCGGCCCAGTACCAGGTTTTTATATTCAGGAATTCGTACCGCTGCCAAAGGGTCGTTGGTTAGCTGCGAAGTTGTTGAATTGTGATCCATACATTATGGATGCAAATGTAAGCGGAGATAAATTTGAAAATGGCTGGAATTTAAAAAAGTGAAAGGTATTTTGGTTTTAGAAATTACGCCGGTATATGGCGTGATGGCGGGCGACCATTCAATAAAGACTCGCCAAAATTTAAGGGAGCGTAATATAATGCTGTCCTTCGCCGTAATCTTTTTCCAATGCATCAGTGATAATTTTCAGGTGATCTCCATTGCTCAGGAAATCCGCATTGGTAGTATCTATAAACAGTGTTTTAATATTATGCTGCCTGATGTAATCTGTATAAGTATTCTGAATTTTGAAAAGATATTCGTCAGGTATCTTCTGTTCATAGGAGCGATTGCGTTTTTTGATATTGGCCTGCAATTTCTTCACTGGTGCATGCAGGTAGATCAGCAAATCGGGTTGTATCAGTTGCTGGTGAATGATCTCAAATAAGCGCTGGTAAAGCCGGAATTCATCACCCGGCAATGTTACTTTGGCAAACAGCAAACATTTCGTAAACAGGTAATCAGAGATGGTCAACTGCTGAAACATGTCTTTTTGTTGCAACAGTTCTTTTAATTGTTTAAAACGTTCTGCCATAAAAAACAGCTCCAGGGGGAATGCATACTGTTCGGGGTTTTCATAAAATTTTGGCAGGAAAGGATTGTCAGCAAACTCTTCGAGAATCAGGCGGGCATTATAATGTTTCGACAAAAGATGAGCCAGCGTAGTTTTTCCCGCGCCTATATTGCCTTCTATGGTGATAAAGTGATAGTTCATTGTGCGCTGCTATACTGTTTCATGTTCCGGGTAAAACCGCAAAGTAAATGAAATGAAAGTGGTTGGATGGCCTGGCAGAATATATTGTGGATAAATCCGGTTGCCAAAAATTAAAATAAAAGCTTTCTTATCATTCGATGCGGTGTACTTCTAATGCATCCGGGCATATTGCAAGCAGCTCCGTGATTGTTTTTTTTAGTACGGGGTGAGTGATACCTGAAGCTATTTCTGCTAGTGGGGCTAATGCAAAGCGGCGGTTTTGCAATTCCGGGTGAGGAACCTGCAATGAAGGATACTGATGTATCTCATCATTGAACAACAAAATATCAATGTCGATAATGCGTGGCCCGTATTTTTCTTCTCTTATTCTGCCAATCTGCTTTTCAATGTGCAGGATCTTTTTTAAAAGCGGTCGCGGCTTTAGTTGGGTTTGTAGTTCCAATACCTGGTTTAGGAAAGGTGGTTGATCATTTTTACCCCAGGCCGCCGTCTCATAAATGGATGATGCAAGCGCAATAGTACCGCATTGCTCTTCAATAAATTGAACCGCTGCTGCAAGATGTTTCTGCCTGTTGCCCAGATTACCGCCTGTCAGTAAATACGCTTTATTCATAATGCCGCTGCCGCCAGCGGCTCAAATATCTTTATTTTTGGTATTCAACAATGTTTAACTGATGCGGAATTTTTTTAAGATATTTTTTGCCTCGTTATTGGCTTTAGTGGTTTTTACGCTGCTGGCTGTTTTTTTCCTGGTTTCAATGATCGGTGGGATAGCTGCGAAAGATCAGCCGGCAGTCGCCGCAAAATCGGTGATCGTATTAGATCTTGGCCAGCATTACGAGGAACAGGTGAAGCAGGATCCGTTGACATTTTTAAGCAGCAATGCAAGAGATATACCGGGCTTATATGATGTGATACGGTTACTGGGAGTGGCGAAAACCGATAAGAACGTGGCAGGTATTTATGTGATTGCCAACAATAACCCCAACGGGTTTGCGTCCAGCGAAGAACTAAGAAATGCTTTAAAAGATTTTAAAACAAGCGGCAAGTTTATCCTGGCGCATGGTGACGTGATCACGCAGAAAGCCTACAGTATTGCCAATATTGCTGATAAAATATATGTAAGCCCGCAGGGTTATGTCGAATGGGCCGGTTACAGCGTGGAGCTTGCTTTTTTGAAAGGTACTTTGCAAAAGCTTGAAATAGATCCGCAAGTATTTTATGCTGGTAAGTTTAAGAGCGCCACGGAGGCCTTGCGCATGGACCAGATGAGCCCGGAAAATAAATTGCAAACCTCGGTCTGGTTAAATGATCTTTATAATGATCTTCTTTTAAAAACAGCGGAAGTAAGAAAGATTGACACCGCTGCACTTCACCAGTTGGCCACGGAGGCAAAAATTCAAAATGCAAAAGATGCAGTGGACTACAACCTCGTAGATGCGATAAAGTATGATGATGAATTAAAAGATGAAATAAAAACCAAGCTGGGAATTGGTAAATACGACAGGATCAATTTTATGACGATCAATACCTACTTCGCGGCACGGAATATTCATAAAAGAAGCGGGGAAAAGATCGCATTGATCTACGCCGAGGGAAATATTGTGGATGGAAAAACGGATGATGGAATTGGAGGTGAAACCTACCGCAATCTGTTACGAAAAGCAAGGCTTGATAAAACGATCAAGGCAATTGTATTCCGCGTCAATTCCGGGGGTGGTAGCTCTATGGCGAGTGAAGCAATCTGGCGGGAACTTGCTTTGGCGAAGCAGGAGAAGCCGGTTGTTGTAAGTTTTGGAGATGTAGCAGCATCCGGAGGTTATTATATTGCGTGTGCAGCCGACAGTATTTTCGCATTACCCACAACAATTACGGGCTCTATTGGTGTGTTTGGTATCATCCCAAATATGCAGGCATTTTTCAAAAATAAATTGGGAGTTACTTTTGATGGTGTAAAAACGGCGCCATATGCAGATGCCGGCAGTGTTTATCGTCCGCTGAACGGAAAAGAAAAAACATTGGTGCAGGCAAGCGTAGATCTGATCTATTCACAATTCAAGCAACGTGTAGCGGATGGCCGTAAAATAGATACGGCTTATGTTGACAGCATTGCGCAAGGGCGTGTTTGGACCGGATCACGGGCGAAAGACATCGGTTTAATTGATCGTTTTGGTGGCATTGAGGATGCTGTTAGATCAGCCGGGGCAATGGCAAAGCTGGTCGACTATCAAGTTCGTGAATACCCGGAACCAAAAAATATTTTAGAGCAGATCTTCGGCAGCGCTGAACCCATGAGCTATTCGAAAAGAATGAAAGAGGAGTTGGGAGCAGAGAACTATAAGATATATCTTGAAATGAAGCGGGCGAAGGATATGAGCAATACGATACAAACAAGGTTGCCGTTCGAGTTTTTTATACACTGATCATTTATTTCCTAACCCGGACTTCGACCTGCGCACCTCAGGCGTTTTTCCCGTAGGTTTGCTCACCAACTTTTATAAATGGCCAAACGATATAGTCAGTCAAGAGCTCTGTGGGCTATCACGAGGGCAAGCTTTGCAGCCATTTTTGCACAACCGATTTCTATTGTTTTTAGTTTAGTATTTCCGATCATTTTCATCCTGATCTTCGGGGCATTTGGAAACAGTGGTGTCCCCTCACAAAAGATCGCGATCAGGCCGGGCAGCGATACCAGTAACGCCATGTTTGATAGCTTAAAGGCTAATAAATTTGTTCGCTTTTCCCGCTATGCAGATACTGCCTTAATGCGTGACGACCTGGCAAAAGGAAAACTGACCGGAATTTTATCGATCCAGCCGATTAGCGAAACAGCAGCAAAAAATAAATACCTTGTTCATATCCAATCGAGTTCGGCAAGCGGCACGTCGTTATACCTTTTTTTGCAATCACTCGAAAATCTTACCAATAAAATTGAGGTCGCAAACATTTCTCCGCGGGATAAACAATATATCGTGCAGCCGGAAATTGTTGAAGGGCAAAAGTATCGGCAGATCGATTTTATATTGCCGGGTCAGCTTGGTTTTTCTATCCTGTTTGCCACGCTGTTTGGCATTTCATTTACTTTTTTTACGCTTCGTGAACAGCTGGTCTTAAAAAGATTTTATGCGTCGCCCATAAAACGACTTAATATATTATTGGGGATAGGCATGAGCCGCTTGTTTTTTCAGTTAGTGAATATAGTCGTGCTGATCTTGTTTGGTTATTTCTTTCTCAACTTCACATTACAGCATGGCGCTTTGACATTTGTAGAAATGGTGTTATTGTCTGTCATTATGCTTTTCCTGCTGATGGGTGTGGGCCTTGTCTTTAGCAGTATCGCAAAAAGCGACGCCATTATTCCGTTATTTATAAACTTGTTTGGTTTTCCGCAGATGCTTTTGTCGGGAACGTTTTTCCCGATCACTGTATTTCCGCAATGGCTTCAGGACATCTGTTATTTTCTTCCATTAACACAATTCAATAATGCGATGCGTAAGATATCTTTCGAAGGCCTTCATTTGTTTGATACCTGGAAAGAAATAGGGATATTAGGTATCTGGATATTGCTTATTTATATTGTCTTAGCAAAAGTTATCCGCTGGGAATAGTACAGGTTTGCAGCACAATTAAAAATAATCGTTTGTGAAGATAGTTCGCCTCTTGCTTTTCAGTTTTCTGTTTCTTTTCCTGGTGATCACTGGCATTTCCCTGCTGATCCCTTTTCATGTTCGCATTTCAAGAGCTACAAACGTTTTAGCTGCTCCGGTTGCTGTATGGAAACAGGTGGATAATATGCGGATCTGGCCAAACTGGAATCCATTTTTTTCAGATGTTCCAGTGGGTAAGATCAGTTACATCGATACCATCAGCGATCAGTTACCTGTAATGAATGCCGCTGGAACGTCTATACAATGGAAAGAAATAAAAGCGGGTGAACGCATTGCTATTATGAGCCGGCCGGGTCAGCGACCCGTAATGAATGGATGGAAATGTATAAGCCATGCTGGTTCCGATTCTACTACAGTTCAATGGTACCTGGACTTTCATCTGCGCTGGTATCCATGGGAGAAGTTCGCCAGCCTGTTATTCGAGCAATCGTATGGACCGAAGCTCGAGCAAGGGCTTGGCAACTTAAAAAAAATCGTCGAGACCGACCGTATATCATTTAATTGATGGGCTTCTGGCAGGTTATTTGTAGCTTCAATGATCTTCAAATTCTAAATTTTCAAAATTTTTTTTATGAAATCAGTATTGCTTTTAGCGGTAGCCTGCACCTCTATGTTGTTTGCCTGCGGCCAGGATGATAAATCTAAAAGACCAAGTCCTCCTGCACAAGCCAAAGAAACGCTTGCCAGCGGCGCCGTCGTTACCATCGATTACAGCCAGCCTTCTGTAAAAGGAAGAACGATCGGCAAAGACCTTGAGCCAAAAACCGGGCAAGTTTGGCGAACCGGTGCTAATGAAGCCACAACTTTTGACGTAAGCAAAGCTGTAAAGGTAGAAGGAAACGACTTGCCTGCAGGTAAGTACTCCTTATTTACTATTGCCAATGAAGGCGAATGGACGATCATTTTTAATAAAACGGCCAACCAATGGGGGGCTTATGATTACAAAGAAGCCGACGATGTATTGCGGGTAAAAATAAAACCGGGCAAAGCACCACAGTTTGCAGAGAAAATGACGTTTAATGTTGATAAGAATGGAACTGTTACATTGCTATGGGGAGATCACAAAGTTGATTTTAAAGTAGCCTGATATGTATAACTTTTTGAAAGCCGCCCTGTTTTGTACAGGGCGGCTTTTTTATGAACTATCGCCACCAGAGGCTCCCTGCTTGTAAAAACTTTAACGCTTAGCCGGTTATAATCTACAGTGAAACATTTAAACTTTGCCATGCAACGTATTAATTTCATTACTTGTCAGGTTTAACATCTGAATAACATGGATCACCAGCGACTGGTAAAAGATTGTCTGAGAGATAAACCACAGGCCCAACGGGAATTGTATGAGCTTTTTGCTGAAACAATGCTTGGGGTCTGTTATCGGTATACGAGGTCTGTGCGTGATGCGGAAGATGTATTGCAGGAAGGTTTTATAAAAGTTTTTCATCATTTAAAGCAGTTCAAAGGAGAAGGCGAACTGGGGGGCTGGATCCGCCGCATCATGGTCAATACAGCATTGAACTATTTGAAACGTAACCGCAGGTACCAAAAGGAAATGTTTTTTACAGAGGAATACATGCATCCGGTTGCTACGGACGACCCTGCGATCCGTTTGCAGGCCAAAGAAATTGCCGACCTGGTGCGCCAGTTGCCCCAGGGATACCAGGTGATCTTCAATCTTCATGCAATCGAAGGATTTTCTCATGTTGAAATAGGAGAAATGCTTGGTATTAGTGATGGTACTTCCCGGTCGCAATACTCAAGGGCCCGGAACCTGCTGATCACCTGGATTGAAAAATACTCATTGGAAAAGAAAAGTGCAAAGTATGCGGGAAAATAAATTTGAAAACCAGGTTCATAAACAGATGGAGGGATTTCGTCTCCGCCCGTCTGATGAAGTATGGCAAAAAGTAGAGGAAGAACTGCGGAAGAAAAAGAAAAGACGTGTTGTCTTTTATATCTTTTTCCTGGCAGGTGGGCTTAGCTTGCTTGGCTACTCGGGTTATTTTGTATTTAATAAGTCAAAATCAACCTTCGTTCAACAAAATTCTACTTTAGAGGCTACTGGTGATTCAATAGAAAATAATGCATCCCCTGTTTCCGTTGACAAAAATTCATCAGTCAATAAACAGCAACCGGTAAACGATCAGTCAGTTTTCGAAAGCGACAACAATATTGGAACAGACGAAAAACCTGGTTCCACAGAACCGGGTACTATTTCCCGTGCTGTTAAAGCACCGGGTGGTGAGAAGGATGTAATAGTGAAAGAATCACAATTAAAGCAGCGGGAAAGGAAATCAAAGAAACTGTTGAATAAAGAAATTGCGAACTACAAAACGGAAAGTGTTATTGTAAAAAATGAAAATGCACAAGTAAGAGGGAGCGTAAATTGGCAGCGTAAAACCTCAATTGAAAATGCAACTCAAGACAAAGTTACACAGCCTGTGGGTGAACAGAAGGTTTCAGTGGATGAGAAAAAAACAGCGGTAGCCAGTGAAGACATTCAGCCAAAAAAAGATAGTGTTTCTGAAGAGATCGCTTTAACTAAAGATGACCTCCCTGCTGCACAGCAAGGTAACTCCGTATTAAAAGAAAGAAAGAGGATGCTGAAAATAAGTTGGGGGATTGAACTAGCTGGTGGGGCGTCTTCCAACAGGGAAAGTGTTCTTTCTTTTTCCGGCAGTCAGAAAAGCATGATGGCAGATAATGCCTATTCTCCACCCCTGAATAGTCCCGTTACAGGAAATGCCGTTGTTCATACTCCTTCTTCCATAAAATCGGGTCCCTCTTTCAGGGCAGGCATTGTCGCGGAAATTCAATTATCCAGAAAAAGCCGTGTATCGTCAGGGTTGCGCTATGCTTATTTCAGCAATAGCATGACGGTGGGCGCCTATAAAGACACGGTTATAGCATTCAGTAATTCTTATTCACAAAGTGTAAGGGTCGATGCTATATATAGGGGATTCCACCAGGTAGAATATACCAATCGTTTTCATTTTATTCAGTTGCCTCTTCAATATCATCTCCAATTGAATAAAGGTGTTAAACTCCCCATCACCTGGGACATCGGCGGATCAATAGGTTACCTGGCCGCAACCAACGGTCTTGTATATGATACCACAGCAAGTGGTATCTACTACAACGATGATGATGCTTTCAATAAACTTCATTGGAATCTTAATACAGGGTTTTCATTCAAGTTTGGTAACAAAAGGAAAATTCAATGGTCACTTGGGCCTGAGCTTTCATTGGGAATGAACAAACTTACCAAAGACGATAATAACCGCAACCAGTTCCTCTTATATGGTGGTCTCACAGGCCGGTTGATTTTTGCAAAAAAGAAATAAGCAGCGCAACGTTCTTTTTTATAAAGTTGTCAACATCAGCAAAACCTGCTGGTATGAACAAAAAACTAACTGTAGAAATTGCAAGCTTCTTGCTGATAGCTGTATTACTGGGATTGACGGCCTGTGTAAAAGATAGTTGCAAAGAAATGCACACATATACTTTTTACGAAGCCGTTTATAAAACGAAAACCGCCGTAAGAGAGAACGTTAAAAGTAATGCACCGCGAGCCGTAGAAAATCCCGGCAAAATAAATATTCGCGGCAGTTATATTTTTCTTAATGAAATAGATAAGGGAATTCATGTAATCGATAACAGCAATCCGTCGTCGCCGAAGAACATCGCGTTCGTCGATATTCCCGGTAATATGGATCTTGCTGTTACCGGCAACACGTTGTATGCTGATCTGTATACGGATCTCGTGGCTATCGACATCAGCAACCCCTCCAGTGTCAAACTTACCAAAGTGATTGAAAGCGTATTCCCCTATCGCTACTGGGGTAATGGATTTGTTGGTTCTAATAACGGTGACCTGATCATTACCGAGTGGGTCCAAAGAGATACAACGGTCACTGAAAGTTGCGAAAGGGAAAATTTGGTTTTTGATGGACGGGCCGATGTATTTTTTGCAGCACAGTCAGGTAGCCTGAGCAATTCGAAAGCCTCTGCGTCTCCCGTAGGGGTGGGCGGTTCTATGGCAAGGTTTACGATTATGAACCAGCGGTTGTACACGGTTGGGACGACTAACCTGGATGTGTTTAATATTGTCAATGTTAATGATCCTAAACATACCAATCGCTTAAATGTTGGCTGGGGCATTGAAACTATCTACCCATTCCGGGATAAACTTTTTATCGGCTCACAGACAGGCATGTTTATATTTAATGTTAGCAATGCGGATGCGCCGGTAGCCGCCGGCCAGTTTAACCATGTAAGAACCTGTGACCCGGTAGTTGCTGACGATAAATACGCTTATGTTACATTACGTTCCGGAACCAACTGCGGCGGATTTACCAACCAGTTGGACATCGTCAAGCTCAATGGTATTACCGATCCGGTGTTACAAAAAACATATCCTTTAAAAAATCCTCATGGTTTATCCAAAGATGGCGATCTGCTTTTTATTTGTGATGGTGATGCGGGTTTGAAATTGTTTAATGCTTCGGATATTATGGATCTCCGGCTCATAACTGCGATCGAAAACCTGGATGCCTATGATGTAATCGCCTTTAATAAGGTAGCCCTTATCGTTACGAAAGATGGCCTGTACCAGTATAGTTATGCTAATCCTGCTGAGCTTCGTTTATTAAGTAAGATCACAACTGGTAAATAACCGATCCATGAAAGAGATTGCAATCATATTATTTTTCCTGCCGCTTGGCCTTATGGCACAAAATAAAAAGGCTTCTAAACCCGGATGGCGGGTGATCGCAACAACAGGCCTGGCAGCTGGCGAATCGGCGACAAAACCCATACACCAGGTATCAGGTGGCCTGGTGTACGGAAAATATTTTGGGGGAATAGGATTTGGTTACGACAGTTACCAATTCAATTCTTTCCCTTTGTTCGCCGATGTACGTATGAACTTGGGGAAAAAACAACGCGGTTTTTTGTATACAAATGCCGGGTACAATTTTCGTGGAAAGCATAACGATGACCCGGAATTTTCGAAAACAATTGATCGTCTTAAAGGCGGCTTTTATATGGATGCAGGTCTCGGGCTCCGTCTTCATTTTAATTCATTCAGCCGTCTGACTTTTAGCGCCGGCTATAGTCTTAAAAATATTTCCCATTTTAAAACATTCGTCTATCCTTGCTTTACGGGCGATTGCCCTGAGAATATTCGTCAATTCGAGTACCAGTACGGCCGAATCATCGCTAAGATAAGTTGGGAACTGGGTAACTGATGTTGGTATGCCTGCCCAGGGGAGGTGTTCAGCTCTTCGATTACGCCGCGCAGTTTCACTCTCAAATATTCATGCCCCGGGAATGTTTTGCGTTTATATGCTTATCCATGCCAGACTACCTGCATTTTTTTGCCGTTTATATATATGAAATCACTTAAATTTAAGTGTATCAATCCAAAACCGATATGCTTAAAAAAGAACGGCAAACATTTATCCTTCGACAGGTGAACCTCCACAACAAGGTTTTATCAGTTGATTTGAGCCAGGAAATGAAGGTGTCGGAAGATACGATCCGGCGAGACCTGAACGAGATGTCGCAACTGAACAAACTGATCAAAGTTCATGGCGGAGCGCTTTCTAAATCTTTTCATTTGTCTATCGATTCGCGGCATGTATATGCACTTACCGGGAAAAAATCAATAGCGCATAAAGCGTCGCAACTGATCAGGGATGGCATGTTTGTGTTGACCAGTGGAGGAACAACTATTATAGAATTAGCTAAATCGCTGCCGCCGGAATTAACAGCCACTTTTGTTACCGTAAGTTTACCTGCTGCGTACGAATATATACACCATCCCAATATCGAAGTGATATTTATCGGGGATAAAATTTCGAAAAGCTCACAGATCGCAATCGGTGGAGAAACGATTTCAAAAATAAAGAACATAAAAGCCGACTTATGCTTCCTGGGCACCAATGCTATCGATATTGAAAATGGGCTGACAGATAACGACTGGGATGTAGTGCAGGTAAAAAAAGCAATGATAGAATCATCGCAAAGAGTCATATCACTGGCCATTGCCGAAAAACTGAATACTTATCAGCGTATCAAAATATGTGATCTGAAAGAGGTCGATACGCTGATCACGGAACTTGAGCCCGATGAAGACCAACTGAAATCATATATCAAAGCAGGATTGGAAGTCTTGTGAATAATAGAAAAAGCCTCGTTCAAAAATCCCAATTGCTTAACTCAAAAACTGCATCATGAAAAATCTATTATGGGTGAGACAAAGAAAATGTAAGTCACTTTCTTTTGTCTTGTTATTACAACTTGTATCGGTCATGACGATTGCACAGGTTCGCGTTACCGGCCAGGTTACCGGGGCTGAGGGAAACGGGTTGTCGTCAATCTCTGTCAAACTTTTAAACAGTAACACGGGCGCAGCCACGGATGAAAATGGCAACTACAGTTTTTCAACACAATTGTCACCCGGCAATTATATCCTTGAATTTTCAGGGATAGGTTTCAAGACAAAGGAAGAACCCCTGGTTGTAGGATCCGCAGCATCCTACACTGTGAATACTTCCCTGGGTATCGACGCTCTCGGACTTGATGAAGTAGTCGTCATTGGTTCCTCATTGCGGCAATCAAGAAAACAATTGGGTAACACAGTTAATTCTGTGAGTGCAAAACAACTGGCCAATACCGGATCAGGAAATCTTTCGGCATCATTACAGGGAAAAGTTCCGGGTGCGCAGATCACACAAACGTCCGGCGATCCTTCCGGTGGCATTTCGATTCGCATGCGCGGCACCAGTACTATAAAAGGATCGTCTGAACCTTTGTATGTTATCGATGGAGTAATAGTAAGTAATAGCACGACCAACGTTACTAATTTAAACGTTGCAGCGGGTGCAAGCGCCGAAATAGGAACTAACAGGTTGGCCGATATAAATCCCAATGACATCGAAAAAATTGATGTCATTCCCGGGGCGTCTGCATCAGCGATCTACGGCTCAAGGGCCAGCAACGGAGTTGTTCTGATTACAACGAAAACAGGGAAAGCGGGGCAATTGAAAATTGATTTTGGGACAAGTATTATTTCAAATTCTCTGCGAAAAAAAGTTTATATATCTACTTACGGAAAACAATTTGGTTATGCAGCCCTTCGCCTCGGCAACATCAGTGATGCAAGGCCACCCGCTTATACTGGCGCCTCAACTACTTATACAAGATCAGATGGCCAGGTAAGAATATTAGCAACCGACCTGGTAGATGTTACACGTTACGATTACCAGGACCAGATATTTCAGAAAGGGTTAGGTACGGATAATTATATTTCATTAAGCGGAGGTTCGGAAAAAACAAAGTATTACTTCTCCGGTGGATATTATAAGAACGAAGGGATTATAAAAAATACTGACTTCAGGCGGTTTAATTTTAAAGCAAGAGTGGAGCAGACGGTTAATGATTATATAACAGTAATCGGCGGTCTTGCGTATACCAATAGTTTTTCTCATGAGAAACCGAATGGAAACGTGTTCTGGAGCCCGATCAATTCAGTGAATATTACCAACAACCTTTATAATATAGAAGAACGGGATGCGGCAGGAAACCTGAAAGGCGTAGAGCCAACAAGGGTTAATCCTTTAAGCGTAGTGGAAGACATGGAGCTGACTCAACAGGTAAACAGAACTATCAGCGATGTACAGGTAAAGATTAAGCCACTCAGGGGATTGAGTATTGATTACATTCTTGGCATTGACAATTTTAGCCAGGAAGGGATTAACCTAATAAAAAAATACCCGTATATCGCTGCCCAGGAAGGATTGGGTTATGCGTCGAGTGCGTTAGTAAATACCTTTTTAATTAACAACGATGTTAATGTTTCCTACCAAACAAAGTTTAATGCATTTTCTTCATTAACGACTGTTGGATTTAACCACCAGTACCAAAAAGTTAGCGGTTTATTTAATGAGGGCAGGGATCTTTTGCCGGGAATAACTACGATTAATGGTGCTGCTGTAAAGCTTGATCCAAGATATACATATGATCAGCGCCAGGTGTTCGGGGGTTTTGTACAACAAACATTCGGGTATAAAAATGTATTCTTTCTCACTGGCGCAGGAAGAAGTGATGGCAGTACGTCTTTTCCACAGGACACCCGCACTTATTTTTATCCAAAAGTCAGCGGGTCATGGTCGGTAAGCGATATGGATTTTTGGAAAAACATGAAAAATAGCTGGTTTAATTCTGCCCGCGTGAGAGCTTCATGGGGTTTGGCAGGCAATCTTACGGGTATCGGATCTTATGATCGGTTTTCAACTTACCTCTCTGGTAGCATCAATGGTGTTGCTGCATACAACGTTAATACAGGCCTTGGTAATGAATTTGTAGAACCGGAACGTTCAAGCGAATTTGAATATGGGGCAGACCTTTCTTTTTTGAACAACAAACTGGGGTTGGTCTTTACGGTGTATAACAAAAAAATTGTCGACAATTCCTTATTGGTTGATAGAGTGCTGGCACCATCTTCCGGCGGTAGTACCAAAGTCGAGAACGTCGGTAACCTTACCAATAAGGGTTGGGAACTTGGAATAACAGCCACTCCCGTTTCCGGAAAAGACTTTACCTGGAGCTTGTTCGGTTCAGTAAACAAGAATAAAAACCTGGTGACAGCATCCAGCCAGGTATCGCCGATAGCATTGGCGAACGCCGGCGGCTCTACTTCTGTTATTCTGGCTGGCCAGCCTGTGGGGGTATTTTACGGAAATTATTTTGAAAGAGATGATGCCGGCAACTTATTGCTGGACGCCGCCGGACGGCCTATTGCAGCTGTAACAACGTCAAAAGCATTATTAAGACAAGTGTTAGGCGATCCGAATCCGGATTGGGTAGTAAGCCTGAACAATAGCTTTGGATATAAAAAATTTAGTTTCAGTTTCTTGTTTGATGGCGCATTAGGTCAGGAAGTGTTTAATGCGGACAAGAGAACAAGACAAGGTGTAGGAATTGGAGATTATTCAGAAAGAGAAATAAAAGGAGAATTGCCAAGAGGATACATTTTCGCCATTTATAATACAGAGGAATGGCGGGTGGAAAGTGGTTCATACATAAAACTACGGGAGATCTCATTGTCGTATGAGTTACCATCATTTGCAAAATTCATTAAATCGTCTTCCCTTTCCGTTATTGGTAGAAACCTGGTAAGCTGGGATGACTATGATGGCTATGATCCAGAGACGAATGCTGGTGGCAACAGCTCCGTGTTAAGAGGAATAGATTTCGGAAACGTTCCTATTCCACGAACATTCCAGGTATCGTTCAGAGCAAGTTTTTAACCTTTTAAAAATTACACAATGAAAATGCTACGAATAAAACAACTTATTATATTACTGTTGCTGGCAAGTAACCTGCTGGTTGTTCCTTCCTGTAATAAGGAGTATATCAATCCAAGCACCGCCTCGGTACCAAGCGTAACTACTAGTGCAGATGCCTTAATGACGCTTTGCGCAGGACTTCAAAGAAGATTTACGATAGGCAGGCAGAGCCCTTTATATAACGCCCCTATAGCAGGAGCCTATAGTGTCTATGCCTTATACACTTTAAACATCGGCAACACCGCTGAAAAAGAATTGGAAACTGGAAAGGGTGCTGTAACGCAGGGCAACTCCGTTGTAACACAGATGTGGGCGCAATGCTTGCTAACAAAAACGGAAGCTGAGACTGTGCTTGAAAATTTAGATGTGGCCGCCGATCCGGCAGACAGGGTCGGTTTAAAAGCGTATGCCAGTATTTTTTATGCCTTAAGTATTGGAACACTTGTCCAATTTTTTGAGAAAATCCCGTTGACAAACGGCCTCAATGCAGAATTTAGTACGAGGGCAGAAGCACTGCAAAAAGCAATTAGTATTTTAGAAAGTGCTGATGCAGATTTGGTAACAACTTCACCGAGCGCTAAGTTTTTGAGTAAGGTTCCGGCTGGCATCGACATAAAAAATACAGTTAAAGCACTGCTTGCACGCTACTACAATATTCAAAGTATGATCAATGGTAGCTATGACGCTGCGTCCGGCAACAAAGCAATCACTTTTGCGGCCGCTGCCAGTCAAATCGTGAAATCGGAATTCAGGTTTACAACAACAACAACTAATCCATTGGGAGAATGGAATTTTACCGTTAATGTGTTTGGAGCTATTGATTCTACTCTCGGTTTAAGAAACGGTTTAGCGCCTGTTCCCGCCGCGTCAGATCCACGTGTTGGTTTCTATATCAGCCAGACCGGGCCAACTACTTTCCCGTTAAAGGCCTTTGCTCTGAATACTACGGCATCATACCCGGTCTATTTGCCTGGTGAAATGAGCCTGATCATTGCTGAAAATTATGCACGTCAGGGCTTATTCACGGAAGGTAAGGCTGCACTGGATGCTGTTCGTACCAAGACTACAGATATTTATGGTATTGGGGCATCGCAACCTGCTTACAGCGGGCCTTTAACAACGCCGGAGTTGTTGCAGGACATATATAAGCAGAGAAGACTGGAATTGTTTTTAAGTGGACAGGAGCTCGAAGATAGTCGCAGATTCGGAAGGCCAGCGCCTAATTCACCGAATGAAGAGAGAAACAGGAATTTTTTTCCATATCCACTCATCGAACGGGATAATAATACGAATACGCCTGACGATCCGGCGATTTGAAAATACAGCTCATCGAGATACATCGAAGTTGGTTTAGAAAAAAGTTGCCGTAACAAGCAACTTTTTTCCTTAACCGGGAGGTGGGCTATTCATATCATGATTCAAGAAACTTAATATTTCTTTGTATTCCTTTCCATTTTGTACGGCTAACCGGTGAATTTTTGAAGACCTTTTTAAAAGTTTCTTCGGTCATGGCCTCCCATTCCCTGGTTGTAAGATTTAATACTTCTGGCAACGGAGTAAACCCGGGTTCATTCGTCGGTTTACTGAAACGATTCCATGGGCAAACATCCTGGCAAACATCGCAGCCAAATGCCCAGTTATCAAATTTGCCTTTCATTTCCCCGGGGATCAGCATGTCTTTCAATTCAATGGTGAAGTAAGAGATACACTTACTTCCGTTGATCACTTTGCCCGGAAGTATGGCATCGGTAGGACATGCATCGATACATTTGGTGCAACTGCCACAGTAATCTTTCGCAAATGGATCATCGTACTCCAGCTCCAGGTCGGTGATCAGGGTAGCGATGAAAAAGAATGATCCGCTTTCTTTTGTGATCAGGTTTCCGTTTTTACCGACCCAGCCAACACCGCTTCGTTGTGCCCAACTTCTTTCTAACACCGGTGCAGAGTCAACAAAGCCTCTTCCATTCACTTCGCCGATTCCGTCCCGGATCAGTTGCAGAAAATTTTTTGTTTTTGTACGTATCACTTCGTGATAATCTTTACCATACGCATACTTCGAAATCTTAATTGCATCTTGTTGTTGCTGTTGTGACGGAAAATAGTTTGTTAACAAAGTGATTACTGATTTAGCGCCTGGAACCAGATTGCAGGGGTTTACCCTTAATTCAAAATGGTTTTCCATGTATTTCATAGAGCCATGCATTCCTTTATTGAGCCATGTTTCAAGACGTTGCGCATCAGCATCTAATTTTTCTGCTTTGGCAATGCCGCAGTAATCAAATCCCAACTGTGCAGCTGTTTGTTTAATAAAGTGGGTATGACTGCGAATAGAATTCAAACTATTGATCTTAATTAATAAGTAAAATTTTGAAATCAAAGATACTATTGGAAAAGATGAGTTTTTTTATTAGAATTGTCCCGGTTATCCCACCAAACTAACTAAACCACCACTATGAAGTCAAAATTCCTTGCTTCAGTTATCTCCTGCCTGTTATTACTACCAGCCTTTTCACAGGAAAAATCGAAAATAAAATTTGGAAAGGTAACGCCTGAAGATTTTAAACAAACTGTTTATAGTGTTGACAGCAATGCCAACGCAGTAATTATTGCCGATATCGGTTCTACGGAAATATTAGGCAATACAAAAGGCGGATTTTCACTGGAGTACAAAACATACCGGAGGGCCCACATCTTGAATAAAAACGGATATGATATTGCAAACGTACAGATCGGCATTTACACCGATGGAAGTGCAGAAGAAGAGTTACGGACGCTAAAAGCTGTAACGTATAACCTGGAGAACGGGAAAGTGGTTGAAACAAAGCTCGAAACCAAATCAGCAGTATTTAAGGACAAGATCAATAAGAACCTGGTCATCAAAAAATTCACATTTCCCAATATCAAAGAAGGCTCGATCATCGAGTATGAGTATAAACTTAATTCTGATTTCATATTTAATTTACAGCCATGGGATTTCCAGGGAGAGTATCCACGTATATGGAGTGAATACAACGTCAGCATGCCTGAATTTTATTATTACGTTACGCTAGCGCAAGGTTACCAGCCATTTTATATCCAGGACAGAAAGGACAGGAGAGAGAATTACAATGTAGTTGATAATAATTCCGCCGGAGCAAGTGACCGCTCAAATTTTTCAGCGGGTGTTACCGATTTTCGTTGGGTGATGAAAAACGTGCCTGCATTGAAAGAGGAGAATTATACTTCAACCATTGCTAATCATTTATCGCGGATTCAGTTCCAGTTATCTGAAGTAAGGGATCCTTTTGTTCCCAGGAGAATAATGGGCAGCTGGGAGCAGGCCTGTACTGAGTTGCTGAAGGATGAAGATTTTGGATATTCTCTCAACAGGGACAATGGTTGGCTCAGCAATGTAACGGATGAGGCCATCGGGGCAGCCGTGGCCCCGCTTGACAAAGCAAAAAATATTTACGCCTATGTTCGCGACAATATGACCTGTACCAATCACAACCGGAGATATCTGGAAAAGCCATTAAAGGCTGTTTTAAAAGCAAGAAGTGGCAATGAAGCAGAAATAAATCTGTTATTAGCTGCGATGCTGCTTAAGGCCGGGTTGCCTGCCGACCCTGTCATGCTCAGTACACGATCGCACGGCTACACATACGCTCTTTATCCATTGATGGATAGATTTAATTATGTAATAACAAGATTGGAATTGGGCGGAAAATACTACTATCTTGATGCGAGCCAGCCAAGGATGGGATTCGGTCGTCTTCATTATGATTCATATAATGGCCATGCACGGGTGATCAATCAATTCGCAACCCCGGTCGAGTTCCTCGCTGATTCATTACTGGAAGGAAAACTGACCTCTATCTTTATCATTAATGACGAACACGGCAATCTTGCAGGCAGTATGCAGCAGGCGCCCGGTTATTATGAGTCATATAGTTTACGCAATCGCATTAAAGACAAAGGGAAGGAACAATTGTTCAGTGATATCAAAAAAGCATTCAATGCGGATATAGAAATAATTGATCCCATTATTGATTCCTTAGATAAATATGACCAGCCTATTGCTATCCGGTATAAGTTTAACTTAAAGTCAGACGGCGAGGACATTATTTATTTCAACCCGATGTTTGGTGAAGGATGGAAGGAAAATCCCTTCAAATCTGCTCAACGGACTTATCCTGTAGAAATGCCTTATGCCATTGATGAAACATATTTATTGCGACTGGATATACCTGAAGGCTATGCCATTGACGAGCTGCCTAAGCAGATCATGGTAAAGCTGAATGAATTTGATGATGGCGTTTTCGAATACAGGCTATCGGAATCAAATGGTACTATTTCGCTCAGGTCCCGCATTCGCCTCAAACGAGCTTTTTTTATGCCGGATGAATATGAAATGCTTAGGGAATTTTTCAACCTCGTTGTTAAAAAACATGGTGAACAAATTGTTTTTAAAAAGAAAAGCTGATGATTAAAAGATCGCTTATTGTTCCGTTCCTGATTTTTTTAAGTAGTGTCTCTTTGCTTGCAGGTGATGGCGACTATGCTGTTTCTAAAATTTCATTTGCTTTACGAAAGAATGCCAGTGCGGTTTTGCGCCTGGAAGAAATGCGGTTCCAGGTCTACAATACTAAAGAGACCAAATTAAAGAACCATTATGTTATTACGATTCTTAATGAAAAAGGCGACCATTGGGCGGAATTTTCCGAATATTATAATAAACACAGGGAAATAGCATCAGTCGAAGGTGTTCTGTATGATGCGAATGGTAAACAACTAAAGAGAATAAAAAAGAAAGACCTTGAGGATCTCAGCGGAGTATCGGGTGGCACCTTAATGGACGATACGAGGATAAAGCGCCACAACTTCTATTATAAAGTTTACCCGTACACGATTGAGTACGACATAGAAATCAATAATAAAAGCACTCTTTTCTTTCCTATGTGGTCACCGCAGGGAGGAGAAGAACTTTCTGTTGAGCAGAGTTCTATAAGTATCATGTCTGATGCCAATTACCAGGTTCGTTACAAAGCTTTTAATTACCAGGGCGAGCCCGCATCAACGGAGGAAAAAAACAATAAGGTGTTGACATGGTCGGTTAAAAATATGAATGCTATTCTCAAAGAAGCTTATTCTCCTTTGTGGCATGAGTTGACGACCCTTGTTATTTTTGGCCCAAGTGATTTTCAAATGGACGATTACAGGGGGAATATGAAGAATTGGCAGGACTTCGGAAAGTTTGTTCATTCGCTCAGGCAGGGGCGTGAACAATTACCGGATAATGTGAAGCAGGCGGTTCATTCGATTGCAGATGGTTTGCGCAATCCAAAAGAAAAGATTGCAAAGCTATACGAGTATATGCAAAAAAACACCCGGTACATCAGCATACAACTCGGTATTGGAGGTTGGCAACCATTTGCTGCGTCGGATGTAGCGGCTAAAGGATATGGCGATTGCAAGGCCCTTACTAATTATATGTATAGTATTTTGAAAGAAGTAGGTATCAGGTCCTTTTATTCTTTGATCCGTGCAGGCCGAAATGCCAATTATATCACCGAGGATTTCCCATCCCAGCAATTTAATCATGTTATCCTGAGTGTACCTGTATTGAACGATACGGTTTGGCTTGAGTGTACAAGCCAGACAATGCCGGCCGGCTATCTTGGTGATTTTACTTCTGACCGACCCGCCTTGTTAATTGATGAAAATGGCGGTAAAATGGTGAGAACACCTAAATACAACATGACGCAAAATTCGCAGGTACGGCATATAAAAGGGGTTCTTGAGGACGATGGAACATTGAAACTTGGAGCGAACACAAGTTACGCCGGCATGCAGCAGGACGACATACATGGAAGGATCAATGCCTTGTCAAAAGAAAAAATAAAAGAATACCTGCACGAGCAACTCGATTTTCCAACATTTGATGTCAACAGTTTTGAGTATAAAGAACAAAAGAGCTCTCTTCCTTCTATCAGGGAATCATTGGACATAACCGTAAATAACTATGCTACCATTACCGGCAAGCGGCTATTTATTATTCCCAATGTGATGACGAGGGCCGGAAGGAAACTTAGTCCCGATTCTACCCGTAAATACGATATTCAATTAGGTTTTGAATATAAGGATGTCGATTCTGTAGAAATTGAATTGCCGAAAGGTTATGAAGCTGAGGCAATACCTAAAGATGTATTTATCACCAGTAAGTTTGGTAAATATACCTGTTCGATAACGTTGAGAGATAATAAAATATATTATTACCGTGTGATAGAACAGAAAAGCGGCCGTTACCCCGCTAAAGATTATGCTGACCTCGTCGAATTTTACGGAGCGATTTACAAAGCGGACCGCAGCAAGATCGTTTTGGTGAAGGAGCAAACGCAAAAAGCATTTTGAGACTTCCGAAGTAGCTCCCTTGCAATAATGGCAATTGTTGTAACCTGTTATTTACAGGCAGACTGAATTTGTTCGTCGATCAAAGCTTTCAATTCTTTATGTGTTTCCACTCTATCCTCACTCAATAAGTTTTTGACTAAGACGAGGTAGGCGTAACCCCTGCATACATCGATCATTGGCCAGCTACCAAATAGTCCCGGGCTTGCAAGGGCTACGGCTTTTTCATTCTGCTCTTCGACTACCCAGCTTCCCAATGCATAATTGTAGCCGCTTGCAGGTTTTGGCGCATATTTTATTTGTTCAGGTCTTGTATGTATTTGCATCATTTGCCCGACAGCCGGTTCACTCAATACCTGTTTACCTGCATGCTTTCCTTTGTTTATCAGCATCACCAAAAATTTCATGTAGTCTTCGGCTGTGGATGAAGCTCCACCGGAGGGGTTGACCGCGCTTGCGTCCAGTGTCGTAAAACTTGTTCTCCGCATTGCTAACGGATTAAAAAGTTTTTGTTTGATCAATACATCAAATCTTTTTTTGCTCACCACTTCCAATACACGGCCCGCTATATTCAAACCTATGCTGCCATACCAGAAGTCAGTACCAGGATTGGTCCTTATCTCTCTTCGCGCAAAAGCGTTTACTTCTTCTTCAAGTGATTTATACTTTGACCGCTGAAATAATTTTTTTATAAATTTTCCTTCATCATCAATGCCGGTGAAATGAGAAAGACAATGCCGTAGCGTGATGTAATTTTTACCATAACGTTCAAACTCCGGTATCCATTTGCTGATCTTGTCATCCAGTGATAATTTTCCTTCGTCGACAAACTGCATGACAAGCGCCGCCGTCAACCATTTGCTGCAACTGGCAATGGGAGCCGCGGTTTTGCTGTTGTATTCACCCATTTCCTTTTTATAGATCAGGGTGTCGTCTTTTTTCCACAATAGTATCACGAAGTCCTTCCCCAATAGTTTCTGCTTAGCTTCAATGGCCTTGTCAAGACCGGAAAAGTTATATTGAGAAAATGCGGGCTGTAATATTAGCATGAAAACCGCTACAATGCTGCTTTTCAGGCAGATTGGAAGTAATTTATATGACATTGTTACTGGAATTTTGGCTTGGATTGTGATTTGCTAAACTGGTTAAAGTTATTTGAATTTTTGAAACCAGCTGTGGCAATTCTATTGGTCCTCATATGTTTTGATTCGACTTACTTTGGCGACTTTGCTACAAACGATATCTCAAAAAAATTAAGCTGGTTGTCCGGTCAATAAACTTACAAAAAACATATTACTATTATGAACTTAGGAAATTTTACAATAAAAGCTGCAGAAGCCTTCCAGCAGGCGCAACAATTAGCGTTCAATCTGCAGAATCCGAACATAGAGACGGAACATTTATTAAAGGCTTTGCTTGAACAGGAAGATTCACCGGTTGAATATCTATTGAAGAAAAATAACGTTACACTCAACCTCGTTGATTCGAAGTTGGAGGAATTACTCAATAAGCTGCCAAAGACATCAGCGGATCCTGCACAACAGATAAGCCGCGATGCTAATAATGTTGTGTTAAGGGCCGGATCGTCGTTAAAGCAGTTTAATGATGAATTTGTAACACCTGAACATCTTGTGCTGGCTATTGTACAAGGAAATGATGCTGCGGCAAAACTTTTAAAAGATGCAGGTCTTACTGAAAAAGGATTAATAGCAGCTGTCAGGGAATTGAGAAAAGGCAATACCGTTACATCGCAAACGCAGTCACAGGAGTTTAATGCATTGAATAAATATGCAAAGAATCTTAATGAAATGGCCCGCCAGGGTAAACTTGATCCGGTAATCGGGCGTGATGAAGAAATCCGAAGGACATTACATATACTTTCCCGTCGCACAAAAAATAATCCAATACTGGTAGGCGAGCCGGGAGTAGGTAAAACTGCTATCGCCGAAGGTATAGCTCATCGTATTGTAAATGGCGACGTCCCGGAAAACCTGAAATCAAAGGTCATCTATGCATTGGATATGGGACTGTTGATCGCCGGCGCAAAATACAAGGGCGAGTTTGAAGAACGTTTGAAAGGCGTCGTCAAGGAAGTGGCAGGGAGCGACGGCGAGATCATTCTTTTTATTGACGAGATACATACATTGGTTGGTGCAGGGGGTGGTGAAGGCGCAATGGATGCTGCTAATATTTTAAAGCCTGCGTTGGCAAGAGGTGAATTGAGGGCTGTAGGTGCCACCACGCTGAACGAGTACCAGAAGTTTTTTGAAAAGGATAAAGCATTGGAAAGGCGTTTTCAGAAAGTAATGATCGACGAACCCAGTGTCGAAGATGCGATCTCTATTCTTCGTGGATTGAAAGATCGTTACGAGACCCACCACCATGTCCGGATAAAAGATGAAGCTATTATTGCTGCCGTGGAATTATCAAGCCGTTATATTACAGACCGGTTTCTTCCAGATAAAGCGATTGACCTGATCGACGAGAGTGCGGCTAAGCTCCGGCTGGAGATGAATTCCATGCCCGAAGAGTTGGATACGCTGGAAAGGCAGATCCGGCAATTGGAGATCGAGCGTGAAGCGATAAAAAGAGAAAATGATGAAGTAAAGCTGAAAGAACTTAATACCAGTATTGCGAACCTCGCCGTAGAGAGAGATACGTTCCGGGCAAAATGGAATGAAGAAAAAGAGATCGTAGAAAAAGTACAGGATGCCAAAGCACAGGTTGAAAAGCTCAAACTTGAGGCTGAACAAGCCGAACGTAATGGCGATTATGGGAAAGTGGCCGAAATACGCTATGGTAAGATAAAAGAACAGGAGAAGTTAATAGCTGAATATTCGCTTCAACTGGCGTCGATCAGTGAAACCACCCGGATCATGAAGGAAGAAGTGGATGCTGAAGACATTGCTGAAAGTATTGCCAAAGCCACAGGAATTCCCGTCACTAAAATGTTGCAAAGTGATAAAGATAAATTACTTAACCTGGAAGATCATTTACATGAGAGGGTAGTAGGGCAGGATGAAGGAATTATTGCTGTTGCCGACGCCATTCGTCGCAGCCGTGCAGGTTTGCAGGACCCCAAAAAACCGATCGGCTCGTTTATATTTCTCGGAACAACAGGTGTTGGTAAAACTGAATTGGCCAAAGCACTGGCTGACTATTTATTTGACAATGAAAGTATGATGACCCGTATCGACATGAGTGAATACCAGGAAAAGCATACCGTATCAAGGTTGGTAGGTGCGCCCCCGGGGTATGTTGGCTACGATGAAGGAGGGCAATTGACAGAAGCAGTTCGCCGCAAGCCCTACAGCGTAGTGCTGCTGGATGAAATTGAAAAAGCTCACCCGGATGTTTGGAACGTATTGTTACAGGTACTGGATGATGGTCGCTTGACGGATAACAAAGGCCGTGTCGTAAATTTCAAGAATACTATCATTATTATGACCAGTAATATCGGTAGCCACCTGATCCAGGATGCTTTTGAAAATGTCAGAGAAAATGATATTGAAGAAGCAGCTTCCAAGGCAAAAGTGGAAGTGATGAACTTATTACGACAGACAATACGGCCTGAATTTTTGAACCGGGTTGACGAGATCATCATGTTTCAACCATTGCTCAAAAAGGAGATACGCTCTATTCTGAATATTCAGTTAAATGGATTGAAGCACTTATTAGCTCCCAGTGGCATACAACTGGTATTTACAGATTATGCGCTTGATTACCTCGCCGAGCAGGGTTTTGATCCTCAATTTGGCGCAAGGCCTTTAAAAAGACTGATACAAAAAGAAATAGTAAACCAGCTAAGCAAACGGATACTTGCAGGCGATATTGATAAAGGACATCCCGTATTGGTAGATGTGTTTGATAGTACGGTTGTGTTTAGAAATGAAGCGGCAGAGTTAGAAAAATCGGGAACGAAAAAATAAAAGAAAGCCCTGGCGAGAGCCGGAGTTTTCAATATCAGGGCGTGTAAAATCTACTTTTGGTACAAGTAATTTTCCATGTAATTAATCACGAACCATTATTCACTTTGGCATACTTTTTCGATTAGTTTCACGTTACTGAATCGAAAAGCTGATTTTCCTTGTCCAAATTTTATCTTATGAGTTACCAGGTACCCTCGTCTTCTGCTAATAGCCGCTCTCCAAAACTTTATGTCATTTTAAGCTTACTACTTGTTTTGGCTTTTATCATCGCCTTCGGTGGCTATAAGATTGTATTCAATTCTTCATCGGCCGCAGCGACCAGCCAGGTGGCGCTGACAGGAGCAGACAATAAACCAGTTGATGAAAAAAAAGCGATAGCGCCGGTATTAGCTTCTCCGGAAGAGTATGATAGAAAGATTAAGCATGTTACCAATGGTGACTCATCGGGGAAATGGCCGGTAAAAACGGGCTACCCCCTTGACGGAGCAATTTTTCCTTTTAAAAGAGTCATTGCTTTCTATGGCAATCTTTACTCAAAGCAAATGGGAATATTGGGTGAGCTTCCAAGGGCGCAGATGCTGGCGAAACTAAAAGGGGAAGTAGCAGCATGGCAACAGGCCGATTCGGTGCTGGAAGTAGTTCCTGCGCTGCATTATATTGCTGTCACTGCTCAAGTGGCACCCGGCAAGGGAAGTAAATACAGGTTAAGAATGCCTTTCCATCAGATTGATTCCGTTTTGAGTATGGCGAGGGAAATAAATGCCCTTGTTTTTATTGACATCCAGGTAGGGCATAGTACGCTTCAGCAGGAACTTCCGGAACTTGAAAAATACTGGAAGATGCCGAATGTGCACCTGGGTATTGATCCTGAGTTTTCAATGAAAAGCGGGCATGCGCCCGGTAAGATCGTAGGAAGTTTTGATGCGGCCGATATCAATTACACCATGGATTACATGACCAAACTGGTAAAAGAAAATAACATTCCTCCCAAAATCCTGGTTGTTCATCGGTTTACACAAAATGGTGTGACGAATTATAAGCAAATAAAGATCAGGCCCGAAGTGCAATTTGTAATGGATATGGATGGATGGGGGCATCCGCCTTTAAAGATCAATACTTATAAAGCATATGTGCACAAGGAACCTGTTGAATATACCGGCTTCAAAGTGTTTTATAAAAATGATATAAAGAAGAATGGCCGCTTGCTGACACCTAAAGAATTACTAGCGCTTAAACCTCAGCCGGTCTATATTCAATACCAGTAAATTTTTGAACCTATAGTTCAGGAATGCCGGGTTTCCCAGGATTTGGTGGCCCGGCATTTACATTTATTTTATAAGTTTGTAATTTTTATATTCTCCCGGATACCAGCCTGTACACCCGGCGACGATTCGTTTGAATTTATCTTTCATTGATGCGTACTTCAGGGAGGGATCTGGATTGAAAACCCAATTCTTGTGAAGTATCCTTTCATGCATTACTGCAGGGTGTGTTCCTTCAAATTTTATTACCGGCTCTGTTGCTTTATCATATTCATACTGGTTGCTGTTAGCTTCTTTTTCTTCCAGCGAGGGATTGTATAACCGCACGTTCGATTCTATTTTTTTTTGGAGCGCAGATGGGTCTCGCACCCACCCGTAATGATATATGTATGCGTCCAGCAACTTAACCCGCAGTTTCCTGTTGTTTCCTATCCGAAAACCCTGCGCATCACGAAATGAAAAGATCTCTTTTTTATTCCTGATTATGCGGATCTCCCGCCTGTACCATGAATACTTGGCGCCAACGTAATCGTATGAGCCGAAGAAATGGAGATAATTTAAGAGCAGTCCTTCCACGCTTTTGTCGGACAGGTAGTCCTCCATGCCTTTTCTTATAGAAGGTAAATATTTTTCATGCAGCACCTCATCCGCCTGGATATAAAAAGCCCAATCAAAATCTGCCGGAATTGCCTGGAATACCTTATCAGTTTCGATGGCAAATACTTCTCCACCCTGACGTTTGTCGTCGTCCCAGAAAGTTTCTACCACTTTAACCTTGGGGTCAATCGACCGAACCATTTCCAGGGTGTTATCGGCAGATCTTCCAACCGCTACAATTACTTCATCGCATAAAGGCAAAATAGACCTGATAGCTTCCTTAAAGGGATAATCAAATTTTTCACCATTACGCACGAAAGAGAACCCGCATACTTTCATAACAGAGTGAATTTACCGGTAAATTTAAGCGAATCAGGCGTGTTGCTGACAATAGGCGGGTAATGCCGGAAGCACCGATTAGGGCAGCGTAATTTTTTAGCACATCGCATCAAATTAGCAGGTAAATACCCTATAAACAAGCGGTTTTTTAATAAAAAAACGTGTGTTAAATCTTACTGGCATATTTTTTTCACCATTTTTGATGTGGAATAGCCATAAGCTGATTTTGATTAATCCAAAACTTGACCCTTATGAATTACTCTTTATCTTCTGTAAACAGCCGGACATTTATCACCTTCATTTTTCGCATGTGTTTGTTCCTGCTTTTATTTTTCTTTATCGCTTTTTTTCTTTTTGAAACGTTTTCTTTTATCCGCCTGTTTGAAGTAACGGTGGTGGCGAATCCGGCGATAAACCTGATAAAATAAGGATGCTGAAACATGCACAGCAACTTTGAAATGTTGATCATTTTATCTGGCATGCCCCCCAGCACTTTAATTGTTGTTTGTTTCTTCTTTTCGGTTGTTAGGGGACATTCTTATTGTTGCGTTTCGGGATTTTTCAACCATATATTTAGCCGGTTATAGAAGTATGGCTTTTCAATCGTTTTTGTTCTTCCCTTTCCATCCAGGCCCCGCTGTATTTGTAAATGCTCTACCAGCATGCACCAACCAATCCATTCTCCTGAATAAAAGAGAGCATAATGGGTTCTGAATTTGTTGGTTGCAATCTAATAGTTTACAAATATCAAAGCTCTATCGATCAGCCTCTTTCCAGGGACTTCAATCATCGGGAGACTACGATCCTCATGCTCAGCTTGTGTCACCGCCGTCCAAAAAGCTGCTTTTTACCCATAAAAGTTATTCATAACGGCTGTTGATAAATTCTTTCAATCCATAAGTATTTTTCCGATATTTTTAGTTTATGCAAGAACATCACCAGCTTCTTCAAACTATTTATGAGATCGTGAAAAACGATCCGCAGCCGGAGCATTATGGTTGCAGGCCACGTGAGCTTATTTTACGTCAATTACAGGAGTGGTCAGTTATCCACCAGCATCTTCAATTGCTGCGGGAAGAGGAATTGGTAAACCTCGAGCAGCAGGATACTTTGGTGATCCGTATTACAGCAGACGGCATCGAGAAAGCAAAGCAAGCCAAAAAAGTCAGAACAAATAATTAGGATAAAACAATAATAAAAAAACATATACCGCTTTGGTATATGTTTTTTATTTAACGGTCATGCGTGTTCCTGGAATAAATGTTAATTCTTTCTGCTAACAACAACATCTTCAACAAGCCGTGCTTTTTTGTTTACTTCATAGATCACGGTTCTATCAGTTTTCTTGCCGGTGATTTCGAACTGAATTGGAGCATCTCCAAGCTCTTCAATATTTAAGAGGAATCGTTTAGAGATCTTTTCGCCTTTGACAACGTCTTTGTACAATACATTACCAAACTCATCACGAACTACTACCGTGAATTCTGTTTCAGCGGGGTTGCTGAATGTTAATTGAAAAACAGGTTTGTTTTCAATGTTGCCAATAAATTTCAATTCTACCGGGATAGGTTTCTTTTCATCGTTTGCAAGTGCCGGCAAAGTAAGGCCCATAGTAAATAAGGTGGCTAACGCAATTGCAATAGACCGTGTGTTAATTAAAGTGCTTTTCATGAGTGAAAAATTTAAAAGGTTTAAAAATTGTTAAGACTAAATTGATGGTTTGCAATCACTGTAGACAAGCAACGTTAAAAATATGGGGGAAGCAAGGGTTTGTAACCGGATCATCTGGGAGCAAAGAACACGCAGAGTTTTTAAGATTGAACTGGCTTTTACCGGTTATTTGTTCTTTCTGATGCAAATCTATAAAGCATTCTGACGGCAGGCAAGGCAACTTTTAGTCGTTTTGGGTGTGGCAAACGAATACAAACTTCAATGAAACCCTTTGTACAGTGCGATTTCATGAAATTAATGTTATGATGCCCAACACCGGTTTAGTGCCTCAATTTTCTAATGCCCGGCGGGTGTGACGGCAATTAGACGGGTTCGTGTCCGGTAATGCGAGTCACATTTTCGGGTAAAATGGAAAACAAAGTGATTGTTGTTAATCGAGGCGATATTTATTTTGCAGACCCTTTTGAAGACCTCTTTTATCAATTAGGTGACATTGTGAAATATCCAGGTTCACCGAGCGATTCCGTCAAAATGGCTCAATTGCGGGGAAGTAATGGATGAATTAACTTAAGGGATAAAGTTGTAGGGGTGCTACTAAACTATTTGTCAAAAAACGGTAATTTTTATGAGAGAAATTGTTTTTTATTATTGTAATCATTTGGTAATCACTTCAAAAATTGCGTTTTTATAAAATTAGCTTTTTGCCCAATATGGTGGTTGCAAAAAAATACTATCTTCAACCGCTTTCAGTATCTTTTTACAGGAACTGCATTGCGTAAATCACTCAACCAAATTGCCTGGAGGTTGTTATATAGATGATAAATGCCAAAACTGCAGGGGTTTTGGAGACAAATTAAAAAAGGAGCTATAAAATGGCATTCAAAAAAGAAGTAGAAGAAATCATTGAACCGAAAGACATTTTTGTTGGAAAAAAAGACGCGCCGGTAACCCTAATGGAGTTCGGTGAGTACGAAAACGAAGATTGTGCAAAGGCAAATGAAGTTGTTAAACAAATACTCGAAGAGTATGAAGGAAAAGTAAGATTTAACTTTCGTCACTTTCCCCTGACACTGGTCCATCAGCGTAGCATGAAGGCTAGCGAAGCTGCTGTAGCAGCAGGGCAAGAAGGTAAATTTTGGGAAATGCACAATGTCTTGTTCAGCAACAGGCGGAGTTTGGGCACAACCAGTTTAAAACTGCATTCGAAAGAGGCAGGTGTCAATAACAAAAAATTCCTTGACGAACTGGTTAACGGAACTTTTGGCTGGCAGGTGCAGGATGACTTGAAAGAAGGGATTGGCAGAGGTGTAAAAGAGTTACCTGCTTTTTTTATCAATGAAGAGCCTTTTGTCGGCAAACCTACTTTCGCCAATTTAAGCGCTGCGATTGAGTTAGCACTTAAGAAAGCCAAAAAGAAGACATTGGCAAAACAAAGAGTTTAAGAACGTCAGGTATATATAATTAAATCCCGTTCGGAAGTATCCGGACGGGATTTTTTATTGCGAAAGACGCGATAAAAATGAATGATTACTTAATCTTCTGCAAGCCTGGTGAATTCCATGCCATTAAAGATCTTGGCAAGATTTGCATCTTTGGTTTGTTTCCATGTTCCGATATTGGCATTAGTTACAATACGCCAAAAATTCTTTGAACGCAGCTCGTCATAGTCAGTTCCTTTGATAAAAATACCAGTAAGGGTACTGCGCTGTTTAAAATAGATCTTTATTTCTTTTTCACCGGCTTGCCTGGGGGCTACGTATTTTTCAATCAGATCGTTTGTCATATAATTACTGTTTTAAAAGTGAAAAAACAAAAGGAGGACATTAGTGTTGCCCTCCTTTCTATTAGTTTAATAATTGTATCTATTGATCAATTACCAGCGGCTGTTAGAATAAGAAGGCTTGTTGTTGCTTCTTTCTTCTCTCGGCTTTGCAACCATTACTTTGATCGCACGGCCTTCAACCATCCCACCATCCAGTTCAGCGATCGCTTTTTGAGCGGCTGCATCATCGGGCATTTCTACAAAACCGAAACCTTTGCTACGGTTAGTGTATTTGTCCATAATTACTTTAGCAGAAGATACTTCTCCATATTCTGCAAAAAATTCTCTCAGGTCTTCGTCTTGTACCGCGAAGCTCAAATTTGAAACGTAAATGTTCATCTTAAAAATTAAATGATAAATAATATTTGAGAAAAACGCAGATTAGAGGCGACTAACTATTAGCAGGAAATGCGTAGCAGAAAAAATCGTTCACTTACAAAATACTGTGTTAC